>Ga0326727_10013966_pt1 | contig 17658 bp, 22 predicted proteins | sample MB2enrmetagenome_FD_207643 | JGI IMG/M metagenome (GOLD analysis project Ga0326727, IMG submission 207643) | Lab enriched peat soil microbial communities from McLean, Ithaca, NY, United States - MB29MY | ecosystem: Environmental > Terrestrial > Soil > Wetlands > Peat | place: USA: New York...
ACGGTCTGAGCACGCTCGTGGGAGCAGCAGTTCGGGTTCCCGCTGGTGCCTTCGTCGATAGGTTCGGAAGAAAGGCCGCGATTGTAATTGGAACGGTCATTCCGGCGTTTTCGGTCGTGGTGCTCGCCTTCTCTACCGACTCGGTAGTCTCGGCGTCTACGTTCGTATTCTCTACGGCAGTCGGCGGGGCCTTCTTCGGCATTGGTATGTGGGCCATGATATCCGAATCCTCGAGGGAGAGACCAGCCACGAGTTTCGGCGCGTTTACGACCATGGCAGGATGGGCTTCCGTATTCGCTCCAGTACTGGGTGGCATGCTACTGATGAAGGAGATGTCAGAGATTTTCCTTTTCAGCGCGTTCCTTTATGCTGTCGCTGCCGCAGGGAGGGCGGCCTTTCTCGAAGAAACATTGCACGGACGCAAGAACACTGGTGACTCCATAGCAAAGGGCCAGCTGTCACAGGCCGGGAGTTTCAGACAATCTCTCCGGGACATCTTATCGAACAGGACATTGATCCTGCTTACCGTGACATATGCGATCTACAACTTGTTCCTTGATCAGATTTCCTTCGTTGTCCCACTCTATTCAACTGAGGTTCTGAAGCTGAGCGCAATTCAGGTCGGGCTTCTCTTTTCGATCTTTCTCCTTGTCGACTCCCAGTCCCAATTGTTGTTCGGGAAGATAGCCGATCGATTTGGCTACACGAGAATTATCATCGCAAGTTGGCTGGGTGAGATGATTTTCATGCTTGCCTTTGCTTATTCAGCGGGCCCGCTACCTTCCATGGCCCTCTTCTCTCTGTGGGTCGCGTTTGGTGCGATGGACGGACCGGCTATTCAGGCCCTGATCGGCCTGACGACGAAAATGGAGAGTAGGGGAATTTCCGTAGGTTTCTTCGGCACTCTCGCTTCGTTTCTCTCGGTGCCTTCACAGTTCGTGGCAGGCCTTCTTTTCGCGCTGTCGCCCCGCCTTCCATTCTTCACCAATCTCTTCTTCGACGCCTTCGCCTTTCTGCTGTTCCTACTCTTCATTGGGCGTGTGAGAACGTGATTCCGCCGCCGGTTTCATGTGAATAGGGCGCGGTCGCCGAGCATCGCACCTAAAGTTCAAATCGCAACCGAACCTCTCAGACCTCGACTCCCCGCGACGCTTGGAGTGGGGGGTTCCAGCCCGGCTTGTTGGGCGGGAAGAATAGTCTTATCTCCACACATCAACGATGCGACATCGGATAGTCATGGGACTCGTCGAGCTTGACGAGAGCGACAAGTCTTTGGTTGAGAAGACCAGACTACACCTGAAGAGACACGGGTCCAAGATCTCTGGTGTATCGGCTGGGTTGCGCACGAGCAAGGGAACGGAGTTCTTCGGGCTTTGCATCGACCTGGAGACAGCGACTGTCAGCACGTGCGCAGAGTACTCTGCAATCGGGACCATGGTCTCGAGCGGCGAAAGGAAGGTCAAGACGATCGTGGCAATTACAAGCAAGGGGAAGAATGGATACGCAATCCTACCACCGTGCGGGAAGTGCAGAGACTTCATCAGAGCGTTTGGGGATCCCTACGTGATTCTCCAGGTCGGAAAGAGCATCGGAGAATCGAAGAAGGTCAAGCTATCTGAATTGATTCCTTTTCCCTGGAACGAAGCTCCCTAACTCTGACCGTGGAAGGAATCGAGCATCATAGCTGTCTGTCGAACATTGTGCGGAAGATGCACACTCGACCATCGGCTCAAATCCCCACGGACCTCCGGTCTTTCCGCCTATTTCATGCGAACAGGGTGCGGTCCGCGCAAGCTGGACTACGAGTTCAGATCGCAACCGAGAGCTTCGGTTCGACTTGCCTTTCGTGCGGGCGCGCCCTTCAGGTGCGGACAAACCTTCCCTTTCTAAGGATCGTTCTCCCGTCTGCCTCCACAGTGGCCCCGGTGAGCGTGCCAGCGTGGAAGAAGCTCGATTTGTTCCTTCCTCCGATGAACTCGTTCCCCCCGATGCCGATGGAGACCGCACCGTTGGCGACGTTGTTGACCGTGTATCCAGTCTCCGCCCTGGGGTTGAACCCTATCCCGAAGTAGCCTATCCTGTCCTTGTCCCCCGTCCCGCTCTCCCAGTTCTTTTTCAGTCGGGCAGCGCTGCGGTCTCCCGAGAACCGGGTCACCCTTCCGTCCTCGAAGCTCAGACGGAGTCCAGTCACGTTTGTCCCCATGGTAGGCGTGCCGGTGTTGAACGCGACTCTGCCTCGGGCGCTGTCCTCCAGGGGCGTCACGTAGAGCGATCCCGCAGGTATCTCGTCCTCGAAGTTCTCGTTCCGCATGTCTTCTTCGTCGATCACGCCGTCGTGCAGTCGCCATGGCCGGCCTGAGACGTCGAAGGTGAGGTTCGTTCCCTCGGGTCCCGTGACCGTCAACGACCTCGCGTCTCGCAGGGAATCCATCAGGGCCTTCCCGGTCTTGGCGAGCTTGGGATAATCGACGGCGGTCGCGGCCTGCATCATTCTCTTCCACCTTTCGTAGTTGAACCCGTAGGCCCGAGCCCTGGGCTTTGTGACCAGCGCCAGGCCGATGGAGATGCTTCTGACCTTCTTCTCTCTGATGAGGGGGTAGTGGGCCTTGGTCTCTCCCTCGCTGGAGGCCGCGTTCTTCTCAGGCGCGATCTTCCTCAGGACTGCGGGGTCGTACGTTCCCGACATGTAGACCTGTGCGGTCGAGCTTTCGGTCAGGGCTTTGCAGAAGACCGAAGGTTGTCTTAGGCTCTCGACAGACAACAGGTCGTGGTAGGAAGTCATGAACCTGTCCGTGTAGAGGTTCAGAAGGACATCGGCGCCCTTCTTGAAGCACTCTTCGGCGATGTCCTCGGCCAGCGGGAGATTGTGTGGGTAGAAGAACACGGTCACATTGTCCTTTTCCGTAATCCTCAAGCAATCGTTGACTACCGAGCTGGCCAGAGACATGCTCCTGTGTTCTCAGAAAACCAATTTAAGCCTGACCCTCCTCGCACTGTTTTCCCGCCAACCTCGGTGGCGTGCCAGATGTTTTTGTCGATGGACAAACCTTCTTTCAGCGATGGTTGCGATTCTGACCGTGAGATGGACGCGCGCGTTCGTTGTTCATGACCCCAGGACCCATAGGCCGTAGGCTTCCTCTCTTTGGACTGAACTCAGGAGCCAACTCGACTCTTCGGATACCTCATCCGGAGGCCGCCCACCCCCTTCAGGATCGACGCCTACGGAGTAGTCGAAATGCTGATTAATCGGTCCCAATCGTCGCGAAGCATGATTTCGAAGCACTTCAGCGTGGCGGTAATGGTCTCTGACGCAAAGAAATCGGCGAAGTGGTACGAGGAGAAACTCGGGTTCGAAACCTCGACCGAGGACGACCACTGGGTGACCGCATGGCCCAAAGGAGCAGACTGGAAGTTACACCTGTGCGAGGGAAAGCTCGAACCAGGGAATACAGGAATAGGATTCTACTCCGACGACGTGAAGAAGACCGTCGCCGACCTCAAGAAGAAAGGAGTGAAGTTCGCCAAGGATTACACCAAGACTGAATGGGGCGAAACCGCCCAGCTGGAGGACCCTGACGGCAACGTCATCTGGATCTCGAAGGGTGGCCCGTAGGGCAGCAACTACCCCCTGCGTTCTTGAAATCGTCCACCAAGGTCTCAGAATCTATAGCGGGCCGCTTCCTCGGGAGATTCCTCAGCCTGTACCGATCGATTCGAGCCCCTCAGCGTCCCGAAGCTGCGCCCTCAGCCACTCGATGGTGCTCTGCTGTGCCAGAATCTGGCTGACATAGACGAACAGAACCCACTCCGAGCCTGAAATGAATGCACCCCCTTGTCGCGTGTGGATTGACAGTTTTTCGCTTCATGTGAGGAAGGTGCGGCCGCCGGGCATCACACCTTAGGTTCAAATCGGCACGGCAATCTCGAATTTTGATTCGTTTCATGTTAAATGGATGCAGTCGCCGCAAGCTGAACCATAAGTTCAGATTGCACACATGCTGACTGCTCAGTAGGGAAGGCCCAACTTCTTGAAGATCAATCCATAACTCTGAGTCATCACGCCTAGGGAGCTGTTCGCTTCTGCCGCTCGCGTCACCCTTGTTTGCTCGCTGACCTTCGTGGGACATGGTTCGCCAAGAGGACCAAGAAGGGCAGAGACCACAGATCGAATCTCAAGAACCCGACCGGCGTGCTCACCCAGAAGACAGGCAGCGCGGAGACCACGAATATGGCTCCGACGAGGGCCTGCGACTTCCAGCCCCTTCTGAACCCTGCCAACACGGCCGGATGCAGGTGTCGGCGGTCTTTCGCTCCGGTCGCATCCTCCCTTATGACCAGGTGGGCCAGGGCGGCCAGCAGGAAGAACATGCTCCCGGCATCAAGGGCGTACCCGACTGAGGCTGCATCCAACAGGCCGAGGGGTTGGGCGGACTGCACGAGGTAGTACAAGTATGGCTCCAGGGCGACGCAGAAAAGAAGCAGGAGGTTCAGGAGCATGGCAAGAGGAACCTCTGCCGAAAGCACGGACATCGTCCTGGAATAGAGCAGCCACGTCAACACTACGATGAGGAATCCGAACCCGAAGAGCAAGACATTGGTCGCGATGTCTTGCCCGCTCTGCGGCACCCTCCCGACGAGAATCAGCGACCCTATCGAGAGAGCGAGGCCGAAGACCAGGTCCGAGAGCCGCTCTATTCTGATCTCTATCCTAGGTGACAAAGCCGCAGCATCACCGCTGTCGCCTGCCGCTGCCACGAGTCTACGCTCGCTCTGGGACAAGGCTTCTTTCAGTCAGCCTAGAGGCGCAGATAAAGCCGTTGTGGGGTAGCACGAGAAAGAGTGGCAGAGTCCAACGCCCTGGCGGCCTTTCCGCACTAAGAAGGTGGTGCGGAGCTTGCGCAAAGAACTTTAGGTTCAAATCCCAACGGATTTCCAGGTTTTGGTCTGCTTCATGTGAAGGAAATGCGGTCGCCGGGATTTGAACCCGGGTTACAAGCTTGGAGGGCTTGTGTCCTAGACCAGGCTGGACGACGACCGCGCGAGGTCCGGACCCGCCCCGACTCCTTTTAATCGTTGGTTAGTGCCGCGGCCTTCTCGACCTCGTAGACGACCCTCGAGGCGACCACGTGAGCCTCCAGCGGCCTTTCGTGAATCCTCACGAGCTCGTCCACCAGCGCGAGTGTCTCCTGCGCGAAGTGCCCGTGGGGGAAGCCTCCCACGACCACGCACGGGTTCTTCTCCGCCATGATCGCCTTCGCCAGCTCCTCCGGCCCGGTCTGCCGGCCCTGCACCGACAGTCCGAAGGTCCTGCCGGGAGAGACCTTCCTTCGCAGCAGCTCCCGGATCCCGGCCCCGTAGGCCTTCACGAGCCCCTCGTCAGACCTCTCGGAGAGCAGCTTCTCGGCCAGCCCCCTGAACCTGAAGTAGCTCTTGGGAATCCTCGTCCTCTCGGCCAGCTCGAGGACCGCGTCCTGGTTCGTGTGGATGAAGACCCTCACGGAGCCGTCCAGGTACAGGGGCGTCCCCGTCACGCTCAGCAGCGCCGCATGGACCAGGTCCGGCCGCCCCCTCTTCTCCGAGTCCCTGAGCCTCGCCATCGCGGAGTGGTGGAGGCTCCTGTCGAGGAGTATCCGCGACCCGTCGACTCCCCTCCTCCTCGAGTCGCTCGCCACCGCCGGGCTCCTCAGGATCTCCTTCGGCACGAGCTCGAGCGCGGACTCGGCCAGCACGAAGTTGAGCTTCGAGTTCACGGGGAGCGGACTCGACGGGTATGGTTAAGACCTTTGGCAGGACCCTTCAGGGCGTGAGGACGCGAAAGGCCGCCCGGGAGGACGCGGCGGAGCTCGTCAGGCAGCTCACCGAATCCTCCGTCATTCTCGCCCGGAGGAACCTCGCGATGGCGAAGGAGCAGGCGGCCCTGGCCAGGAGGGTCAGGCTCAGGTTCAACGTCAGGCTCGACCCCTCCCTGAAGAGGTACACCTGCCGGGGCTGCAAGAGCCTCATCGTGCCCGGCGTCAACGCCCGCGTCCGACTGGGGCACGGCAGACCGGCGGTGATCCGCATCACGTGCTCCGAATGCGGGCGCGTAAATCGAAAGATTCTGAGGAGGGCTTATATACGCTGAGACGAGGTCGGAAAATCCGATTCGTGAGACAATGGTGAGTGCCCGCGATGTCCCATCAGACAAGCTCATCGGCGCCCTGACCGAACAGGTCAAGAGCCTGCCAGGCCTCAAGGAGCCCGAGTGGGCCCGCTTCGTCAAGACGGGCTCTCACGCCGAGCGACCTCCGGAGAACCCGGACTGGTGGTACACCAGGGCGGCATCGCTCCTGAGAAAGCTCTACATCCACGGCCCGGTCGGCCTCAGCGACCTGGAGCGGGCCTACGGAGGGTCCAAGGCGCTGGCCTACTTCCCCAAGCACCACAGGGACGCGGCGGGGTCCCCGATCAGGAAGGTCCTGACGCAGCTGGAGCAGGCCGAGCTGGTGGCCAAGACGCCGAAGGGCAGGATACTCACCCCGAAGGGCCGGGCCATGCTCGACAAGGCCAGCAGGGAGATCTTCGTAACGATCAGTGAAGCGGACAAGTCGCTCGCGAGGTACGGCTAGTGATGTCCGAGCCACCGCAGGAGTCTGCTGGCCGAGAGGCCACAGAGAGGAAGGCGATGAGGGAGGGAGTACTCAGGATGGCGCTGACCTCGGAAGCAAGGCAGAGGCTCGCCAACGTCAGGATGGTCAAGCCCGAGCTCGCCACCTCCATCGAGGACTACGTCGTACAGCTCGCTTCCAGCGGGAGGCTCAAGAGGGCCCTCGACGACGAGCAGGTGAAGCAGATGCTCGTGGCGCTTCAGGGGAAGAAGCGCGAGATCAACATCAGGAGGGCATAGCATGGCCAGAGTCAAGGACACTTCGAAGAAGAACAGGCTGATGAAGGAGGGGAGGAGGGGAAGGTCGGTCCCCACCTGGGTCATAGCGAAGACCAACAGGCACGTGAGGTCCAACCCGCAGAAGAGGCACTGGAGGCAGCGCAAGCTGAAGCTCAGGTGATAGTCGATGTCTGAAGAGAACGAGAAGGTCGAAGCCCTCAGCAGGACCTACGTGGTCCCGCTCGGCGTGGCCTTCGAGGCCCCGGCATACAGGAGGTCCAAGGTCGCGATACGGATAATCAGGGAGTTCGCCACCAGGCACATGAAGGCGACCGAGGTCAGCATAGCGGAAGAGGTGAACGAGCAGATCTGGGCCCGGGGAATCAAGAGGCCGCCGAGGCGGATCAGGCTTGACATGGAGAGGGACGAGGACGGAATCGTTTCCGTGAAACTCCCTCCGAAGTCAGAGCCAGTGTAGTCAATGGGCCTTCATCTGGTTGACGTCTACCGCAGCCCCAACATAGGCGTCTTCCTGAAAGCCAACGACAGGTTCGTCCTGGTGCCCAAGGGCCTGGCCGAGACAAAGTGCGAGAAGCTCTCGAGCAGCCTCGAGGTCTCGGTCGTCCCCACTTCGATAGCTGAGTCCCGGCTCCTCGGCCCGCTCGTCTCGATGAACAACACCGGCATCCTGGTCTCCAGAATGGCGGAGTCCACCGAGCTGGCAGAGATCAGGTCGGCGACTGGGATGAGCGTCTCGAAGCTCGAGTCGAGGTTCACGGCCGTCGGCAACCTCGTGGCGGCCAACGACAAGTTCGCGGTGGTGTCGCCGCTCCTCGACGCTAGTGCGGTCTCGCAGGTGAAGGACGTGCTGGGGACCGAGGTGGAGCAGATGCCGATCGGAGAGTACACGCAGGTCGGGTCGCTGATCGTAGCGACCAACAGCGGCGCGGCGGTCTATCCGGCGCTCGACGAGTCAGAGGTGGTCAGGATCGGAAGCCTGTTCGGCGTCGAAGCCCATCCGACGTCCGTCAACCGCGGCGTCCCCTACGTGGCCTCCGGCGTGGTCGCGAACTCGAAGAACGCGGTCGTGGGCAGCCAGACGACCGGACCCGAGCTTGTCTTTATAACAAGGGCGCTGAGTGTCTGAAAAATCGAGGCCATTCTCGATGAGCAAGCAACCCACGGAGGAAGAGACCATCAACGCGCTGGTGATGGAGATCAGGGTCCTCGAGAGCACCTACAACGAACTGAGCTCCCGCCAGGGCCTCCTGGAGAGGGCCCTCATGGAGAACCGGGCCGCCCTCGACTCCCTCGCCGGCCTCGGGGACAAGCCGCAGCAGGAGGTCCTCATGCAGATCGGCGGAGGGGCGTTTCTCCGTTCCCCGCCACCCTCCACTGACAAGGTCCTTCTCAGCATCGGCGCCAGCGTTGTGATCGAGAAGCCGAAGGCCGAGGCCGTCGCGCTCCTCGAAGACAGGAGCAGGGAGGTCGAGAAGACGATCATGTCGATCGCGGGCCAGAGGAACGAGCTCGCCCAGAGGCTCGACTCGGACCGGCAGAACCTCAACTCCTTCGTGTCGCGCCAGAGCGAGGACTGACCCGCCTTGTTCGAGAGGCTGAAGCAGGCCTTCTCGGCCGTCACCAGCGCCGTCCGCGAAAAGGAGCTCACTGAGAAGCAGCTCGATGACGTCGTCTTCGACTTCCAGCTTTCACTGATCGAAAGCGACGTGGCCCAGAGCGTAGCCGAGGCCCTGACTCACGAGGTTCAGAAGAGCCTCGTCGGGACCAAGGTCGACCGGTCGACCGACCCCTCGGAGGTCGTCGGGGAACACCTGGCGACGACGCTCGAGGAGGCCTTCGCGAAGGCCGGGACGGTCGACCTCCTTGAGAACATCAGGGAGAAGAAGAAGACGGGCGAGCCCTACGTGATCCTCTTCCTCGGCATAAACGGGACCGGGAAGACGACCACGATCTCGAAGGTCGCCAGTTACCTGAAGAAGAACGACGTCTCCGTGGCATGTGCGGCGGGCGACACCCACAGGCCCGGGGCGATAGAACAGCTGACCGAGCACGCGGACCGACTCTCGATCAAGATCGTTTCTCAGAGGTACGGGGCCGACCCCGCGGCCGTCGGGAGGGACGGGATCCTGTACGCGAAGGCGCACCACGTGGAGTGCCTCCTGATCGATTCGGCGGGCAGGATGCAGACCAACCAGAACCTGATGGAGGAGATGTCCAAGATAGTGAGGGTGGTCAGGCCCGACTTCAAGATGCTCATAGCCGACGCCCTGACCGGGAACGACGCCGTCTCGCAGGCCGAGCTCTTCAACCAACACGTAGGCTTCGACGGGGTCATCCTCACGAAGGCCGACGCCGACGTCAGGGGAGGGGCCGCGCTGTCGATCGTCTACTCCACGAAGAAGCCGATCCTCTTCCTGGGGGTCGGCCAGGGCTACGACGACCTGGTCCCGTTCGACACGCAGAAGTTCCTTAGTTCTCTCCTGAAATAGGTCTAGTCCGGCCGGAGCGCATCCCTGGGGTAAGTCTTCTTGGCCGCCTCTGCCTCTCTCAGGTCGATGTCGACGGTCACGAAGGGCTCCTCGCGAGAGGTCAGGCCCAGGACCTTGGCGTCCGGGCCGATGACCCAGCCCGACCCGCCGAACCTCACGCCGTCTCTCTCGCCCGCCCTGTTCGACGCGACGCAGAACGCGCCCGAGATCACGGCCGCAACCTTCCCGCCCGCCATCCATCTCTCGATGCTCGACTTCGGCGCCGCGTAGGGGACGGCGATCAGGTGGGCTCCCTTCTTCCCGTATGCGCGCGCGTTCGACATCGACCAGAGGTCGCTGCAGATCATCATCCCGACCCTGCACCCGGGAGCGCCGAAGACGGAGAACCGGCGGTCGCCTCGATGGTACCAGGAGGCTTCGTAGTACCCTTTCTCGTCCGGCAGGTAGCTCTTCACATGGACGCCGCGCGCCCCCCGCCCCTCCGTCCAGACGAACCCTTCGTTGAACCGCCGATTCCCTCTGTTGATTGGTCTGGTTCCCATGACGGCGGCGGGAGAAAGCTCGACGAGGCGTTTCATCCACTTCTGGTGCGCCACGACCGCTTCGTTCCAGACGCCTCGGTCGAACTTCGGGGAGGCGGCGAACCAGCCGTGGAAGGGCATCTCCGGGAGAAGGACGAGCTCGCTCGCCTCTTCCCTGGCGTGCCTGACGAGCCCTTCCCAGTCGCTCGCGAAGCCGCCTTCGTCGTCCATCTCGCAGACCGTGACTCTCAGGCCCTTACCACCTCGAGGCCGAACTGCGAAGCGAGCCCCCGGATTCTGTCCTTGTGCGGCCCCAGGCCCTTCCAGTCCAGCAGCGCGTACTTCACAGGCGCCCTCGTCTTCCGGAGCATCTGCTCCACCATCCTTTCGTCCACGTGCTCCAGGGCGTACTTCGGCGCCACGAAGGACACCGCCATGTCCCCCTCGATCACAAGCCTCGTGAACTTCTCGGGGTAGTGGGTCCCGCCGAATCCGATCGCCACCTTGCTCCAGATGGTCTTCTCAGTCAGGCTCTCGATGAGAGCCTCGCCGACCACGGCGGCCGCCTTCGCGTCGCCCCAGCGCTTCTCATCGGACCCGATCTCGACGAAGAGGACCGGCCTCTGGAGGGACGTCGGCCCGTGGTGTGTCGCCTCCATCGCAATCTCGTAGTCGACGAGCCTCTCCTTCCTCTTCGACAGCGAGATCAAGTAGTTCTTGAGGAGGGACGGGTCCGACCTGCCGAGCTCCCTCGGCGCCCCGCCGGACTTGGTCTCGTCCGAGAAGTTCCCGGTCGTGTGGGCCGTGAGCGACGCCATTCCGGACTCCGCGCTGTGTCTCGAGAGGAAGATGTACGCCTGCGGGTTGAAGAACTCGTCCAGGTCCGGGGGAGAGACGATCGCGCCTTCGAAGAACGCGAGCAGGAACGACCCCTTCTGGTAGACGGGCTTGCCCAGGAGGTCTACCCCGGTCGACTGGAACCCCTGCCCCTCGATCAGCGACTTCGCAAGGGTGGCCGAAGCCAGGTCAGTGGAAGAGGCCACGATCACGGTCGCAGGTTCACCTCGGGGATTCATGCAGGGCACATGAGTTCACCTGGTATTAACCCTGGGCCACTGGCAGAGTGCAGGCTCTCTCGTCGTGAGGTTCTCTGGTGCGTGATGGTCTCGGCCCCGACGAGTCGCCATTGAAGGATGCCCTCCGTGGGACATTGAAACTCTGCCCTAAGTCGTAAATAACCGGACCCGATCAGAGATTTTAAGTCTTGAGTCCGAGAGGTTCCCCGAAGATTCTGCCTGCTGTCCTGCTTCTCTTTGCAGTTCTGGGCTTGGCGTTCGTTCTCTCGCCGACGACCATGACCGGAGCCCAGACGATGACCTCATCGACGACCTACACCACCGCAACCACGTTTTCGACCATGACCACTGCCTACACCTTGACGGTCACCACTCCACCAACAGGGATGGCATGCGGCTCCACGGTCAGAGTGAACACGGTCCTGACTGCGAACGTCGGCCCCTGCTCGGGGGACGGGCTCGTCATCGGAGCCAGCCACGTAAGCCTCAACTGCGGTGGGTACGCCATAAGCGGCAGTGGGGCAACAAGCACAGGCGTAGGGATCAGTCTCACTGGGGTGACGAAGGTTACGGTCAAGAACTGCGTGGTTACAGGATTTCAGAACGGATTCGTGCTGACCGACTCTTCCAAGGACACGCTCACCATGAACACGGCGGACAACAACTCCGCCGATGGCTTCCTTGCCAGCTCTTCCAACAGCATCACCTTCACCAAGAACACGGCAGAAAGCAACGGCAACGATGGATTCGACGTCTATTACTCGCCTTCCAACATTCTGTCCGGGAACATTGCCAAAGACAATCGTTACGACGGTTTCTCTCTGTACATGAGCCAATCGAGCGTGCTGAAGGGCAACACTGCCAGCGGCAATGGTCTCCTCGGCGGCGGGGGAGTCAGCGGCTTCGGACTTGATTGGAGCGGCCTGAGCCTGCTGACCAGGAATGTTGCCACCGACAACGGTTTTGGCTTCACGATTTACTATAGTGATTCGACGAAGCTGACCAGCAACGCCGCTAATGGCAACCTCCTCTATGGCTTCTGGCTGATTTCGACCAACTCAAGCACGCTGACACACAACACTGCCGACGGTAACGCCCAGGCTGGCTTTTACGCGGAACAGTCTTCCGATGCGTTCACCAGGAACAGGGCGGACAACAACTCAGGCGACGGCTTCGTCGTTCTCGGGTCTTCCTCCAGCGTCTTCACGAGTGATCTGGCAAACGGCAATTCCGAGTCCGGCTTCAGCCTCCTGCCTTTGTATTGCACTGGAACTTGCCCCCCAATATCCAGCTTCTCCGACAACGACACCCTCACGCGCAACACTGCGGATTTCAACGGAGCCTCTGGATTCAATATCACCGCCTCTTCCAAGAACACACTCACCAAGAACACTGCGAACTTCAACAGCTACGGCTTCTACTTTGGCGGCTCTTCTAACAGCAGCACCCTCACTGGGAACACGGCGAACAACAACAAGTACTATGGCTTCCTCCTTAGCGGCTCCAGCAACACGCTCACGGGGAATACGGCTAACAACGACAATAATTGGGGCTTCTCGCTGGGCGGTTCGTCCAACAAACTCAGCAAGAACACTGCGAAAAGCGACTTCTGGGGCTTCTTCCTTCAAGACTCATCCGGCGACATCCTCAGCAAGAACACGGCGAGCAATAACGGCCAGAATGGTTTCTACGTCGAGACCTCTTCCAACAACACACTCACAGGGAACACGGTGAAAAACAGTGCCAATGGCTTCTACCTTCTCGGCTCTTCCGGCAATGCCCTGACCAAGAACACGGCCAACGGCAACAGCTATGATGGCTTCTACCTCCTGGGTTCTTCAAGCAACACGCTTAGCGAGAATACGGCGAAAAGCAACGGTCAGTATGGCTATTACGACGGCACCTCCGGTTCAGGCACGAAGGGGACAGCCAACACCTACACGAGCGACGTCTGCAAGGGCAACGGTGATGGCGGTTCGAGCCCAAGCGGGCTTGGTACACCACAGCCGTAGAGGAGTCGGTCCGATTCAGTCTCATGCATGGTCTGAGGCTTCCGACAATTCTTGTCTCGGTTTCGACAAGATTTGTCCGGTCCAGTCATACTCGGGACGAATCCATACTGAGGGTATGAGCACTGGGTCACGGCATTGCGGGCCCCAATTTGACTGTGCTAAGACATATTAACCGCACGGGTGAATCGGGCCAAAGTCGAAGATGGGCTTCAGGGAATTCCTTTCGTCGGTCGCCGCGATATTCAGGCTCGCTCACAAGAGTGACAAGGAAGAGTTCTCCCTCTACCTCAAGATGGTCACCCTCGGCCTGGTCGTGGTCGGGGTCATCGGGTTCCTGATCAAACTGATCGGGAACATCTTCTTCGGCTAGCCAGCGGCGAGAATAAGGTTATTAGCCCAACGTAGACCGCACCGTTTCCTGCGTGACCGTTTTGAGCGACCAAGAGAGGATGGGTTCCATTTTCCCGGTCAAGACCACCGGAGGTCAGGAAAGGACCGTGGCCACCTTCGTCGCCAACAGGGCCATCCAGAAGAAGAAGCCCATCTATTCGGTCCTCGCGCTCGACACCTGGAAGGGGTACGTCCTCTTCGAGGCCCCGAACTCGCAGGTGGTCGACGAGAGCATCCAGGGCTTCAAGCACGTCAGGAGCAAGATCCCCGGCATGATGCAGTACCAGGACATCGAGAAGTTCCTCGTCACGAAGTCGATGGTCGCCGAACTGAACGAGGGCGACACCGTGGAGATAGTGGCCGGTCCGTTCAAGGGCATGAGGGCCAAGGTCTCGAGGGTCGAGCAGGCGAAGCAGGAGATCGTCGTGGTGCTGATCGACACGGCCTTCGCCATGCCCATCACCATCGACGGCAGCTACACGAAGCTCGTGGGGCGTGCCAAGCCCGAGGCGGGCAGTGCGCCCGTCGCCTAGGTCAGCAGTTACCCCACAGTTCGACAACCTCGCCGCTCTTTCCGGGCGGCTTCCGTCTCTGCCCCCCGCGCCCGCTTCTGAGGGGACCTCGTCTCATCAAGAAGCACTGCAGGCCTTCTTCATGGGAATCGCCCCGGGACCGACTAAAGCTTAGATACTCCATGCGGAGAATGCCCGATTCCTAGGCAGGTCGCTTTGGGAGAGAAGAAGGTCATCAACGCGCTGGTGACAGGAGGAGAGGCAAACGCAGGCCCTCCGCTCGGTCCGGCCCTGGGCCCTCTCGGAGTCAACGTTCTCGGAATAGTCAACGAGATCAACAAGCAGACGGGCGACTTCAAGGGGATGAGGGTCCCGGTCAAGGTCGAGGTCGACCAGGAGACCAAGCAGTTCACGATCACCGTGGGGACCCCGACGACCGCCGCTCTCATAGTGAAGGAATCGGGGATCGCGAAGGGGTCGGGAAAGCCCAACCTGGACCTCGTCGGCGACCTCACGATCGACAAGGTGGTCAGCATAGCGAAGAGCAAGATGTCCGGCTCCTACGCCAAGACCGTTCGCTCGGCGGTCAAGGAAGTGGTCGGGAGCTGTGTCAGCATCGGCGTCAAGATAGAGGGGAAGGACGCCAGGGAGTTCATGGGCGAGATCGAGGCCGGAAAGTGGGACTCGAAGTTCCAGTGAGGCCAGCCACTTGGCACAACTCTTTTATCGGCTATTCAGAGGCTCGTTGAGGAATTCGTGAAGTGAAGAGGACATGCTCTCGACTCAGCAGCTCGCCGAACTGGTCAAGAAAGGGAAGGACCAGTCAAAGGAAAGGAAGTTCACCCAGTCCATAGAAGTGATTGTGACTCTCAAGGAGGTAGACCCCAAGAAGACGGACCTCAACATCAACGAAATCGTCTACCTTCCGCACCCGACCGCCAGGCCGGCCAGAGTCTGCTTCATCGGTTCCGGCGACCTTGCGGTGAGGGCGAAGAACGCGAAGGCCGACCTGGTCATAGACCCGTCCCAGCTCGAGAACTACGCCGGGAGCAAGAAGGACGCGAAGAAGCTGGCCCGATCCTACGACTTCTTCCTGGCGGACACGGCGCTGATGCCGAGGATAGGCAAGATCCTCGGTCAGGCTCTCGGCCCCAAGGGCAAGATACCGACGCCGGTCCCGCCCAACGCCTCCGTCGAGGCGATGATCAACAGGATGAGGACCGCCGTTCGCGTGAGGAGCAGGGGTTCTCTCGGGGTCATGGCGAAGGCAGGAGACAGCAAACTGACGGAGCCCAATCTGGCGGAGAACATCCAGGCCGTGGTTGCCGCGGTCGCGAAGAAGCTCCCCAACGGCGACAAGAACGTCAAGACGGTGATGGTCAAGACGGCGATGGGCAAGCCGGCGAAGCAGGCGGTAGACTAGAATGAGCGAAACGGTACAGGTCCGCACTCCCAACCCGAAGAAGGCTGAGGCCGTCGAGAAGGTCTCGCAGCTCGCGAGGAAGTATCCCGTCCTCGCGGTGACCAGCCTTTCGAAGGTGAGGGCTAGCCAGCTGATGGCGGTCAGGAAGGCGCTGAGGGGCCACGCCGAGGTCTTCGTGGTCAAGAACACGCTGACCATTCTCGGCTTGCAGAAGGCCGGCATCAAGAACGCCGACCAGTTGCTCTCCCACTTGACCGGCCAGAACGCCCTGATCTTCTCCACCTACGACCCTTTCAAGCTCTTCCTTACGCTCGACAAGAACAAGGTCTACCTTCCAGCCAGGGCGGGCGACCTCGCTCCCGAAGACATAATCGTCCCGGCGGGAAACACGGGTCTTCCGGCCGGCCCCATCCTGAGCGAGTTCAGGGAGGCGGGCGTCCAGACCAAGATAGAAGGAGGGAGCATCTGGGTCAACAAGAATTCGGTCGCAGTGAAGAAGGGCGCCGCGATAACTCCGAAGCTGGCGAGCCTCCTCTCCAAGCTCAACATCAAGCCCATCAAGGCGGGCCTGACGATCGCCCTCGCGTATGAAGATGGCCTCATCTACGCGGGAGAGTTGGTCGCGATCGACCTGGAGAAGTACAGGCAGAGCCTCGTCGACGCCTACGCCTCTTCGCGGGGTCTGGCAATCATAATCGGCTACGTGACGAAGGAGACCGCGCCTGACATCATCGCAAGGGCGTACAGAGAGGCCCTGAGCTTGGCCGTGGAAGCTGGCTTCCTCACCAAGGAGACCGCACCCATCATCTTCGGCAAGGCCGAGTCCGAAGCTGCGGCGCTCACAGCCAAGGCTAAGGAAAAAGGCTTCCAGTAGAGAGAATTCGGAATCCTTCTAGCCGAACAGAGACGCGAGACCCTGTAGAGCCTCTTCTTCCTTCTTCTCTTCTTCCTTCGGCTTCTCTTCCGCCTTCGCGGCCGGGGCTCCGGTCGGGGCAGCCGCAGCCGGTGCTGCAGCCATGGTGGCCGCGTTCTTCAGTGCCTCGTCGATGTTCACTTCACTGAGAGCGGACGCCAGTGCCTTGATCTTTACCTCATCCGGGGCTGTTCCGGTCGCCTTCAACACACTCTTCAGGTTCTCTTCGTTGACCGGCTTGCCCAGTTTGTGGAGGAGCAGAGCGGCGTAGATGTACTCCATTCTCGAATCGCAGACAGGCGCCCTCGGTTCCGTATTTAACCGTATCCGAGTGGAAGGATGCCCATACGGGCGTTGCTCTGATCCGGCCAGCTCGCTCCGCCAGTATGGGTCCTCAAGTGGGGGAAAGACGCTCGTGGCCAGGACGGAGGTCGTCTTCCATGTTTATCTACATCGAGGGAGAGAGTCCCCCAAAGTCAGTGGACCCCTTCAATTGAACGAGAAAAAGGAAGCTCTGAAGTCCAAGTTCTCCGCTGACTACAGGCGCTATTACCTCGTCGACCTCTTCAGACGGGAGGGCTTCGTCAGGCGGAAGTGCGAGAACTGCGGCCGCTTCTTCTGGACCCTAGACTCGGAAAGGAGCAGGTGCGACGATTCGCCGTGCTCTCCGTACACCTTCATCGGGTCGCCCCCGACCAGCAAGAGGCTCGACAAGGTCGGGTCGTGGAAGGCGATAGAGCGGTTCTTCGTGAAGAACGGGCACACGAGCGTCAAGCGGTATCCGGTCGTCAGCAGGTGGCGCCCCGACCTCTACTTCACCGTCGCATCGATCATCGACTTCCAGAGAGTCGAGGCTGGCAGGGTCGTCTTCCAGCTTCCGGCCAACCCGCTCGTCGTCCCCCAGATGTGTCTCAGGTTCAACGACATATCCAACGTCGGCGTCAGCGGCAAGCACAACACGTCCTACGTGATGGTGGGGCAGCACAGCATCGCCGACAGGGAGGGCTACTGGAAGGACAGATGCATCGACCTCGACTTCGAGCTGATGACGAGGGAATTCGGCATCCCCAAGAAGGAGATCACGTTCAACGAGGAGGTCTGGGTAGGTTACGGCGCGTTCGGCTACTCGCTGGAGTTCTTCGTCAGGGGTCTGGAGCTCGGCAACGCTGTCTTCACAGCCTTCGAAGGCGAGATCGACGACTACAGGGAGATGAAGGAGAAGGTCGTCGACATGGGGTCGGGACTCAACAGGTGGGCCTGGCTGACCCAGGGGACTCCGACCTGCTACGACACCGAGTTCAAGACAATCCTCAGCAAGATGGAGGACCTCTGCAAGGTCGAGGTCGACCGCGGGCTCTTCCTACGGTATTCGAGGCTCGCCGGGATGATGAACGCAGACGAGTTCGGCTCCCTCTCGGGCCAGCGGGAAATCATCG
>Ga0326727_10013968_pt1 | contig 17656 bp, 10 predicted proteins | sample MB2enrmetagenome_FD_207643 | JGI IMG/M metagenome (GOLD analysis project Ga0326727, IMG submission 207643) | Lab enriched peat soil microbial communities from McLean, Ithaca, NY, United States - MB29MY | ecosystem: Environmental > Terrestrial > Soil > Wetlands > Peat | place: USA: New York...
TGCACCCTTATCCTGATGCCCGCTTCGCCACCACTCATCCCCGGTAAGAGCCGTATGCGTAAACGCGCTTGTACGGATCTGTGCGGGGGGCGATCAGCAATCGTCGTCCCTACCGCGACAGTTGGCCACGCTCAGGGGAACTTAGGGCACCTGGTGAGAAATTGGCCTATACCGCTGCTTTGGCAGGATCCAGAGCCAGGTGCGGCAGAGGTTAGGTGAAGGCATCGGCGCCTCTCCGTAGCAAGGTAACGCGGACTTGTTCTTTAGCTCAGCGGCTTTTGGTTGTTCTCGCCGCACTCATCGCCCCGGGGCGGCGATGACGTCGGTGAGAGGCACTTTGCGGCCTTTGGTCATATTCTCGAAGAAATAGAGTCCGGATTTTCCCCCGACTACGATGTCGAGATCGCCGTCATGGTCGATGTCGACGACGCAAACTTGCATCCCGGCGCCGGTGCGCGTGCTGTAGTCGATGATGTGCCGCCGCCATTGCAGGCCGTATTCGGTTTGGACTCTTTCATACCAATAGACGCCGAGGGGCTCGTTGGCGCCTTTATCGTGTTCGTGCGCGTAGTAGCGCTTGCCCGTTACCAACACGGGCTTGCCATCTCCTTTGAGGTCAGCGATCGTCAAGGCGTGAGCCTGCGACCAGGCGTTGTCAATGACGTGTTTCACCCAGGTGCGGTTGCCCTGCTCGTCCTTCTTTTGCTCGTACCAGAAAATCCCGTAGTCGTGGCCGAGGCTGGTGACGAGGTCCGGCAAGCCGTCGCCGTTGACGTCCATCGTGTAGATGAATCCGGTTTCTCCCAAGTCGAATTCCGGATGGAAGACCCACTCGCCATTGCGAGGGTCGGGGGGAGCTTCAAACCACCCCTTGGGCGTGATGATGTCCGTTCGCCCGTCGCCGTTGACGTCCCCCGCGCCGATGCCGTGCCCATAGCTGTGGGGGCTGACCACGTGTCCAACCCAGTGCGCGTCTTCGCCTTTGCCTACGATTTCGTACCAGGTGAGCGGGAATTTGCTGTCGCCGAATTGAGGTAAGAGTTGTTGTGGCTTGCCAGTGTTCAGGATGTCCACCAGAAAGGAAAATTCCACGGGCGAGCGCGTCTCAATGACGTGCTTAACCCAGGGCCGGTTGGATTTGCCGGGGTTTTCCCACCAAGCCAGGGGCGTGGTCCAGTAGGAACTGGTCACCACATCGGGGTAGCCGTCACCATTCACGTCAATCGCCAGATCGCCCAAGTCCTCCAGGTAACCGCCACTGAAGCCTAGGTCGCGAAAATGGTGCTTGATCCAGCGAGGCCCATCCTTGCCGGGCGCCGCCTGCTCGTACCAGTTCTCGCCGGAAATGATGTCGAGCCGCCCGTCGAGATTCACATCGGCGACCTCTGCCGCTTCACTCTGTCCCAAGTCAATGGTGTGTTTATAGAAGGGAATTTCTTCGGAGCCTTGCGCGCTCACGCGCCCGGTGAGCCAGAACAGAGAATTTACGAGCGCCAGCGCGCCCATCGCCGCGGCCGCACGCGCCGTGGCGCGGCCGAGGGTTTGACACGTTTTACTGTTATCCCATGGCATAAGAATCTCCTCAGCGTTTCACACAGAGATCACGGAGCGTTTCCTCATCGGCACTATAGAACCGCCGGCACACGGAGCGCACAGAGAAGACCTCGAAAACCCCTCCGTGACCTCAGTGGCTCCTCTCTGCGCCCTCTGTGAGAAACGCTTTGCTACCCTCCGGCCCTGGAGCCGGCTATCGAATTCCCAGTCGGCGTGTCAAACCTTTGGCAAATTGCAGTCCCTGGCGCGCCAAGTCATCGCCCGTGGGGGCGAGGTCGCGCCAGATGGCAGCGGCGGCGGCCAGCGCGGGCTCCGGCTGGGCAAACGATTCAATGGTCAGCCAGCCATCGTAGTCAATTTCCTGGAGCACTTTGAGAATGCCCTTCCAATCGACGTGCCCGGTTCCCGGTATGCCGCGATCGTTTTCAGAAATGTGAACGTGTCCCAGGTCTTTGGCCACCGCGCGCAGGGCCTCCGCCGGGTGCTGTTCCTCGATGTTCGAGTGAAAAGTGTCAAAGTGGATTTTCACGTTGGACGCGCCCACGTCATGCACCAGCCGAGCGGCGTCCTCGAGGGTATTGAGGAAGTAAGTCTCGAAGCGGTTCAACGGCTCGAGGCAAAGGCACACGCCGCGTTTCTGCGCGCGGGTGGCGGCGGCGCGCAGACCTTTAACGGCCCACTGCCATTCCTTTTCGGTGCGCCGGCTTCCGGTCATAACTCCCAGGCCGGCATACAAGGGGCCGCACGCCAGACTTGCGCCCAGGTCCGCTGTCCGGTCAACACACTTTTTTAAGAACTCCACTCCGCGCGCCCGGGTGGCGGCATCGGGGCTGACCAGGTTGGCATGGCGTGGCAGCACGCAGCACGTGGTACGTTCCAATTGCAGCCGGTCGAGCGTGTCACTGACCGCCGCAAGGTTGGCGGGCTCGTCCGGCGAGAGGAAGAGTTCGACTCCGTCAAAGCCCCATTCCTTGATGCGGGCGAAGAGCGGATCCTGTTTCTTTCCCACCTGGGTGGTCCAAACCATTGTATTGACGCCGAATTTCATGCTGATGAGTCCTTTCTTTAGCTCACAGCCGACAGCTAACAGTAACTGCAAGCTGTCGGTTGTCAGTTTAATTTTGAAATTACATCCTACGGCTGATGGCTGACTGCTATCCGTCACTGCTCCATCAAACGACCAGTGTCGCCACAGGCACCGTGCTGCGTTCTCCGCCGATGACGACAATGCCGGAATCGGTCACGTGCCATCCGCGAGCGCGATCGGCATCGAGATCGTGGCCGATCAGGGCGCCTTCAGGAACGCGGACGTTCTTATCCAGGATGGTGCGGCGCACCTTGGCGTGGCGGCCGATGTCGCAGTTGTCCATGATGACGCAGCCTTCCACGAGGGCGCCGGTGTGGACGTGGACGCCGCGTCCGAGAACGGAGTTGCGCACGACGCCGCCGGAGAGTATGCATCCGCCGGAAACGATGCTGTCGATGGCCTCGCCGCGGCGATGAGCCTCGTCGAAGGTAAACTTGGCGGGCGGGTCGGGGTAGCTGGTACTGCGCAGCGGCCACTGGCGATTGTAGAGGTTGAGTTCAGGCTTGACGGAGCGCAGGTCCATATTGGCTTCGTAGTAGGCGTCGATGGTGCCGACATCGCGCCAGTAGGGAATGGAGTCTTCGGCCTCGCCGGGGATGCGGTTGGTCTGGAAGTTGTATGCGTAGATGGGCGCGTGGCCGGCGAGTTTGGGCAGAATATCCTTGCCGAAGTCGTGGTGACTCGTGGGGTCATTCGCGTCGGCCTGGAGCAGATCCACCAGCGTCCCCTTGGTGAAGATGTAGTTCCCCATGGAGGCGTAGACCTGGCTAGGATCGCCGGGCAGGGTGGGCGCATGGGCGTTCTTTTCATGAAAGGCCATGATGCGTCCGTCCTCGTTGGCCTCAATGACGCCGAGTTCGGCGGCGTGCTTTCGGGGCACAGGGATGGCGGCGACGGTTACTTCCGCGTGCCTGGAGATGTGAAAGTCAACCATGGTGGCGATGTTCATGCGGTAGATGTGATCGGAACCGAAGATGGCCACCACGTGCGGGTCCGACTGCTCGACGAGGTTGATATTCTGCATGATGGCGTTGGCAGTGCCCAGGTACCAGGTTTCGTCCTCCGAACGCATCTGTGCCGGCACGGGGATGATGAAGTGATCCTTCAGCACTCCGCTGAACTGCCATCCCTCGCTCAGATGCTGGAGCAGCGACTGGCTACGGAACTGGGTGAGCACGTAGATCGAGTTGATTCCGGAGTTGATGAAATTGCTGAGGACGAAATCAATAATCCGGTATTGGCCCCCGAAAGGAACCGCCGGCTTGGCGCGTTCTCGCGTGAGGGGAAAGAGCCGGGTTCCCTTGCCGCCGGCAAGTACGATGCCCAACACCCGAATGTGCAAGGTCCCTTCCGCAGCCAAGCCGGGTTCGTGTTCGGCGATATGCTTCTTCGGCAATCAGTGCTCCGGAAACAGTTGTTGTTGGCGATTTTACCAGACCCAATCTTTGTGGGGGCAAACTAATTAGGGCCGTGGTCGCTAGACGGTAGGCAGCGAGCGTGTTTTGCGAGTCCTGGCGAGCTGAATAGGGACAATAGGCAAGGTTCAGGAGGCGGCGGCCTGCATCAGGGAAGTGGGGGGCGGAGTTTTTCTCTCGGAACCAACTATAGAGACCGCTCCACCCCCAAGCCGGCACCCAGCCGCTGGTTTATCTGCTAGCCATCAAGATCGGCAATTGCTGCACCAGCGCGGGGGCCTGAGCGAGCACCGGCCTTTCGGCCTTGGCCGCCGGGTAAGAGATAACCAGACCGATGTCCGCAAGACGCAGGGCGCGAACTGTGCCTCTCTCTCCGTGCCGCTCGACGATCAACGCGCTCTTGCCAGCGGAGCTGCGGTCGAGAATCGGAGACGTAATGATCGCTGCCGTATGGTTTTCCCCACGGACGAACACGGTGTAAGTGGGGCCGTCGGTGGCGGAATTGAGTGTGAACGAGTAGTTTCCGGCGGGCAGAACGGCCTGTCCCCAGCGAACTTCAAAGGGCAGATTGAACTTACCCGAAACCGTCTGCGCGTTGGCCAGGCTCGCGCCCATACACGCGGTGAGCAGAGCCAACACCGCAACTTTCACCATTCTCGAGCTTTGATTCTTGTTCATAACCATCCTCCTCATTTGAATTGGGCAACCACGCTGCATTTGTTGCCTCACCTCTTAATGTGCAAAAGGGGGGCGAAAACTGTAGTGCCCCAAAAATATTTTTTCGGTAGGGGTCAGTTTGGTTTTTTTATAGGGGCACGCCAAGGCGTGCCTCGACGACCATTTTCCCGGCCGGTGGCGAACAGATGTGGTAGGTTGCTATCAATCGGCGTAAGAGTTAGGATGCTAAAAGAGTTAGGGAGCCTGCCATGCTGAGGGCAGCGAACGATTCATACGTTTTGAGCCGCAAGGCAAGTGCCTCGCTTCGCTCAGCCTGACAGGACTGGCTTTTTAATTACAACCACCTCCGGTAGCACGGGCATCCTGCCCGTGAGCAGTCATGGCCAAGACCCCGATGCATCGGGGTGGGTCGGCCATGCCACATACCAAGGAGGATGTATGGCGGAGACCCCGGCACACGACATCACGCAACTGCTTCAGGCCTGGACCGAGGGGGACGAGCGGGCGCTAGACAAGCTCATGCCCCTGGTCTACCGGGAATTGCACCGTCTGGCGCAGCGCTACATGCGGCACGAGCGTCCAGGTCACACGCTGCAAACCACCGCCCTGGTGAATGAGGCTTACGTGCGACTTGTAGATGCGGGAAAGGTGAACTTTCAAAACCGCGCCCACTTTTTCGCAGTCTCCGCCCAATTGATGCGGCGCATCCTGGTGGAATTCGCGCGGCGTCGCGGTTCCCAGAAGCGGGGCGGCGAAGTGCAACGGGTGTCATTGGAGGAAAGTCTGGTGGTTTATGGGGAGCGAGGTGCGGACTTGGTGGCGCTTGATGACGCTCTCCAGGCTCTGGCCGCCCTCGACGCCCGAAGAAGCCGGGTGGTGGAACTGCGATTTTTTGGCGGGTTGAGCGTGGAGGAAACGGCCGCGGTGCTCAAGGTATCGCCGGAAACCGTGATGCACGATTGGAAGCTGGCCAAGGCCTGGCTGCGGCGCGAGATGAGTGGAGAGAAGCGGGATGAAGCCTGAACGTTGGGAGCAGGTGGCGCAGTTGCACCGTGCCGCTCTGGAGCGCATGGAGAGTGAGCGCGCGGCTTTTCTGGTGGAAGCCTGTCGCGGGGATGAGGACCTGCGCCGGGAAGTGGAATCGCTGCTCGCCTACGAGGAAAAAGACGCGAGTTACATGGAATCGCCCGCCCTGGAGGTGGCGGCCCGGCAACTGGCGCGCGGGCGCCAGTCCAGCGAGGTTGTCGCCAGCCTGATGGGCAAGACGGTTTCCCATTACCGCATCATCGAGAAGCTGGGTGGGGGCGGCATGGGGATCCTGTACAAGGCGGAAGATCTTCGCCTGGGCCGGAAGGTGGCGCTGAAATTCCTGCCCACGGGCTTGGCGAGAGATCCCACGGTGCTGGCGCGATTCGAGCGGGAGGCGCGTGCCGCTTCGGCGCTCAATCATCCGTACATCTGCACGGTCTATGAGGTCGATGAGGTGGAGGGGCAGCCCTTCCTGGCGATGGAGTTGATGGAGGGCAAGACCCTGAAGCACCTGATCGCCGGCAAACCCCTGCCCACGGACCAGTTTCTCGACCTGGGGATGGAGATTGCCGAGGCGCTGGAAGCCGCGCACGCCGAGGGGATCATGCATCGCGACATCAAGCCCGCGAACATCTTTGTGACCAAGCGCGGAGAAGCCAAGGTCCTGGACTTTGGGCTGGCCAAGTGGACGGCGAGCACGGGGGACGAGAAACAAGGCGAAAGGGCGGAAGCGGGGGAAACTTCGACCTTTTCGAGCCTCGATCCACAGTTGACGATTCCCGGCTCGGCGATGGGGACGGCGGCATACATGTCGCCGGAGCAGGCGCGGGGCGAAGTGGTGGACGCGCGCACCGACCTGTTCAGCTTCGGCGCGGTGCTTTATGAGATGGCGACAGGCCAGCAGGCCTTCAGCGGCGCGACCTCGGCTGAACTCCGGGAAGCGATTCTGACGCGCGAAGTGACTCCGCCACAGCGCCTGAATCCCGCGATGCAGCAAGGGTTGCAAGCGATCATCACGAAGGCGCTGGAGAAGGATCGCGACCTGCGCTACCAAAGCGCTGCCGAAATCCGCACGGACCTGAAGCGCCTTAAGCGGGACACGGATTCCGCGCGGGTGACTATCCGCGCGAAGCCGGGAGCCACAACTGACATCGCGAAACGCTGGAAGGTGATTGTCCCTGCTTCTTTGGCAGTGCTGGCATTCTTCCTCGCAGCTTACTTCTATTTTCACCGCCCACCCAAACTCACGGACAAGGATACGATTGTCCTCGCCGATTTCACAAACTCGACGGGCGACCCCGTGTTTGATGGCACGCTCCGCCAAGGGTTGGCGGTACAGCTTGAACAGTCGCCTTTCCTCAGCCTTGTCTCCGAGGAGCGTATCCAGCAGGCGCTGCATCTGATGCGCCGGTCGGCCGACGCGCGACTTACTCCGGAGCTCGCTAAGGAAATCTGCGAGCGAACCGCCAGTGCTGCCGTCCTGGAAGGCTCGGTTGCCAGCCTCGGAAGCCAGTATGTCTTGGGGTTACGCGCCAAGAATTGCCGCACCGGAGATGTCCTCGATGAGGAGCAGGCGCAAGCGGCAAGAAAAGAAGACGTCCTGAATGCCCTGAGTCAAATGGCCAGTAAATTCCGAACCCGAGTCGGCGAATCGCTCAGTACGGTGGAAAAGCACGACACTCCGCTCGAGGAGGCAACGACGCCGTCACTCGAAGCCTTGAAAACCTACAGCGCGGCCTGGAAGGTTCTCTCCTCAACTGGTTCTGCCGCCGCCCTACCCCTTTTCAAGCGCGCCACACAGCTCGACCCCAAATTCGCGGTGGCCTATGCGATGCTGGGGCGCACGTACGGCGATATTGGAGAGTCGGCACTCTCAGCGGAGAGCACCAGTAAAGCCTATCAGTTGCGGGATCGCGCCAGTGACGCAGAAAAGTTCTGGATCACTACTTCCTATGACCTGGCTGTGACGGGAAACATGGAAAAGGCGCAACAGACCTGCGAGTTGTGGGCGCAAACTTATCCTCGTGAGATGAATGCTCACATGCCCTTGGGGGGGATTATTTACCCTATCCTCGGCAAATACGAAAAGGCGGTCGAAGAAGGCAAAAAAGCGATCGAGCTCGATCCGGATTTTGCCATCGGGTACAACGTTCTCGCCATCAGCTATCAATATCTTGACCACTTGGAGGAAGCCGAGAACACCCTCCAGCGAGCCTCCGAGCGCAAACTGGAAATCCCTGACTTTTTGGTCGACCGATTCGGCATCGCCTTCTTAAAAGCTGACCAGGCGGGAATGGAACGGGCGGCGGCTCTGGCCCAGGGGAAATCCGGAGCGGAAGATTGGCTTTCCGACCAGGAAGCCTCGGTCCTGGCATATTCCGGTCGCTTGCAACAGGCAAGGAGGAAGTCACAGCATGCAGCAGACCTGGCTCAGCAGGCGGCCCAGCGGGAAAGGGCAACTCTGTTTGAAACCGGACCAGCACTGTGGGAAGCCTTTTTCGGGAACGCGCCCGAGGCCAGGCGGAGCGCGATGGCAGTACTGGAGCCTTCCAAGGGCCGGGAGGTGGAGTATGGCGCTGCCCTTGCACTGGCCCTCTCGGGGGATTCTTCCCGGTCCCAAACACTGGCGGATGATCTGGAAAGGCGCTTCCCGGAGGATACGGCAGTCCGATTCAGTTACCTGCCGGCGCTTCGCGCCCTTCTCGCCCTGAACCGTGGTGAATCTGCAAAGGCTATTGAAGTGCTCCAAATCGCTGTGCCCTATGAGCTGGGCGCACCGCCCAGCAGCTTTTTTGGGAACTTCGGCGCCCTCTATCCGGTCTATGTGCGTGGCGAGGCCTATCTGGCCGCACACCAAGGCGCCGAAGCCGCCGCGGAATTCCAGAAAATCCTCGATCACCGCGGGATCGTGGTCACTGATCCCATTGGTGCACTGGCGCACCTGCAACTCGCGAGGGCGTTCGCTTTGTCGGGAGATAAGACTAAGGCAAAGATTGCCTATCAGGATTTCCTCACCCTCTGGAAAGATGCCGACCCCGACATCGCGATCCTGAAGCAAGCCAAGGCGGAATACGCCAAGCTGCAATGAGCCACGACTGACAAGCTTTGCGGAAGTCTCGGGAACGCCATTCCGCCTAAGCACAAGCCCTGAAAGGGCGAAATAGGGTTTTACGCGGACTGTTGCCGAGGCTAGGTAGGTGGTTGTTTATGACGCCCCTCAGGGCTTGAGAAAAAGGGGGGACTTCCTGACCCGGCCGTTGACCTGGGCTTTGCTAACTCGCCCCTTCGGGGCTAAGTGCTGGGGCGCGTGATGAGTGGAGAGAAGCGGGATGAAGCCTGATCGTTGGGAGCAAGTGGCGGAGTTGCATCGCGCCGCTCTGGAGCGCCGGGAGAGTGAGCGCGCAGCTTTCCTGGTGGAAGCCTGTGGCGGGGACGAGGACTTGCGACGGGAAGTGGAATCGCTCCTCGCCTACGAGGGAAAAGACACGGGCTTCATGGAATCACCCGCCCTGGAGGTGGCGGCCAGGCAACTGGCGCGTGAGGAAGCCGAGGAGCGCGGGGACCCGTCGAGCGAGGATATCCCCAGCCTGGTGGGCAAGACGGTTTCCCATTACCGCATCGTAGAGAAACTGGGTCGTGGCGGAATGGGCGAAGTCTACCGCGCCAAGGACACCAAACTCGGGCGCGACGTGGCCCTCAAGGTGCTGCCCGCCGAGATGGCCCGCGATCCCAGTTCCCTCGCGCGCTTCCGGCGCGAAGCCCGCGCCGTCGCCGCGCTCAACCACCCGCACATTGTCACGATCTTTTCGGTGGAGGAAGCGGACGGCATCCACTTCCTCACGATGGAGTTGGTCGAGGGCCGGTCGCTCGACCGCCTGATCCCCGAGAGCGGCCTCCCCGTCGAGCGAATTGTCGAGATTGGCAGTGCGCTTGCTAAGGCGCTCGCCGCTGCGCACGAGAAAGGTATCGTGCATCGTGACATGAAGCCCGCCAATGTGATGGTCGCCGCCGGTGGCCACGTCAAGGTGCTGGACTTCGGCCTCGCGAAGGGGACCCGTGCGGCCAACCCCGACGGCGCCATGCTGGCGTCGGCCGAGCAGACGGCGGTGGGCGTAGTGATGGGGACGCCATCCTACATGTCTCCCGAACAGACCGCGGGCCGGGCGGTGGACCACCGCACGGATATCTTCTCGCTAGGCATCGTGTTGTATGAGATGGCGACCGGACGGCGGCCGTTCGGGGGAGCTTCTCCGGCCGAACTGGCCTCTGCGATCCTGCGGGACACCCCACCGCTCGTCACCGACGTGCGGGTTGATCTGCCCGGCGATCTGGCGCGCATTATCCGGTGCTGCCTGGAGAAGGATCCGCGCAACCGCTTTCAGACCGCGCGCGATGTCGCCAACGAGTTTCGGGACCTCGGAAGGCAGTCGGCGGCGCCGCCGATGGCAGTCCTTGATGCCATGGCTTCTTCCGCGCACACCGCTTCGGGCGCGGCACAAGCGGAGGAGGGGTTCTGGGTCGCCGTGCTGCCGTTCAAATATGGCGGCGCCAACGCCGACCTCATGGCCCTCGCCGACGGGCTGACCGAGGATATCGTGACCGGCCTCTCCCGCTTCTCCTACCTCCAGGTGATCTCGCTCCGTTTGACCTCGCGGTACGCCCACGAGGTGGTCGACGTGCGTTCCGCCGGCAAGCAACTCGGGGCGCGCTACGTTATGGCGGGGAGCCTTCGCCAAGCGGGGTCCAGGCTGCGCATCGCGGCGCAGCTCGTCGATGCGAGCTCCGGTGCCCATCTGTGGGCGGAGACCTACGATCGCCCCTTCCGCCCGGAGGCGGTTTTCGAGCTTCAGGACGATGTCACCCCGCGGATTGTCTCCACCGTCGCCGACACCCACGGCGTTCTGCCGCACACCATGAGTGAAGCTGTCCGCAACCGCGATCCCGACCATCTGAGCCCCTACGAGGCCATGCTCCGCAGCTTCGCGCACTTCCAGCGCGTCAACGCGGACGAGCACGCCGCAGCGAGGGCCAGCCTGGAACGGGCCGTCCAACAGGCGCCGGGTCGTGCCGATTGCTGGGCCATGCTATCGCTGCTTTACAAGGAAGAATACGCCCACGGATTCAACGTCCGGCCTGATCCCCTCGGACGTGCGTTCGCGGCGGCGCGGCGTGCGGTCGAGGCCGCGCCGTCCAATCACCTCGCCTATCACGCCCTGGCCGCGGCCCTGTTCTTCCGGCGGGAGATCCAGGAGTTCCGCAGCGCGGCGGAACGGGCCATCGCCCTGAACCCCATGGACGGATTCACCGCCGCCTACCTGGGCTTCCTGATTGCCTATTCCGGCGACTGGGAGCGCGGCTGCGCTCTGGCCGAACAGGCCATGCGGCTCAACCCCCATTCTCCCGGATGGTACCGGTTCCCTTCTTTCTTCTATGCTTACCGCCAGAGCGACTACCGCGGCGCGCTGGACATCGCCTTAAAGATCCACATGCCCGGCTTCTGGCGTACGAACCTCGCGCTGGCGGCGGCCTACGGGCAGCTCGGCGAGTTGGAGGCGGCGCGCAAGGCCCTGCGGGCGCTGCTAGCCCTGAGACCGGGCTTCGCCGGGGTGGCGCGCGAGGAACTGGGGAAATGGTGGGACCCGGAACTGGTCCAGCACCTCATCGACGGCGTCCGCAAGGCGGGTCTGGACATACCGGCGCCAGCGCGAACCGGCCCGGCGGCAGCGGCCCCCACCCCTCCGTAGGCCAAAGGTGATCTCGCGGATGCGGAATCACCTTTGTCGAAGACGGCGCGCGATGCGGCGGTGTCGAATGGGTCGTGGGGGAGGATGCACCTAGAGCGCAGAGTTAGACGCAGTTTGCCTTCCTCTGCGGTTCTTAACATGATAACCTCAAAGTCTTTATTAACACACCAGAACGAAGGCCGCCGAGTAATCCCGCCGGGGCGATAGCTCGCTACCCGATTTTTCGGCGGGCTGAGCGTGGAGGAAACAGCCGCGGTGGTCAAGGTATCACCGGAAAGCGTCAGGCACGATTGGAAGCTGGCCAAGGCCTGGCTGCGGCGCGCGATGAATCGGTAGGGTCGGGGCCAGCGGCGCTGGCCCTGGGCCGAACGCCGTTCGGCCCTACGAAGTGCGTGCGGTGAGTGGAGGGAAGCGGGATGAAGCCTGAACGTTGGGAGCAAGTGGCGGAGTTGCATCGCGCCGCTCTGGAGCGCCGGGAGAGTGAGCGTGCGGCTTTCCTGGTGGAAGCCTGTGGCGGGGATGAGGACCTGCGCCGGGAAGTGGAATCGCTGCTCGCCTACGAGGGAAAAGACACAGGCTTTATGGAATCGCTCGCCCTGGAGGTGGCGGCCCGGCAACTGGCGCGCGACTGCCCGTCGAGCGAGGATATCCCCAGCCTGGTGGGCAAGACGGTTTCCCATTACCGCATCGTGGAGAAGTTGGGGAGTGGCGGCATGGGAGTGGTTTATAAGGCCCAGGATACCAAACTCCCGCGCTGGGTCGCCCTGAAATTCTTGCCGGAAATGGAGGCGGCAAGTGCCGACGCGCTGGAACGCTTCAAGCGCGAGGCGCATGCCGCATCGGCCCTCAATCACTCCAATATCTGCACCATCTACGATGTGGACGAGGAGGGCGGGCGGCCCTTCATCGCCATGGAATTGCTGGAAGGGCAAACGCTGCGCGACCTCCTGAAAAACACGAAACTGGAAACTGGAAACTCGAAAATCGGTCCACGGGCAAGTTCCCAGTTTCCAGTTTCCGGTTTCTCATCCGGGTCCCCCCTTCCGCTTAATACCCTACTGGACTTGGCGATCCAGATTGCGGACGGGCTGGACGCGGCGCACGCCAGGGGCATCATCCATCGCGACATCAAGCCGGCGAATATTCTGATCACCACGCGCGGCCAAGCGAAGATTCTGGATTTCGGCCTGGCAAAATTAACCTCGCCTTTACAGCACACGCCAGCGCTGTCAAAGGATCCGGAAAGCTTGACCAGCGCGGGCATGGCGATCGGCACAGTGGCCTATATGTCACCGGAGCAGGCGCGCGGCGAACGGCTCGATGCGCGCACCGACCTGTTCAGTTTCGGCACCGTGCTTTACGAGATGATGACGGGCCGGCAAGCGTTCTGCGGAAAGACCTCGGCGACCATATTTGGCGCCCTCCTACACGAAGCCCCACCGCCACCGCTCAGCCTGAAACCTGATTTGCCTCTCAAGCTCGAGGAAATCATCACCAAGGCGCTGGAGAAAGACCGCGACTTGCGCTATCAGCACGCCTCGGACATTCGCACTGACTTGAAGCGCCTGAAGCGCGATACGAGTTCCGGGCCAGTTGCAGCGGCGATGTCCCCATCGCCGCCGCCGCAAACCGCGATCGGCACACCGCAAACGCCGGTGGGGACACCGGCGCTACAGCGCGACATTGGTGAGCCGCGGCCCTCACGCGCCGCCTCCACATTGCCCTGGGCAATTGCGTCGGCGGTGCTGGCGATTGTGGCGGCCGTCGCGTTGTGGCTGGCCTGGCGCGCTACGCGGCCGGTGAATCTTCCTTTGACGCGGCTGAGCGCCGACCTGGGGCCGGATGCGATGACGGGCTTCGGTCTCACCGCGGCCATCTCGCCCGACGGTCGGCGGCTGGTCTTTCCGATGCGCGGTCCCGATGGCAAACAGCAGCTTGCCACCCGGCTACTGAACCAGGCCGAGGCCACCCTCCTGCCCGGCACGGAAAACGGCAATGACCCGTTTTTCTCTCCCGACAGCCAATGGGTGGGATTCTTCGCGGATAGCAAGCTCAAAAAGATCTCTGGCGAGGGCGGAGCGCCGGTAACTCTTTGCGATGCCCCTTATAACTACGGCGCCAGTTGGGGGGAAGATGGGACGATTATCGCGGCGCTGAACCTGCTGTCCGGTCTAATTCGGGTTCCCGCTGCCGGGGGGAGGGCGCAGCCGTTAACCAGGCTAGGCAAAGGCGAGGCGACCCACCGGTGGCCGCAGATCCTGCCGGGAGGCCAGGCAATTCTCTTCACGTCTTCTCCCGGGGCAGTGGGGATGGAGAACGCTAGCGTCGAAGCGATGTGGTTGCAGAGCGGCGTAACCAAGACGCTGGTATCCGGGGGATACTTCGGCCGGTACCTGCCCGGCAATGGAGGCGCTGCTTACCTGGTCTACCTGCATCAAGGTGTGCTGTTCGGGGTATCGTTCGACCCCGACCGGCTGGAGACTCAAGGCACGGCCGTGCCGATTCTGGAGGACGTGGCCGCAGACCCGACCCAGGGCGGAGGCCAGTTTGACTTCTCCGCAGCACCCTTCGGGCATGGGACCTTGGTGTACCTGGCAGGTAAAGGGGCGGCCCAGCCTTGGCCGGTGGTTTGGCTTGACAGTTCCGGGAAGATGCAGCCCCTAATCGCCACGCCAGGCGCGTATGTGGTACCACGCTTTTCGCCGGACGGGCGCCGGCTGGCGCTGGCGATAAGTTCCAGCAGCGGGACCGACATTTATTCGTATGACTTACAACGGGAAACGATGACCCAGCTCACTTTTGGGGGACACGCGCAGGTACCGGTTTGGACCCCTGATGGGAAGCACATTGCCTTCGAGTCGTCTGCCAGCGGTTTCGGGATCTCGTGGGTCCGCAGCGATGGGTCAGGAGAACCACAGCAGCTCCTCGCATCTCAAAACAACATTGCTCCGTGGTCCTTCTCTCCGGACGGCCGGCGCCTGGCGTACTTCGAGAGCAGTCCGGAGACCGGTTATGACCTTTGGACGGTAACTCTGGATGCGAGCGACCCTGACCACCCCAAGGTGGGCAAGCCGGAGTCGTTTCTGCGCACACCCTCGGATGAGAATGTACCGATGTTCTCACCCGACGGGCGCTGGATCGCGTATCGCTCCAACGAATCGGGAACCTCGGAGATCTACGTGCGGCCCTTCCCCAGCGAGCGGGGCGGAAAGTGGCAAATCTCGACGGGAGGTGGGCTGTACGGAATCTGGTCCAACAACGGCCGGGAGCTGTTCTACGAAGCGGCGGACAACCGCATCATGGTGGTGGATTACACGGTGAACGGCGATTCCTTCGTGCCCGGGAAGCCGCGCCTTTGGTCGGAGAAGCAGATTTTTTATGCCGGTACCTCAAATCTGACCCTGGCGCCGGACGGCAAGCGCTTCGCGGTGCTCCCCATGCCGGAAGGCACGGGACCCGGCAAAGGTTCGGTACACGTTACCTTCCTGCTGAACTTCCTCGATGAGCTGCGCCGCCGGATTCCTGCGGCGCAGTGAGCGGTCCAGTTAACGCCTTATCCCATTCTAGGGGAGAAGGTCCGGGGTCTTGGCCGAGGCGGACGGTTTTCAGAATGGGCTCTAAGGCTTTTGGGCTTGCTCGTCACTCCCCACTCGCCACTCATCACTGCTCTTAACCCAGCTTGTTTCCCGAGTGCAGGCCGCACTCTTTCTTGGTGGCTTCTTCCCACCACCAACGGCCTTCACGCTCGTGCTGGCCGGGCAGAACGGCGCGGGTGCAGGGTTCGCATCCGATGGAGATGAATCCCCGCTTGTGCAGTGGGTTGTAGGGGACATCATTCTCGCGGATATAGTCCCAAACCTGCTGGGAACTCCAATTGGCCAGGGGGTTGAATTTCACCAGCTCATGTGCGGGGGTTGAGAAGGTGGGATCCGCTTGCACTACGGGGACGGCCGCGCGGGTGGAGGGGCTCTGGTCGCGGCGCTGTCCCGTGACCCAAGCGCTCAGGGTGTTGAGCGCCCGCCGCAACGGTTCCACCTTGCGGATGCCGCAACACTCCTGGTGCCCGTCCTGATAAAACGAGAAGAGGCCCTTTTCTCGCACCAGTTTTTCCACCGCTTCCGGCCGGGGGAAGAAGACTTCGATCGGGATCTGGTATCGTTCCCGAACCTGGTCGAGGAAGCGCAACGTCTCCGGATGGAGCCGTCCCGTGTCGAGTGAGAAGACGCGGAAGTGGGCTCCCAGCTTCGCCGACAAGTCTACCAGTACCACGTCCTCCGCCCCGCTGAAGCTGATGCCGACGCTCGGCGAAAACCTCTCAAAGGCCAGAGCTAGGATCTCGCGCGGATGCCGTTGCGCATAGGTTTCGGCTAATTCGGCCAATTCGTCTAAGTTTGCAACCTCAAGTGGCATAGTGGGTGTCCTTTTCAATCTGTGAGTAATTCGAGATGATCGAAAATCGAAACTCGGTGCACAGGCTGCGAGTTTCGATTTTCGTTGCTTCCCCGAATCCTAAAGCCTGAATGCTAAATCAGTACTGTCCCAATGTTTAATTGGGAAGTTCCCGTAAGTACAAGTTGAGCTATAAGTTGGCGTAAATATGAACAAAATCGATTTGAATTCCGGTATACCTTTCAGCCATTCCGACAGCTCTCAAGGAGTGGTGCATGAACCGTGGCCGAACGATTTTTGCTCAATTGATGGATCTTCTTCCGCTCGCCGAATTCCGCCGTTGCGTGGATCGCTACGACGGCGATTACAAGGTGCAAAGCTTCTCTTGCCTGGACCAGTTTCTGGGTTTGGCTTATGCCCAACTCACTTATCGCGAGAGTCTGCGCGACATCGAAACCTGCTTGCGCGCCCATGCCCGCCAACTTTATCACAGGGGCTTTCGAGGCGGCATCTCGCGCAACAATCTTGCCAACGCCAACCGGCAGCGCGACTGGCGGATCTATGCCGATTTTGCGCGCCTGCTCATTGCCCAAGCCCGTGCCCTTTACCAAGACGAGCCGTTCGGGCTGGAATTGGACCAGACGGTTTATGCCTTCGATTCCACCACCATCGATTTGTGCTTGGCGCTTTTCCCCTGGGCACAGTTTCGGCGGCACAAGAGTGCGGTGAAGCTGCACACCTTGCTGGACCTGCGCGGCAGCATTCCGACCGCTGTTTATGTGACCGGCGGGCAAGTGAACGATGTGAAGCTGCTCGACCAACTGGTCGGGGAAGCGGGAGCTTTCTATCTCCTCGACCGGGGCTACATCGATTACCGGCGTCTGTATGTGATCACGCAAGCGCTGGCTTTCTTCGTCACCCGCGCCGATCAGAACCTGTGCTACCGGGCTTGCGAGTGGCGGAGGGTCGATCACGCCCAGGGGCTGCGTTCCGATCAAACCATTCGCCTGACCGGACGCAAGAGTTCGCGTCGCTATCCCGCACCCCTGCGGCGCATCCACTATTTCGACGCGGAGAAGGACTTGCGCCTGGTCTTTCTCACCAACAATTTTCGCCTTGCGCCTCTGCTCATCGCGCAACTCTACCGCGCGCGCTGGCAAGTCGAGTTGTTCTTTCGCTGGATCAAACAGCATCTGCATATCCGCGCTTTCTACGGTACCTCCGAGAATGCCGTGAAGACGCAAGTGTGGGTGGCGATCAGCGTGTACGTCCTGGTGGCCATCCTCAAGAAGCAGCTCCGTCTGGACATCAGCTTGCACAAAATTCTGCAAATTCTGAGCGTCACGAGTTTCGAAAAAAGCCCGATTTCACTGGCTTTTTCGCAATACAACGAGCAAGTTCCAAAAACAGATCTTTCTATCCAATTGGATCTGTTCAACTTATGATGGGACAGTACTGATGCTAAATCCTGAATCCTAAGCCCTGTCTCCTGCGCTCACCCCACCAGCAGGCGTGTTCCCAAGGAGAAATAGAGAATCGTGAACAGCCAACTGAAATAACGCTCAGGAATGACGCGGGTCAGCCGGCTGCCGATCACCACGCCGGGCAGCGAGCCCACCACCACGCGCAGGAAAAGGCCGCTATCGAAGTGGCCCATGCGCACATGGAGGGAGCCCGCCAGCGCCATGGTCGCGAGCCCATAAAGAATGTCGGTTCCTACCAGTTCGCCCAGGGGGTAGGGCGTGAGGAGCAGTAGGAAG
>Ga0326727_10013973_pt1 | contig 17648 bp, 11 predicted proteins | sample MB2enrmetagenome_FD_207643 | JGI IMG/M metagenome (GOLD analysis project Ga0326727, IMG submission 207643) | Lab enriched peat soil microbial communities from McLean, Ithaca, NY, United States - MB29MY | ecosystem: Environmental > Terrestrial > Soil > Wetlands > Peat | place: USA: New York...
CCGATGCCCAATGCCGCACTCCGGCTCCGCGCCCGTGCTGAAAACAGCATCCCGGCTCTAACCCGGTGCGATAAACTCAGTTGTCCGCCAAAACGCGCTCCTGAACTGGCTGTAGGGCTTGCCTTGGGTTTCGCCGGAGGCCTGGAAACGCGGGCGATGGCTTTTGAAAGGTGATTGAAATGGGAGAGAAAGACAGGATTTTCAACGCGTTAGGATTGCAGGCGACACTTTCGGGCGCCAGCTACGGGGATCAGTGGTTTGCCTCGAGCGGCGACTGGATCGAAGTCCACAACCCCGCCACCGGAGAACTGCTGGCCAAAGTCGAACAAGCCAGCGAGGCCGATTACAACACCGTTGTCACGCAGGCGACCGAAGCCTTCAAGTTCTGGCGCGCCATGCCGGCTCCCAAAAGAGGCGAAATCGTGCGCCAGTTGGGAGTCGCGCTGCGTGAGAAGAAGGATGCGCTGGGTCGGCTCGTCTCGCTCGAAATGGGCAAGATCCTCACCGAAGGCCTGGGAGAAGTGCAGGAAATGATAGACGTTTGCGACTATGCGGTCGGTCTCAGTCGCACGCTTTCAGGCCCCACCCTTCAGAGCGAACGTCCCATGCACCGCATGATGGAGCAGTGGCACCCGCTCGGGCCCGTCGGTGTGATCACAGCTTTCAACTTCCCGGTCGCGGTCTGGTCGTGGAACAGCGCGCTGGCTTTTGTCTGTGGCGATCCGGTGGTGTGGAAGCCTTCCAGCAAAACGCCGCTCTGCGCCATCGCCTGCCAGAACATTATTCGCGAGGTCTTCCAGGCCAACGGTGTTCCATTTGGCGTCTCCTCGGTGGTCGTCGGACGCGGCGCGACCGTCGGCGAACGCATCCTCGCCGACCATCGCCTGCCCCTCATCAGCGCCACCGGCTCGGGCCGGATGGGCAAGCGCATCGCTCAGGTTGTCGGCGCACGCCTGGGGCGCACAATTCTCGAGTTGGGCGGCAACAATGCCCTCATTATTTCCGACAAGGCTGACCTCACGGGAGCGCTGGCATCGTCCTTTTTCGGCGCTGTCGGCACGGCCGGCCAGCGCTGCACCTCCACGCGCCGGCTCATTATTCATGAGAGCGTCTACGAAACATTCATTCAGAAACTCATCAGCAATTACGAAAAAGTGAAAATCGGCGATCCGCTCTCTCCTGAAACCCTGATGGGTCCGCTCATCGATGAAGCTGCCGTAGCGGATTACGAGAATGCGCTGGCCGCGGCCCTCAAGCAGGGCGGAACGGTGCTTTACGGAGGCAAGGCCCTCGACCCGCCGCCGTTTGGCCGGCGGACCTTTGTTCTGCCCACCATTGTCGAAATCAGCAATGATGCCGAGATTGTGCAAACCGAAACTTTTGCGCCCATTCTTTACGTGATGAAATACCGGACCATCGATGAGGCGATTGCATTGCACAATGCCGTTCCTCAGGGCCTGTCGTCCGGCATCTTTACCGACAGCATGGCCGAAGCGGAAAAGTTTCTCAGCTTCAAAGGCTCCGACTGCGGCCTCGCCAACGTGAATGTGGGCACCTCAGGCGCGGAAATCGGCGGCGCATTTGGCGGCGAAAAGGAGACAGGCGGCGGCCGCGAGTCCGGTTCGGATTCCTGGAAAGCTTATATGCGCCGGCAGACCAGCACCATCAATTGGGGTGGCGAAATTCACCTCGCGCAGGGCGTGGAGTTCCACCCGTAATCCAGAGATTCGCTGAAAACTCTGGGTCCGTGTCAGGGCGGGACTTTAGTCGTGCCGAAATGCTGCAAAATTAACGCGGGCTTTAGAGCATTTTAGCTTTTGCTATAAGCTTCCGTGCCCCATCCATTCCGCATTTTTCTGCGGAATGGGTGGGATGCCGACAAAATTCCGGACTACACTATTTCCGAAAAAGCTTTAGCCCCTGAGAGCCTATCTTTAGCTAGGTTTTCAGATGATCTGAAGTCCGCTGCTTCACCACTGCCTATCTATTCATTCTCGCGCGCAGCGCGCCCAGGCGAGCTTGCGTGAGTATGCAGTTTGCCGCGCGGTCACACCGGTAATGAATGCTGACTGGGTAATCCTGCCATTTCGGATCAGCGCCTTGCCCGCCAGTCTTGTCGAAGTAGAAAGTTTTTCCTCCGCGCGTTTCGATAACTCCACGCTGCGCGTCAAATTCCACGATTGAATCGTCTCCCTCCATGGAAAAAGGCAAGAGTCTTACCGCGGATTTAGGAGTCTTCTTTTTGTGAGCGGCAAGCTCCGCGGCGCTCAGTTGCGCATCTTTCTCCTGAACCTCTTCCTGCAGTTTCAGCAATTCGTCCTGCTCGGCAGCGGCGGGAAAGTTGGACGTAAAACTCCAGGCAAAAATGTTTCCATAGGCTTTCCTCGAGCAAGGAATCTCGCCTTCCGCAAAGATAGACGCAATCTGTCCATCCTTCCCGATTTGATCCCGGAACATATCATTGTCCAGCTCCCGCTCAGGTTCGTTGGCTTCATATCGCGCGCGTTCGATCTCTTGCGCAAACTGAGCGCTTGAGTTACTGCCGTTCTCTGTGCTGCCCGCTCCGGTACCCAGGGTGGTTTGAGCGGCGGTTGCCGCATTCCCGGCATTGTATTTCAGTATGATCTCCTTGCTGCAAAGCACCGCGCCATGAGCATCCTGAAGGTGGATTTCGATGGAAAGCGGAACCGTCGAATTTGCGACCGCCAATGCAAATCCCTCCTGGCGGCCTTTGTCGCTGGGCTCTATCGTCAGGCGGTACAGCGGCTTCTTATCCCATTTGGTAGACAAGTGCCCCTTCAATCCGGTCGGGGTCGAGGTGTACGTTCCCAAATCGTATTGCCCGCTGTTCCCTAAGAACCAATATGCGATTGCCAGTCCCAGCAAAACTCCAAAGCCCGCGACCGCACTGACATAAATCATGGTTCGCTTCTTTGGGAGTTCCAGAATCGGCTCCGCCTGCGGCTCAAAGAGCTGTGGCTGGGGAGTCTCAGCTTTAATCTGAATTTTCTTCTTCCTGGTGTTCGCTTTCGCTTCGCGCGGCGAAATTTCCGGCTCCACGGCTGTGATTATGGGGGGAAGACTCTCCGGCTCCGGTTCAATGATTTTATAGCTGCTGTAGTGCAGCTCCGGTTCTTCTACTTTTTCACTCTCTGGCTTTTGCTCGTCCGGGGCTGCAATCTTGTCGCGGGGGGGCTCTGCATCCGGCCTTTCAAACGTGTCGCCAGGCAGCGGCGGTACCGTTATCGGCTTTGTGCGATTCGGGTATCTAGAATCAGCGTCCGTCACCAGGAACCCCCTTCCCCGGTTGTGCGTAATCGCCGTCTTTGCAGAGTCTAACTAATTGGACCACATATCCTCTCTCCGTGAAAGTCACAAATCGCTAAACGCATATCCTTGATTACTCTGCGCGGCATAGTGAACGGTGAGCGGGACCCTTGCCGCACTCCGGCTGCGCTGGGTTAGAATTGCCAGTGAGCAAGCCCCTCTTCGCGCGGATGATCTATAGCGCGATGCGCGACAGAACCGTCAGGGGCGATTCCATTTCGAGCCGGGGCCTCTTTAACCCCGTCTTCATCAGGGTGAGCATATGACCATACAGAAAAAAGATCTCGGAGCCGCGGTGCTGGCCACCGAATACGCTGTGCGCGGCCCCATCGTCGCGCGTGCGCAGGAATTGGAAAAACAGGGCAGGGAAATCATCTGCTGCAACATCGGCAATCCCCAGGCGTTCGGACAAAAGCCCATCACATGGCTGCGCCAGATTCTCGCCCTCTGCGAGTATCCCGCGCTGATGGATAGCGCTCCCGATCTCTTTCCTGCCGATGCCATCGAAGCCGCGCGGGCCATACTCAAAGGAAGCCGCCATGGAGTGGGCGCCTACAGCGAGAGCAAGGGCCTGCGCTTCATCCGTGAAGCGGTGGCCGAATTTATCCGCGAGCGTGACGGCGCGGGCGTCGATCCGGAGGCCATCTTCCTCACCGACGGCGCCAGCAAGGGTGTGCAGACCATTCTCAAGCTCCTGCTCGCCTCGCCCGCTGACGGCATCATGATTCCCATCCCCCAGTACCCGCTTTATAGCGCCACCATCACGCTTTACGAGGGGCGCATCGTTCCCTACTACCTCGATGAAGCCGATAACTGGAAGCTCAACCGCTCCATGCTGGATGACTCCTTGCGTGCGGCCCGCGCTCAGGGAACGCGGGTCAAGGCAATCTGTGTCATCAATCCCGGCAACCCCACCGGCTCCGTGCTCGACGAGAAGAACATTGCCATGGTGCTCGATTTCGCGCGCGAACATGGCCTGGCCGTACTCGCCGACGAGGTCTATCAGGAGAATATCTACCTGCCCGGCGACCGCTTCGTCTCTTTCGCGCGCGTTCTTGAAGCCAAAGGCATCCGCGACGTTTCGCTGTTCAGCTTCCACTCCTGTTCCAAAGGTTTCCTCGGCGAGTGCGGCGTGCGCGGCGGCTACTTCGAGTACCGCAATCTGCCCGCCGATGTGGCCGCCGAGATTCTCAAGCTCCAGTCGGTAGGCCTTTGTTCAAACCTTCCCGGGCAGGTGGCTACCTATGCCATGGTTCACCCCCCAAAATCAGGAGATCCCTCTTACGAACTCTACAATCGCGAGAAGACGGCCATTTTGGAAGAGATGAAAATGCGCGCGGTTCTTCTGGCCGAGGGATTGAATAAGATCGATGGAATCTCGTGCAATGCGATCGCCGGAGCGATGTATGCTTTTCCGCGCATTACGCTGCCTGCGGGCGTGACCGACGAGGAGTACTGCATGGCGCTGCTCGAAGAGACCGGAATCTGCGTGGTGCCGGGATCTGGCTTCTGCCAGGCGGAGGGCACGGCTCACTTCCGCACCACCATCCTTCCGCCTACTCAGAAGCTCCGTCAGATGGTGGAAAAGCTCGGCGCGTTTCACGAGGCTTATGCGCTTGTGAAGCATTGATCAGTCTCGGTCTCAGTCGCTTCCTCTCGCCGCAATCACATCAGCGCGGCGAGAGCCCGACGGCAGCTAGTCCCCGGCCCTGACCTCCGATCCGTGTCGCCTAACCCCAGCCCGCTCTATAATCGCCCCATGCGGTTCAGCGGCGATCCTCGACGGCGTACGGTTGCTCTGCTTGCGGGCGGGGTGCTGTTGATCTTCGTGCTGCTGGGCGCGCTACAGGCATTCAACCTCTCCGGCGTGAGCTTTCTCAACCCCGAAACCGCCGGCGAGACGCTCATCTTCACTGGCCTCACTGTGCTGGTCTTCCTCTTGTTGCTGCTCCTCCTGGTGCTGCTGCTGAGGAACATCCTCAAGGTCTATGCAGGTCAGGGCAGCAGCGGGCTGGGCGTTCGGCTGCACTCGCGCATGGTGCTGGGCGCGGTGCTCATTGCCCTCGCGCCCGCGGTCTTCATGTTTTTCTTCAGCTATGGCCTGATGAACCGGTCGCTGGACCGCTGGTTTTCGCCCAACATTTCGGAACTGCACGACGACTCCACGCGTGTTGTTCTGGAACTGGCGCAATATGTCACGGCCAACGCCCGCGTCGAGGCCGAGTCGATCGCCGCTTCCGGCGCGCCGGACACTGACCTTCCGGCGCTCGAAAAAGAGCTGGCCTCGCGGCGCATTACGCTTGCCGGAGGTTTTGCCGTGGTCTATGGCAAAGATCAGCGGCTCCTCGCCAGTTTTCAGGCTCCGCCGGAATCGAGCCCGGCCAGTCTGATTTCCTGGCCAGCGGAAGCCGAGCAGGGGCAGGCGATTTCGCTTCATGGACCGCTCACCATCAGCTTGCTTTCTGCCGCCGAGCGCAGTGATAAGCCTGTGATGAGCGTGGCCGGCCAGGAGTATGCGCTGGGCATGGCCGCAACCCCGTCAGGCAAATTTGTCGTGGTGGCGCTGCCCATGCCGCAGGGGCTCAGCCAGTCTGCCATGCGCATTCGTTCCGGCTCGGCCTCTTATTGGAAGCTCTTCCACAAGCGCAAGCAGATTCGCAACATTTTCTTCCTGATCTTGCTGGTTATCACCGTGCTGGCGTTCTTCGTCAGTGTGTGGATCGCGCGGTTTCTCTCGATGCAGATTACCCGGCCGGTCGAGGCTTTGGCCGTGGCAATGGCTGAAATTGCCACCGGCAAATACGACCATCGAGTGGCGCTGGCAGCTACTGGCGAGATGGGTGAGCTGGTGCGAGCCTTCAATCGCATGGCCGCTGATCTGGACGCCAGCCGCCAGTTGGCTGAGACTTCTTCCGCGCAACTGACCGCCGCTAACCTGGCTATCGAAGAGCGCCGTCGCGAACTGGAGACAATCATTGAAACAATTCCGTCGGGAGTGGTTACGCTTGACGGCGCGGGCGCGGTCCTGCAATCCAATCGCGCTTTTGCGGCGCTGCTGGGCCGGCGCGTCGATCTTGGCCTGGGCGGCGAGAAGATCGAATCGCTATTTCCCGCCGACTGCGCCGAAGACCTGGCAGGCGTCATTCGCCGCGGTCACCGCATGGGCGCGGCCTTTACCGAGGTCGAGGTGCCTGTCGGCGGCCGCATCCTCCATCTGGCCATCACCAGCGCGCGCTTCGAGCTCACCCAGGGCCAGACGGGAACCGTGCTGGTGGTCGAGGATACCACCGAGCTTTTGCGGGCGCAGCGCCAGTTGGCGTGGAAAGAAGTGGCGCAGCGGGTGGCTCATGAAATCAAGAATCCCCTCACGCCCATCGCTCTCTCCGCCGAGCGCATCAGCAAACACCTTGACCGCGGCCAGCCGGACTCGCCCGCCATTATCCGCAAGTGCAGCGAGGTAATTCTCGGCTGCGTGGGCACTCTGCGCACCTTGGTGGCCCAGTTCTCCGCGCTGGCCGAGTTCCCCGCGCCCCAGCCGCGCGCCTGCGACATCAATCAAGTGACAGAAGAGGCGCTGGCTCTCTTTGCTGACCGGCTCTATGGCATCACCGTGCAGCGCGAACTCGAACGGGACCTTCCGCCGGTGCTGGCTGACCCGGAAGCCATTCGCCGCGCCCTGGCCAATCTTATCGACAACGCAGCCGATGCCATGCAGGGCAGTTTGCTGCGTGTGCTCGGACTTCGCACTTCGCTCTGCGAGGACGGCGCATCGGTCGAGGTCGAGGTCTCCGACACCGGCCACGGCCTCACCGATGAAATCCGCGAGCGCCTCTTTCTGCCTTTCTATTCCACCAAACAGCGCGGCACCGGCCTCGGCCTTTCCATCGCTGCCAAGATAGTGCAGGAGCATGGCGGCTCGCTGCGCGCCGAGTCCAACAGCCCCAAAGGCGCGCGTTTTCTGATGAGGCTGCCCCTGATGGAACCGCTGCCGGAACCCGCCGAGCAGTCCGCTGACACAACCGGCGCCGCCGCGCCCATCCAATCTGCCGCTTTGGCCAGCCCCGTGAAGGAATCGCCCCGATGAACCACATTTTGGTAGTAGACGACGAAGCGGAGATTCGCTCTTCGCTCGAAGAGATTTTGCGCGAAGAGGGATACGGCGTGGCCAGCGCTGCCACGGCCGCCGAAGCGATGGTGCTGCTTGAAGACGCGCCCTATGACGTGGTCATGCTCGACATCTGGCTGCCTGACCGCGACGGCCTCGACGTGCTGGCCGAAATTCACCGCCAGGGTGCCGCAATGCGCCCTGAAGTGGTCATCATCAGCGGCCACGGAACCATCGAGACCGCCGTCAAGGCTACCAAGCTGGGCGCGTACGATTTTCTCGAGAAGCCGCTCTCGCTCGACCGCACCCTGCTCGTGCTCAAGAACGCGGTCGAGGCGCGCCGCCTGCGCGCTGAGAACCTGGAATTCAAGCGCCAGTTCAGCGCCAGCTCCGTGATCACCGGCGAGAGTGTGCCGGTGAAAGCCCTGCGCCAGCAGATTCGCCTCATGGCGCCCACCAACGGCCGCGTGCTCATCTACGGCGAATCGGGCACCGGCAAGGAATTGATCGCTCACTCCATTCACGCCGAGAGCCTGCGCCGCGATCAGATTTTTGTCGAGCTCAACTGTGCCGCCATTCCCGAGGCGCACATCGAAGCCGAGCTCTTCGGCTACCGGCATGGCGCGCAGCCAGGCGGCCTGCCCGAGCAGCGCGGCACCCTCGAGCGCGCCGACGGCGGAACGCTCTTTCTCGACGAAGTCGGCGACATGAGCCTTAAGACGCAATCCAAGATGCTTTCTGCGCTTGACGACCAGCAGTTCACCCCGGTCGGCGGCACGCAGCCCATTCGCGTCGACGTGCGCCTCATCGCCTCCACCAACAAGGACCTTGAAGAGGAGATCGCAAAGGGCAACTTCCGAGAAGACCTCTTCTATCGCCTCAACGTCGTCCCGTTCTTTGTGCCGCCGCTGCGCGAGCGCAAGCAGGACATTCCGCCGCTGACGCGCGAGTTTCTCGCAGAGTTTGGCCGCCAATACGGACGCCCGCGCATGGAGATCACCGATGAAGCCCTCGATGCGCTGGCCCAATACCATTGGCCCGGCAACGTGCGTGAACTCAAGAATGTGATCGAGCGAGTGCTCATCCTCAATCCCCGCGCCCTGCGCATTGAACGCAAGCACTTGCCGCCCCTGACCCACAAAGCCGGCACGCGCTCTACCGAAGAGTTTTCAACGCTGCAACAGGCCCGCGACGCCTACGAGCGCGAGTTCATCCTGAAAAAAATCGATGAATCCCGCAACAACATGAGCCGCGCCGCTGAAATGCTCGGCCTGGAGCGCAGCCACCTCTACCGCAAGATGAAAGCGCTGAGCATCAGCGTGCGCGAATAGAGAACAGATAGAAAATCAACTGGTTACCGGCTGATGGCCTCTGTGCGGAACAGGAATGGAATCATGGGTTTTGCCTCGAGTCTATTGTCGGAATAATTACCTGCAAGGTTTTGAAAATATAAATAGGGGGGAGGGGTACCTCTCTCAGGTATAAACCGGCCACATCCCTGACAGATTAGACAGGGGGCAGTGGTCAGTATCGGCCCGCCCCTTTTGCCATGGCTCATTGTTGAATTGTGCGCCGGCAGAAGGTAATTTTCTGCACTGCGGCGCGCGATACTTTCCGTCGACACCACCCTGCACTGTGCGATGGCTGTTCTTGGCTTCGATCCGCAGCTCGACCAGTTGGGCGTGCGCCGCATCTGGTAGATTTGTTTGGAACGTACGAGGAAGCTTTTCCGTGAGATTCCGACTTCGCATTTTCGGATTATTCCTGGCTGCGCTCGCGCTTTGTTCCTGCCACACATTGGTTTCAGGTCAAACGACCACGCCCAACCACGAAGGAATGAACCCAGCAGACCCGCTGGGAATTCTTGATCAGTTGGCTCCAAATGGCACTCCGCCTCACTCGCTGGCATTGAAAGCTGCCGAGAAAGCTCGCGCTATTCGTCTGCTCGTGGCCGTCAAACGCGATGAAACCGAATGGCACAAGCAACTGGCCATTTATCTTCTGGCTACACTCGGACATGATTACGAGCTCAATCGGGATGAGTTGCTGAAAGTCTGGCGCAAAGATGGTGACGACGGCACAATGGAACTGCTGATAAGGCTCTACGAACAGGGCCACAAGGAATTATTGCGGCCGCTTGTGGCCCGCTACGATGGCTGGAATGCAGCGACTTCGGAAGGTTTGGGAACTTTCTACTCAGAGCAATTGGAGAAGAACCCGGGGGATTTTCTCGCGGTGCTGGAGACATTCTCACCTAAAAGGCAACTGTATCTCTGCGCGATGGCTGGAGAGACAGACGGCGGCGGAATGAGCCTCAAAACTGAGCGTAAAGTCCTCACCAATCTAAGAGAAATCGGCGGAGAGGTTGCCAACCGTTGTGCCCGTGGTGTGCGTGAGGGGAATCAGGAAGCCGACAGGGCGAACAGCGATCTCCCAGCAGAGCAACCGATTAAGAAATGACTGGTTAGTCATTCAGGGTCAACTCCGTGCCGGGTGCCCTACCCGTTTCGCGTTCTTAGGGGAAAGGGCGCGAAGCCACACTCTACGCAGCCGCCCTCCCGGTCAGCGGCTTAACCTTGGCGCGCTTCTTTTGGGACGCAAGCCAAAGATCGCGCTGAACCTGAAGGCGAAGCCAGAAATCCGGCTCCGTGTTGAAGGCTTCCGAGATGCGGAGCGCCATATCGGCCGAGATTCCAGCCTTGCCATTCAGCACCCGAGACAAAGCAGGCCGAGTAACGCCTAAATGCCGTGCGACCTCGGTCACAGACCTGTCCTGAAGGTAATGGGCAAGAATCCTTCCGGGATGTGCGGGATTGTGCATCTGCATGGCGCGAACTCCTTCCTTTATTATCGCGCTTATCAGCCCTGCATTTTCATCCATTTACGGGCCCGCTCGATCGTCCAAACCCATCCCCTGACGCCAGGTGCGAACGTAAATCCGGCAAAAACCGGAGTCCTTGCCGTTCCCGTCGCGTCTAATCCAATGTATCCTTGTAGTTGGAGATGTTTGTGCTCACTGGGTCGCACCCGGATTTCAGCAGCACCCGCAGCCGGAAGCCACGCGCTTTCGGGGCAGTCGCTTTGCTGTGTCTGGCTTTGCTGGCGATGGTTGCCGTGGTCCAAGTGGCGCACGTGCATCCGCTGGACAGCGATCCCGACCATTGCTCGCTGTGCATTGCGATGCACTCTGCGGCGCCGGTTTCGATTGCCGCTGCAATAGTGGTCCTGGTCAGCATCGGAAGCCCCGCGCCGGTTGTCGAGGCGCTTGCTGTGGTCCGGTATTGGCAGCCCAAACTCTTCATTCGCCCCCCTCCCGCAGGCTGTTAAGCCGCTTTCCCGATTCTCCGTTCAGTCTGGCCCTGGTTGCGACTTGCAGGTATTTGCAAGCGCGGCTCCTGCGTTGCTTCACAGGCTGACGTCTGATTTGGAAAGCTGCCCTCAATGCACAGTGGACGCCGCGGCCCATAGAGCCACGGCCAGCCTTTCGCATTTTTCAGCCATCATTACAGGAGCACCACCTATGCGATACAAACACGGCGCTATCTCCCGCGTTTTCCCCATTCTCATCTTGATATTCGCGGCGCTCAACGCTGTCGCGGAGGGCAGCAACTCCGGTACTGTCCGCGGCACCGTCACTGATCCTTCTGGCGCAGTGGTTCCGAACGCCACAGTGCATTTGATCAACCAGGTAAGCGGCCTGGACCGCACCGTAACTACAGACTCGTCCGGCCAGTTCGTCTTCGCGAACATCCCGTTCAACCCCTACCGGATGACAGTCCTGGCTAACGGCTTTGCACCAATGAGCAAGAATTTTGAGATTCGCTCGGTAGTAGGAACCAATCTCAAACTGGCCTTGGAAGTCGAGGGCTCCGCTACCACGGTTACGGTGCAGTCCTCGGGCGACCTGGTTGAAACCGATCCCACTTTTCACACAGACGTGGATCGTGAACTCTTCACCAAGGTGCCTTTGGAGAGCGAGTCTTCGTCCCTCAGTTCGCTGGTTACGCTTACCACGCCGGGTGTTGCGGCCGACTCCAATGGCCTCTTCCACGGCCTGGGCGACCACGCTTCAAATTCGTTTTCAGTGGACGGTCAGGCAATCACTGATCAGCAGAGCAAGGTCTTCTCCAACCAGATTCCGTCCAACTCCATTCAGTCCATTGAAGTCATCAGCGGCGCGCCGCCGGCGGAATTCGGCGGCAAGACCAGCCTGGTCATTGTGGCCACCACGCGCTCGGGGCAGGGCATCACTACGCCCACCGGAAGCGTCAGTGCCTCCTATGGCTCGTTCGGGTCGGCCACGGGTGGCTTTGACCTCGCCTATGGCGAAAAGAAGTGGGGCAACTTCATCGAAGCCGACGGCCTCAACACTGGGCGTTTCCTCGATCCCCCGGAATTCAAGGTCTTTCACGACAAGGGCAATGAGCAGAACGTCTTCGATCGGGTGGATTACAACCTTACCCAGGTCGATTCGTTCCATCTTGACCTGAATTACTCGCGCTCATGGTTCCAGACACCTAACTCCTACGACAACCTCAACGTGCAGAACGTGCTTTACCCAAACAGCACAGGACTGAGCGGCGGCGCCAGCGCCAGCCCAACTTTCGGCGACGTGGGCAACGCCGACCAGCACTCAAAGATAGTAACTTTCAATATTTCGCCCACTTACACGCGTGTCATTGGCAATTACTCGGTCTTCAACCTGGGTGCATTTGTCCGCAGGGATATGTATAACTACTATCCCAGCAATAACCCCTTGGCCGACTTGGGGCCGGCGAACCTGCAAACTTCATCAATCTCCCAGTACCGCACGCTGACCAATGCCGCGGTTCACTCCGACATCTCTTACGTGAAAGGCATCCATAACATCAAGATAGGCGCTCAATACGGCCAGACCTTTTTGCACGAAAGCGACAGACTGGGCGTGGTGGATGCTTACTATAACTCGCCCTGCCTGGATACGAGGGGCAATCCGGCGGCCGGCTATGCAAACCAGTCTACCTGCCCTAATGGCGCGAATCCGAGCTATATTCCGGTGCTCGCGCCCTACGACCTTACCCGCGGAGGCAGTTTCTACAGCTACATTGGCCGTACCGACGTGAAGGAACTCGGCCTTTATATTGAAGACCAGATCAAGGCAGGAAACTGGAACTTCAACATCGGTCTGCGCGAGGATGTTTACAACGGTCTCGCGGACGCCAACCAGACGCAACCGCGTGTCGGCATCGCGTATAACATCAAGCCCACCACGACCGTACTGAGCGTCTCCTATGCGCGTACCTTAGAGACACCATTCAATGAGAATCTGGTGTTGTCGAGCAATGGGTGCACGAATTCGGTTCTGTCTCCGCTGCTCGCCTGCACTCCTGGCGCATCGGGAACCCTCGATCCCGGCTACCGCAACGAGTTTCACGCCGGCCTGCAGCAGGCCTTCGGGAAGTGGGCGGTCGTCAGCGGCGAGTACATCTGGAAGTACACCCACAACGCCTTCGATTTCGGCGTGCTGGGCAATACGCCTATCTATTTCCCCATCGACTGGCATAACTCGAAGATTCCCGGCTACGCTTTGCGCGCGGATGTTCCTGCAATTCATAACTTCAGCGCTTATTTTGTGGCATCCTCAGTGGCCGCACGCTTCTTCCCGCCGCAGTCCGCCGGCGCGGGAGCCGCCCCTCAGACAGGCGGCCAGCCGTTTCGCATTGACCATGACGAGAAGTTCAACCAGACTACGCATTTGCAGTATCAGATCGGCAAGCGCGGCCCCTGGGCAGGAGGCAACTGGCGCTACGACTCGGGCCTGGTGGCTGGCGCTATTCCGTTTGCGGCCGACACCACAACCCCAGTCGATCTCAGCGGGCTAACCTTCGACCAGCAGGCCGAGGCTGGAATTACTTGCAACGGCGTGAAAGCTACCATCACCGCGGGTTTCTCGTCCTGCGCGCCCTCGCAGTACTCGTCGTCACTGGTCAGCATTCCGGCTCCCGGCAGGGAAAACGATGACAAGAATCCGCCGCGCATCGCCCCGCGCAACCTTTTCGACATCACCGTTGGCCAGGACAACATCTTCCGCGCAGAGCGCTACAAGATGAACCTCGACGTCACGGCCATCAACATCACCAACAAGTACGCGCTCTATAACTTTCTCTCCACCTTCAGCGGCACGCACTATGTAACTCCGCGCGCGCTGACGGCGAAGATCACGCTGAACTTTTAACGGAACCGCGCTTGCGCGCGATGCGGCAAAGAGCAGAAAATGGTGCCATGTTGACTCCCCCCCGCAATACGGTCGTGGACTCTCTCTCCATTTTTTGTCTGGTCCTTTTTTTGCCGTTTTTCTCAGCCCAGGCCGCAAAGCAAACGAAGGCTGAACAACTGCAGGGTTTGCTTCAGCGGCAGATGAGCTGGGACGAGAATCCGACGAACGGAAAAAACCGCGACGGCCTGCACTTGCTGTTTTTCAAAATAGAGGAATCGCGCTCTTCTGGGAAGAGCCTCTCTACCTACCGCATTTACGTTCCCGGAGCTCCTGAAAACAGGAAATACGCGCTCACAGTCTGGCGGATCGGATCGGATCCCCATTCTGTCCCCGGCGATGTCTATGTCAATACCAAGGGGCTCCTGATGGTGCGCAAACCCAGTCAGAGCCAGGAAGACAGTGACTTTGTCGGGGACGATGAGCTGCATCTGGCTGTCGAAGCGGCGCAGGGCGAACCCATCCGCTATGCTCTCGCATCCTCTGACAAGCAACTGATTATCTCCGGCACATTGGTCCCGTTCCCGCTTGAAGGCAAGGGGCAGGGCTGCCGTCTTGAAGTGAGGCTTGCCATGCCCGATGCAGATGCTGTTCTGATCTCCGCCGATGGGCTTCCCGCAAACGCTGATGTCCCGGTCCAATTGGTCTCTGCCGGCGTGGCGGAGACAGGCGTCTTCCACGCCGACGCTCAGGGTCATGCCGTGACGACGGATCTTCCTTTTGTGGGCGGCCAGGACCGAGGTACGCTCAGAGTGGCGCTGGTCACAAAGGAATGTTCCACTGAAGTCGATGTTCCCTGGGGAAAGAAAAGTTACGTTCTGCGCTGATGGGTCGCAGCAGCACGGAGAGTAACTTCTCGCTTCATATGCGCGTGGCGTCTCACTCCGCGCGGCGGCGTGAGACGGCCAGAATTTCCGCAAAATGCATTCCCTCGCGCGCGGACAACTGGTTAATCTGTTCGCGGCAACTGAAGCCGTCGGCGACGATGATCGTAGCGGGGGCGGCCGAGTTCACTGCCGGCAATAGCCCGAGATTGGCGATGGCCTTGGAAACCTCAATCTTGTCGGCCTCAAAACCAAATGGTCCCGCCATGCCGCAGCAACTGGAGTTGATAAGCTCCACCGCCGCGCCGGCTTTTTTGAGCAGCGCGATCTCGTTCACCGGACCGCCAAAAACAGCCTTGTGGTGGCAGTGACCGTGCAGGATTACCTCTGCGCCCTCAAGCCTGCCCGATACCCACTCGGGGGCCTTTGCGGCCAGCCAGTCGGCCAGCAGCCACACCTGCTTGCTCATGCGCTGCGCGCGAGGGTCGTCAGGGAAAAATTCGAGCGCCTCGTCCTTGAAAACGCTGGCGCAGCTTGGTTCCAGAAAGATGAACGGCAGTCCGGCTTCAATCTCCGGCGCCATGCGGTCCAGCACCCTGGCCATGTAAGCGCGCGCCGCGCCCAGCAGCCCGAAGTCGTATAGCGCGCGGCCGCAGCAGATGTGGCTTTTGGGAACCTGCACGCGAAAGCCCGCCTGGGTCAGAACGCTTTCCGCCGCGGCCAAAGTTTGCGGGTGATAGTAGTTATTCCAGGTGTCAGCCCACAGCACCACCTGCTCTCCCGCCGGTTCCGTTTTGGTTGCGCTTTTCGTGCTTGAAGGGCGCGGCACATTGCTGGTCTGGTCGCCTGCCGCCCTTGTCTTCCTGAAATTTTTCGTGGCTAAGCGCGGAAGTTGGCGCTCTTGCGCCACGCCCACAATGCGCTTGATGAGCGGGCTGGTCAGCCGCCCGGTGAGCACGGCGTTGGTCAGCCTCGGGGTAATCGAGCCCAGGCGGGCTGACAGGTCGGAAAAGCCGAAGATGTAGTGGTGCAGCGGGTGAAGGCGGTGTTTGTAGCGTTGCGCCAGATACTCGGATTTGTAAGCGGTCATGTCCACCGCTACCGGGCACTCGGTCTTGCACGCCTTGCAACTGAGGCACAGGTCGAGCGCCTCATGCACGGCCTTGCTTTGGAAGCCTTCCTTGCGCAGCGCGCCGGCCAGCATCTCCCAGAGCAACCGCGCGCGGCCGCGTGTCGAGTTCTGCTCCTCGCCGGTAGCGCGGTAGCTGGGGCACATCACGCCGCCCTCGGTCTTGAGGCAGGCGCCCACGCCCACGCATCGCTCAGTGGCGCGTTCGAGCGATCCTCCATCGGCGGCAAAGACGAAATGCGTCTCCAGCTTTGCCTGTTCCTCGCCGGCAACGGACGGAGCATGGCGCAGGTTTTCCGCGGGATCGTAAACGCGCACCGCGTCCGACAGCTTGCCCGGATTCATGCGGTTGGCCGGATCCCAGATGGCTTTGAACTCCTGAAAGGCTCCTACAAGCTCAGGCCCGAACATCTTGGGCAGCAGCGCCGCGCGGGCCTGGCCGTCGCCGTGCTCGCCGCTGAGCGACCCGCCCAGGCTCAGAACCAGATCCGCGGCGCGGTCGAGGAACTCGCGGAAGCGCCGCACGCCCTCCACGGTGCGAAAGTCGAAGTTGATTCTCAGGTGGACGCAGCCCTGCCCGTAGTGCCCGTAAAGCGGGCTGCGATAGCCGTACTCGGCCATCAGAGCCGTAAGCTGGCGCAGGTAAGCGCCCAGCCGCTCGGGGGGGATCCCGGCGTCGTCCCAGCCCTCGAATCGCTCCGGCTCGCCGGGAACAAAAGCGGTCGCGCCCAGCGCCGATTCGCGCACACGCCACACGGCCGCCGCGTCCGTGGTCGAATAAATGCGCGCTACGGGCGCCTCCACCCAGCCTCGCGCGGCTGAAGCGAGAGCTTCCGCCTTGGCCTGCGCCTCCGCTGCGTCCCATGCGCCCATCTCCACCAACAGAAATCCTCCGCCCGGCGGAAGTAGAGCGATGTCGTTCATCGCGAGATTCTTGCGCCGCATGAAATCCACCAGCAGAGCGTCAAATCCCTCCAGTCCGATGGGGCCGAATTCCAGCACGCGCGGCACCGCGTCGGCGGCCAGAAATCCGTCTGCAAAGCTGAGTACCGTCAACACGCGAAACGGCGGGCTGTTGGTCAGGTTGAGAGTGGCAGCGACGGCTGTGGCGCAGGTGCCTTCAGAGCCCACCAGCGCGCGAGCCACATTGAATCCGTTCTCGTCCAGCAACTCGTCCAGGTTGTAGCCGGAGACGCGGCGGGGAATGCGCGGAAATTTTTCGCGGATGAGCTTGCTGTAACGGTCGCGCAGCCCGGCCAGGTCCGCATAAATTTGGCCCACGCGGCCGCCGCCGCGAATCAGAGCTTCCAATTCGGCGGGCGAAGTGCGGCCTACCGTCATGCGCGTGCCGTCGTAGAGCACCACGTCCAGCGATTCGATGTTGTCTACTACTTTGCCGGCCATCAAGCCATGAGTGCCGCAACTGTTGTTGCCGATCATGCCGCCCAGCGTGCAGCGCGAGTGCGTCGCCGGGTCCGGGCCGTAGGTCAGATGGTGCACTTCGGCGGCCTCGCGCAGCCGGTCGAGCACAATCCCCGGCTCCACGCGCGCCAGCTTGGCGGCTGGATCAATCGACCACAGCTTGTTCATGTACCGCAAAAAGTCAAAGACCACGGCCACGTTGGCGCACTGGCCAGCCAGGCTGGTGCCCGCGCCGCGCGCCAGCACTGCGGCTCCCGTGGCGCGGCATGCGGCCAGAGCGGCTTCCACATCCGCGGCGTCGCGGGGCATAATTACGCCCACAGGAAGTTGGCGGTAATTCGATGAGTCAGCCGCATAAAGCGCGCGCGAGCCCAAATCAAAGCGCACATCGCCGCGCAGGCTCTTCTTGAGCAGCGCTTCCAGTTCGCGATGCGCGGCAAAACTCTCATGCTCCAGAGGAGGCTGATTGGAAAGGACGGAAAATGGCGGCGTACTCATAACTGAATGGTAGCGCGCTGTGCAAGTTCTGCGTTGTGAGCGCCGTTACCGCGTGGGCCACTCTTCCACGACAATGCCGAGGTCGTTGAG
>Ga0326727_10013975_pt1 | contig 17643 bp, 10 predicted proteins | sample MB2enrmetagenome_FD_207643 | JGI IMG/M metagenome (GOLD analysis project Ga0326727, IMG submission 207643) | Lab enriched peat soil microbial communities from McLean, Ithaca, NY, United States - MB29MY | ecosystem: Environmental > Terrestrial > Soil > Wetlands > Peat | place: USA: New York...
TCGACAGCGCGTTCATTGCCGCCGGAGATCTTCCACAGCTTCTCGCGGAAGTTGAGATCGAACGAAGTCACCGCGCCCGCGGCCTTCGCGGCCCGCATCATCTCCGCGGCCAGCGGCGCCGTGGTCGGCGACAGCGCAGCGAAGATGCCGCCGCTATGCGCCCACCGCACGCCGCGCGCAAAGATAGCCTTCCAGTCGAAGTCGCCCGGCTTCAGTTGCGCGGCCGCCTCGTTGGCGCGATTGTAGAAGACCACCGGCCCGCGCACGCCATAGCCGCGGTCGCTGTACACAGTAGCCATATTGGGGCCGGTCACCCCATCGTGCTTGAAGTGCCTGTAGTAGGGCTTCACGCCCATCGCCCTCACCCGCTCGGCAATCAGGTCGCCGATCGGATAGTCCGACATCGCTGTCGCGATTCCCGTCTTCAGGCCAAAGCAATCGGAGAGATTGGCCGCCACGTTGAACTCACCGCCGCTCACGTGAATCTGGCACTCAGTCGCCTTGCGGAAAGGGATGATGCCCGGATCGAGCCGGTGAACCAGCGCTCCCAGAGAAAGAAAATCCAACTCGCCGCTTTCGAGAATCCTCAAACCGTGACTCATTGCTGTTCCTTTCTATTCCGTCATCCCGCATTTGCCGCCTGCTTCACATCCGCCAGCACCTGCTCCACCGTCCACTCATTGCCGGGATAAAAACGCACCACCTTGCCATCCGGCCCGATCAGCGTGGTCGACAGCGTATGCGTAATCGTGTTGTCGGCCTCGTTCGTAAATCCCACATCGAAAAACTTCGCCATCTCCTTCAGCGTCGGCTTGTCCGGCGCCGCAAAATCCCAATGCGCGAAGGCGCTCGGCGCGTCGCTGCCGATGTAAGTCGTACCATAGGCTCGCAGCCGCTCCGGAGTATCGTTCTCCGGATCGAAGCTCACACAAACTAAGTGAGTCTTCTTGAGCAGAGTGGGATTAGCCGCTAACTCCTTCTCGATGGAGGCGAAGTTATAAGTCACCCGCGGGCAGAAGTTAGGCAGCGGGCAGCGCGTGTAAATGAAAGTAACCAGCAGCGCCTGGCCCCGGAACTGCCCGAGATGGATGGCTCGCCCATCCTGATTGCGCAGTTTGAAGTCCGGCACTTGATCGCCGGCGGTGGGCACATGGTAGGTGACCGGAGGCCGGTAATCCGGCTTGCCCTGCGCCACCACGACGATGTGGTCCAGCAGCACGTCGGCGTTGGGATCCTGCGACACCAGAACGTCGGCGGTCAGCACGTCGCCCGCATGCAGCTCGCTCGCGATGTTCGCGTCCTTCAGCTTGTAGGGCATCGTCATGGCCTCCATGAAGCCCGCAATGGCCTCATGGTTCAGCGTGACTTCCCCCTTGGCGGCATCGGTCGCGACCACCTTGCCGCGCAGCTTGTAAACCTTGAAGTTTGCCCCGGAAGACGGGTCGGCGGCGGCCTTCTGTCCCGAGTGGCACCCGGCCAGCACCACCACGGCCAACAACGAAGAAACAAGTAAGCGGCGAATCACAGTCCAGTTTACAACCGCGCCCGTGCCGATCGCCCTCGCGTGTTTCACTCTACTTGCAGCTCGCATTGCGTGCCTTGGGGAAGGCAAGAAACGTGATGCTGGCAGGCGTGAAGGTGGTTGGCCCTGAAGCTTCCGGCTCACCATCAATCGCCGGCAAAGCACCGTCGTCGTCCAGCTGTAGATACTTTCCGTTCAAGTCGACAGTGGGAGACAGCAGCTCCTTCGCCGTCAGCGTATAGCGTTCGGAGCCCTTGGGAATCCTGAGCTGATGCGCTGCAGTTTCGCTGGCGTTGATGGCCAGCAGCACCACTCCGCCCGGCGTTCCCCGCAGGCAGTGCGCATAAAGATGCAGCGCCGGTGCAGGCGATGGTCCGGGATCGAGCACCGTGGTGCCCATCAGCCTCCGCCACAACAGCGCTGCCCAGTAATTAGGCCGCGGCTCATAGGTCTTCTCGTCCAGCAGGCCGTAGTCGCTGGCCGCCAGCGTGTTATGCATGTGCACCTGGACGCCGCGCCTGGCCAGGCTGCCCAGCTGGTTGAGATAGCGGAAGCTGTCGAGGAATGTCGCGGCCCAGCGGTCGCCGCCGCATGCAGCCTGCGCCGTCTCCGTCAGCCACAGCGGCTTGCCCGGCTCAAAGCGATCCCGCTGCGCCGCGTAGAAGCCCTCGATGCGTTCCCCGCGAGAGAGCCACTCCTCGCTCAGCGCGGCAGCCGTGGTGGTGCCCATGGCGGCGCCCATCGCCGCGCAGCGGCTTGAAACCGCGCCATAGGAGTGGTAGGAGACTGCATCGAAAACCGGGCCGGTCGCGGTGAAGATCTCCTCGGTGGTCAGCGGGTGCATCATGGCGGGAATCAGCCCGGTGCCCTCACCCACGCCGCCGGGTCCCAGAATCGCCATGCCGGGCGCGTCGGACTTCACCAGCCCGCGAAAGATGGCGAAGTCCCGCGCAAAAGCCTGAACATCGTAACCGTGCGGTGCGCCGCCCATCTCCGGAATGGTGGGCTCGTTCATGAATTCAGCCGCGGCGATGCTCCCTCCGACGGATTTGGTGTAGGCAAGCAACTGCCGCGCCTGGTCCGGCGTCCACACGCCCGCGGCGTCTCGGGTTCCCGCGCTGATGGCAAAGGACGTCACGATCTGCGCGTACGCCGCATGCGAGAAATCGACCACGCCCTTCCATTCCTTGCGCGTCAGCACGCTGTTAAACCCCTTGGGCGGCGTCGCGGGCGCGGGATCGTCGCTGTCCTGGAAATAGGTGGAATTCTGCCAGGTCCCGCTCACCCGCAGAAACGCAGGCCCCAGGGCCGCAGCCAGTGTGCGCAGGCGCGGGTTGCTCAGGTTGATCGGCGCCCGGTACTCGTAGAGCGACGGATTCATGCCGCCCGGCTGAGCCGACTCAGGAGAACTCGGCGCAGCCGGAGCCGCACTGGGACTGCTGTACGGCTTCCAGAACCGCCCGCCCGTCACCTCCACCATCTCGATGTTATAGGACTGAAAGCGATCGTCGATCGTGCCCACCCGCGCCATGGTCGATGGCTTGACAGCCGGCGGCGCCTGACCCGCGCCGCTTGCCGCCGCACCCAGCAACACGACGCCAACCCCTGCGCACAAACACCCGTTCATCCTCAAATTCATCCCTAGGCTGCCTCTCATTCATCGAACCTCGCCGAACGGCCATTATAGGCCCATCGGCCATTGCTTCTCAGTCGCACACCGGCCGCGCCCACCCCAATAGCACCCACCCGGCCCACCGGCGTATAACGCAGGAATGGGGCCAATTGCCGAATCGGAAATGGACGCGTGGCTGCGCGGTGGCGGCCTGGTGGTCACAGCCAGCGATCGCGCCGCGCGGGCGCTGGCCGCGGCCTTCCATCGCGCCCGCCAAGCCGAGGGACTGTCCGCCTGGCCCGCGCCGCGCATCCTGGACTGGAGAAGCTTTGTCCGCGCCGAGTGGGAACAGCGCAGCAAAAGCGGCGCAGACGGCCGCCTGCTCCTGAATCCCACCCAGGAACAGGCGCTATGGACAGACATTGCCGCCCGTGACGGCCACTTGGCAACCCTGCTCGAGGGTCCGCGCCACCGCCTGGCCGCCATGGCCATTCGGGCGCACGACCTGCTCGCCGCCTATGCGCCCAGGTACCTGCGCACCGCCGCCCGCACCGGCTGGCAGCAGGATGCCGCGGCTTTCAGCGGCTGGCTGACTGTATTCGACGAAACCTGCCGCAACGCCGGCCTTCTGAGCCCCAGCCGCCTCCCGCTGGAGCTGATTCCCCTGTTGGAAGCGGACTCCACCGCGCGGCCGCCCCTGCTCACGGCCGCCTTTGACCGCATCCTGCCCGTGCAGAGCGCTGTGTTTGAGGCGTGGGGCGAATGGCGTCAGGCCGCCGACGGCGAGCCAGCCCAGCAGATCGCCTTCTACGAGGCCCCCGACGCCCAGGCCGAGCTGGCCGCCTGCGCTCTCTGGTGCAAGCGCCGTCTGGCCGCCAACCCGCAGGCGCGGCTGCTCATCGTCACCCAGGAAGCCGCAGCCCGTCGCGGCGAGATCGAGCGCGCTTTGCTGAAACACGCAAGCTCCGCCGCCTCCCCGCTCTTCGAGTTTTCGCTCGGCATCCCCTTGAGCCAGGCGCCGCTGCCGAGTGGAGCCTACCTGCTGCTGCGCTGGTTGGCTGGCCCGCTTCAAGAGGCTGAACTCGACTGGCTGCTCTCGACCGGACAGATCGCGGCCAGCCCTCAGGAGGCAACCGCTCTGCAGGCCTATATGCGCGAGCTGCGCCGCTGCGGCCTGGAGCGGACCAATTGGACGCTCGATGCATTCCTAAGCCAGAAGCCCGCGGGAGAATGGCTGCCCGCCGCGTGGGTTCAGCGCATCAGCGAAGCGCGGCGCAGGCTCGACGCCCCCGCACGCCGCCGGCAAAGCCCCATAGACTGGGCCAGCCTGGTTCCCCATCTGCTCGAATCTGCAGGCTGGCCAGGTTCCCGCCCCCTTTCAAGCGCGGAATTTCAGGCTGTCGATCGCTGGCAGGAAGCGCTGGACGTCTGCGGCTCCCTCGGCTTCGATGGCCGCCGCATGCGCTGGCAGGAATTCCTCTCCGCCGTGGACCGCACTCTGGAGCAGACGCTGTTTGCGCCCCAATCCCGCGTCCGGCCCATCCAGGTCGCCGGCCCGGTTGAGTCCGCCGGCCTAACAGCCGATGCGGTCTGGTTCCTGGGCGCGGATGAAGACGCATGGCCGCCCGGCGGCGCCACGCATCCCCTGCTTCCGTTGGAAGTCCAGCGCGAGGCGGGAATGCCCCACGCTTCGTCGCAAAGCGATTGGGACCTGGCCAGCGCCACTACCACCCGCCTGCTTTCCTCCGCGCCCGAGGTCCATTTCAGCTACGCCCGCCAAAATGCCCGCTCCGAGGCCCGCCCTTCGCGCCTGGTCACGCAGTTTGCCGCCGCGCCCCAACCTCTGCCACCAGAGCTCCTCGAGCCGCCCAGCCGCAACCCCGCCGCCGTCCCCTTCGAAGATTTGAGCCGCATTCCCTTCCCGCCCGGCACGGTCGCGGGCGGTGCCGGCGTCCTCACCGCGCAGTCGCAGTGCCCGTTCAAAGCGTTCGCCACCGCGCGCCTCGCCGCACAGGACTGGAATCCCGCCGAAGCCGGACTGACAGCCAGGCAGCGAGGCCAGCTGCTTCACGCGGTGTTGCACGCCGTCTGGGGTGAGCCGCCAGATAGCTTCTCAAACCACGATGAACTCCTCCAAAACGCCGCAGATCGCAGTTCTCTCGTGGCCGGCCTCGTGCAAAAGGTTCTCAGCCGCGAGATCTCCCCCGCGCTACGCGAGCGCATGCCCCGCCGCTATCTCGAAATCGAGGGAAAACGCCTCACAAAGCTGGTCACCGAGTGGCTGGACTTCGAATCTGCCCGCCACCCCTTCACCGTCCTCGAAACGGAGCTGGACAGCGCCGTGACCATCGCCGGCATCACGCTGAAGCTGCGCCTCGATCGCGTCGACCGCCTCAATGACGATTCCCTGCTGGTGATCGACTACAAGAGCGGAGATGTTACACCCAGCGCCTGGAATCTGCCCCGCCCCGACGACGTGCAACTGCCCCTCTATGCCGGCTTCGCCATGGATCCCAATGAGGCCCTTGCCGGCCTGGTCTTTGCCAGGGTGCGGCCCGGCGAACTGTCGTTTCAGGGATACGTCGGCGATGCCGCGGCCACCCTCTTCCCCGGCCTCAAGACCGGCAGCAACCTCGTAAGAAAGCCATTCGGCGCCGAGCAGCTCATGGAATGGAGAGAATATATCGAGCAATTAGCGAAGGATTTTCTCGCCGGCCGCGCCGATGTCGATCCGCGCGACTACCCCAAGACCTGCGAACGCTGCGGACTGCAAACCCTCTGCCGCATCGAGGAGAATCCCGCCCGGCTTGAAGCTGAGGGTGAATCAGGCGACGAGGAGGCGGATGATGAGTAGCACGCCGCCGAGATCCGCCCCGCCCGATCAGCCGCAACGCCAGCAGGCGCTCGATCCTGCCCGCTCGATCCTGGTCCAGGCGCCCGCCGGCTCCGGCAAGACCGACCTGCTCACTCGCCGCTTTCTGCGCTTGCTCGGCGAGGTAGACGATCCCGGCCAGATCGTCGCCATCACCTTCACCAACGCAGCTGCCGCCGAGATGCGCCATCGCATTCTCGACGCGCTTGAAAAGGCTGCAGGCAATGTTGAGCGTGACCCGGATGAATTCTCCATTCCAGCCCTCGCCCATCGCGCCCTCGCGCGCTCCCATGCCCGCGGCTGGAAGCTGCTCGACCTGCCCGCGCAGCTCCGCATCTTGACCATCGACGCCTTCTGCCGCGAACTGGCCCTGCAGCAGCCGTTGCTCTCCGGCCTGGGCGGCGGATTGGATATATATGAGCAGCCCACCGATCTCTATCGCCGCGCAGCGCGCCGCACGCTCGAAAAAATCGACCAGGCCGATCCATCGCTGAGCACGGCCATCGAGGATCTGCTCCTGTGGCGCGACAACGGCTGGAAAGAGATGGAAGACCTGCTGGTCGAGATGCTGGGCAAGCGCGACCGCTGGATGCACGAATTCGTCCTCGGCCGCGAGCAGGATGAGGAAGCTCTGCGCGAGCGTCTGGAGCGGCCCTTCGCCCGAACCATCCGCGAGGGATTGACGACCGTTTCCGCGCTCGTCGATCAGGTTCCCGGCGCGCGTGAGCGGGCGCTGGAACTGGCGCGCTTCGCCTGCGATCAAAGCGGGAACACCCTCCATCGCGAACTGGCCGAGTTGGCGGAGTTCCCCATTGCGCCATTCGCCGCCGGCGTCGATTTGGAAGATGCGCGCCAGGCCTACCTTTGCCTGGCTCAGTTGCTCCTCACCGGCATTGGCGTTTTCCGCAGGCAAGTGGACAAGCGGCTCGGCTTTCCCGCCGATCGCAAACGTGAAAAAGGCCAGCTCCTCGAACTCATCGCCGCGATGGCCGGCGTTCCCGGCCTCGAAGCCGCCCTGGCCGCCGTCCGCACTCTGCCCCCGGCCCGCTACACCGCCGAAGACTGGCAAATCGTCCGCGCCTGCTTCACCCTCCTGCGCCAGGCAGCCGCCGAGTTGCAAGTCGCGTTTGCCGAAACCGGCGCGGTCGACTTCATTGAGGTGGCGCAGATTGCCCAGCGCGTGCTGGCTGCGGAAGATGGCTTCCCCACCGACGCCGCGCTCGCCGTCTCTGACAATATCCATCACCTGCTGGTCGACGAGTTCCAGGACACCAGCCGCCGCCAGCATCAGTTGCTCGCCGGCCTCGTTGCTGCATGGCCCGAGCGCACTGGCCGCACCTTGTTCGCTGTCGGCGACCCCATGCAGTCCATCTACTTCTTCCGCGACGCCGATGCAGAACTGTTCCCGCGCGTGCGCGACCTCGGCCTCGAGATTCCCAGCGCCGACCCGCTGCTGTTGGACGACATCCGGCTCCAGGCCAACTTCCGCACTGCGCCGCCGCTGGTTGAAAAGCTCAACGAGGCCTTCGGCAAGATATTCGCCGCGGACGACGACAGCGGCATCGCATTTGCGCCCGCTCTGCCGGAGCGTCAAGCCGCAGCCGAAGGCGGTCCCAATTTCGAGCTGCATCTCCAGTTCGTACCGCAATCCGCGCGCAGCAGCACATCCGGCCAAGAGACGACAAACGAGAAGGAAGCTGCCCACGCCGCCCAGATCGCAGAAATCGTCGAGCTGATCGGGAGTCATCGCGACCGCATCGAGCAGGCAAAGCAGACGCAAGGTCGCGGCGAAGACAGGAAATATCGCATCGCCATCCTCGCCCGCGCCAAAAAATCGCTTGTACCCATCGCCGAAGCCCTGCGCCAGGCGGCGATTCCCTTCCGCGCCGTCGAACTGGAGCAGCTCGCATCCCGTCCCGAAGTGCTTGACGCCCTCGCACTCGCCCATGCCCTGCTCAATCCGCATGATCGCGTTGCCTGGCTCGGCGTGCTGCGCGCTCCCTGGTGCGGATTGGCGCTCGACGATCTCCATCGCCTCACCAGCGCTGACGATGAGGCCTTGCTTGCCCGGCCAGTCCCCGAGTTGCTCGCCGAGCGCCTGCCGCTGCTCAGCCACGAAGGCGCTATCGCGGCGGCCCGTGTCCTGAACGCGCTAGGCGCGGCGCACCCTTTGCGCGCAGCCTTGCCTACTGCGTCGCTGGGAACCTGGCTCGAACAGGTCTGGCTGCGCCTGGGCGGCGCGGACTGCGTGGATCGAACGGCGCACGCCAACCTTGACCTGCTGTGGACCTGCCTGGACAATCTCCCCGGCGGTGAGCAGGATCTCCTCGGCCCGGCACTCGGCGCCGCGCTCGACAAGCTGACCGCGCTCCCAGATCCCGAGGCAAGCAGCGACTGCGGCGTGCAGTTGATGACCATCCACAAATCCAAGGGCCTGGAGTTTGAAGTCGTAATCGTGCCCGACCTGCAGGCGCGCATGGGCGGCGGCTCGGTCAAGCTGCTCTCCTGGCTGGAGCGCGGCCTTGCCCAGCCGGACGACTCCGGAGAGATCACCGAGTTTCTGATCGCGCCGCTGCAATCCAAGGGCGCCGAGCGCGGCCAGGCCAGGAAGTGGGTCGATCAAGTCTATCGCGAGCGCGAATCGCAGGAGGACCGCCGCATTCTTTACGTCGCCGCCACCCGCGCCCGCGAGCAACTCCATCTCTTCGCGCAGCCCACCTACAAGGTCGAACACAACGGCGGCTTGAGCCTCGCCGACCCCGCCGCCAGCCTGCTCGCCACAGCCTGGCCCGCGTTCGAAGCCGAAGTGCGCGCGCGTTTCGAGGACTGGACCTCATCTCGGGTGGAACCCGACGGTCTGGCCATCGCCGCCTCCGGCGATTCCAACCTGCTGGCGATGCCTTCCCCCGCCAAGCCCGCTCTGCTGCGCCGCCTGCCCGCGGATTACTGCCTAGCCGAACCAGAAATCCCTGGTGCCCCATCCATTCGTCGCACTTCAGACGAATGGGTGGGAAACCTCGAACCCCAACAGGTCCAGCGTCGCGAACAAGAAAACCAGGGTGCCCCATCCATTCGTCGTACTCCAGACGAATGGGTGGGAAACCTCGAACCTCATCAGGTCCAACTTCGCGAACAAGACAACCTGGGTGCCCCATCCATTCGTCGCACACCAGACGAATGGGTGGGAAACCTCGAACCTCATCAGGTCCAACTTCGCGAACAAGAGAACCTGGGTGCCCCATCCATTCGTCGCACCCCGGACGAATGGGTGGGAAACCTCGAACCTCATCAGGTCCAACTTCGCGAACAAGACAACCTGGGTGCCCCATCCATTCGTCGCACCCCAGACGAATGGGTGGGAAACCTCGAACCTCAACCCGCACACGCACCCCGCCTCTACACGCGCCACCAGGGCGGCCTGTTGTCGCGCGCCCTGGGCACTGCCGTCCACGCGCTGCTTGAGGATCTCGCCTGTCTGCGCCTCACCCACGATTGGGAGGCAGCGCGCGCGGCCCTCACCCAATACGAACCCCGCATCGCCGCGCGGATTCGCGCCACCGGCGTCGATCCTGCACAGGCCGCCCAAATCGCCGCCCAGGCGCTCCACCACGCGCTGGCTGCCTCCCACGATCCCATCGGCCAATGGATTCTCTCGCCGCATTCAGACGCGGCCAGCGAAGTCCGCTGGGCGGGAGTGATCTCCGGCAGTGTGCGGACCGTTCAGGTCGACCGCGTCTTCCGCGCCGGCCCCGATCCCCGCAGTCCAGGAGAAGATCGTTGGTGGCTCATCGACTATAAGACCGCCCACGAAGACGCCGTCGATCCCCGCGCAGCGCTGTCTGAGCTCCGCCCGCTCTTCGCGCCGCAACTAGAAGCCTACGCCGCGGTCCTGCGCAATCTGAGCGGCAAAGATACCCTTATCCTCGCCGGCCTTTACTATCCCCGCATGTTACTTCTGGATTGGTGGGAGTTATAACCTTGGAACACTGTCATCCTAAATGCTACAGTTGCAGATCGGGAATTCCGGAGGGAGCAGGGGGTTTCAACCCCCTGAAAGTGAGCAGAATAACACGGCCTTTAGGCCTGGGGCGCTGTCTGTTTTCCGCAACGAGGAGCAAGTACAACTGTAGTAGTGAGCGCAGCGAAGGACCTGCGGTTGCCTTTCGCAGGCGCATGACATATCTATGATCACTTATTCACTTATCACTCCCAACCCGATCGACCGCATAAGTTCCAGCGCATTGCTCGTCCGCACCACTCCCGGCTTCAGCCTGTAGTCGAAACTAAGTTGTCCATCTTCGAGCTTGTCTTCAAAATGGCAGTTGACGGCCCGCTTGCCCAGCGTCTGCGGAATCCCGGCCAGCGCCAGGTCGTGCGTGCTCACGATGCCGATCGCGTTCTGGTCCACCAGGCTGCGCACGATCAGCTCGGTTCCCGCCAGCCGGTCGTGCGAGTTAGTTCCGGACAATAACTCGTCCAGCAGGAACAGCACCGGCTCAGGACCCCGCGCCAGGTCTGAGATCAGCTTGACGCGGTGAATCTCCGCATAGAATCGCGACATCCCTCCCGCCAGCGAGTCGAGAACGCAGATCGACGCCGCCACCGTGAGCGGCGAAAGCCTGAGCCGCAGCGCACGCACCGGAGCTCCGCACTGCGCCAGCACTGCATTCACGCCGATGCTGCGGATAAACGTGCTCTTGCCCGCCATGTTTGGCCCGCTCAGGATGACCAGTTGCAACCCGTCGCCCAATTTCAAGTCGTTGCGCACCGCCTTGCTCATGGGAAGCAGCGGATGCGCCAAACCCTCCGCGTCGAACAGCGGCCCGGCGGCAACAAACTCCGGAAACACATCGCCGGGATGCTCATACGCGAAGCCGGACAGCGCCGTGAGCGCTTCAAACTCGCCCAGCGCTGCCAGCCAGCCGCGAATGGCCGGACCAAACCTCCGCTGCCAGCGCTCGGCCGCAAATACCAGTTGCGCGCTCCAGAACGTAAACAGCGCCAGCAGCTTGCCAAAGGGATTGCGCCTCGACTTCAGCAGCTCGACGACACGGCCGAGCCTCCGGATCGCCACGGATGGCGCAATCCCATTGCGACGCAATGCGCCTTGCAGCGCGGCCAGCTTCGGGCAGCAGAACCGCTCGCGCTCCAGCAGCGCCAGCGCGCCGGCCAGCAGCTCCAGGTCCTCGGTTGCCTTCTCCACCGAGTCGGCCGCTTCGTCGAGACGCGTATAGAGCCAATGCGCATAGGCAAAATTCAACAGGCTGGCGGCGGCAAAATACTCATACACACCCCACGCGAGCCAACCGGCAAGGGTCACGATCCATAGGATTCCCAGCACCGAAGTGAGCACGACAATCCACCGCGCCCCCAGCACCTTTGTGCTCTCTCCCCAGGCGGCAAGCGCCTCCGGCCGCACGCCCAGCCGCACCGTCTCTCCCAGCGAAAACAATTCCTCACGAAACCTGACGCGGCTCTTCAGTTCGTCCACGGCAGCCTGCCGCGCCAGAAGCTCGTCAACGGGCGCAGCCGCCAGCAGCCAGCGCGCCAGCGTCTCTTCGCCCGCGCGCGTCCGCGCCGTACACAAAAGCTCAAATACAGATGCCTTGCCAAAGAGGTCCAGGTCGCGCGCATACGGATGCGCGGGGTCTAGAAAATGCTCGCCGGTCTCGCCGCTGCCTGCCCAGCGATCCTCGATGCGCGCCAGCCCGCGTTCGTAGAAGGCGATCGATCGCTCGCGCAGCCGAATCGCGCGCAGCACCGCCTCATGCCGCGCGGCCAGCACAACAAAAAAAACCGCAGGCGCCGGCAGCACGTAGAGTGCGCCTGCGTGCCGAATCGACAGCACCGCCGCAACCACCGCGGCAAACGCAATTGCCAGCTTGGCGTAGCCCAGCAGCCTTTCGCGCCGCCGCGCAGCGGCTTGCTCTCCGCGTAGTTCCTCTAATCGATTGCAATAAACCTCGGCGGGTCGATCCGCGCCGCGCGTTGCCGGCCACCCATCCATGCGCGCTCCGTCGTGTCCATTCAAGACTAACGCGTCAACGGGGAACGCAAGACCAGCCGCATTTTTACAGCTAAGCTAGGGATGAGATTGTTCCGCTGGCGCGCCCCTCACCGCCCCGCGTGCGCGTCCCGCCCGCCCGTGGGGCTCTTGTGGTGGCGCACATCCGCGCCCTGCACCCAGAAAATCACGTCCTCTGAAATGTTGGTGGCGTGGTCGGCCACCCGCTCCAGGCTGCGGCAGATCATCAGCGCATTCAGGGCCTGCGGAGCGATGTGGCTCTCCTCCGCCATCACCTTGGTCAGCGCCTTGTAGGCGGCGCGATTCATGGCGTCCACGGCATCGTCCATGGAGAGAACGCTGCGCGCCACTTCGGCATCGGCTTCAATGAACGACTGCAGGGCCTTGCGAACCATTCCCGAGGCCATTGAGGCCATGCGCGGAATATCCACCGGCAATTCCACCACTGCCATCTGCTCCATGCTCCGCACCCGGTCGCTGATGCTCTTCGCGGCGTCGCCCACCCGTTCCAGGTCGGCGTTGATCTTGATCACCGCCAGAATGAAGCGCAGGTCGATGGCCATGGGCTGCTCCATCGCCAGCAGATCGAGCGCCGCCTGGTCGATCTCGCGCTCCAGCCTGTTGATGGCGATCTCGCTCCGGCTCACCAGGTCGCAGATCGACAGGTCGCGCACGCGATAGGCCTCAACGGCGCGCTGAATGGCCTGCTCGGCCAAACCCGCCATTACCAGCAGGTTCTCCTTCAGGTCCTCCAGGCTGCGTTGAAATCGTATGCGTGTCATCCGAACCTGCCCGTAATGTAATCCTCGGTCCGCTTATCGCTGGGATTGGTGAAGATCTTGTGCGTGGAGTCGAACTCCACCATGCGCCCGTTCAGGAAGAATCCCGTCTTCTCCGCCACGCGGGCCGCCTGCTGCATGTTGTGGGTCACAATCACGATCGTATACTGCGACTTCAATTGAAAGATCAGGTCTTCGATTTTCGATGTCGAAACCGGGTCCAGCGCCGAGGCCGGCTCGTCCATCAGCAGCACCTCGGGATCCACTGCCAGCGCGCGCGCGATGCACAGCCGCTGCTGCTGTCCGCCCGACAGGCTCGCGCCCGACTTCTTCTTCAGGTCGTCCTTCACCTCGTCCCACAGCGCCGAGTCCTTCAGCGAGCGCTCCACAATCTCATCCAGCGAGCGCCGGTTGCTGTAGCCGTTCAGCTTCAGGCCCGCGGCTACGTTGTCGAAGATGGACATGGTGGGAAAGGGATTCGGCCGCTGGAAGACCATGCCCACGCGGCGGCGAATCTCCACCGGCTTGGCATCTTTATAAATGTCCAGGTCGCCGATGCGCACCAGGCCCGTCACCCGGGCAATGGGGTTGGTCTCATGCATGCGGTTCAGGCAGCGCACAAACGTGCTCTTGCCGCAGCCCGAGGGGCCGATCAGCGCCGTGGCATGGTTGGCCGGGATGTTTAGGTTGATGTCCTGCAGCGTGTGGTTGGTCCCATACCACGCATTCAGGTTCGTTACCTCGATGCCGACGCCCACTTAGCTTGCCCCTTTCAATACCCCGCGGCTGGCCACAAAGCGCACCAGCGAAACCGCCAGCACGATCAGGATAATCAATACCAGCGCTCCGGCCCACGCCAGCTTGTGCTGTTCGTCGTAGGGCGAGATGGCGTAGATGTAAATCTGCAGCGGCAGCGCGGCGATTGGCTGGTTGAGATTCACGCTCCAGTTTGAATTCCCAAACGCCGTGAAGATCAGCGGAGCCGTTTCGCCGGCCACGCGCGCAAAGGCCAGCATGCACCCGGTAATGATGCCCGGCGAGGCCGTCCTCACGGTAATCGACAGCACCGATCGCCAGTTGGGTACGCCCAGCGCCAGCGCTGCTTCGCGTACCGCGTGAGGCACCATCAGCAGCATCTCTTCGGTGGTGCGCGTCACGGTGGGGATCATCATCACTCCCAGCGCCACGCCGCCTGAAAAGGCTGAGAATCGCCGCTGGTGGTACACGATCAGTGCATAAATCGAGATGCCCATCACGATCGAGGGTACGCCGTTGAGCACATCGGCGGTAAAGCGCACCGCGTTGGCCAGGCGTGTGCCGCGCCCGAACTCCGCCAGATAAATGCCGCCGCCAATGCCCACCGGGACGCCGATCAGACTGGCCAGAGCCAGCAGAACTGCCGAACCGACAATGGCATTGGCCATTCCGCCTCCCTCTTCGCCTTCCGGCTTCGGAATCTGGGTGAAGAAGGCCCAGCTCAAAGAACTCGCTCCTTTGTACAGCAGGTAAGCGAAAATGGCGACCAGAGGCGTCACCACCAGCAGGGTGGCCAGCACGGCCAGCCCCGTGGCCGCGCCATCGCTGATCGCCCGGAACCGGGCACGCACTTTGTGGTCCGCCCTCGGCTTCTGTTCGCTCATGCCACTCCTCATCCCCACCCGCAACCGGCCCGGCCTGTAGTCCCTAGTCCCTGTTCCCTGTTCCCTGTTCCCTGTTCCCTGTTCCCTGGTCCCTAGTCCCTAGTCCCTGTTCCCTAAGTCCCTGGTCCCTGGCCTTCAATTCACCTGCGCCGGAGCACCCCGCGTTACCGCCCACACCAGCACCCGCGCCAGCGCGTTCACAATAATGGTGACAATAAACAGCGCCAGCCCGATCTCGATCAGTGCGCTCAGATGCAGATCGGCCGAGGCCTCGGCAAACTCATTGGCAATCACGGCCGCCATCGAACTCCCGTTGGAAAGCAGCGAGCGCTGAATCTGCGGCGTATTGCCAATCACCATGGTCACCGCCATGGTCTCGCCCAGCGCGCGGCCCAGGCCGAGGATGATGGCGCCCACAATGCCGATGCGCGCGTTGCGCAGCACGCCCATGCGGATCATCTCCCACCGGGTAGCGCCCAACGCCAGCACCGCCTCCCGCTGCGAATGCGGCACCGCGGTCATCACCTCCCGTGTCAACGAGCTGATGATGGGCAGAATCATGATGGCCAGAATCACGCCTGCCGACACAAAGCCCAGGCCGGTGGGATTGTCGTCTGAAAACAAGCCCGTCCAGCCCAGCGTTTCAATCAGCACCGGGTTCACATGCTCCCTCAGCAGCGGCACCAGCACGAACACCGCCCACAATCCATAGATCACGCTGGGAATCGCGGCCAGCAGTTCGGTGAGGAAGGCCAGCGGATCGCGCAGGCCGCGCGGGCACATTTCAGTAAGGTAGATAGCCAGGCCCATGGCCAGGGGAACCGCCAGCAACAGGGCCAGAAACGACGAAACCAGCGTGCCGTAGATGAAGGGCAGAGCGCTGAAGTGTCCATTTACCGGATCCCAGTAGTTCGGCTGCTTGGTGTCTGGATCGATGAAGGCGCTGAAGAAGAATTTGAAACCGAACGCGTCCCACGTCAGCCGGGACCGGACCACCAGCTCGATGGCAATCAGCACCACGATGGCGAAGATGCTCAACGCACACAGCGCCATCAGCCACTTGAATCCGCGATCCGCGTAAGCCGAATTACCGCGCGCCAGCAGGAACCGCCGCACAATCGACGGATCGCCTGAAGCTGCCCGCTGCGGGTGGTGCCCGCTGGGAAGACTCGGTTCCGGTTGAAATTGAGACTGGGAGATGCGAATCTCTGGCACGTGGACGGTCACCGATCAATAGGCTACCGGCCCAATGTGAATAAGAGGTTACAACGCTGCAAAATCAAGTGCATGCGGCTGGGATTTATGTGCCCTGTGTCCCACGTCGCACTCTGCTCGGCAGCCCGGCAGGTTGCGTGGAAAGCCCGGCCGGACCCATTCACATTCTGTTCATCTTTGCGCCTGAATCGGCGTGTTATTGTTCTCTCGGCCTACACCTTTCCCATTCCAGGCGCGGAGAATGACAATGAATTCAATCGAGATGCCCATTCAGCGTACCGGCAGCGGTCGCCAAGGGAGGAGTTCGGTCCCCGGTTCGCGGGCGATTTTCGCCGCGCTGATTGCGTTCGCGGGACTCGGCCTGCTGTCGATAACCGGCTGCAACCTCGCCGAAGAGGAGAAAACGGCGGATGAGCCCAAGCTGGCAACCACCGACATGCAATCGTTCAGCGGGGCGGGCAGCACCTTTGTCGCGCCGCTGATCGACCGCTGGACTGCGGATTTCTCCAAGCTGAACAAGGTGCAGATCAACTATCGCGCCATCGGCAGCGGCGCCGGCATAAGCGAACTCCGCAAAGGCAACCCGACCTTCGCGGCCAGCGATGCTCCGCTGGGCGACGATCAACTCAAAGGCCTGCCGCCGATCCTGCAGATACCGGTAACCGCCGGCCCCGTTTGCGTCACATATAACCTGCCCGGAGTGAGCGCTCCCCTGCGCTTCAGCGGCAGGACTCTGGCCGGAATCTTCTCCGGGGAGATTATTAGCTGGCAGGACTCGGCCATCGCCTCCGAAAATCCCGGTGCAAAACTTCCTCACGCCGCGATCATTGTGATTCACCGCTCGGACGGCAGCGGAACCACCAGCATCTTCACCGATTTTCTCTCCAGCGTCAGTCCGGAATGGTCGAAGAAGACCGGCCATGGTCTCACCGTCGAATGGCCAGCCGGAATTGGCGCCGATGGAAGCAAAACCCTGCTCGCCACTGTCAAGCAGAACCCTGGAACCATCGGCTACGTGGAGCTCAACTACGCTAAGGAGGCTGGACTCCCGGTAGCCTTGGTCCAGAATAGGGCCGGGGAGTATGTGGTTCCAAGCCCTCAGAGCGCCGCGCTCGCTGTGGTGGCGAACGAAGCTGCGCTCGAAAAGGACCTGCGCGCCCCGATTGTGGACCCGCCCGCATCTGCCAAAGGAGCCTATCCGATTTCGGGTATGACCTACGTCCTGATTCCCAAAGACGACAGTGTCCTCGGCCACAGGCAGGCATTCAAGGACTTCATAGCCTACGCCATCGGCTCCGGCCAGGAATCTGCAGAAGGACTTTCCTACGCCAGGCTGCCGGCCGCGGTCCAACAGAGAAGCCAGAGTCTCCTGGCTCAACTTACAGACAACGGCCAGCCGCTGAAGTGATGTCCCGGCCGGCGTCGAATCGTGCGCGCCGATGTCGAGTTTTTGTGCGGATTGGCGCTGTTTCTATGGGTTGATTGAAAGAACCGCCGGCGCCCCGCCCTTTGTGTGTCTTGTGCGCAAAGGGTGGTGTCCGCGAAAGCCCCTCTCAAAGGTAAATAAAACGACAGAGGACGCTCCAGGTCCCGGCACGGCGCTTTCCCCAGGCAGCTGCTCTCCCTGGCAACGATGTGCGCAGTTGCGGAACCCTTCGGCCGGAGGGGCTTCCGGCCAGGCGCGCTTCCGCCCCTCCTGCCAAGCCCTATTGCAGTGAATAAACGGTCTTGAGGACTTTGTCCGCCACATTCTTGGGTAGCGGTGCGTACGACAGCGAGGGGGCTTCGCTTTCGCCGGAGTTGACGATCCAGCTCAGCATGTCCTTGAGCACCTTCCCCTTGGCCGCATCCGGAGACTTGAGCGGCACCAGCAGCCAGGTAAAGCTCGATATCGGATAGGCGTCAGCCCCCGGCGCATTGGTGATTGAGACCCGGTAGTCGTTCGGAATCTGCTTGATGCTGGCCGCGGCTGCGGTGA
>Ga0326727_10013976_pt1 | contig 17641 bp, 19 predicted proteins | sample MB2enrmetagenome_FD_207643 | JGI IMG/M metagenome (GOLD analysis project Ga0326727, IMG submission 207643) | Lab enriched peat soil microbial communities from McLean, Ithaca, NY, United States - MB29MY | ecosystem: Environmental > Terrestrial > Soil > Wetlands > Peat | place: USA: New York...
CGTCAAAGGGTGAATACGGAAGCAGATGGCGGTATGGTGTATGCCACAAGGTCAGCGGCTCGCGCTGCATTCCGCTCCACGGCATCTCCAGCGGCACCAGATCGGCGGCGTGCTCGCTGAGCAGGTCCATCTCACGACGATCACTCGTTGCAAGACCGGGCAATGTGCTGAAGAAGATGCGGCGTTTTGCGAGTGTCTCCGCCAGCGCATTCGCACCGTTTCTCCTGGCGATCACCTGCAATAGCTGTTGGCGGAAGCTGGCGAGCTGGCGCTCCGCTTGCTCGTACTCTTTCGAAGTCGTCGCCGGTTTGGATGTACGGTACGTGATGGAGAACGAAACCTGCGTCGTCTTGCAGGAGCCGGATATGAGGCGCTCTTGGATCTCCAGCAGTTCACGCGCCTGGACAGCGGCGCCCACATCCACCTTGTGATTGCCATCCTTGTCCAGCTGCGCCGCCTGCATCTTCTTGTAGCGGCTCTTGTACTTCTCAATCACCTTTTGCTGGTTCGGGATGACGACGTGGACGGAGATCGTGAGGGGAAATCCGCAGGTAAGCAGTTCCCGGATGATTCCTGGGAAGGTGGCCTCGGGCGGCACCTTCATCGTGATGCAACCGTAGAGATACCCGTCGATATTGAGGTAGTCTTCCGTCTCATCCAGGATCGAGACGCTCCCCAGTTGCTCGCGCGCTGTGAGGGGGCGGGTGTCAAGTTGGTTCGGGGGGCGGAAGCCTCTCCTGGATATCGGATTCGGACTCAGCGCCCGGCTCACTTCCGCAAAGAACTCATCCGCAGCCATGCGCGATGGATTCAACCCCGCCGTCTTTAAGGACGACTCAATGCCGCGGAGGAAACTCTCAAACTGAGTGACAATGGAGAGGTGTTTCTTCTTGCCGATCTGGGCTTGTGACTCGGCCGACACCGGCACCGCACTCTTCTTGAAGACGCGTTTGATAGCACCAGGAAAGCCGCCGCTAGGCTCAGTCTCCGTCGGTTGCGCCGCCTGCGCCTTCGCCTCGTCTTTGTGACCGTCCAGCAAGCCAGTCGTGGTGCGATTCAGGCGTTCATGGAGCGCAGGATCCCAGATGAAATACACAGCGGCCAAGCGCGTCAGGAACTCGCTGTGCTCTTCTTCCTTTCTCCAGCCTTCAATGCGAATGGCATCCATGCGTCGTGCGACATCGGACTCCGTACGCTGCAGCGCTTCGTAGCGGTCGATGAGACCGTTCGCGTTCTCAACCACCTCGTAGCGGAACTGGACGCGCATGCTCTCTTCGGGAACCGTACGAAGCAGGGCCTCGACCCGCGACTTCATTTCATTCATCGCGGCGTCGTCACCGAAGTACGTTAGCGAGCCGCCGAGATGGAAGCCCGCAACGTAGCAGCCATCCGTCCGGACCATGACCCCGTCGGCTGCTGTCAGTGCTCCTGGAAGGAAATCGCGGATGGGAAGCAGCGAGTAGATTCCCGGCGTCACGAGAGAACGGTTATGTTCTGCAGTTGTAGTTGGCATCAGTCCTCCTCCTCGGACAGATATTGAGCAGGAAAGTTTTCGTCGCGCTCGCACGCTGCATAAGCGCGCGGCTTCGTGTACCACGCGATTAAGTCCTTCATATAGCCGCGAGGTTTGCCGTACTTGAAGATGGACAGTGACGGCACCACAAGAATCAGAACCAGCAGCATCAGCGCCCAGTTGAGGGGAAGAAACACGAGATAGCGGTCCGGGAAGAGGAACTGGCCGCCCATGAGCGCCGCGATGCAGACGATGCCGATAATCATCATGTCCTCGACTTCGAGGCCCATGAGATAGACCGGATTGTGCAGGTTGCGCGATACCGGTGAAACTTGCAAAGACATTCGATTAGCTCCCTATTTGCTGGCCGTTGGCGACCCAATACTCGATCAACCGCATGATTGCCGAGACCGCGCAGCACATCACCGCGGTGGCAAAGTGTTTGACTGGTCTGAGATCGGTGCGCATGCTGGTGAGGTCTTCAAACGAGATTCCGGCGCGCACTACCTCTATCGCTGCGTAGACCGGCAGGATCACGTTGGCAACCCAATTTGTCAGGTTCAGAAGTGCATTGGAGTAGGTGTCGGTGACAACCGAGTTTCCAGCACTCGTTGCGACGAAGTACTCAGCCAGGCGGGTGATGCCGGAGATGCTGATGGCAACCATGACGCCGATCACCGAGCGCTCCATGCTCTCGCCTTTGGAGTACTTGTAAACTCCGATGGCAAGGAACAAGGCCGCCATGACCGGCATTACAATCAGGCCAATCCAGTTGACCATCGCCAAGATTGCCTGTGCCGGATCAGTTGCACTCGACATTGCTTGACTCCTTGGCCGGGTGGCGAAACGCGTTCGCGACTCGGGCGCTGGTTTCCCACGCCTTTTGCCCAACCAGCGATAGACAGTAGAAAAAGGAGAGGACGTTGAACACCGCAAACCCAGCCCGAAGCACTATGAGGCCCATCCGGAAACGCGCTAGCACCGCAACGGCAATCGCCGCGACGGCTAGGAGAACCGCGAAGATGACGAACTGGCGCAGTTTGATGAGAAGGGAGTTGTCTACCATGTGATCGTGGCTCCCATCCAGCCGGTGACAAGTGACCACAATCCGCTGAAGCTCAGAAACGCGAGTCCAGAGAGGGCCACTACGCCCCACGGCTTGGAGCGTTGATAGTTGATTGCTGCCCCTACAAAGCACAGGACTGCTACATAAGGACTGATCGTCATGGCCAGGTAGTTGAACATGCTGTCGAGGACGTCAGCGGACGCGAACGCTACGGTGGAGGTAGTGCTGCTGGAAGAGGTGGACCAAGTCTTTGCAAGTGTCCAGAATGCCTGGGAGCCAAGCACAAATAGCGCCGAAATGATCGACGGCAACGGCGAGTGCCCCTCGGAACTATCAAGAATGGCCTTGAAACACAGGGCAGCCGCCATCAAGGGCACAATGCGACCGACGAGGATATTGTTGACGAAGCTCGTGATTCCCGTGGTGAGGCTGGTCGCAACGGAACCGAATGTTCCCGTCCCAGCGCCGGAAGGCGGAACGGGAGCTGGCCCACCAGAGAAAAGTCCGGGGATGGTCGCAGAAAAGATTGCGGGCAGGGTCAGCAGGAGCGCTCCCCAGAACAACCACTTGAAGAAGCCCCCACCGGCGTCATAATTGATGCCTCCTTCCCCGCGCAATCGCAAACCCGCGAGCACGATGGACCCGAGGGCGGCGACCGGAAGGAGAGTCACCATCATGCCGGAAATCTCCGACACAAAATCCGGCAGAGCGGTGGTCATTAGACATTCCTCACGAAGTGGTGCAGCACGGCGACCGCGGGATGATTCGTGAAGATGGGGAGTTGGTGAAGGCTACCGCCGACCTGTTGGCCTTGTGCGATGAAGTACTCGATGAGTCGAGTGACGGCCGAAACCGCGAGGAAGATACCGCCGCCCACGATACTGCTCATGTATGGTCGGTTGGCCTGATACTTGAAGGCGGCGGCGACAAAACAACCGGCAGCAATCACTGGGCAGATTACGTTGCATATCCAGTTGACGGCGTTGAGCACCGTGCCCTCAACCTGAGTTGCCTGTTGTCCTTGCACGGCCTGACCGACCGCCGGAGCCTTACCAAGATTCTGAGCAGTGCCTGCGACGGGAAACAACAACAGCGTGAAGAGAGAGACAATCGCCATGAACTTTCCGTAGCGGATCTTCATGCGCGAGAGAAAACAGTTCATACACCCTCCGTGTGCAATATGTAATACATGTCATAGTGTCACTAGTATATATATTGTGCAAGGAAAAACGATAAATTTATGGGTGGTGCTACAAAACGCTCTGGATCAAAGGTGGGGCGGCTGCCCAAGGCAAAAAAAGATGTTGCAGCAATAGGTGGCTAGCGCAGACAATTTCAGGGCAGGCAGCTTCGAACATCCTATAATCGCAGCCGGAGCGTGACATATGCCGCTATTCATCTGCCGATGGCAGAACGGTGACTTTTCAGCAGTCAGCGCTTCATCAAGAGATGAGGCTATCGAACTGCTAGATGAAGTCGGGAATGCTGAAGTATGTGAACTGTTTACCGCCAAGAATTTCATGGTGCATTTTTGCCTGAAGCAAGAGGCGTCCGAGATAGCGGACCTTGTTCCGGTCGAACTGGAGGGGTTCGGCGAAGGGACCGTGGATATCCTGTGTGATCGGGTGTATCCGGCCTACTTCAAAGCTGCCAGTACCGAGGGGGAGAATTGGCCCGAAGACGAAGAAGTACCTCGGGAGAAAGTGGATGCCACGTTTCGGAACCTCAACGAAGCTCTCGCTCAAGAGCGCACCCGGCAATCGGGCGCAAAGGAACCGGAGATGTCCGACGATCCGGAGGCGGCTCGCCTTCAGAAAAGCGGGCTTGATATGCCGAAGAGCCTCGCGGAGCGGACTGTAAAGAGACACCGCCACCGCCAGTTTCTGGAAGCGCCTCCAAAGACGGACAAAGTGCAATGAGCTTGATCGTTAGCTTCCACTCCTCAGGCATTTACCAAATGACGCGCCCTGAAGCAGGACCTACGCTTCACAAATTATGAAAGGCTCATCTTTCCGAAAAGAGATCTCCATCGCCTGCGCGGATCTGTCCCTGGTGCCATAAGCCGAACACAGCCGCGCCGCTTCGCATCATGGTCATGATCGTCGTTAACCGCGTTCTAACGAACGGCGCACGCTGGAGAAGGCCGCCGTTATGGCTAGCCATGCCAACCACCCACACAGCCCAGCTTTACAGACCTGCTTCGGGATGAGATGAGTCTCAATGAGATTGAAGATCGCGGAACAATGCCGCCAGGGCCTCGATGATGCCCTTTGTTGCGCAAGGATAGGTACAACAACCGAAAAGAAAAGCGTCGTACATTCGCGTTTGCGAAAGGCAAGATCAATTCTTTACATCTGAAAGCAGGCCGCCTCTGTTGCTGGTATCGCGCCATTTTGATCGCGGGTTCGCCGAGGACGGTGAAATAGAGCGCAGGCCGCTCCGGGGTCGCATTGGCGAACATGAATTGGTGTGCCAGCGTGGTGTTGCCGCTCCCCGGCGCACCCGCGATGATGTTAAAAGAGAATTCGGGAAGACCACCGCCCACGATTTCATCGAGGCCCGGAACCCCGGTCGGCAGTTTCTGTATTGTCACTTTATCTTGTGGGTTCATGCTCATCTCTTGTTCCGGAATTGAGATCCTCGAAGGCCGCGTCTGGCCACGCATCCTGCACCAGTCGCAGCGTAAGAGCTACGCCAATGAAGGTAGAGAGCAGCCCGAGTAACTGAGCAATCAGAATGGCCCCTCCCTCTTCAGCCTGGTCCTTCTCAATCTGCTGGTCGAGTTCGCCAAGCCCCAGTAAAGATCCATCCGCCGTAAGCTGCAGCCCGGTGAGGCTGGGAGCTTCCTCCTCGGCTAGCTGCAGAGCACGAGAAGCGAGCGACCTGAAACCGGCAACTCCCACGAGTGCGAAGAGAGGCCGCCTCAGCTTTTCATACACACGCAGAGCCGCCGATTGCGTGGGCTCGGAACTCTTGCCAGCAATGGCTTCGTAGGCAAGAAGGCGACGGGTTAAGTCCAGCGACTCTGGCGGAACCATCGTTTTCTTTTCAATGCGAAACTACACGGCTCGCTTATGAATGTCAGGCGTTGATGGGGGTATCTCTTTCGGCTGGAGTTTCGCCCCCTAAGTTCCTTATTCTCAGCTTTTTGCACTTAGAGGTTACCCCCCCCCCGCAAGAAGTACACCCAAAAAGAGCCTTTTCAAAATAAAACTGGCTCGCAATTCGGGTTTGTCGGTGGGACGAAGCCTAGAACCGATTTGCGTCCCACGCTGATTGCCCGCCGCGCTTGGAGAACTTACGGCGGGCTTAACTCCAAGGACGATCGGCGCAGACAATGTGAAGCCATTTCAGGTAGTTTCCTATCGTCCAGTCAGAGACGCTGAAATGGGCTGCGGGTGGCCGGAGTTGACTGCCGAAGACGACTGTTGGGCTGAGTTCTGTGGGAGCGCTGCCTTAGTAAACACCATGTAGAACTCGGTGCCTGCAGCCAGCGTAACGATGACTCTTTCGTTCGAGATCATCTTGGCAATCTGTGTGTCGGCGGTGTTGCCCATGTTCTGTGAGAGCTGTGCGCGCATCATGTCCTGACCGCTCAATGCCGTACTTGTGTTGTTTCCAAGCATCATCGCCGTTGTTTGGCCGATTCCGGAGAGTGTGGCGACGAGCATAGCCTTGCCGCGGCTGCTGCCAGTCACCTGCCCCTTCAGCGAGCGCAGGTTTGTATCGACCGCCACGGCGCTGATAGGCACCGTAGAGCCATTTGGCAGGTCGACGGAATCAAACGAGATTGCCATATTGCCGTGCGCATCGGCACTGTTGATGCGTCCAATCGCACGGCTCCCCGCTGGCAGGATAATTTCCCCGTTGCGCTCGTAGTTGTATTCGATCACGGCTGTGACGGGAGCCGCGACCGACGTAGTAGCCGAGGCTTCAAGCCGGGCGGCAACATGGAAGCCAGGCTCCAAACCAAAGTTCGTGATCGCTGGTCCGAGATACTGTGTCGCGTCGGCTGCGGCAGGGACACTCTTGCGCGAGAAAACGATTCGCGTCTTGGAGACCTCATCATTCCATGCGCGCATTGACTCGCTATAGGAGGATCCGGATTGGTATTGCGCCCCTACCGCCCCAATCCCGCTAAAGAATTGACCTGGGGTGCCGGCTCCATTGTATGGCGGCGGCTGAAAAGGGGCGATGGAGCCGATCGTTTTCAGTGGAGCATTGAGTTGTTTTCCGGTTTGCACCGTGGAGCCAGCAGAACCCGGGGACTGTTGCGTGCCGCTATTAGCTCCCTTTCCAGTTTCGGAAGGTTTGGCGGCGGCACCCTCTGCTGCTTCTTTCGCGTGGCGTTTCTGCGCTTCCAAGGTGTTCTTGGTCGCAAGAACATCTCTTGGGGTGATGCTATCTGGATCATTGCCCGTTGCAGCGCTCGGAGTGTTGTTTTCGTTGGCTGGCATCACCCCGGTAGCGCCCGTGGTCTGCTGTTGCGCTTGTGTCCGTTTGGAGGCTTGGCCGTGTGGTTTTGTAGGCGACAACTTATGGGAGAAAATGAGCACCACGCCGAGCATTGCCGCTAGCAGCACAACGCCGGCAAAAATCAACTTTTTCGCTCCGGCAGGAACATGATTCTTCTTTGCTGGCCGCGTGTATGGTTTAGCCTCCGTTTCGGATGCAGGAGAAATGAGTGTCGGTTGTTCTGGTGTCGTCTGGGCCATTGGTCTCTTCTCCTAGAATCCTGGTGCAACAAACGGAAGTGGAATCATTACGGGATGGTCGACAGCATCGGCCGTGGCGAGTTGCAAGAGCAACTTTTCCCTGCTCTGCTTGAATCCTGGACGCGAGAACTGCACCACTCCGTCCAAGCGTTCGCCGGGAGCTAGCTTCACGACATTCTGGCGAAAGTCCTGGATCGACACCGGCGCGGCGAGGATTCCCTTCTTGCTGGGTTTCTTTTGAACCGGGTTGCCGAGCTGAATTTGTGGCGCCAGAACCTGGACCCAATCTCTGCTGACGTTCAAGACGGAGTAGGACACCATCATGGTGTCGCCAACCTGCACCGCGCGTCCGAGAGATGCAGCGATGGATCTGGTCGCGGTGGCGTTTGCCTTGTCCAGCCTTACGAGATCGTCGGCAGTGATCCAGTGGGGTGTTGCAAGCTCAGCCTGAGCCGCGAGTGCAGCGTCAATCACGGAAACAGGTTGCACGGTGCGCACAGAGGGTCGCACCGGATAGCTCGTCACGAACGGTGACGCGAGCCGTGCTGTGGCCACCATGGAAGGATGGGGTATGCCGGACTCAAGCGGACCTACAAATGCCAACAGAGCCTTGTCCGGCCTGTAGTCGAGTACAAAATCGACGTCATACTGCGCCGCGGAACTGCCCGAGGAAATCAACTTCAGGCTGATGGTTTCGCCACTGGCCAGGGCGACCAGCAGATTGCTCTCTGCAACGTCGTGGGTGAGCGGACTCACGTAAACCAACTTCGGCTCATTTTCGACGTGCTCGGCAGTGAACAGCGTAGGCGCGCCGACTGCAATCGACGTGACCGCTTCAGGGAGATGAATGGTGCTGATATAAAGGGGCTTGCAATGGACCTCGCCGACGATGGAACTGTCGACCGGGCGGCTTTCAATGCGAGCGTCAATTGATAGAGGCGGCGCTCCCGCCTGGATCTGCTGTCTTGCAGGCGCGGTTGCTGCATTTGGCGCGAGGACTGCAACTTTAGGTATGTTCGCGGCGGTACCGGCGGTGGCAGATGGAGGCGCGGTCGCGGGTGAAGTTGGCGATACCGACTGAGCTGATACGGCCACTGCAGTCATAGAGAGAGCAAGCGAGAGGACAAATAGCTTCATTAATCGCCTCCAAGGACGAGGTTAGCTGGGGATTTGTGGAAAGCGAGCTCCGCAAGGTAGAGACGTCGAACGGAAGCAACGTACGCATACACATCGACGCCGGAGTAGTGGAGACCGCGACGTAGGATTGGACGGCTGCCTCGGTAATATGCCGCCAATACCAGACGGAAGTCTCCGCCGAACTGCTGCATCAAGTCGGCAAGATATCGAACCCCGCCGGAGAGATTTTCTGCAATATCAAAAGGGTTGCGCACGCCGTACTCCTGCGCGGTAGCCGGCATGAGCTGCATCAATCCCATGGCCCCCTTTGCGGACACCGCACTTGGATTCCAGCCGGACTCCTGGGTGATAATTGCGTGGACCAGCTCTTTTGGAATCTCATAGTGAGCGGCGTACGCGTCGGCGTAATAGACCACTTCATCGTGGCCATTTTCCGGCACCATACCCACAGCCGCAGAAGCGGAAAACGCCAACCATAGGAACAGTCCGGTGCAGAGTTGATTCATGAAGTGACAGTTCCCAAAAGTGTTGCAGCGAGCGGCTGGGTGGTTTCATCCGGCCAGGTCGGAATGCCCGGTGCTACCGGTGTCCTCTGAGTGTTGTCGTTCCGCAGCCTGTGATTGGCCGTCTGAGCCGCCAAGGTCTGAATGTCGTACTGGCACATGTCGTTCGCAAGAATGCGCGCATTGTCCATGAAGCTCTCGAATCGGCCGGGGACTAACAGGCTGGCCCGATCCTTCTCAGTCTTGGCAATGAATGGCAGCATCACGTCCTTATGGTCGTCGCTAATTTCCTTCAGGTTCAATTTGTCGAGCGCGAGAGCAAGTGTGATCATCTCGGAAATCGAAGGGGGTTTTTCCATCTTGAAAGCGCGCAACGTCTTCGCAAAACCAGCGATGAAGTAGTGGATGGCTTTCGCACAATGCGGCGTACGGCTTGCGACAATAGCCGCTTCTTGCTCAGGTGTCGGATGATTGATGTAGATGCGCGCGCAGCGGCGCAAGAGAGGATAGCCGAGTTGTCGTTCGTCGTTGGCTGTCACGATGGTGAACGGCGGATATTTTGCCTTGATCTCGCCGAGTCCAGGGATTGTTAGCTGCCATTCGCCGAGAAACTCAAGCAATTGAGCCTCGAACGCATGGCTGATCTTGTCGATTTCGTCGACCAGCAGGATGCATCGAGCTGGCGTCTCAAGCGCGCTTATGAGCGGCCCCCCTAAATAGAAGGCGCGGTCTGAGACCCTCTTTGCGGCTTCATCAAAAGTCCCATCATGAAAACGCACATACAGTTGACGCAGTTCATCACTGAAACTACCGATTGCCTCTTTGTCAGTGAGGCCTTCGTAGCACTGCAGACGTATAAGCTTCATGCCCGTTGCGCGATTAATTGCGAGGGCCATCTCTGTCTTGCCGGCGCCCGCGGGGCCTTCGAGGAGAATCGGTCGATTGAGCTCCCCAGCGAGATAGATTGTGTTGGCAATTTCACGTGTGGTGAAGTAGCCAACTTCCTCTAGCGATGCAAGGGTGTCGTCAGTGTTGTTAAACATAACATAACGAACATAGAGCAACTATGATTGCTAGTCAACAACAAACACGAGCGGCCGGATGCAGGGAAGCAATGGAAGAACGGTTGAGCCGGTGAGAGCTACGAACAGCGCTCCAGGGCTGAGCGCCCGCCGGCTGGAGATGGCGCATTACCTGGTGAGTGAGATGACCTCGAAGTGTAGCGGCAAAGGCGACTATATGGCAGGTCATGATCTCTAAGATTTGCTCTCCGTGATTGATGGGCGTCGAGAACTCGTTCGAGAAATCCAATCTGCCCGCTGGATGTCCGTGCGTACATCGCATCGGAGGTCGGAACGCTGCTTGATACCGAGGCATTTGTGGATGCCTTGCCCGGACACCTTCACCCGGATGCCGCCAGTCAAGGTCGCTTTGGAACGATCCTCGACCGAATGCGGCGAATCGGATCATTCGGTGCGAGCACGGAGCAGCAAGAAATGCGCTAATGTCACAGACGCCCCCGGCAATGACGCCGGAGGCCATAGTGCGAACGGCAGTCGAAGAGGGGCTCTGCGGTGTTAGCACCACGGACCACTACGAAATCACAAATGTAACAGCGCTGTGCGCAGGTCGAGTGGGGGATGATCGACCGTTGCAATCAGGTTTTGCGTGGCTACATCTTGGGTCCGCGTAGTTCCATAGAAGCACTTTCGCAGGTCGTCGGGAACTCCAGAAAAGCTTTAAGCAGATCGTAACGACTTCCTACACCGAGCTTGTCGTAGATCAGAACGACGCTGTTCTTGATGACTTGGCACGTTGTACCGAGTTGAGTCGCAACTTCCTTACACTGCACACCGTTCAGCAGCAAGCTCGTTATCTGTTTTTGCTTTTGCGTCAGTAGACCCCACTTCGTTTGCCTGGATGATGTGGCGATGTCGGGATTGTTCACCGACTGTATCCACGTCCGCCGCTCCCATAGTGCGTTAAGGCACTCCTCCAAGTCAGCTGCTGTTGCCGTGCGAAACATGATTCCGCGAATCGCAGGTTGATTGACTAAGGGCAGGTATTCATCTTTGCGCTCGGCAATCCAGACCACCGGGCAAGAAAACTCCTGTGCAAGTTTCATTATTCTTGAGCGCAGAGATATCTGACCGAGAAAAAGAGTAGCCCCTGGATTGTTTGCAATGAGGCGTGCGAGCTCGGCCTCGGTGGCACAGTCAACTACCTGTGTGGATTCTGGAAGAACCCGGCTAAGCCGGATTGATATCGACGCCTGGCATATCGATTGGTGGTCGAATATTAGGATGGTTACCACGGAAAACCTCACGAAAGATGCTTAAAATGTGCACTCTACGAAAGGCCGAGGTTCTCCTATAGCCGAAGAGGACGGCGGTCTGTCGGTGATCACATCAATTCCAATGATGTCCGCAGGATAGAGGACGGCAGGAACAAAGAACAAGGCGAAGGGTTATCTCAAATGGCCAAGCCGAGCCACAGTTGCACACGAAAGTAACAATCCGCTGGAGTCTGTCACCAACGCCTTGTACCTGCTTTCGGAGTCGCCCTGCTTGGAAGGATGGAGCACATCCATACTAACGATTAAAATCTCAGACAACATGCGCTCAATGAGGTGATGACGAAGGATTTGTCTGTTCAGCAATCCGCCGTCCCTGAGAAGTTAGGTTTGGTCATTCGTCCGGCCAGAAGAAGGTGGCGGATCGCCGCGACATCCTGACAACCTAACGAGAGTGCTTCTTCCACCGCAGACCGCAGCCGGTCCCAGCCTCGCGTGAACCGTGCGATAGAAGCTCGATCATCTGCCGCGTTCCCGCTACGCTCCTTGCAGCGTACCCAACTGCTTATCGAGCGGTACTTTCCCAATAGCGAATTTGTTCATATAGGAAATATTTCCTTTACAACTTGATTCCCAATTGAGAAACTACATCCATGGATGCTCCTATTCTCAACTCGACAGAGCGTATCGTGGCCGAGGCGCTGCGCAGCCAAGTACCCGTCAAAGGGCTGCCGGGAGTGTCTATTCAAAATGTATGCGAGCAGCCTGAGCAGCCCTTTGACATCAGCTTCGAGCTTCGCTCTGGCCCCAATCAGGTGCAGGTCTTGGGAGAAATCAAACCGTCTTTCTCGCCTCGGCTTCTCGAAGAGATCGGTCCTTGGATTCGGAGACTGAAATCGCTGCGTGCGGACATCTCAGTTGCCGTGCTTGCGCCGATGCTGTCGCCCCAGGCCCAAGCATTCTGCATTCAGAACGGAATTGATTTCCTGGATTTGGCGGGCAATTTGTTCATCAATGTTCCGGGGAAGTTCACCCTACAGCGCAGCGGTGTGCGCGCAAGCGAACGGTCGGGCACACCAACTGAAAACGTGCGAAGCGCGAATGTGTTCTCTGGACGCTTTTCGCGAGTCCTCCGTGTGCTGCTAGAAAATCCAAAATCGTGGACGGTTACCGAGATTGCCCGCGAACTTGAGGCCGAGAGCATGCGATTCAGTGAGCGGTTCCCGAATGCAGCGGTTGATTTCGGGATCAGCCTCGGATCCGTCTCTAAAGTGGTGGCCGGCTTGGAGGAGCAGCTTGGGGTACGTCGGCGTGGAACCGCGGTGATCGTTGCCGAACCTGTCCGCCTTCTCCAGCAGTGGGGAGAGAAGTACAAGGAACGATACCGCTGGCGTCTGCGGAGTTCTTTTCAGACAGGTAACCCGTTCGGAAGTGACTTGGCTGAAATCGCGGATGGGATCGGGCGCACGATTCAGGGACCATATGCATTTAGCGGGGCGATTGCGGCAGCTTCCGATGCCCCGTTCGTCGATATCGACTTGGTTGATATTTTCGTCTTGAATGGCCAGCTCGGAGCTGAGCTTCGTGATCTTAACTCGCGGCTGAACACTGGGCCTAAGCTTCGTTTCATCACGCCCTACGATGCCGGTGTGTTCATGTATTCCAAGCCGGTCGGCGCAGCGCTGGTCGTCTCGCCAATCCAAGCCTATTTGGATCTTTACGCGCGCGGCGGACGTGACCTGAAGCAAGCCGAGTATTTGCTGAACAATGTGATTCAGCCGAAGTGGAGAAGCGCGTGATTCCAGAACCACAGAAAACGTACGTACTGGAACTCCTGTATGCCCTGGGAACAACCGCCGACGAGTTTGTGGTTGCTGGCGCACAGGCAATGAAGTTCATGATGGAGCGTGCGCGCGCGACGAAAGATATTGATTTCGTTCTCGACGTAGTAAGACTGCGTAGCGAGCCGCAATTGCTGGGTGCCCAACTGGAGAAACTCGGATATGCGGTGGTCGACGGCTCCCGTAACTTTCAGTTCGAAAAGCCGATTCCCAACAGCCGCGAAACCATGCGAATCGAATTCATGGCACCAGAGGAATTCAAGCGCGCAGAGCGGGATTTCCGAGTGGATATTCAGAAGGGTGTCCATGCGCGCGCGTGCACCGGCGGTACCATCGCGGTGGCCGAATCGGAAATCCATCAACTCACAGGCAGACTGCCAGACGGCTCAGATTTCACCGCTCAGCTTCGGGTCACCAAGCCACACGCTTTGGTCATGTTGAAGCTGTTGGCGCTCGATGACCGATACCGCAACGTCCGAGGCCCTGCAGAATCCCGGCATGATCGGGAAGAGGCGCGCACTCATGCGGCTGACATTGTAGCCATAGTCTCAGCGCAAACGAATCTCTCACATTTCAAGGAAGGGTTCGAGCGCCAGTTCGAAGCTGATCGGGCGCTTGGCCGGCACGTGTTGCAGGTTCTTGACGAATATTTTGGAAGAAACATCTCGCCCGGAATGTTGGTCTACGAAGAATTCCTAGTGGCAGACAGCCCCATTGAGCGAGATGCACGGCAACAAGTAGCACAGGAGATCGAACGTTCGCACCAGTTAATGAAAACCTTATTGCCGTCCTGACGCAACCAATCTAGCTGTTTGAAACCACCTGTTTCCAATGGAATCGTGCCACCCAGTCCAATGGACTGACATTGGAGAACGAACACTCCGGCCGACCGGCGCGAATCCAACAACAACGTTTCCGTTGCTGTTGTTCTTTCCAACAACAGATCTTTGTCTTTAAACCGCTGAGTGTGGTCTCCTTGGAAGGAGTGCCCACGTCAGGGTTGACCACAGTGTCCACGTCAGAGTTGGCTACTGTGCTCAGGTCAAGGTTGATCGGTCGAAGGACGAGATGACGTGGATACTGAGCTTGTCACCCGATTTCTCCAGCGCATCGGCAGCATTGACTATGAGGTTAGAGAATACCCATCGCGCATCCAATCCTCAGTTTGAGAAGCTTCTCCAGAATATCCGAGTGGTTGGCTTTGATACAGGAGGATGAATGGCACAGGTATGGTTAGTCACCGGCAGCTCTCGTGGTCTGGGTCGCGCAATTGTTGAAGCTGGCCTTGCTGCGGGCAATAAGGTGTTGGCGACAGCTCGGGACATTGAATCGCTGACTGAGCTGTCGGAGCGATATGGAGATCAGGTCAAGCTCTTCGCGTTGGATGTCACCGACGAAGCAGCAGCAGCAAACGCGGTACATACGGCGATCGATGTGTTTGGCTTGTTGGATGTGGTCATCAACAATGCGGGATATGGCAATCTTTCGTCCGTCGAAGACACGCCTCTATCGGAATTCCGCGCACAGATCGAAACGAATCTCTTCGGAACGATCATTGTGACCAAGGCAGCGCTTACGTATTTTCGCGAAAAGAAAACAGGCCACTTCATTCAGTTTTCATCGGTGGGCGGAAGGATTGGTCCTCCGGGACGTGGGCCTTATTCGGCGGCGAAATGGGGTGTCGAAGGCTTCTCTGAAGCGCTATCGCGCGAAGTAGCACCACTCGGCATCAAGGTCACAATTGTTGAACCTGGTGGGTTCCGTACGGACTTCGCGGGGAGTTCCACCGAACTGAGCGAAGGTCATCCCGCATACGACTCGACTGTTGGAGCTACCGCAAGATTTCAGCGCAACTACAACGGGAAGCAGCCTGGTGATCCGAAAAAGGCGGCTCAGGCGATCATTCAGCTGACGCAGGAGCGAAACCCTCCGTTGCGACTGTTGCTCGGCAGCGATGCGTACGCCGCGGTGGAGAAGAACGATCTTGCGCGATTAGAGGAAGCACAAATATGGAAGGAACTCAGTGTCTCCACCGATTTTGAGACGGAGTGACTTAGCGACGGACGTCAGCCCGTAGTTGCAAGGCGCGGATTGGCGTTCTATCCCACCTGGGTCGATGCAATCGAAGTGTCGTCCTGAACACGAACGCTGATTTGGAAGAGAGGAAATTCATGAGCAGTTCAAATGCGGAAAAGAACAAGGCGATCATGTTGGAGGCATTCGATATCCGTCAGTTGACACTCTCACTGCAGCGGCTGCAGGATTACACTGCCACGGAATTAATATCGCTGGCAGCATAATCATGCACTGCTTATTGCCGCCGCCAATAACTATGTGTGTCAAGCAGAAATCAATTCCTTCGATGGCTCGACCTCAACTCTGGTCCGAAGTCGCACATTGAGCGCCTCAAGAATTCTGCCGGCGCGTTCAAGAGTGACTCCAAAGTATTCATTGCGCTCATCGCGTGACACTTGCGACTCATGCACCTCCAACCGCTTCGCAAGCTCTCTTTGTGAAACACCCTGAGCAATGCGAAGAGCTATCAGCAGATGCCCGAGACCGCGCAAATTGTCCAGTTCTTCAAACTCACCGCGCTTCAAGCGCTCGTAGCTCTCAACCTCCTCCTTAAATTGGAGGTAGAAGGATTCCATCGGGTCGATAACGCGTTTGATTTCCTCGTCCGTGAGCCCAGTCTCTTTCAGGCGGGCACGATGTTCACCAAGTCGCTTTTGCTCTTCAGACAGACGCTTCACCGCTTCTTGATATTCTGACTCACTCCGAATCATTACCTGCCTCCATACTCGATCTTGACTATGCCCCGTGGTTTCCCATCGCGGCGGGATTGGCGAAATGCAGCAGGAAACTCAAGTTCATGGCCGTATTTATCCCGAATACCGCAGCCCATGCCGGGGAAATGCGGATAGAGTTCGACGCGATAACGATGCCACATCGGCAGCTGTTTCTTCGGATAGCCGCGATATGGTTTTCGTGACGCTGGGTCCCAAGTCCATACCTTGTACGGATCGAGTAAATTGAGTTCCCGCGTCAGCTCTCCAGTCCGGAGCCGATCAAGATCGCACACAAAATATCCGTCAATGTCATTTGGATGATCCTTGTCCTCGGCAAATGATCCGTCCGCAAAAACATCGCGTACACCGACCTTCCAGAGCTGTTGAGTCAGGAGCTCAAGATTGTCGACCAGTCGTCTGCGCCACGGTGCATCCCAAGACGGATACATCTGCGGATTGCCTGGTCCCGCAACCAGGACGGAGCTGCGGAGCTGATCAAAGGAAACCTCGTAATCTCCCGGGGGAAGAAGCCCGTCCTGCTCAAACGGTGGAACCTTAGACATTCTAGCCTCACTTGTCACAATAATCATACTTTACATATATGTCAAGTATGTTCGTGCTTGCCTGAATCCGCCAACCAATGAATCATCGAGGCTTGGATCAGTCATTTAGCGTTGCGCAGAGTTCTGGCACCTGTTCGTCAGTGACAAAATGAACCTGCGTAATGGGCAGAGCCAAGTCATGAATGGCGGTAAAGATTTGTTCCCGAAGTCTGAGCGCCGGGTACCGCCACTCTTCGCCTGGCATCCAGACCAAAAGCTTCCCGGCGTCGAGCCGCAGATAGCGCAGTGGAACAAGCCAATCGAACGTGTGCGGATTAACGATCTGCCTGAGAGAACTCTTGATCTGCGTCCAGAAATTGTTGGCTGGAGCCGCCTCGAGTTCTTCATGGATCGCTGCAGCGGCCGCCTGCTTATCAAACTCCACGGCGGCTGCACGCTCCTCCATCTGCCGTTGTTTCCGCCACTCGCTGAAGAGATCGCCTTCAAAACAGCGAGGAACAACCTTCAGCAAGAAGCCGGTCGGGTTTTCGACCGAACTCGATGAGCGAACAACGCTCCCCTTCTCACGCAGGAAGAAGATCAACTCCTCCGTAGTCAAATCCGGAGCTTGAGCTTGGCACGCAGCTATCATTGCGGCGAGAGCCCTTTGATCCGGGACCAGAGCGTAGCGTGCGAATTCACGACGAATTTCAGCCGAATCCAACAACAACGCCTCTGTTGCTGTTGTTCTTTCCAACAACAGATCTTTGTCTTTAAACCGCGTGTTCTCCTCGAACACAGTGCTCATGTCCGAACTGACCATGCTGAGTGTGCTCTCCTTGGAAGGAGTGTCCATGTCAGGGTTGACCACAGTGTTTACGTCAGAGTTGGCTACTGTGCTCACGTAAGGATTGACCACAGCACCCCCACCTGTTGAACCCCGCTTGTATTGGGCAGCTTGCAGTGGCCAGACGAACGAATGACCGGGCCCAATCTTCGCCTGGTAGAACCTGCCTTTTGATTGCTGCCTCTTCAGCGTGGCTTCGAAGCTAAAAACCCTGAAGATAGTCGGGGTTCGCCGCAGGATGTCAGGAGCCTGCTCTATCGCGACGAAGTCCTTGTCCAGCAGATTCTGCCGCACCCTTCTAATTGTGCTTTGCGAGAGTCCGGTCTTCCTCAGGTCATTGTGTCCCGCCTGCACCAGCTTCTCCATCTCTCCGTCCATGAGGAGCGTTGGGCCTT
>Ga0326727_10013977_pt1 | contig 17640 bp, 14 predicted proteins | sample MB2enrmetagenome_FD_207643 | JGI IMG/M metagenome (GOLD analysis project Ga0326727, IMG submission 207643) | Lab enriched peat soil microbial communities from McLean, Ithaca, NY, United States - MB29MY | ecosystem: Environmental > Terrestrial > Soil > Wetlands > Peat | place: USA: New York...
ATCTCCTGTTGGCCATTCCAAGCCTCCTTTTTTTCAAGGAGTTTTAATGGCTCTCAATTGAATTATCCAGCGTCTATTTTGCTCTGACGGGGGGTGGCCGATTTGGTCCGGAATCCCCGGCCGATTTGAAACGGAATCGGTGGCCGATTTCAAACGGAATCGGTGGCCGATTTGGCCCGGAATACTCAGGATTCAAGGTGTGTGCATCAGGGAAAGTACCGATATAAAACTGCGTTGAATAAATATGATCTGATTATGGTGTTGATTGAAAGGGAAAATTTGTACAATGAATCAGACGACGCGGATCTTGAAAATGATATTGTAAAGATCCGGTTACGTTGACATCAAAAGGGATGATTACTTCCTAACCTATCTATTTTACAATCTCAGTATATGCTCTATAGTGTAATCTAATTGATGATGGATATGATTCCTGACAGCATTTCGCGCCTCTTTAAGATTCCCACTTACAAGAGAATTGAGGATCTCACGATGTTCCTTAAAAGTATCTCTGAGCCTTTGCTCACCAAGATACTGCGGCCTGTATCTCAAGTGAGTCCTTTCTATTATTTCATCAAGCAGATGATAGATGACTTCGTGCCTTGCATATGCCGTAATTTTGAGATGAAATTGCCAATCATGGAGGATCCAGTTATTAGGACTAAGGGTATCTTGCTTTCTAAAATAGTCCCTTATTGAGGCTATCCCCTCGGGAGTTATGTTCTTAATGATTCTAGGCAATAGGAATATTTCTAGAGCTTCTCTTGCCTCGTAGAGTTCTCTAAGTTCTCCCTCCGTGATTTCAGTTACCATGTACCCTTTGTTAGGGGAATATTGCACGATTTTGTACGATTCCAGCCTTTTGAGAGCTTGCACTACGGGAGTTATACTGGTATTCAATTTGGTTGCAAGGTCCTGGTAAATAATCTTTTGTCCAGGAATTAACTGATTATGAGACATCATTTCTTTTATTCTTTCAAAAACATCATCATGCGGTATTCCATTCTTCAACTTTTCGATGCCACCAGCATTAACTTTTTCCATTTTTTCCTGAACCATCTTGAACATTTCCTTGATCATTACTCTTTCTTGATTATAAAATTAACTCTATACTTGTGAAAAGTCAACCAATGTTTACAGTTTTTCGGGATAAAAGTACTCAATCAACTTTTCCCCCGGATCAGAAAACCCCGGAGTGGCTAGCCCCCGGGGTTTTGAGATGCAAGTAATAACGACCGGATTTAGAAGGTGAGGATCATTTTTTGAGTGAAGAGATAGTCGTTATCGATAACGGCTGCTGGATTGGTGCCCTTAAAGTAGTCACCCGCCCACAGGTAGCCAAAGCCGACCATGTAGGAGAGGTTGTCATAGATCTTGTAGGTTGCCGTAAGGTCAAACTCACTGCCGTAGTTCTTGGACACCCAACCAGTCGCTGCACCGTCCTTATCCGCAGTGGCAGTGGCGTAGGCCGCTTTGATATCCAGCTTTGGTAAAGGCTTCACACCAGCAAAAATCTGTGCAAATTCGGCATTGGTAATGCCTCCACTCATATTATTCGTCGCTCCGGTGTAAGGTCCCATACCACCATTCCATCTGGCCAAGTCAAAGTTCCAGAGGATCAGGCAGGGGTTGAAGTCGATGTTGCCAGGCCATCCGGATTCATCTCTATCAGGTCTGTTGTAATCGTTACCCGGCACGTAGACCAGTGTCAAACCGCCATACATGGGTGCGAAATCATAGGTAGCCGAAAGATAGAGACTTAAGGCGTCCTTAGTCTGATCTATGCCATTGCCGGGCGTCTCATAATTTTTCGTTTTACCCCACATGTAAATAGCTTCACCCTCTGTATAGAGAGGACCCCACTGATTCTTAAAGTAAGCGTCAATGATATCCCACTGTCTCTTATATCCCGTATCTGTCGCAGGGTTCGGGTTGGTCCCGGCGGCCCCGGAGTCGTCAAAGTATTTGTAGAGCGCACCGGCCTCACCCTTGCCCCATTTGTATAAAAGGACCCCGATGTATGCATCCCCCTCCTGATCTACTTGGTAGAGGGAGTTGCCTATGTTGCCTGCAGGACCAGTAGAGCTATAGTACTCTGTGCCTTCTTGCTTGTCCCAGACGGCTATGAATGTCCATGGACCCACGGTATAATCATACCTGACCCTGGGGCCATATGTGTAGTCGCCGCCGTCACCGAACAGGGTGCCGAACTGACTTTGATGCTGGTAACCGACTCTCAAGAGACCACCCCAAAGATTAGCGGTCACATACATCAGATTCATATGAATATTTTGCGCCTCACCTGATCCCCATACAGTAACGCCAGTACTAGTATAAGTAGTTGCGTATGGTGTAGTAGTCCGTGAAGCACCCCATATCTTATCCATAGCGTCAGCACCGACCGTCAGCGACAGGCCCTCCTGGACCTTGAAGTCTGCCTGCATCCTCAGTCTCTGCCATGTATTCATAAGAGACGCTCCGCCATCTGTCAGCGCGCGGTTGTTTTCATAGTAACCCTGAATGATGTAAGACCCGCTGAACTTCACATCCGTCGCACCTACAGGCATAGCGAAGGCCGCGATCAGGGCAACTGATAGTAAAACTATCCAAAGCTTCTTCATTATTTCCTCCTGTTTTCGTCTTTTAAATTGATCTTTCCGGTCATGTTCCTGAAGGACCACCCTTCTTACGAATACCTTCTAAACTTCGCCCTCCGAAAGTTACCTTGAGGCCTTCAAGATTTCCTGTTCACCTCCTTTCATATCATATCTAAGTTTACCAAAAGAGCTTTGTCGCCTTCTGAAGTGTCCTCGAGCAGCACAATTTTTTTCACAGAGCATGAGCACCACGGGCAATTGCTATGTATGATAACGCTGTAATGGAATCGTTCTTTCATACACTCAAAACGGAGATCGCTTATCTTGCAAAATGCTGGACCACGGTAGGGTAGAAGCACAGCAGAGTATCTTCGAGTATATCGAAGTCTTTTGTAATCGCATCAGGAAGCATTCTCTTTAGGGTTTCTCTCGCCTCTTGAATTTGAAAACCGAATATTACACAAAGCAGCTTAACTGTGTGTCCGCTTTTTCGGGAGCACGTCAGAAGTCTCTTCTATTTTTTTGACACATCCAAAGACACTTTTTATTGCGCTCCCTATGCCAGATCCGGTAAGATATGCAGCGTCTCCAGCCAAATACAAACCTTTTGTTCCGGCTACAGCGAAACCAGGACGGTCAGGGCCAGTAATACCTATTTGGGCTAGCGGCCATATATTGGGATAAATAACACGGTGCAGCCAATCTATCTTTTTCTCGAAATTCGGCCATATTTCCTTTAGAATAGAAATTAATTCATCTTGCCGCTTCTCAGCTCTGACCGTGTCACCAAATGGCATCGGTACGTGTGAGTCTACAAACATTAGGTGATGATCTTTAGGGGCCAGTTTGGAATCTATATAAGTGGGTATTGTAATCATAGCGTGCCAATCCATCCCCTTTCGATCAATTGTCCATTGAAAGAATGGTTTTCCGGAAAAACTGTCAAGTAATGATGCCTCTACTCCTGCAATAAGTCCTGTATAGTAATAATCTTTAGATTTTATGCGAGCTATCTTGCCAAGCAATTCACCCCCGATCATCCCTGAATCCATATATCTGGGTAAATGAGTCAGTGGGATTGTAAATACAACGAGTGGGGCGTAGACTTCTAAATCAAGATCAAGTGATGGGCGAATGATCTTGCCTTTAATACCGGTTACATGATCATTCTTAAACAGTATCTTTTGAACATTAATTTCTGTTATAATTTCTCCACCACGGGATTTTATAGTACGCTCCAAGGCATCTGAGAAGGCTTTGATTCCGTTCTGTGCAGGATATGCAATGGTCGTTTCTGAAGTAAACGCATCATGAAGGGTTTCTAAAAATACTCCGGCAGGTATCAAGTCCAGTGGTTCGCCTCCGAACCCCGTAATTTGTTTAAAAAACTCAACTAAATCCCTGCTATTAAAGTTATCTAAAATCCACTTTTCAGCAGATATGTTATGAAAGGCATCGATTTCATCCTTCGTCAGGCCGCATACAACTTTAACTAACTCCTTGAATTTATTGTAGACTGCATCGCCAAATCTTTCTGCTGATGTTGCTTTCATATACTTTTTAGTGTCCAGATCATAATGCATTAACGTGGGTTTTATCGGAATTAATTCTAATACAGCGCCCACCTCTTCAACAAGACGGCCAATGCCACTTGAACTGTAGCTCGCAATCGTATGCAGACCAATGTCGATGATATAGTTTCTATAGGGAAAGGATGTGGATCTTCCTCCGAGTATAGATTCTTTCTCTAAAAGAATCGTTTTGTACCCCTTTTTTGAAAGAAGTGCCGCAACACCTAACCCGCTTAACCCTCCGCCTATGATAATTGCATCATAATTTTTCATTCTATTTCCTCCTGTTCTGTTTAAAGCTACTCATAAATTAATTTAGCTCTTGCTTTTAACGGCTAATCTGTCCCATGCTCCTACGATTCCTCTTTCCTTCAGTTTTGCTTTTTGTACTTTGTACAAAGCTGCCGTTGGAAATTCTTCAACAAACCCGATATATCTTGGAACCGCAAATTTGGGCAGCCTGTCCTCGCAATACGTTATTATTTCTTCCGGGGTTGATGACACATTCTCTTTAAGCTGTATGTAAACCATGATATCCTCTTCGCCGATATCTGAAGGAACACCTATGGCAGCACATTCACGTATCTTTGGATTCGATCTAATGCATGCTTCCAGTTTATCTACTGGAATAAAATCTCCTTTCACTCGAATACTTTCCTCCGTTCGACCCAAGAAGTAGAGAGAGCCTTCTTTGTCAATGTACCCACTATCACCAGAATGGTACCAAAAATTTCTGCAAGCCTGAGCTGTCTTTTCCGGAAGATTGAAATATCCGCTGAAGATAGTATGTGGAACCTTGTCTCTGATAACAATTTCCCCCAATGTTCCAGGAGGAACCTCTTCATCATTTTCGTCCAATATTTTGACCTCCACATCATCTCGGGGGCAACCTGTCCATTTAGGATCATGTTTAGATCCAGGTCCAAATGTACCCATGGTGCTAAAGCCTCCGGCTTCGGTGGAGCCATACACAACTAACCCCGTCGATAAACCAAAACGATTTACAAACGGGGTCGCACTTTCTCCAACCAGAAGAATCCCCGCTCTTGCGGGATTATCAGCATCATCTGGCCGAGGTGATTGATTGAGAAGAATGTTCACTGGGGCGATATGGAGAGTTAATATGGTGGCTTCGTGCTTTCGAACCCAGTTCCAATAATTGGAGGCACTAAACCTTTCTTCCACCACAGCCACTGAACCAGCCATAAGCGCTGTAAAAATACCTATATATACATTCACGTGATAGTTTGGAAGGCAAGATAGTACCCTATCATCAGGTGTGGCTTTCAAAATGCGCGCGACACGAGCAGCTAGAGCTAGTATATAGTTATGGCTTGTGACACACGGCTTGGGCAAGCCTGAAGTCCCAGAAGTATAAAAGAACGCTAGGGGAGTCCCGCCTGGAATACCAGGGTCAGCCGGAAGATCAGAAGAGCCGGACAAGAGATCCTTATACGGGATCGTATGCGAACCCTTTTGTATTGACTTATTTTCTTTATCGTTTATTAGTATTTCAGGTCCAACTTTTTTTAGATTACCCCTTATTTTTTCATAGGTTGCGAAGAGGCTCGAGGATACCAGAACAGCCTTAACCCGAGAAGCGTTGAGTGAATGTTCAAGAAGCTCAGAGTCATACTGCGTGTTGACAAATACACTTGCGGCACCCAATTTGGCAATCGCAAAATATAGAACAAGCCATTCCAGGCAATTTGGCATGAAGCCACCTACCCGATCTCCCTTCGAAATACCAAGGCGAGAGAGAGAATTTGCTACCCGATTTACCGCAGCATTAAATTCGCCATACGTATAAATATCATCGTGAAATACAAGAAAGACGTCATTTTCTCTTGTTCTTACTTTCTCTTCCAATACCGATCGAATGTTCATACTTTAAACCCCATTAAATTTAGGTTATCATTAAGCCGAAAGGCAATGGTTCCATGGCCCAGTCCTCACATGTTCCACGCTGATCCATTTCCGTTATGAACCCTTTTGTTCAACGGACATTCGAGCTGAATTCTTTTTATTTCTCGATTGCCATTTAGTCCGATGCTAAGGATGAGTCAAATTCATTATTTAAATGACAGACATGAAACGGATTCATAATGTTTGTAATGCTCTAGTTAACACCATTAGTTTCCAACGTCTAATTTGACGGTTGACGGAAATCCGCCAGCAATGCCTCTTTGAGAGAAAAATGTCCATAATACCCCCCAGTTCCTTTACCAGATATGTTATCCCATGGAGGGCCCGGATTGAGATCCTTTTTCATTATTATTTATACGGACGCGTCGGCACGTTTCAGAAAGAAACGGATGTTTAGTACTGTATAATTTAAAGCTAGCCTTTATTTCCCGGAGCCGATTTCTCGATATCAATTATTCTCTGTTTCACTACCTCCGGAACACTCACCTTCTTACCTTCCCGGTAATTGAAGGTCACGATCACCCCGTCACCCTCAGCAGCCACCTTTTGATGCCTATTGCTTACGACAACGTGATTCATTACAAAACGGGCCTCTTCTATGCCGACCACTTTTGCACCGATAAGAACCTTGTCCGGATACGACAGGGGTATCTTGAATTTACAGGATATGGTGGCGAGAATGGGTCCAATTCCTGTTTCTGTCATGTAACTGAACATGTCCGCCTTTTCAAAATAGGCAATCCTGGCGCTCTCGAAATATCTGAAATATACAATGTTGTTGACATGATTCATGGCGTCCATTTCACCCCAAGCTACAGGAAATTCAATGATGACAGGATAATCCTTAAGAAGATTGCTCATGATTTTTCCCTCAGTCTTGGTTTATGATACATGTTTCAACGTGTTATTGATGAATTCTGCAATTTCTTGCCATCGGGATTCACCGAAGGCAGTCTATGGGCGGAAACGCAACTGGCGGACCTCTGTCCACTTTCCTTTGAAACGCTACAATGATTCTTGGGATGAGCGTCCCAAAGAAACCGCACTAGTTTTTCGGAAAGGCTAACGTATCCCGCCCTCAGGCCAGAACGACGAGAACCTGGTTCGTGTTGACCGCGTCCCCTTCCTTTAGCTTGATTTCCTTCACCGTGCCGTTGGACGGGGCCACAATGGGGATTTCCATCTTCATCGACTCGAGAATGACAAGCTCCTCCCCTTCCTTCACTCCATCGCCTATCTTCACGATAATCTTCTTGATCATTCCGGGCATGGGAGCTGCAATATCAATTGTCATAGGGTTTTCCACCTCCTTTCTGTATTTTATTTCTCTCTAAAATTTATCGAATCATCGAATAAATCGCGTTATTTACTGCAACGTCGAGTCTGCCGCGCCTAGCGGATGACGCACATGCCGGCTACGGCGATGAGTGGATCTGTTTTCCACCGGATAAAATCTTCATTGACTTGGCAAAGAGCACTCCGCACACCGTATCGAGGCAGATCGCCAGGAACCCAAGGCCCAGAACGATCAGGGTCTCCGCTCAAATGAAGCCATGGTCGCCTCGCTGGCAAGACCCAAAAACAGGGTGACGACGCTGTCGATTTCATTTTCAGAAACCGAGGTGAGACGGCTCACAACGCCGCATTCCCTCATCAGGTTTAGCAGCGTGATCGTACTAGGAAGGGGAATCCCTTGTGGGCGATGCAGCCGCCGACAATCGTAATGACAAGCGGGCGCTGACCACGAGAAGAAATTCGAAGATCATCAGAATCATCCTGTCCCTTTAAAACTAGAAGCTAGCGAACACATTGATTAGATATCTAATTAAAATTTAGATGTGCATACTTAATCATATACATCTTGTCAAGAGTTATTTTTAAAATAACAGTACAATACTCCCACCCTCTATTGACAGATAAAATAATGATAATTTACTTCACAGCTTCCTTTAATGTCTTGCCAGTTGTAAACTTCGGAACCTTCTTCGCCGCAATTTTGAGTGCTTCACCGGTCTGGGGATTCCTCCCCTTCCTAGCAGATCTTTTAACGACAGAGAACGTCCCGAAACCGGCGAAGGCCACCTTGTCTCCCTTCTTCAGAGCTTTCTTGACTGCTCCCGGGAAAGCGTCTACGGCCTGTATTGCGCAAGATTTACCGCATGTGACTTTTGCCACTTCATCCGATGTCCTCTGAAACTTACCCAAGGACTATTTTCGAACCATAAAAACCCCGGAGTGGCATCCCCCCCCGGGGTTTTATGATGCAAGTAATAACGACCAGATTTAGAAGGCGAGGGTCAGTTTGTGAGTTAAGAGATAGTTGTTATCAATAGTTTGTACTGAATAAGTGCCTTTGAAATAATCACCCGCCCACAGTTAGCCAAAGCCAACCATGTGCTGATTGCAAAGAAACGGCGCTGCCCCTGCATGACCAGTTGAGTTTTTCGACAGTAACGTTGGAACACTATTGTTTAAGAATTTAGTCTGGTGCTAAGGATTAATCAAATTAATTAAATAGCATACATGAAACGGATTAATAAAAATGCCGAACACCCCTTTGCGAAGCCAGTAAGCGCCATTAATCCAGATGCCATATCTGGTGAGAGAATCTGCACGTTTTGTAATTGCCTGATCAAGTCAGACAAGGTAACTTTTTGACTGGATCCAGATACTTTCCGACCAGAAATTCTTTCTTACATACTGTATTTATCATATTCGCATACTGGCATGTCTTCATTTTCTTATTTTTTTCCTGCTGATATAATCCGCGTCATTGGCTTAGCGAGAAAAATATGTTTCCGTCCACAAGCTCTTTCTTTACCTCATTCTTGTTTTGGAGATATTGGAGGTGCGAAAGCGCTTCTCCGGTAGCAAACCATTTCTGAGGAGCAGGGAAATCTTCCCATTTTTCACAATCGATATCCCACGTCATCTGGGAGGCAACCTGGTAAGCATTTTGACTGCCATTTTTCAGAATGAAAAGAACTTCGTTAGCCCTTGCCTCGTGATGGCGCTTCAGTTCGGCAATGCGCTTATGGTAATGAGCAAAAGTCCGCCGGTGTCCGGGAAACACCCAACTGATAGCGAAGCGATCAATCTTATCTAAGCTATTCAAATATTGCTGAAGAGAATCCTCGCTATTGAGCCAGGCGGAAATGTTCGGCGTAATATCTTTCAGAATATGATCTCCGGAAAAAAAGAGCTTTGTCCTCGGTTCATAAAGGCAAAGATGACCAGGGGTATGCCCCGGAGTCTCGACACAATGAAAAACATACTCGCCAATCGACACCTGGTCCCCTTCATGGAAAAGAGTTAAATTAAAAGAACCGTGGAATTGATATTTCCCCCCCGGGTGCTTTTGTATGGCAGACTTGAGTTCTTTTTCGGGGAATCCATTAACCAACGCGTCCGCCATAAGCTTATCCCACATGTTGGGATCACTCACTATCTGGGCATCAGGAGAGTTGAAATAGACTTTCGACGTTTCCTTGGCCAAGTTGTACACCAATCCGAAATGATCGGCATGGTGATGAGTAATAAAAAAATCAGTCTTGTGTAAATCAATGGTTAATTCCATCAGGCCGTCATTCATCGCCTGCCGACACTCCTCTCGATTCATTCCCGTATCGATTATCAAACACCTTTGATTACCTTTGATAACGTAAGAGTTAATGGCTTTTAAGGGGTTAGCAGGAAGTGGAATTTCGATTCGGAAAATATTAGGATATATTTGCTCGACCATTCTCGTTTAATATCCTTTCGCAACTTAAGAAATCATTTAAAAGACGAAATTTTAAGATAATTAATGACATGGGACATGTACCACATCCAGAGTTAGATTTCTGACATTCTTTATTTCTCAATTCAGGTACACGCCTGGTGCTGGAGTATGGTAATTCAACAAGCTGTGTTACCTGAACGTGTTATATTCCAGCCGCCTTTAATTGTTACCATTAAAATTCCTGCAGATTGATCGAAATCGCAAATTTTGGATAACAGTCAACAGGGATTATCATTTGAAACATTCATGACGGATAGCCGTCACAAAAAAAAATGAAAATAGACTTGTCGATACCTTTATGGTGAGTTTAATAATATCCATGTATTAAGCTTCTATTTAGGGGGGAAAGGATTATTGTGTATCGAAACCATCTCTTAGTTTCAGACCTGATTTGTTCAAAACCACTTGAAGATGTACAGTAGTGTTCATTCATATCCTCCAATTGTTTGACAACATTAAACAGGTTTTGCATGGTGACGCAGGATGCTGCCACACTGGGCCTTACAGACGGGGACCTTCAGCCGAATTATTTCATTGTCCCTGGAAAGTAAGTATAAAGGGACAGAAAAAACCAGACAAGGCATGGTGTATCACTTTCACCTCTTGTTCAGCGAAAGCACAGTACTGGTTCCTAGCAACAATCCGCATACCATTATTGACACACAAAAAACGAGCAACTTGCACGTTTTTTCATAACCAACCTTCTCAAAAGAATAATTCAAAACTGGTGCAAGTAACAGGGCAGAGCTTCGCTGTTCTTCTTTCCTCTATTTTATCTATTCAGAATTTTTCCTATCGCCTCCTCTCTAATAATTTATAGTCCTGCTCGTTATTATTCAAGATACCCTCAGACTAACATACTATACCTTCTTTCGATCCCATGTGTTTTCAGTAAGCCCTCTTTTTTTGAGAGCTATTTTCTGCACCTTTGCAGATGCCGACTTCGGAAGCTCTTCAATGAACTCAATATAGCGTGGCACCATGGATTTGGGGAGCTTGGGTTCGCACCACGCAATGAGCTCTTGAGGACTTAAACTCTGGGAAGATTTCAAGACAACAGCCACCCCTATCTCCTCCCCCATAATCGGGTCAGATATTCCGAATGCCGCACTTTCAGCCACTGCTGGATGCTTATTGATTTCCCTTTCTATATCATAGGGCGTGATCTCTTCGCCACCACGTCGTATACTTTCTTTTTTCCGACCACAAAAGTAATAGTAGCCATCTTCATCTATTTTTCCGAGATCGCCCGTATGCCACCACAAATTTGAAGAAGACTTACATGTCTCTTCCGGGGCTTTATAGTAGCCGTCAAACATAATATAGGGCTTATTCGGCCGTACAACGATCTCACCGATTTTCCCTATGGGAAGTTCGTTGTCTTCACCATCAAAGATTTTAACTTCAAATCCCTGTCGCAATTGCCCTATAGTTCCTGATTTCCCTTTACCCGGCCTGTTTATGGTATTCCAAGCACCAGCCTCACTCATGCCGTAAAATTCAAGAACTTCGACGCCGAAACGCCGAACCGTTGCATCATAGACATCCTTTGGCGCACCTCCGCCAAAGCATTTCTTTGCCGGATGATCCTTTTCACTCGGATGCTCTGGTTGCGCAAGGAGGATTGGCAAAATTGCGCCAACATAGGTAAAGGCCGTCGCCTGATACTTCCTCACATCATCCCAGAACCGTGAGGCACTGAATTTGCGGGCCACTACCGCACTCCCGCCACTTACCAGAGCAAGTAAAATGCACATGATTTGCGGGTTAGCATGATAGAGAGGAAGAGCGGTATAGATTCTGTCTTCGGAAGAAATCTCTGTATAGGCGGCAAAATCTTTTGCACTTTCAATATAAGCCCGGTGCGAGTTTTGTACCAGTTTCGGCAATCCGGTCGTGCCAGACGTAAAAGTGATGATAAGCGGATCAATGTCACTAATCGCTTTTGCATTTGGCGGTGGACTGGCCGGCGATTCATTGAAAAGTTTGTTTAAAGAGTGGGCATCAAACGGTTCCCCTGACGTATCAAAGACTGTTATCTCTACTCCCTTTATTCTATGAGCAATCTCTTGGTATTGTGGCAGAAAATCTTGGTCGCTCACAATCAACTTACAATCAGAGAATTCTATCAAGTCTTTCAATGTATCACCTTTAAGCTGGGTGTTCATGGCAACAATTACAGCACCGATTTTTGCCAGTCCAAACCAACAATACAGGTATTCGGGACAGTTCTGTAGCATGACCGCTACGTGATCGCCCTTGGATATTTCCATCTTTTGAAAGGCATTCGCCATCCGATTTGCACAGTTATTAATGGATTCATAAGTTATTATTTGATCTTCACAATAAAAATACGGTTTTCCCTTATTGCCTTTTGCCTTGTTCTCAAGCAGTGTTCCCAACGTCTCCATATCTCAACTCCCCAAGAGTCTTTTTGCGATATTGTTTCTCATGACTTCCAGTGTCCCACCGGCAGTGCCGATTATCGCAACATCCCTAAGGTATAGATCAAAAAAATTCTCCCTGAGACAGCCATACCCACCAACGGACTGAATGCAGTCTCTCACGACGCGTTTAGCCACCTCCACAGCGAAGAGTTTAACGCGAGAGGTTTCCATACCCATATCTTTCTTTTGATCCAACATTATGGCAGCACGGTCGCGCAGCAGACGCGCAGCCTCAAGCTCAGTGCTCATGTCCGCAATTCTCCAGCGAAGTCCCTGAAATTCAGTCGCATTCCGAGTGCCAACGAATCTTTGTTTCAAGTATTTTATTGTATTATCCAAGGCAGCTTGCGCCATACCTATACACGCACTTGCGTTGCCCAGGCGGGTAAAATTAAATGCGGAGAAAAATGTCTGAAAACCTCCCCCTAGAACGCCAACAAGTTGTTCGGAATTTACCTCACAGTTTCTCAGTTCAAAATCATATATAGGCGAACTCCGCATTCCCATGGGGTTCAACTTCTTCAGTATTCGAAATCCTGGCGTTTGTTTTTCAACAAGAAAAACGCTTATACCCTCGCCACCTTTGGTATACACGTTGATTACATCCGCCTCTGCAGCTTCGTTTATAAGGGTTTTCGCCCCGTTAAGTACAAATGTGTTACCCTTCTTTTCAACCGTAGTCTGCATGGTTGCAAGACTTGAGCCGGCAGTAGGTTCTGCTATGGCCGTTGCACCAAGCAGTTCCCCTGTCAACAATTTTGATAGATATCTGCTACGTTGTGTTTCTGTACCAAATTCTATTAACATCCTCACTGTTTGGACGTGGCCATAATGGCTCATACCAAATCCTGCCTTGCACATCTCCTCGCTTATGATACAGAAGGCCATAGTGCCAAGTCCCAGTCCTCCATGTTCCACAGGGATATATGCCCTTAAGAAACCCCGCTGGCCCATCTCCCTAAAAATATCCATTGGAAAAATACTCTTCTCTTCATATTTCCATATCTGAGGAAAAACTTTTTGTTCAACGAAACTTCGAACCGAATTCCTAAGTTCTTGGTGTTCTGGTGTAAGATCAAAATCCATATTACTCCTCCTTTACTGAATAATTGTTGGCATGTTAAGGCCTTTGCAAAATCTCTAAACAGTTTATAAAAGCCATAACAAATCAATCATCAAAATTACTGGGAAACATAATTGACATAAAATAGTATGCTATAATGTTGATAAGTTTAGTTTTGAGATAGGGATTAGTCAAATTCATTATTTTAATAACACACATGAGACGGGTTCATAAAAATGGAATGGCAGCCTATAATAGGCTTCTACAATGTGGCAAAGCTAAAAAGTTTCACCAAGGGAGCGGAAGCGTGCTTTCGAACCCAGTCTGCTCTTAGTCATCAGATCAAGAATCTTGAGCAGGAACTGGATTGCCAGCTCTTTAACCGGGGAAGAAGATGCACGTTAGAATTAACGTTAGCGGGAGAAAAAATGTTCAAATTTGCAGAGACCATCCTGAAAGAGCATAATCAGCTCAAAAATGAAATAAAGGCAATCAAAAGTGATAATTATCAAGGCACCTGTGAAATGACCCCCATTTGAACCGGACACCCTTCTAGCTGGAAATAAGTGGTAGTTATAGATATAGTGCTAACACTATAATCAGAAAGAAGGTGTCCATGGATCCTGTAGAAGTAATTAAGGAGTCTTGCATTCAATACCTCTGTAGTTAAATCGGCAATTGGATGTTAAACAACTTGAAAACTTCCGATCTTTTGACCGAATTGAAAACGCTCCTTAACATAGAGTAGAATGCCCTCTAACGCTCCCTGGGCCATTCCTCGCCTTCAGCGGCAACATGTATATGTTCGACCTCCAGCGTGCTCAATAGTTGTTTCCACCCACCATTTATTTTTTCAATTCCACCCAATAAGCAATCTTCCGGAACACGAACATTATCAATAATAACTTTACAAGTATCTGATCTGTGGACTCCCATTTTTTTAATAGGTTTCGCTGAATAACTTTTATGTTTCGTATCAACAATAAAAAATGATAGTCTTTTACGATTGGCTACCGACCTATCAGTACGTGTCAAAAAGCAGTATGTAATCGCATTTGCTTGCACAGCTGATAAACACCTTCGATTCATTCATTACGAATTATTTTCCATCGCGTTCGGCAAATATCTTTGCAGCGGCGGTATCTGGACCGGCATTCGGTTCAGTAAGGCCGCAGCAAAACATGATATCTCCTTTGGCCAGTCTGGGGTAGATATTTTTCTTTCTGGGCATCATTTCCCAATACAGAGATGTTTTCCGAACCAAAAATACAATTTCACAAAATATCCAGGCCACAACAACCGAACGTCTCGCCAATTCTTCTATTATACTATAAGCGCTGATTAGATCTCTGCCGCTTCCTCCATATTTCTCTTCCGTCACTATCTCCAAGATTCCCATTGCAGCAAAATCCTTGAGTACCTCACAAGGAAAGCGATCATTCTCATCTATCTTGCGGATTTTTTCGTTGCTTAATTCTTTGTCGCAGTTCTTACGAATGTTAGCTAAAATTTAAAAGTGAACTCTTTAAGAATTAAAAGTGAACCGTCTGTTGGGGTTAGCGAGGGAGGGCGAATGGTCTTCCCTTCGCTCATTTAAGGATTTGCGCGTTAAAATATTGATAAATTCACGTCCTGAATTTTGGCTTTTTGTTTATCGACAAGACGACCATTGTACCAGAAACGAAGTTCAGATAGTCCGTCATTCAGGGGATAAATGCGGATATTGATCTTTTCATAGGGATCGACATTGTTGATCTTCATGGAGAGATTATTGATGGATATTCTTCGGTAGGGGTCGACGGTCCTGTCGAGTCTTAGGCAGAATATATCCTTGGCGGATTGGTAAGGGGGCCTTACCTTGAACTCTCTGAAAAGGGATGTTCCCTTTTTCAATGCTCTTTGGAATCTGAAATAAGGTATTTCCTGGATTGTGGAATGAACACGGCGGTAATTGTAGCGGTGGATTTCCTGGCTGAGTATATTCTGTGCATGCCTGATATCAGACACATCTTCTCTGACGCAAGTCCGGACCAGCCTGTCCTGGAACCACTGATAAGGGCGTTCGATTTTTCCTTTAGCCTGAGGGGACAGGGCATAGACGATCTTGACATTGCAATCGTTCAGCACCTGTTTCCATTGAGGGTCTGTCTCGTCAGTCAGGAGGTGGTGTTTTCTCCAGAGAGAGTCTCTACCCTGTACAAATCTGAAGATCGAATGAGAATCCACATAGTATGAGAAAGGCAGTCCGTGTTTAAGAATCAGGGACTCCAGGGAGAGAATATGTGCCCATGAAGTTTCTTTTTTGAGCAGTTTGGCATAAAGAATATAGCGGCTGAAATCATCGAGGGAAGTGATGAGATACCATTTTTCACCGGATTTCGGCGCCCACAAATGGTAGGAGGAATCGTGTTGAATCAACTCGCCGGCATAGTTGGTCAGTACCTCCCGGTCATGAATGGTTCTCTTCGGCTTCCTGACATAGAAGCCGTTCTTCTTTGCCCTGTCGATTATAGTTGGCAGTGAGACCGCCTGTTTGTAGTCTTTCTCCAGCCGATCTTTGATATAGCTGTAGTTGTAAGAACGGATGGGAATATCCTTGTCCTCTATAAGCCTCTTTTCGACGGATAGTTCCTTTAAGATGTTCTTCTCAACTCCTTCAGGTATGGCCCGGGTTCTCCCTTTGCGCTCATATCGGATAGAGAAAACGCAAGAGGATTATCACGATACAGTTTAACCAGGGCAAAGAACCTTGTTTTGTTAATGCCGAGAATCTCTTGAAGATATTTTCTTCCGACTTCTTTTCTAAGATATTTTTCGATCAGTTCTTTGACTTGTTCATCAGTGAACTTCCTATGCAGCTATGCCAAAATATGCCCCCCTTTTTGAGGGACTTATATTACGGATCTTTTCAGGTGTTCACTTTTAATTCTTAATTGGCATATGAAAATTTTTCAGTTGACAAATCGGATAATATATCTTAAAAAATAAAAAATTAACCGTTCAGACGTAAAAGACATCGTTATTTATATCATGCGGAGCACGTGCACCATCAGGCCAATTGTTGTTGAAGGCATAATTAGACTCCTTACATAGGAAGCCTGGTAGTGATGTAGTATTTCGATAAGACATATAGAGTAGCAAAAATCCGTTATCAGGTTATCTGATAGCGGTTTTTTTTTGGAAGAGGAGGAAACTATGGGTTCGTCGGATGTTTTGATTTACGACACGACACTGAGGGATGGGACGCAAGGCGAGCAGGTGAATTTTTCGGCTGAAGAAAAGCTGCGCATCGCCCAGCGTCTTGATGAGCTTGGGTTTCACTACATTGAAGGCGGGTGGCCGGGATCAAATCCGAAAGATATGCGCTTTTTTGAGATGGCCAAGGGCGTGTCATTTAAGAACGCGCGTCTTACGGCATTCGGCAGCACCAGAAAGCCGCACATGAAAGCTGCAACTTGTCCCAATATATTGGCTCTGCTGGAGGCGGAAACACCGGCAGTTGCCATTTTTGGCAAGAGCTGGGATCTTCATCTCTCAGACATTCTTAATGTATCGCTCGATGAAAATTTGGAAATGATTCGTGATTCTATTGCATTAGTGAAATCAAAAGGCAAGGAAGTCATCTTTGATGCGGAGCATTTTTTCGATGGATATAAGAATAACCCTGGTTGTGCGCGCAAGGTGATAGAGGCTGCCCTTTCTGCCGGGGCTGACATGATTGTGCTGTGCGATACCAATGGGGGGACGATGTCCGGTGACTTAATCACGATCATCGATGAGATCGTCCCTTCCGTGCCTCACCATCTTCTGGGCATTCATACCCATAATGATTGTGGCCTTGCCGTAGCAAACTCACTGGCGGCAGTGCAGCTTGGTGTCAGAATGGTTCATGGAACGATCAACGGATATGGAGAAAGGTGCGGAAATGCCGACCTCATCTCCATAATCGGGAATCTCCAGTTGAAAATGAATAAGAAATGTTTGCCCGAAACATCTATAAGGCAATTAACGCACCTCTCTAATTACGTGAGTGATATTGCGAATATTCCCCCCCTCAATTCCAGGCCATTCGTTGGCAGGAGTGCATTTGCCCATAAGGGCGGGGTCCATGTTGACGCAGTATTGAAAAATCCGGCGGCATACGAACACATCAGACCGGAGCTGGTAGGAAATCAGCAGCGTGTACTGGTCTCTGACCTCTCGGGTAAAAGCAATATTGCATACAAAGCAAGAGAGCTCGGCATCGACTTGGGCG
>Ga0326727_10013980_pt1 | contig 17637 bp, 26 predicted proteins | sample MB2enrmetagenome_FD_207643 | JGI IMG/M metagenome (GOLD analysis project Ga0326727, IMG submission 207643) | Lab enriched peat soil microbial communities from McLean, Ithaca, NY, United States - MB29MY | ecosystem: Environmental > Terrestrial > Soil > Wetlands > Peat | place: USA: New York...
ATCTCGAGCGACGGATTTGCCGGCATCTCCCATTGCTAAAATGTTTCGCCGGGCGACCTGGGCCGCGCCGGAGAGCATATCAACCATTGTGAGCTGCATTGCAAGTTTGAATTCGCTATTCATTTCGTTCCTTCACGGCGCACTTTAAACTTCTTGCCAGGCTTGGGAGGATTGCTAAGGTCGTCGTATGCCTGGTCATACCCTCTTATCACTCCCCTGCTCATCTCCAGGACTTCCTCCGTCGTGAAGCCGAGTTTTTTTAGAACCAGAATGTCCTTTCTCAGGGGCTTCAGCTTTCGCTCGAAAAAGAGTCCTCCGTTGTTCGAGTTGCGCCGACATAACAAGAAGAAGCATGCCATCCGCCTTGGAAAGCTCCTCCAGCTGTTCAGGGGAAACCCTATTGAGACCTTCAACCTTCAGCCTGGCAGCCATGATGCATGCTGAAAAATACCCTGCGTCAGAGGCAATCTTCTTTTTCTCGTCACCAGCCAGGCGTTCAAGGTTGAGGGTGTTATCATTCGACACCATGAAGGTGTGGCGCATGACCTCTTCCTCGAGGATGAACTCTCGATAGAACTTCCCTTCGTGTTCGATGCCATGGATAAAGGAGCCGCTTTCGGTCAGCATCGATTACTCCTCCACCCTGGTTTCGGCGAGGAACTCTACGGTCTTCACCGCATCGTTATCCTCATCGTACTTTACCTGGCCTACCTTTTCGCAGGAGAGGCCAGAGTAAGTTATGCGCGTGCCGTTTTCATAGTCGATGGTGAGCGTGCCTTCCTCGACGTCATCGAAGTCGAATTCAGGAGTGCTCTTGGGAATGACGTAATCGACTTTGACTGTAGGCCGCTGGGTCACCGTTGCGAATCCCGTGCTGTTCATAAGCTTCACGGGTACCCGAAGGGTTCGCTCGCCCTCCTCGACGGTCTTGAAGTCGGTTATCTCCTGGCCGTTGATCTCCAGGAGGACTTTTCGTACATATTCAGACATGGTTTGAACCTCCGTTTAACTACTATTAAAGGTAGAGATCGATCACCGCGGCAAAGACGTGCAGCCCCGGGACAACATTGGCGGGGATCTGGGCGTCAAGTTGTCCAACGTTCTGGCTATCCTTCTCGACGATGAGTTGGGCTTTATAGGCGTCGACGTTGTCGAGAATCTCAAGCGCTTCCAGCTGATGAAGGACGTCCAGGATCTGGCCGCGAACCCTTCCCGGCGTATTCCCGGTGATGCTGATTTTGGAGCGCGGAAACCGCAATGCTATTCGGGTCCGAACCGCCAACCGGGTATAGTCGAGGCTTGTGATGGTGGTGGCGTCCAGGAGCGATACATCGGCGATGCCCTGGGGATTTAGGGTGTAGGTGGTGATGAGACGGACAATCTGCACCATCTGCCCAGGACCAACCTCAAGGGGAGTTACTCCGTTTGCCAGACAACTCTCCTGCTCCGTGCGGGAAAGAAGCTGTGAGACAGGAGGAGGAGCGATTGTCACGAGAGGAAGGGTGTTGAGTGGCCGGGCCGGATCCGGCTCGCTGCACCATACGGCGGCTAATGCTGCTGCCACCTCGTACGCGGGAGAGCAGGTTCCGCGAAGAAGACCGCCAATGAGGCGTCCTTCGTTTAATTCGCCTGCGAGTGTGGTGGCAGCGGCGAGTGATCCAGTGAGGACATAAACCCCGCATCCAGGTCGTTCCTCCAGAGGTCCAGAGACGTTTTCAAGATAGGTCCTAAGAGCGGTAAGGCTAGTCTCATCATTATAAGGAACCGCGATTTTGTCATACTGACTGGCAAACGTTACGGCAAGAGCCGTGGTGATGTCGGGATCCACGGACCCATTGGCCATGGTTACGACGGCAGCGGCAACGCCAGCCGCGGAGACTTTCGCCGAAAGTACAACCTGGTTTCCGCAGGTACCTTTATGGAGAGAGGTAAGGGTAAGAATGCCTCCCGCAACCGTGGGAAAAACCGGCAGATCGGCTATTGCAGTAAGAGCTGCAAGGAGGTTTGTGGCGATGACGTCAGCTGTATCCCCAGTGGCAATAGCTATCTCTATATCGCGATTCCCAACATATAGATCAAGAAGGCCAGGTCCTGTGGCAGGCCCGGTGATGGTAACCGTTCCGACGGCTTTCGCTCCCAATGCCATATCGTCCAGGGCGCACACCGTAAGGTCGAGATTCTGATTCTCGGCGATCGCGGTCTTAACCATCAAATATGCCAGGGATCCAAAGCCGAAGTAAGCAGCTGCATCCGCGGCGCTGAACACCTGAGTGGGAACGAGGGCGGCTACCAAACCGGCTGCCAGGCGCTGGGCGATGATTAGCATGCGCTGCGCGTTGGCCGGCAAAGTTGAGACGGCATTTGCCGTGTTGTATTCCAGATATTGGCCGGGCTTGCGGATCCCCGACGGGATCTTGGAAAATGAAATGTCAGGAGAACTCATGCTGAATCACCTCCTTTTGAGGCTTGCGCGGTAGGTTTGGCGGCGGGGGCAAGAACAAGAGAGCCGTCGGCAACCAGCCGGAGATAGTAATGGGACTCGGGAACATCGACCGGAGTTGAATCGGTGATGTATTCCCTTGGCTTATTTTCCTTTGGGCATTTAAGGCCCTTCGCGGCGATTACGTTCATGATCTCTCCATTTAATCTGTGAATGTGACTGTGTCAGAGGCGTCGGCCACGCCATTGCTTGGCTGAAGGAAATATGTAAGGCCGACTGAAAGAAGATTCGTCTCGGTGGGATCGGGGGCGATCTCCGTATAGAAGCTAGTATAAAACTCCAGGTCGTAGACGATCTTATTGTTCTTAAAATCCTCCTCGGTAGATACATCCTTGAACCCCCTGGGCAGTAGGTCGGTGATGACCAGTCCGAAACGCTGCCGGGCGAGAGTTTGAATAACCCCAAATACAAGAGGATTTACACCGTCGCGGCGATCCTGCTCGCCTCGGGCGTTGGTCATGCTGAGCTGTACATGCACTGGGCAGTCGATCCGGAATGACCGCTGTCCCTTTGTCTCGATCTTGCCATTGAAGATAGCCACCACAACTGCTGGATCGTTAAAGATATAGCGCATGTTCTGCTGACGTTTGGCAGTCTTGAACTCGGTGATCTGCGCAACCAGATAGGCCTCGACGGCTCGCTCGATATCCGTTGGGTTCGTGACTGGAGTGGGAGGCGTACCCATTTAATACCCTCTCATGGTATCGCGTTTGAAAATACGCCCTCCGGAAACAATCTCCGGAGTGGCACTCGTAAAAGTCTCGTTCGGTTGAGGGTCTTGGAGACCCAGGGTGATGATTCCCTTGGCGAGTCCTTCGAGGTTTTTGACGGCGTTGTCTCTTCTCATTTTACGGTTTTCAGGAACATTCTCCCTCCTGGAGAAAAGAGTGTAGATCGCCAGGTCTAGTGCAAGTGATTTGACAAAATCGGGAAGCGGATCAAACGGCACCTGATAGCGCTTCCCGCAATAGCCGTCAACTTCGCCGTCGCCTCGGGTGATCGCCTTGCTAATATTGCCGGCTGCGATGCCGGCTGCAGTCACCTGAGCAGACGTGAGTGATGACAGATTCCCGTTGTTTAAGGCAAGGACGATCATATCGACGGTAAGACCGCTATTGCTATCGTCACAGAGTTGGAGGATAACATCGTCTGATATCTCTCCACGGAAATCGTCAATCGTATTGTAGCTCATAATGTGCCTCTAAAGGGACGATGCAACCATCCCCGCTCTGTTTTATTGCATGTCCACACAGATGTTGTATGTCTTGGATGCGCTAGAATATGCGTAGAAAGAAGCTCCCGATATTCCATGATTGATGGTCAGATCACCGCTTGAACCCGGCTGCCAGGCGGTATTGCTGTTCAATACGCGTTTGACGATGAGAGGATTGCCGCTGTTGTCCGAAGCGGTCCAGTAAAGCATTAGGTAGAATTTGCCATTTGAATCCGTGGTGGGGAAAGTGGCAAGAAGTCCCTTGGTCTTTGTAATGGTGACGCATGAGGCGGCTTCCGCAAGCGGGCAGATCGACTTAACGTTCTGGACCGGAAAGGGAGTGTTGTCATACGGGAGTATGCCTGTATAGACGGCCTGGGCGACGGTAGCAATGGCACACAAAAGAACTGTCGCTAACATAAAAACTGAAAACTTCATCTTCATTGGTTTCCTCCTTGTTTGTTAAATCTCTTATTTTGTTTTCTTATCGTCGGGACCGGGTGGGAGGATCTCGACTACCAGATTAGGTTCTTTCTGCAGCACTGCAATCTGGTCTTTCGTGAACTTTCCGTCGGGATATTCAGCGGTCCCGGTAAAAGCAACTCCGCATCTACGGAATCCTATTTTCTTGGTGGTGATCTTGATGGGCATAAATACACTCCTTTACTTTTTTGAGGGGCAGACGCGTTATCCCCGTCATTTAAGCCGGCCTGGAGGTCGTCACCCTGTATTTGCTACGGGAGCCACGGAACGACCATTACGTCGACAAGGTCACGGTTGGTATTGGATGCGCCGTTTGCGAGACGTTCGGCCTTGATGCACTCGTTGGCATACTCGCGATTAGTCGGTCCGCATACCAGAAGGTTGGGCATGATTCCCAGGGGACGTCCTTCGTCCGATTTGAATCCCAGCATGGAGTCGTAGGCGTCGTTAAAGGCGGCCGGTACCAGCTGCTCCTGAGACCCAAATGCCTGCTGCCAGAAACCGAAGCCGACATTCACGCGGGCATCGACGCCATAGCGATATTCCTTGCGCATGAAGACCGCCTCGTCCTGCATGGTGACCATGGATGTAAAGGCATATTCGCGGCGCTTCTGGAAGATGAGCGGTTTCAATGGACGTCTCGTATCGAGGAGGTACCAGGGGTTCCCGCCGGCTGCGGTATGGACATTGGACACGCTGGATATCTCTCCATCGCTGTTAATGACTGGATGGTCGGTATCGAAGAAATATTGGCCGTCGTAGCAGAGGGTCGTGAAACCGGCAGCGATCAGAGCGAAGATAAGCTCGTCGGGATGGGTGGCGGCCGAATAGCCCATTTCGGCAAACATCGGATTGAATATGCCATAGGAATCGTCCTCGATATTGTCGCGATCTACTCCTAACGTAGACTCAAAAGGCAGATTCTTAAGGGAGTAGTTGTGTGCAGCCATGCTCTTGATTACGCGATCGCCAATCCATTCACGCAGCCTAGGGAATTGGCCGAGCCATGCATATAGCTCGATGGTAGTGCTCGACGGGACCATGGTGGCAACCTTGGGCCAGTAGATCTCGCTGGTTCTGAAGCCGGTATTGAAAGCGGCCTTGAACCCGGTAAAAAGCGCTTGCAGGTTCTGCTGGTTGATGATCATTAGAATCTCCTTGTAGGGGCGCAGGAATGAGCGCCCTTGTTTCGGGCGGAGCAAGCCCCGCCCCTACGATTAATTGAACTTGACCCAGACTCCGTCGTCGTCTACGTCGGATATTTCGCCAGCTAACGGCCGGGTACTGCCACCATTGGTCAAGGCGACCGTCTGGTCATCCACCACATAGCAGTTGTCTCCGATATTGGCGATGGTGATCCGGTCGGCGTTTGCTGAATTGTTGAAGCGGTGCACACGCTTGTCAACGATGATGGTAAGAGCTCCATCGGCGCCGAGAGAGTTGTCGGCGAACTGGACCGCGACGCCGTCGGCGATAAGTGTGTTGTCTGAAGCACCGGGGACAAGATAGCCTGTTGTGTTTAGGCAGGCAAGAGCGCCTACATAAAGAATTTTGCCCGCGGCTACGGCACGTCCATACTGGATGCCATCCCTGCGCGGGGTGATGCGATCGCTAGAAAGTGACATACATCCTCCTGAAATGCGTTAAATGGTTAATGACGAATAGCTAAAAAGTTAGATGGCCTTGAGATATTCCTCCTCCGTTATCCCCATCCGCTGGCAGACTTCCTTCTGCGCCGAGTTGAGAGCTTTGCCGGCGCCGGTGGCGTCAGTATTCTGGCTATCGAGATCGGTATCAGCGCCGATTACTGGAGCGGCCTTGAGGAATTCGCGGAATTTGTCAAGGCCTCCCTCCTGGCGGCACATGGAGGAATAGAATTCCCGGGTGGCGGGAACTATCTTGCCGGCCTTCAATGCCCCGTCGATCTCTGAGTTGATCGCTTTTTCGAGCTCTGCGCTCTTCATTTCCTTGAGGGCCCTCTCGGCATTGTTCGCCTTGGTGACCGCGGCGTCGAACTGCTGGCGAGGGATGAAGAGGGTAAGGTCGGGTGACTGTGCCTGGTTGAGGGCTGTTGCCAGGTCGCTCTTCAGGGTGGTGACGTGGTTAAGTGCGACTTCTTCGGTTGTGGTCTCGGGCAAGCCGAGGAGTGCCAAAAGTCTCTTGAGCATCGGGTGATCCTCCTTCTGTTGTTCCCTATTAAGGGCGTTAACGAATAGATTCGGTTTATTTGTAAGGCCAACCGACGATATGCCGCGGATGTTGAGGGTGGCCTTTTCGTAGACAAGCACTGGGGAATAGTAACGATATTCACGGTTCATTACCATTTCACTCCCACGTTTGGTCCAGTCGACTTTCCCCCAGACGCTCCCGTCGGAACGGGCCTCCTCTGAGGTGATCCATGCCATGGCGGGGGCCTCTTCTCCCTGAGGAGCCTTTAGTTCGGATGAATGCTCGATATCTACCGGCATATCGACTCCCCTGGACTCAAAGAAATCAACCACTCCGGAAGGGTCCGGGTTGTTCCAGGATCGGCCGTCGCGGCCAGTAACCGGGTTACCTGGAGGAATAAGCATAATTTCGGTGGGAGGACCATCTCCTGAGCAGGCAAGATCAAAATTGAGGGCAAGCCGTTCAAAGTTTGCCTCGGCAACGTGGACGCCCAGCCTTTGAGCCGCTGAATGCATGCGATCTGAAATTTTCGCAGCCTCGGCCGAGGAGTACTCCTCCCTGTTTTTCGGCATTCCCCAATACGAGAGGGCCGCATGGATGTGCTCGGCGTCGATCGGATAACGGTAGTTGACCGGATCGGCGAAATCATCGTCGGAGACATTCGCGTACTTTCCAGGTTTGGTGACGTTACCGCCGCTCTTAATGGCGATTCCGTATCTTTTTGCGCGTTCTTCCTGTAGTTTCTTGGGATCCATCGAGGCTCCTTATCTGTACGGTGCTCCTGCACCGTATACCCTCTTTTCCATACGTCTCAAATAAACTGCTTTACAAAACGTCGATGCCTGTTTTCAGAACCATGTTAAAACAGTCTTTAAATTTTATTGTGCCTGGACTTCTCCCCCTAGTGCGTATATGGATACCCCTAGACAGCCAGAGGGCAAATTTGGGCGTCTGAATCAGTTTTTAGTAAGCCATGCCTCTCCCGCCTCGATCATCCTTCTTATCCCACCCTCTCCTATATAAAGGATGGGTCGCGCAGGAAGCGTTACGGAGTAAGCTTTGCCCTGGGCCTTCATTCCGTATTTGGCTTTGCCGGGAGTCGCGAAGTGATCAACGTCTTTGCCGGGTCTGCCGTGGGTCATCCGGCCGCTTTTGCGCTGGTCGAAGTGAAGGAGCCGTTCACGTGCCGCAAAATTGGTTGTCCCTCCGAAGTGCTGAATCCTGGCGTATTTCACGTTTGTCCCGCAGATTGCGTTGTTGTTGTCCCAGTTGGTCTGGAAAGATGCGGCAAGCCTTCCACGCACCTGGAGGATCTTCCCGGGCCAGTTCCCTTTAGCGCTCCGGGCCCGGATTGTGGACTTGGCGAGAGGCACCCACTTGTTTGGGCGTCCCTCATGGGAGAAGTTCTGCTCTATATTGTCATGCATGATCCCGGCGCATGCCATCATAAGTCCAACGGAGTTGCCCGCTCTCCGCGCTACCTTGTCGAGCACACCGGCGGCCTGGTCGAAATTGTCGGTTACTCTTATCATGTCGCTCATAATAGTTTCCTCAATTCAGGGTCATACCTTTTCGGGTCCGGCTGCCAGTCGAACTTACCTGGGTTGTATGAGAAACCAACATCAGGGGCGACTGTTACCTTTTTGCCGAATTCATCGAGGCCTTTATAGACGGTGACTGGAGCCATCTCTCCTGTCTTTTGACTTACGATCTCGTCGCGTTCGGATAGTTTTCCAGCCGAGCTTTCAACCTTCAGATCCCTCTCGCCCAGGTCGCCTCCGTCCAGGGCGCTAACCCTGCAGCGGCAGCGCCAGCCGTTGGGAGGATAGAAACTATTCCAGAATGGATCATCGCTCTTTAAGACCTTATCGTTCAGGGCGGCATGCGCCGGCCGAGTCCTGGCATCCATGACGGCCACGTATTGCCAGTAAGGGCGGTTCTCTACATTCTCAATCATGCTTCGATACCGTCCGACGTTGTATGCTGTCTGAATGTTCTGGTCGAAGATGGTCCGTAACCGGTAAGGGGATCCGAGCTGCACGGAAGTCACTTCACCGGTTGACCTGTCGACTATTTCCTGTTTTCCCCACCAACCCTTGGTCTTTAGTTTAGGCTCAAGGTCTTTGTTGAACTCCTGGAATGTCGTTCCGTTGTCCAGGGCATCCTGTACCGCGTCGCGAAGATCCTGGAGAATATCCAGTTTCATTGCTTTAGCCACCGTGAACGCCCTGCTGTGAGCTTCCTGCCAAACTTCCTGCCAGTCCCACGAGAAGGCGAAGCCTTTCGCCTTGAAATACGCGATAGCCTTTTCAGGCTTGAGGCCGAAGGCATATGCGAGGTCGACCTTATTCATTCGCCTGTAGTCTCCCCCAAACCTCCGATATGAATACCATTCGCGCCAGAACATTCTGGAGTTTGTCTGTGTTCATCTCGGGGAAAACAGCGACTAGCTTGGACATGATTAAGTCCATATCGCTCGTTTCGTTCATAAGCGCAAATATTGGTGCAAGCGCATCGCCTACCAGGTCCTGGAGGTCTCCATCGGTCACCAGCCCGGCAAGGTCATCGATCTCTTTCTCTCCCGGGAACGGGACATCTCCTTCAAAATTCAATGCCCTGTTTAAAGCCTCCTTTACATCGGGTTTAACAGGCGGCGTATCCACACCGGCTGCAGCGTCCGTCTCCTGGGCGGGAAGACCCACGGATACAATATCCCCGGGCTGGAAGCCATATTCCCGCTCGAAATAAGTGGCCGCGAAACGAACGCCGGCGTTTTTGGAAAGATTGCCGTCACGTATAGACTTCGTTTCAAGGTCTTCAGGCTCGGCAGTAATGAATTTGAACTTGGGATATATTTTCTGAGGACCGAAGTTGAGATCAACGAATGGACGCACAAGGTCCCTGTTGATAGTCGCAGCGAGTTGCATGGCGTCTGCATCCCGGATGTCTCCGCGCACCTCGTCATGCACCTTGGCTTGGCTCTGGCTTGCGCCATCGTCGGCGGTCATGGTCTGACCAAGGATCGCCTTACTTACCTGCTTGTCGAGGTACCCGGCAAGCCCCTCGAAAAGACGCTCGCCACCGGTCGCCTTGGCTGCCTCCTGGAATTCTATCTCCATGCTCTTGGGAAGTACCGCTGCTGCATCGCTGCCAATGTTGGCCACGGCCATCTTCAATACAGAAAGGTCCTTATCGGTAACCAAGTTGGCGTCGTAACGGCCAAGACGGAGAGGCATGCCGAAGATCTCCACGAATTGAACCCAGTCCTTGATGGTGTAGTTTTTGAAAAGGTAGCTCCATGCAACAAGCCGGGCGATGCCGCCACGAAGTGGAATACCGCACTTGAGACGCGGATAATGGACGATGAACTTATATGGAACGAGGGGCAATCCGTAGGCCGGGCTTTTGATATCGCGAACCCTGATCTTCGCCCGGCTTATTATGTCGAACTGGAAGAAACGAGGATCACGCCATTTGTATGCCTCGGGAGTCCATACCTTCCCGGACCGGTCCCAGCAGATCTCGTTGACTGAATATCCCTTCCCGAGTGCGTCAAGCTGCTCCTCGAGGAGGTTTCTTAAATTGTCCCCGTCTATAAGCTCGCGCACGGCTTCAGCTATCTTTTCGTCCTTGGCGCTTTTGCTAGCGGCGTCCACATCAACGGGAAGCCTTACCACCGCACGCTTGCGGGTGCCGAGCTGGGCAGCATAATGAAGGTCCTTCTCCTCCATCTCCTCGGCCAGCACCATGTATTGATAGTGGTTGCCTTCGGCTGCATCCTGGAGGAGAGCCGCCATGGTGACCGGGCTCAAAGTAGGGGCTATGGCGTCCGCCCAGATGGTCCGGAGTCCCGTGAGAGTCGGGAAGGCAAGTTCGCGGCCAAGGAGTTCTGGGATGATGGGGCGGCCGTAAGCGTCAAGGATTTTCAAATCAGCCTTCAGCTTGCCGTTTATGGGATCATATGGACTTGCCATTTAAAATGCTCCTTGCATGCGTCCGACGCCATGATTGCAGCGCAACGACCGGTCGAAAAGGTCATCGTCGTCATCTTTCTTCTTTACAGGCTCGTAAGCGTATTCCGCAACGTCCTGCTTGCTGGCGAAATACCCCATTGCTAAAGCAATAGCACCATCGCCGTGGCGCTTGAATTCGGCATCTTTGGTGTCCTGTACGCGAAGCTTCGGAAGTTTGATTATGCCGTCTATCAGCTCCAGGGCGCGCACGTCGTTTAGAATGTCGACGTCTTTGGGCAGATCCATCATCTTGTCTTCAAACGCCTGCTGGAAGGGCACCATGTTCTCCCGGTACCATGAATCATTGAGAATGACCTGATGCACGCGCTCCAGGCCGTACTTTTCAGCAGTATATTCAGCGATGGTGGCGCCGTTGCCTGTAGCGTCCATGGCGCCTGCCCTGAACTTCGGCAGCCGGTCGATGATGTACCATATGATCTGAGTCTGATGCCGGGTCGGGACGTTTTTCATCTCAACCATGAAAGGCACCTTTCGGCGCAGATCCTGCTCGATGCTCATCGGGGAGAACACTGAAAAGTCGCCATGGCGGGCATAGTCGGAGCCGAAACAGTGCTGTCTTTTCCTATCGAAAAGATCGATGCAAGGCTCGATGTTGACCTTTATCCATTCGGTTATCCAGGAGTCGCGATAAGATAGAGGCTGCGCGGCAAAATCGCTCTCGAGCGCAAGGCGCACGATCGGCCGCACTTCCGTCATGCATTGCTCGATCAGGATGCCCGGAATCGCCACTCCGGAGCCCTCGCGGGGAATAGCATCTAGCTCCTCCTTCATGGCTGCCGTATTGGTGCCGTATCCCATGCGGATCTTGTCATACCATGCTTGTTTACCCTCGGGAGTCACCGTCCAGCCCTTTATCATGCAGACTCGTTCATAAAGGCCGTTAGCTACCGCATCGTCAAAAGTGCAATGGAAGACCTTGAAGGCGTTCAGGCCGGCACGGCTATCGCGGATAAGCTGGTTGAATGGATTCTTCATGCCGTTATGGGTGGAGATGATCCGGATTTTGCCACCCCAGATAAGGAGAGCGGTACATGCATCGATGACCGCCTGGACGTTCTTATGGAAAGCGGCCTCATCGATATCGACTATCCCCTGCAGCCCGCGGATGTTTGCAGGGTTGCTGGAAAGGGCCACGATCTGAAATCCTGAAGCGAAGCGGATGCGGTAAGAGGTGATCTGCTTGCTGGTCCCGTCTTCCTGCTGATCCTCAAAAAGAAAGACTTCTATTCCATTCCATCCCTCGGCCATGGCGCAAGCCATGATCTTGGTCATATTGGCGCAATATCCTATGAACTCAAGCCCCTTCTCCTTGGTATCTCCTATATAATAGACATTATCGCCTCCGGCCTTTTTATTGCTCGAGGCGGTGATGGAATCGTCCAGGGCGGTCGCGTAGGTAATGCCGGTACGTCTCCCTTTTTCTCCAATGTTCAGGTCATGCTCATGGATCTGCTTGATCCATTCCCTTTGATGGAGCATCAGCACGCCGTCGGCCAGAGGGTCGAAACCCTCGGGAATCTCCCGGACCTGGGGAGGAAGTTCAGCTGGATCGAGGATCCTTATGACGTCGCCAGGGTGTTTCATTGAACTCCAAGGACTTGTTGCCGCCAGAAGGCGGCCTGCTCGGCATTCATCCCCTGCTGTACCGCTGTCTTCTCTACCGCGTCGGCAGCGTCGGTTAGAGCCTGCTTTCTTATCTCCTGCTCATTCTTGATGTTCCGGGCCGCGGCTGTCTCCAAGCGCTGCATGGTGAGGGCGAGCCCCTTCAGTTGGTCGATAGTGGCGGCCATCTCTTCGCCATCAAAAGCGCCTTCTGTCTGGACTTTGGCCGAGAGGTCGAAAAGGAGGGACCTAAGCAACTCGTTCACGACCTGACCCATGCGCCCCTGGTCCTTGAGCCCAGCCTGTCCAGTAAGGGAAGAGGCTACTTCGCGTGATCGACGCAACCTTTTTCCTACGTCCTCCATGCTGGCTACGTACCCTTTGCGGCAATTTGAGCGGGCATCGTCCCATTCTGATCCGGCCCGGCTCCTCCAGGCTCGCAGGGTGTTTTCACTTACGTCCAGGGCAACTCTGATCTGGGGTATATCCATTCCCTCGGCGTACAGGCGGATCGCTTCCGATTCCTTTTCGGCGCGCTTACCCATGCTTAGCTCCTCGGCTCTGGCCGCTTGACGCCGGGAACAACGGCGCGGCCGGCGGCGACATCCGCGCCTCGCTGAGTGATGGTGGCCACAAGGCAGCCGGCCACATCGGACAAGTCAAGAAGCCCCTGCTCTTCGAGCCAGGCAAGTTCGCTTTTGATGCAATCCCTGCTTGCCTTGTGGCCGAACGCCTCGACAACGGAATGCAGGATAGATTCGTTGTGGCTGTAACCTAGATCCTCGGCCAGCGCTCGAAGGATGACGAGCCGGATATCGCTGGTGATCAATTCCTTGAACTTCGAGTTCATCGTTTGCCCCCATGGGTAAGCAGAAAATCGTTGATCATTTCGGTTATATGAGTGAGGCCCGGCATAGCTCCCGATATCTTACCCACATCAGCCTTCATATCCGACATTTGTCCTGCTATTTTGTTGATACGCTCGTAAACCTTTTCCAGATCGGAACTCTTCGGAAGGTACTTAAACTCGCTTTCAATCCGGCTTAAAAGCTCCTTATGCTGGGATAGCCGGTCATTATGGCCGTCGAGGCGTGATTCGGTTTTAAGGTGAGAGGAGCAATTGAGAGGAACATTTCCGATCTTTGTTTCGATCGCAGTGATTTTATCCTCCTGGGCCTTGAAACGGCGGTTGGTTACTTTTTCACGGTTCGACCACCAGACGTAAAAGCCAATTGCGACGTCAAAAGAGAGGTGGATGGCATTAAGCCAGAATTCAGGGGTCGGGTTATTGCCAGTCACATACTCCTCCTATGATCTCCCATTTCGTATTCTATCTGGCATTGCAGGCACCTGACGCAAGATGGCATTACTTTTAATCTGCCAGAGGGGATCGGAAGACCGCAATCGGAGCAACTTCCCTGGGACCTCGGCGAGGAAGTCGGAGTCACAGAATCAAGCCTCCTGAAATGTTCCCCGAGGGCGATCTCCCTTAGCTGCTCGTTTATGTCGTTGGCGCGGTCGATGTCGTCAGCCATTAGAGAGTAATACCCTCGAAATTCGATCAATATAGACGTCTATGTCGTGATCCTCAGCATCGATGATCTCTTTTCCTCCAGGAAGCTCGATAGGATCGCAGAGATGATGCCACATCAGAGGATCTGGGACCATTGGGACGGGATCGTCATTATTTGCTATTCGCGTATGCTCCATCTCGGGGAAGGTCCCATTGAATCGTGAATAAACCCTTGGGCATCCGAAAGTGATCAGAGGAACTTTGATTTGTTCGGCAAAAAGGACAGAAAGAGCCCCTCCGAGAGAGTGGCCTGTGATAATCCAAGGTCCAGGTCTGCCGTTGAGGGCTGAGCATATGGGGTTCCATAATTTCTCAGCTGCCTTGATGAAACCTTCATGGGCGAGATAGCCGCCTTTGGTGGTACCTGGTACCAGAGTGAAATCATCAAGCCATCCCCTGATATTGGCAGTCCCTCGGAAGACAATGTATGTCGTGCCTCCCAAGACTATAACCCCATAACGCAATTCACCAACAGTTGTGAATCTGGAGTCGGCCTCGACGTATGAAGCGCGGCAAAGCTGGGCGGCTAAGATGATATTCTGGTCCATGGCTTACTCTTGAGTGGAAGGCAGAGCTGCGGAACCTGCCGAGCTTGCGCCGGGAACGGAAGCAGTGGACGTGTCCGACACTGGAAGAACTGCCGTCAGATTCGTTGTCGCCGTGCTGATTTCGTCACTAATCGCCTGAAGGGTAGCCGGATCTGCTTCCGCTGCAATTGCGGCCGCGAGCTGTGTATTAAGATTCTGAATGTCAGTGATTGCTTCCTGGACATCAGCGACGAGGGTATCAAGTTGAGCTTTGATTGAGGCTAGAGTAACTGTCATCGTTTGAATCTCCTTTTGCATGTTTATGGCGATACCCAAGATTTTATTGAGCATCGCCATGGTTTGATTGCTCATGATTCAGCCCTGCGGGCCTGGGACCAAAGCGGCCACCTTGTTGAGCTGTCCCACCGTAGCGGTAGACAGACCCAGGGACGGAGCGGCGGCGATAACACCATTAAGAATGGTGCCGGCAGAGATGACGGCGCTTGACGTAGGGTCGGTCCCTGCAGCGGTGGCCACTTCGTGCGCCTGAGACGCAGCTTCAACGGCTGCGGTAATAGTCCCTGCTGCATCGGCTCCAGCTGCTACGGCTGCCCCTGTCGGGCCAAACGCAGGCGCAATGACCGCAATGGCTTTTGATGCTCCCTCTATGACGGGCGCGGCTTTGTCAAAGATGGTTTCGACCCTGTCGAAAAAAGACATCATCTTTCCCCAGAATGTTTGCGGTGCTGCAGGTGTTGACGTGATATCAGACATTGTTGTTTCTCCTTTTTGCCCCTCTCCAGGGCTGGTTAGTTTTTTACTTCTAAGTCCGGTGATGGTGGCTCTTCAATCTCGGCCCCATCGGGAGGCGGCTTAAGCAAACTCGCCGAAGCGCTCGTAATGAGTTGCGCAAGCTCTTTTGGATCGGTGAGCAAGAGGATTATGCTCCAAAGGATTGCGAACATCGCCTTCAGTTCCGGAGCCAGTGTGTAGCCGGTCTGGAGGGTAATCCATAGATCCAGGAATAAACAGACCATTAGCATTGCCAAAAATAGTTGAAATTTTTGATAAGGATTGAGTCTCATCTTTCACCCCCTCCCTGCCCGCAACAACCAGGCAACTGCTCATAGATGACGTCAGTGCGAGCAGTCTGAGGGATGTGGCAGATTGCCAGGTGGGGCATAAGGGGCGGTTGCGAGACTCCCTTCATCGAGTAATCTAGTCTGCCGTTAGTGTGCACCTCGCAATCAGTGACCCTGTAAAACTTGGTCGCTCCGTTATCGTCCTGCACCATTAAATTGCCCTCGCAGCCTGAGAGAAGAATGGTAGCTGCCAATAGAGTCAAAAGAATGATCTTCATTGGAACCTCCATATTTATGGACCGATTCTCTTTTCGGCCTGCTCGATCGTCTCGCCTGCCTGGGGAACAGGGCATTCACCTTTCTTGCAATTGACCTGGGCGATCCAGAATGGGAAAACAAGGTTGTGAATGCCGGTTGGATCTCCGGCAGTCTCGTTAACTCCTGTGTGGTGAGGCTGGCAAAGGACCATCTGGTTGCGGATATCGTCGACACTGGTAATCGGCGTGTCTTTCATCTTGGCGCCATAGCCATAGATATCGAAGATCTCCGCAAGCCATTTCAGGAGATTAAAGTCGACCAGGTCGGCCTCGCTCCACTCGGCAAGAAAATGGTGAGACTGTAGATCTGACGTGGCATTACAGACGAAGCATTTGCCGTGGCCATCAGCCTTTATTTGCTTGACACCCCTGGTGAACTCTGCGCTTTCAGCTGCCCTGGGGACATGTCCGTGAACGATCTCGACGTCTTTCAGATTGATTGCTTCGGTGTGCTCAGCAACATTCATGGTTTAGTTACCTCATCGATAGAGTCTTTCCATCACAATATAGTTAATCTTCACGATGCCAACCATTGCATAAACAATCAAAAACGCTGCAATTCCCAGTATTATGAAAGGCAAAGAGATCAGCCAAAAAAGCACGGTATATGGCCACATGAACTAAGGTGAATCGATAATTTCCTTAATTCCCATATCCCTCAACGAATTAGGCGAAAATAGCCTGCGCTTTCTGATAAAGAGCAAGTCGATCGTTGATCCCGTTGGTTCCACCGTTGATTGCCTTAGTGATGGAGACAAATGCTCCCTTATCGGCCAAAGCATTGAGTCCTCGCGTGGACCAATACCAACAGGCAGACTCAACTGCCCCTTCCTTGGTCTCTAGATAGGCAAAAACCTCTTCGTATGTTTTGCCGGCAGCCTTGGCAAAGGCGATATAATTGTCCTTGCCAGTAACCTGGATCGCGCCCCGACCACGATGCTTCCAGCCGTCTCCTGACTCCACGGGACCGTTACCCAAGCGATCGGCATAAGCGCGATTAGCTATCTTCTCCGGCTGCCGGGCATACTGAGGGGCGATATCGGCAGGGAATCGTTTCGGCCAGGTCAAGGTAAGCGCCTGTGCACTGTAATTCAGATCTTCTTTCACAGCAGTGAACCCTTCGCTCTCGTGGCCGCACTGCCCGAGGAAGGCGGCAATACGGAGAGGAGTATCGATGCTGTATTTGGGAAGGACTGCATTTAGGGCTGATGCCCAGGCTGCCGCTTCCTTGTTTCCAGGGAAAAGCTTAGTAAATTGATCTTCAGTTACCATTCTTCAATAGCTCCTTTCGTCTCGCGCAATCCGGATCGCAGAAGATGACTCCTGTGCGCCAGACATGAGGGCAGATCGCCCGAAATTGGCATTCGTAAGATAGCATGTGAGTGTGGGGGCGGCATTCAGTGCCGCCCCCTTCCAGTGCCGACCTTCGGTCGGCGTCGTTATGGGCCTGGCCAGGATCACGGAGACTGGGCGTCATGGGCCCCTTGTATTATGGTTAAAGTGCGCCGCTCCAGGGAGGGGTGCCGGGAGCGGCTAGAACAAAAAAGAGAACGTCGATGTCATTGAGGAGAATAGAGGACGTGGGGTGAGTGCTCAAAATAAAGCTATTTACAAATAGAAAGCCCCTGAACTGTGGAGAGCAGGGGCTGTCGTGTCGGTGAGAGAATATCTTTTCTATATAACGAAGGTTAACATGATTGTAAAGAAATTATTCTAGAAGGGAGAGCTGGCGGTTGTCCTCCTGGTGATCGCAGATCTGTCTGATCCAGACTTCTGTGAGCTTATATTTGATGGCCAGTGCGCGGTAATCCATCCCTCTCATACGGTCGACCTTGATCATGTCGTCGCGCTTTTTCTGGAGAAGAACGTCCGGTTTGGGTATATAGAACTGAAGCCCTCCGAAGTTTTGGGAAAGAGCAACCGTCGAACGTACGCCTAGAAGCTGAACAAGATCATGGAACGCCTTTGGAAAATCCTCGGGTTTTAAATCGTCAAGCCATTCGCCGTCGTAACTCATTTAATATCCCCTCTTTTCTTTGATTACCCTGAAGCCGCCCGGCTCGGGTAAAAGGACCGGTAATTGCCATTCGTTGGATCGGATCTTTTGAATAATGATGGACCAACACGTATCGCTGCA
>Ga0326727_10013983_pt1 | contig 17635 bp, 15 predicted proteins | sample MB2enrmetagenome_FD_207643 | JGI IMG/M metagenome (GOLD analysis project Ga0326727, IMG submission 207643) | Lab enriched peat soil microbial communities from McLean, Ithaca, NY, United States - MB29MY | ecosystem: Environmental > Terrestrial > Soil > Wetlands > Peat | place: USA: New York...
CAGTTGAGAAACTGCCCAAACCCTCCGATTACGTCAGCGACCTTGCCCATGTGCTTTCGCCTGGCGCAGTTCTGCGTATTGATCGCATTTGCAGCCAGCTTGATCGCTCGAATGCCGATACGCAGGTTGCGGTGGTCACTATTCGCACACTGAATGGGGCGGACATAGCGGACTATGCCAGGAAGTTGGCGAACGCGTGGGGAGTTGGCAGAAAAGGCTCAAACCGCGGGGTAACATTGCTGCTGGCGACCGATGACCACAAGTGGAGGATCGCGGTGGGCTATGGACTGGAAGGGATCCTGACCAATTCCAAGGCGGACGCGATCGGGCAGGAGATGATTCCTCGGCTTCGGGCCAACGACTATGACGGTGCCGTGACCTTGGCCGTGGACGAGATAGCACGGGTCGTTGCGACTTGCGCCAAGGAAAAGCTGGATCCCATGATGGAGCCGCACGCCCATTGAGTTCACCCACCCGCCACCGAACGTTAGTCGAGAAGGTACAATTTCTCATCTGGCATTTCAAGGGAGCCTACGACGCTTCGATGGTTTCTTTGCTCAGTCCTGATGTTCGCCGTGGTCCCCGCTGCATTCGGACAATCCTAACCCGCGCCGTTCGACCTCCGGTGGACCTTGGGATCCCGTCGAAACTGTGAAATCGTCCGGCATCTAGGCGGCGTCGGTTTATTTGCAACGGGGCCCGTCTTGGCTGAGGGGTATTTCTTCCCGGCCGAAGGACAGGGCAGCGGAGACTACTCTGTCGTTCGGTCAAACGATGCTGGAACGCATAGGGAGGAGATCGCCAGAAGCCGCATGCACGCGACCGAGCCTTCCGTTTCCTTTCTGAACGAGAAGACCGGATGAATCTCGGGAATGAGCGTGGATGCATCCGCCTGGGTACTTCGAACGGGCGATGCTGGCTCCCACTGGAGAATGCTAATGCTGGGCCTATGGCATGGAAGAGGTCGCCGGTTCGATCCCGACCAGGTCCACCATGAAATCAGTGACTTAAGGCAATCCGTACCCGAATCTTGATCTGTTTCCAGGAACACAAAGGAACCAATCAGCCTCAATCGGCTGCGTCAAAGGCCCGGCCTATGCTGCTCTCTCTCCGCAGAGGAGAGAAGGGAAGAACCAGCCTGGAGGAATCGTGATTGGCGTTGGACTCGGGCTCCATACAGGCCCGGCATGTTCTGCCTAACAGGCGGATATCGCTCCAGAAAGTGGCTCTGCACATATAGCGCACGTCCAATCGCGTCTTGAGCCGGCGGATTTGCCGATTGTAAAAATGCTCAAGCTGGGCGGGATGCACGCGGCTCAGAATCTCCTCCTCGCGGCGGAAAGCGAGTGTCGCCGCTCCGGTGATTCCGGGACGATAAGGCATATTGATAATGTCGGCATACAGCGGCAGCTTGGGCCGCGGACCGACCAGGCTCATATCGCCGCGCAACACGTTGTAAAACTGCGGCAGCTCATCGATCTTCAGCTTGCGCAGCCAGAGGCCTGCGCGAGTTATTCGACTATCTCCTCCACGGGTGAGGCCCGGACCATTCTTCTCTGAATCGAGGGCCATGCTGCGAAACTTGTACATCCGGAAGAGACACCCATCTCGCCCAATGCGATTCTGCGCAAACAAGGCGGGGCCACGAGAGGATAGACGCACACACAATGCGATGGCCAGCATCGGAATCCCCAAAAGAACTAGAACCAGCACCGCAACCATGAGATCGAGAAGCCGCTTGAAATGGGAGAGGCTCCATTCGCTGGCCGTGGGGCTTTCGAGTCGCTGTTCGCGATCCGGCGCTCCATCCTTTACAAGCGGGCTCGCGGCGACCGGAAGTACCGGGAGGGAGAGAGAGCCTGACTCAAGCGCGCTACTGGGACGATGCATGGATGCTTACCTCGAAAGCGGAATGAAAACTCAATGCGCTCGTGATGCCCGATGCGCATGAGCCTGTGTGTGTGGCGAAGACCTTAGCCGGAACGCCAAACTGTTTGATTTCCAGAGCATTTTCACTGTTCCTGTAGTGCCGGCATGTTGTATTCCGCCCTGGCCGCGATAACCCGGCGAGGGTGGGGAACCCATATCCTCAAACGATCGACGAGGATGCTCTCGCCCGCGACGACGACTATATGTGCATCATCGCCCGCAGCCGCTGTGAATCGACGGGAGGAGGGAATATTTTGGCGGAGAAGCGAGACAGTAATGGGACGAGTCTCGTTATCGGAATCCGATGAGCTATGACTGATTGAGATGTCCTCATGGACGAGTTGAGCTGCTTCCACAAGTCGATAACGGCTGCGGTTCGCTCACCCCCGGATCTGAATCGCCGGACCCTGGGGCGCGCGGATTTCTTCCCCGGTCGCGCAGCTCATCGCGACCGTCTACTTGAGAATGTTGACGGCAGCCGCGCCCAAGGCAAACTGGGAGAAAATCTCGGTCCAGGCCATGAACTGGCGCATGGCCCCCGCCCCAATATTCTTCTCTGGCACCACGATGGTGTCACCGGGATTCAGACGCAGATTTCCAAAGTCCGAGGTCAGAACCGATTGGCCCGCGCCGCGTCCTGAAACCGATCCGTCTGCCCGCAAGACAAACACCTGCCGATGGTCGGCATCGCGATTCATGCCGCCGGCCAGATGAAGATAGTTGTCTGCGCGCGCGCCGCCGCGATAGAGAAAGGCATTCTGGTCAAACACCGCGCCAATCACCTGAACGGTGGCGGGCCTGGAAGGAACCAGGAGCGTGTCTCCATCCTCAAGAGGCATCTCCGGCAGTTCGCTCTCCCCTGTGCTGTGCGGCTTCAAATCCAGCACAATCCTGCCGGTGGGCTGTAGCCGGCGCAACCGCTCGATCAGCTCGCGGTTGACGGAAGAGACCTGCGTACCCTGCCGCGCGGTCTGCGCGCCGCCGTTCGCCAAGCCCCCCACCTCACTCGCGCTGTCCATCTTGATCGAGGCGCGCAGCAATTGATGCTCGAGACGGTCGGCAAACTCCTTCAGTCGCAGCTCTTCGAGCGCCCGTGTGCTCTTGCGGGTAAACTCCGAGCCATAGAGATAGGCGTTGCCGGTGAAGCCGCCGGCGCGCGCAACCAGGGAGCGCAGCGTCTCGCCCGCACTCACGCTGTAGACGCCGGCATGAACAAACTCACCCTCCAGGTGCACATACTTGGTCTGCTCGTCGATGGGCGGGTGAACGTCCTCCTGCGAGAAGATGGTTACCACGTCGCCCGGTTTCAGCTCCAGATCCTGCGACGCGTCGCGATCGAGCACCAGCTTGCCCAGGTTGAACGGAAGCAGCGAGGTGGACATGGTGGCCGGATCCAGTCGCTCGACGACGGCGAAGTTCCAATCGGTTTGCGCGCCGGGACTGGAGACCGCGGCCGGCTTCTCGGTGAGCTCCTCCCTGCTGGAGGGCGCGGCCAACTCCGGCGCGGGAAGGCCGAGCTGGGTGCGGCGCCACCAGTAGTCGCGCGTCACCAGCGCGTCGCGATCGGGCAGCAACTCGCTCAGGCGCATGCCGGCGTGCCAGAGGAAATGCCCCGGATTGGCCAGCGAGCCGCGCAGCGTCACCGCTTCCCGATAGCTGGAGACGATCGGATCGATGCGCACAATGTCGCCGTCGGCCAGCAAGCTCTGAAGACTGGCGGCGTCCGAGGCCAAAGTAAAGGCGTGGCGTTGCGCATGGTCCTCGATGCGCTCCACCGAGATGCGCCCGCCAGAAGAGACGGTGGTTCTTCCGCCGCCCATATTCAGCAACTCTTCGACCGGCTGCTGGCCGCGCAGCTCATAAATTGCGGCCACGCGCACGCTGCCCAGCAGCGCCGCCTGCGGCCCGGCGGCGGGAATGTAAAGCACATCGCCGGACTGCAACTGCGCATCGCCGCTCTTGTCGCCCTTTACCAGCAGCGCATAGAGATCGAAGTCCGTGATCACCTTGCCCTCACGCTTTAGCAGCACATGGCGCATGGAGCCGGCGCCGGAGGGACCGCCGCTCAAAAAAACCGCATCCACCAGTGTGCTGAGCGCGCTCACCGTATACTCGCCGGGCTGCCGCGCCTGCCCGGTGACGTAGATCTGAATGGAGTGTATCTCCCCCATATCGACGCTCAACTCGAAGTTGCGGTAGACCCGCTCCAGCGCGGCGCGCAGGTGACCGGCGACCGCGGAGAATTCAAGGCCCGCGACATGCACGGCGCCCGCCTTGGGAAGGTAGATCTCTCCCTCGCGGCTCACGCGCAGATTGGCGCTGAAGTTAACCTGTCCCCAGATGCGGATGTGCAATTCATCTCCGGGGCCGACCACCATGTTCTCGGGCGCCGGCGCCTTGTCGATCAGGCCGAAGGCGGCCGCCCGCTGAGAAAAGAGGCCGGCCCCGTAGATGGGCAGCATATGGCCCGTGGTTGCAGCCACAAAGAGCTGAAACTCGGTGGGCGGCGCAGACGGCAAGGAACGCCCGCCTTGCTGGCCGGCGGACCTCTTCCCGCGCGACGCCTGCTCCGTGAAATTCGAACCGCCAGGAAGACTCTTATCGGCCGAAGCCTCAGAGGAGTGGTCCGGCTGCGGCGATCCCTGATCGGAGGGCGCGTCCATCGACAGCTCGGTGGGCGAAGCCGGCGACTGGATTGGGGAAGGCAAGGGAGCCGTCTGCTGCAACTGGCAGTCGATGGAATCCGAATCGTCGCATTGTGCGCGCAATGCGGGAGCGCAAAGGAGGAGGAGCGAGGCGCCGGCAACCGCGCAAAACGTCGTGCGGCGAAGGCTCGAGCGGGCGGATGAATGGTCTCTCATAGACGCCCTATTGTTCACACATCCGCGGGGTCAGCCGCACCGGAAAATGCCGAAGAAACTCAGCACTGTTCCTAAATCGGACAGTTTCATAAGTGTCTTCCCATTATCGATTTCGCGCGTTGGTTCTCCCCGCATTTTCCGCCTGTTCTCCTCAATTCACAGGTAATCTGAGCGCAGTTTCCGGCCCCGCGGCCAGACTATCCAGAGGAAGCCCAGCGTGCCGACAGAAGAGCAGGAATCGACCGTACCCGCATCTCAGCCTCGATCCGGTTTCTTGCCGCCGGCGATTCAGGTGGCATTCAAACGAAGGAAGCTGATTGGCGCCGCCATGCTGGCTATTGTTGTGCTGGCCTCGGCGGTTGTCCTGCTGCTGCCTGATCGCTACACGGCCACGATTGTCATCCTTCCTCCGCAGCAGGGCGGCGTTACCGGCTCGGCCATGCTGGCGCAGTTGAGCAGCATGAGCGCCATGGCTTCGGGCGGCGGCATAAGCATCAAGAATCCCAACGACCTGCAGGTGGCCCTGTTGAAGAGCCGCGCGGTGGAGAACGCGTTGGCTGAGCGATTTCAATTGCAGGCGCTCTATCGCCGCAAGTACCTCTCGACGACCCGAAAGCGCTGGGAGCGGGTCACATCGATCGACAACGGCTTGAAGGACAGCCTGATTCATCTCTCGGTGACCGACGACGATCCGCGCCGCGCCGCCGATCTGGCCAGCGGCTGGGTGGAGGAGTACCGGCGCCTTTCGGCGACCCTGGCGGTGACCGAGGCCGCGCAGCGCAGGCTCTTCTACGAGCGACTGCTGAGCGCGGCGCAAGGGGACTTGGCGCGCGCCGAAGAAGAGATGAAGCAGACCGAGCAGCGCACCGGCGTGATCGAATTGGACGGGCAGGCCCACGCCATGATCGCCTCGGCGGCCATGCTGCGCGCCCAGGTCGCGGAAAAGCAGGTCGAGATCCAGGCGATGCGCCAGTTTGCCGCCGACGGGAATCCTGACCTGGAGCGCGCGCGGCAGGAGTTATCGAGCCTGGAGGGCCAGTTGGCCTCGATGGACGTGGACAACGATCGCGCGGAGGGCGACCTGGTGGCGCCCAAGGGCAAGGTCGGCGAGGCGGGCATGCAGTATGCGCGCGCGCTGCGCGAGGTCAAGTTCCGCGAGATGGTGCAGCAGTTGCTGACCCGGCAGTATGAGGCAGCGCGGATCGATGAGGCGCGGCAGGGATCCCAAGCGCAGGTTGTCGATCCGGCGCTGGTGCCCGATCGTCCCAACTACCTTTTCAAGATAGCGATCTGGCTGGGGGCGCTGCTGCTCTCTTTGCCGATGGCTTTGCTGATCGCCATGGGTGCCGAGGCCGCGGAGATTCTCGGCGCTCGCCGCCGCCGCTCAGGTTCGTGGGCCGTGACGCTCGAGGAGCTTCTATCCGAAGGCGCGCGATGAGGGCGCTGAAGGCCATCGGCGTGGACCGCGCCGTGGCTTACACGTTTCTGGCGCGGGTCGTGAGTATCCTGGGAAGCATCGGGACGGTTCTGCTGATCGTCCGCTTTCTCAGCCCGGTCGAGCAGGGCTATTACTACACGCTGCTCAGTCTGGCAGCTCTGCAAACCGTCTTCGAACTCGGATTCTCCTTTGTCATCTTGCAACTGGCCGCGCACGAATCGCCGCTGCTGACCATGCACCCGGACGGGCGGATCGAGGGCGACCCCGAATCTCATGCGCGTCTGGCATCGGTTTTGCAACTGACGCTGCGGTGGTATCTTCGCGCCGCGGTGGTGCTGGCGGCGATCCTCTTCCCCCTGGGCATCGCCTTCTTTTCGGCAAAGGGAGGCGCGCAGGTTCGAGGGGGGTGGCTCGGCCCTTGGACAGCGACTGTATTTGCCATCTCGATGACATTGTTTTTGACGCCGCTGTGCTCATTCCTTGAAGGCTGTAACCAGGTGAGGCAAGTTGCCGGAGCGCGCATGATACAGGCGGTGGTGGTGCTGGCGATCTCCTGGGGCGCGGTTGCATCCGGCCATGGACTCTATGCTTGCGCGCTGGTCAATCTGGGCTGGTCTGCTGTCGCGGGGGTCTTCATCCTGCGGCGGCGCGGAACGCTGCTTTCATTGCTGCGCTATCCATCGAACGGCAAGGGAATCTCCTGGAACAAGGAGATATGGCCCTTCCAGTGGAAGATTGCCGTCAGTTGGCTCTGCTCCTACTTTACGATGCAGGTTTTCACGCCCATTCTCTTTTCCTTGCGGGGTCCGGAAGAGGCAGGCAGAATGGGCCTTTCGTTGAGCATTACCGGATACCTTCCGGTTGTGGCTCTCTGCTGGATCATGCCCAAGGCGGCGCCCTTCGGGCAGCTGGTCAAATCTGGGCGGCTGCGGGAGCTGGATGCGCTTTTCTTCCGGACGCTCCGGCAGTCGCTGGCGCTGACTCTGCTTCTGGCGGGGGTCTGTTTCGCCCTGGTGCTGGGCGCGCAATCGATTCTTCCGGCAATTGCCTTGCGCATCGAGACACCCTGGATCTTCGCGCTGCTGTTCTTCACCGCGGTCAGCAGCTTTGTGGTTCAGAGCCTGGCCGTCTACCTGCGCTCCTTCAAGCGCGAACCATTCCTGCTCCAGTCGATGGTGGTGGCGGGACTTACGCTGGCGGGCATACTCCTGGCTGCGCCGCGATGGGGAGGCCCGGCGATTGCCATTGTCTACTTCGCGGCAAGCGGCGTGATGGGGTTGCTGTGGGCGGTCATTATCTTTCATGCGCAGAGAAATGCACGGCGGCAAGATCGGGATGGCCGGACAGAGGACCATGAAGTCCTGGCAGCCATGCCGGCAAACGGCCTTGTGGGAGGTGCAAAGTGACTCAAGCGATTCCTCTTGGCAACGAAACGAAAGCTCGTGGATTCATTGCGCGAGCAGTTTTCCCCTCGATTCAGGTCCGTTTTGCCGTTGCTCTTCTGCTTACGTTCTTTCCCCTCGCAATTCTCTATCCTCTCGATTACCCGGCGGGAGAGCTGATTACGCTCTGCTGCTGGTTATGGGTATTCCCGTCGCGCCTGGGATGGCTGTCGCTGATCCTGGCCGCGCTGATTCCCAACAGCACTTATGGCTACTACGCCTTCAACCTCTTCTGCCTGATTGCGACTTTGGCGATTGCCATTGCGGCCCACAGGTCCACGGAGCTGCATTTCAAGCAGTTATCCAGCCTGCACAGATTCGCAAAGGGCTGCATGCTCGTCACGCTCGTTCTTGCCGCCGCGCAGGCCGCCACGGATCCGATTATGTGGAAGTCTATCTTCTCCAATATCTCGCTGGAAAGCGGACGGGGAGCCGGCCTTAGACCTGAGCCCTCCCAACTCGCCAGTCTTCTTGCGCTCTACCTGGTTCTTGTTGTAACGCGAATCGAAATCGCACGGGTACAGCGCGAGGAGATTTACAAACAGAACTCGCTTGCCGTGGAAGCGATGGGGGCTATCCTGGCGACACTAGCCCTGACCCGCAGCTTTTCCGTCCTGATCGTCGCCATCTGCTTCTTGCCTGTGCTGTTTATCCAACAAAAGAATCTCCTGCTGCGAATCCCCGCGCTACTGGCTGGGGGCATCGCGGGAATCTTCTTCCTGGGAGATCGAATCCGCGACGGAATCGCCACGTCGAGCGGATCGATCACCGATTTGATGACCGATTCAGTCAACTCCTGGCGAAATATCCCCGATCTGCTCATCCTCTCCAATTATCGCGATTGCCTCTTACCGGGAAATCCCTCAGAAGTGCGGCTGAAGATCAATACCTTCGCGGTAAGCATGAGTCCGGCCCTGGTGTGGATCAAAAACACGTTCTCGACATTTTCAGCGGCAGGCATCACGGTTGGGCTGCTTGTCACGGCCGGCGTATTCATCTGGGGAGGCGCGATCGGTTTCAGCAGCCTTTCTTCCCACAGGTCGATGCGAAGCTCCTGGCTCATGCTGTATCTCGCCGCCTGGATCTTCATGGCCAAGTGGGATCCATCGCTATGGGTGGCGCTGGGCCTGCTGCTGTCGATGCGCAAGCTGAACGAGCAAGAACCGGAAAAATGCGCTCCGTTTATAAGCCGGAAGTTGCATCGCATGGCATTGGAGACATGAGTACAACTCATGGCTGAGCAGGCAGGCGTCGGCGCTTCCGCACAAGTCACAGCCAAGCGCCAACAGACTAAGACACTCAACGCGGAAAAGGAGACTCGCAATCATGCCCGCAATCCAAGACGCAATCTACTCTTCGAGCGGCTACCATGAGCAAAAGCATGGCATCAGCTTGAAAGCTTCGGATTTGATTACTCGCAATAGGACCCGGAAGTTCAGCGCGCTCATCGAAAGTTCGAGTTTAGACATTCTCGAGGTCGGCATAGGGCCAGGATGGAACATGGTTCGCCTTCCCGCTCATCGCCGCGTCGGACAGGACGTGACGCTCGCCTATGCCGGGCAACTCGGAAATTGCGGCGTGGAATTCGTCTCCGATCTGTCCCAACTCTCCGGGCAGCAATTCGATGTAGTAATCCTGTCGCACGTTTTGGAGCACTTACTCGAGCCGGCTAAGCTGCTGGCGGAACTCAGAACTCTACTAAGGCCGCAGGGAAAACTGCTGTTAATCGTTCCGCTGGAATCCCCGGTCCGGCACTCTTCCGCACATGACAATAACCACCATCTATTCTCATGGAACGCTCAAACCTTGAAAGACTTCCTGATCGCGTGCAACTACTTCCTTTCGTCTTGCAAAGTAAAACGCACTGGATTCGACCGATACGCGGCCGAGCTGGCCGTTCGACTCGGCGGAGGCTATGGGCTTTACAGATTTCTGCTTTTACTTCTTCGGACCATTCGGCCATCCCATGAGATACAGGTTATCGCTTGTTTTCGCGCAGATGGCGAGCACGGTCAAGACGACCTCGGGGCGGGAAGCCAATGAGGATATGTTCACGCTTGTCAAAGCCTCGCAATCCAGATGCCGATACCTCCGCCGGATTCGCGCGCTGGTGGCGCAGGACGGAAGCGATTCGACCTCACGGCAGGAAGAAGGATCATCATGCTTCGATACTGGTTTGACAAAGTGGAAACCCTATTGAACATTGAGATCACGCGAGTCTCTTCGCGCCTCTCCGATCTTTCGCCGGAGATGCGGAAAACAATCGAGCAAGTGCGTCCTTACACCATGACCAGCCTGAGCCGGCTGGCCGCGCTCTGCGGCGCGGTCGACTACGTTGTTGCGAACCACATCCCGGGAGCCTTTGTTGAATGTGGCGTATGGAGGGGAGGCAGCACGATGGCCGCCGCCCAAAGCTATCGCCGGCTGGGACGGGAAGATGTTGACCTGTTCCTCTTCGACACATTCGAGGGAATGCCGGAACCCGGCGTTGAAGATATCTGCAGAGGCACCGGCGCGCCGGCAAAAGATATTCTTGCTGAGAGCGGCAGTCATTCTCCCATGAAGTGCTACGCGCCGATCGACGAAGTGCGCCGCAATCTGGCAAGCACGGGGTATCCGGCCGAGCGCCTTCACTTTGTCAAAGGAAAGGTCGAGGAGACGATCCCGGTTCATGCGCCGCAAGAGATCTCGATTCTGAGGCTGGACACGGATTGGTACGCCTCAACCAAACATGAGTTGACTCATCTCTATCCCCGGCTATCGAAGAATGGCGTATTGATCATCGATGACTATGGAGATTGGGATGGCGCTCGCAGAGCAGTCGATGAATACTTCGCAACACTGAGCCTGAAGCCGCTTCTCAACAGAATCGACAATACGGGGCGTATCTGCGTAAAGCCCTGAGCATTGGTCTCTGCCCAGGCACGGGCACGTCAAGGAAAGAATCCTCATGAGACAAAGGGCTGCATTGGTTTCGCTGCGCTTTAATCCGGCATTTGTTCAGCATCTTGTTGCCTATGCCAAGGCGCTCCGCGAGCTGAATTTCGCCGTCGACTTTCTGCTTGACCCGGCATACAGGCAGTTCCCGGAGCTTGAGAAGCTGGCAAACGTCGCAACTGACTTCGAGATTCCCCACGGTACTTGCTATACGCATGCACTCTTTCTGAATGTAGCCTCACAGCATCGCAGCCTAGCAGCGCGCCTGAAGCGGGCCGGCGCACGGATTCTGTATGTCTATCACGAGCCATGGAAGACGATTCGATCGTACCTCAAGACGGATGGAATCCGGAGTCTGCTGATTGGTGCCGCTGCCCACCGCGTCTCGCTTCCCTTGCTGCGGCTTGCGGATGTTGTGATCACCGGATCGGAATATGCGCTGAGCACATATCGACAGAACGATGCGCGCCACAACAGCAACGCCTGCAGTTTCCCGCTCATCTACGACGACGAGGCGGGACCGATCGCGCCGGAGATGGTCAACCGGAAACTCTACTTCTCTTATGTAGGAAGTATCAACCGCGTCCATGGCTTCGATCAGTATATCGATGTCGTGCGCGAATCGATTCTGCGCGACTCCGATCTGAGATTTCTAATTGCATCCCGGTCTCCGCTTCCCGCATTTGTGCTAAAGGACAAAGTCATCCGTTCCAATCCGGACAAAGTTAGAATCCTGTGCGGGCGCATTCTGCAAATCACCGAGATCAATGACTGTTATGCGAGCAGCCTCTGCGTATGGAACCTCTATCGCCGATCCACGCAAAGCGGGGTGTTGCCAAAGGCATTCATGTTCGGCACACCTGCCATCGTGTCAAGAATCGGTTCGTTCCCGGAATTCGTTTGCGACGGATTCAATGGCAGATTCTCCACGGCGGGCGATCCGAACGAGGTACTGTCGGTATTGGAGGAGATTCGGAATAGAATCCATGAATATGCCGTCAATTGCAGGCGCAGCTTTCTGGAGACGTTCTTTTATAGGTCGAGGCTAGCGGAACTCAGTCAAATGCTTGGCTGACTCAGTTTGCTGTTTGCATAGCCCGGGGAAGGCTTGTGGGCATAAATGCTCGTAAGCGTGTGATCGTAAACTTCAAAGGTGCGTCCGATCATTGTCTCGACGGTGAAGGATTTCTCGAATAGAGCGCGCGAATGCCTTCCGAAGGATGCGCGCAGGCCGGGATCGTCAAGCAGCGATTCGAGCGCATCGCGCAACGTGCGCTCGTTGGTCCGGCCCACGAGGAGCCCATTCCAGCCTTGGCGCACGGCTTCGGAGACACCTCCGGTATCCGTCGCAATGATCGGCAGGCCGGCGCACATGGCCTCCAGGATGCTGATCGGCAAGCCCTCGTACCGGGATATCAGCGCAAACAGATGCGTATTGGCAAGCAGTTCACGAACCGAAGCGCAGTCGCCTAAAAACTCTGTGCGGCTCGTCAATCCCAGTTGTCCCACAAAAGCGCGGGATTGCTCCAATAAAGGCCCATCGCCGATCAGCAAGAGCCGAAAGGGCGCTTGCACCTGGCTCAGCGCCCGCAACAGAGTCCTATGATCCTTTTGGGCATTGAATCTTGCCACCATCGCGATCACTGGAGGGCCTCCCCTTTCGGGGTGCGCTCGTAACAAACAATCGGGTATCCCATTAGCAATCGCGCTCATGTGGCTGGTATCGGCGACACCATAATGAAGAGCCAAGTCATAATCGAATTTGGACACCACGATGATATTCGCGCCCAGGCGCCCCGCGAGCCACTCCAGCGGCATCGCAATCCATTTGCGAAGTTGCGACACTCCCTCGGAAAAAGCCCAGCCATGCGCCGTGAAGACACATGGGACGCGATGGAATCGAGCGGCGATGCGTGCCAGCAAGCCGGCTTTGGATGAGTGAGCATGGATAAGACTCGGCTGGAACTCTCGAATAACTTTCGACAGTTGAGCGAGCGCGCAAAGGTCTTTCAGCGGATTCAATGGCACGACCAGCTGAGTCAGCAGGAAAACAGGGATGCCAAGGATGCGCGCCTCATTGGTGAGAAACCCGCTCTCTCCTGTCGCCAAGGCCACGTTGTAACGCCCTACGGAGGCGCGGAGCAACTCGAGAATATGCGACTGAGCGCCACCGTGTTCGGCGCGTGTAATCACATACAGAACTCTCGTCTTGGATGTTGACTGCTTGCGCGCCAAGGCTTACCTCCCAATTCAGGCGTACTTGGCTGTAAGCGTATCGCTGAAAGGAAGTCAATATGTTTGCAAAATGCCAGATTTGTTTCATATAGTGCAGGGATGGGAATGCATGATCGAAAGCTTTCCCGGATTGGAATGAGGCCCTGCCAACGTATCTCACTGGCATAACACCAATAGTGCACGGCGTATTTATTTCTTGTAAGATCAGTGGCCCTGCTGCGCGACAAAAGCCGCCAGATCCTGCTGATTGTCGATCTTGCCGCGCAGCATCTCAACGATGACGTCGTGCTCGATCATCTCCGAGATGGCGGCAGGAACGTCGTGGCCGGATTGCTGCCCAGGAAAGTGAATCAGTAGCACCGGTCTGTCGTCGAAAACTCCTCCCGAGGCGCTCTCTTCTTCGGCGCTCCAGTCTTCGGCGTCCCGATAAAGCGAAATGCGCCATGAATGATCTGAAGTGACGATCACCGTGGTTTGGCTTGCCGATGGGGTCGCGTCAATCTCCCTTAAGAGCGTGCCGAGCGTTTCATCGGCAAGCGCCAGATTGTCGATATAGCTTCCGCCAGGGCGCAGCACGCGACGCTGACGATCGTAAATGCCGGGTGGATGGGGGACGGGAAGATGAAGGAAGATAAATCGAAGCCGGCTGTTTTCAATCAATGCTCCCGAGTGCGCCATGATATTTCGGAACCGCATCAAATGCATCTCTTCATCTGTTGCATTGCGATTGGTCACAGTGGCCCATAGCTGTTTTGGAGCCGCGGCTGCGTTGACCAGCGCGGAGTTATCTTCAGAGGCTCCGAACTCTTCCAATGGAAAAACATCGGGTGACCAATAACAGGCATTGAGAAGCGGAGCGAAGATCGGGCAGTAAGGGTTGAACCATCCATCGACACCCGCAGCCCATCCGTTGCTGTGAGCCAGGGCAAAAAGGGTTTCATTTATATCGTACTCAGTCCAGCGGTTTTGCGATTCGTCCCAGTAGGAGAGCTCTCCATTGACAGAGCTGCGAAACTTGTCGAAGCGGCGGCCCAGGATCAGCGACGGAATGATGCGGTCCGTGCGGAATCCCACCGGCCTAAGATTGCTGAACGAGAAACTGTTCTGGCGAAGCTGGTGAAGGTTAGGCAGAGTGAGGCCCGCGGGGGGGGCTTCGAATACCTGCTTGTAGGAGAGCTCGTCGAAGAGTATCCAGATAATGCGTTGACTGGAATTGCTCTGTGCCGGCGCGGGCAGATGCGCGGCAACGGCATTTTGGACGGGCGGCCGAATCAGCGCGAGATAAAGTAATTGCGGCACAATCCAACAGGCAGAAAGTGCAGACGCCGCCAGGGTGAGGCGCGTGGCGCGTGCAGCCAAATGGGTGCAGCGGGGAAGGGCGAATGCTAGCGCGTTAGGCAGCAGAATACTGGCAAGGAGAAGATTCTCCCACAAATGCTCCAGGCGGGCGACGGGGAAGAGCAGACGGAAGAGCACAAGTATAGCCACATTCACGATGCGCCACAGGATCAGGCCCGCAAACATGGCATTGAAAAGTCTCTGCAGTATTGGCGGAAGATACCCAGCAGCAACCAGCATGCCCGTCATCAGGATAGAAACACCAAGCAGGTCGAAAAGGAGGCCCCCGATGAGGTTAGTGACCGGCAGGCCATGATGAAAGAGATCGTGGTTTGTGGGGTTGAAGAAGGGCAGATAGTCGGAAAAAAGCAGCAAGAGCGCCGCGCCAATGCCCTCCAGTAGAACGCGCATCTTCATGGGAGTCTTTCTACGAACCAAAGTGAGCGGCCGTTGGGGAGCTGCTCGCGCCCGCGGACGGCAAATCTCTTTGCAATCGCCTGCACAAAATAGTCTTCGCTCAGGTGACTAAATAGCATCTGGCGTCCGCGGCAAAGCTCGTCGAATTGCGAATCCTGCCGGGGCATCCATTCGAGAATCGCCCAGTGGGTGGAAATCTCCCATAACTGTTCAAGGATCTCGACCAAGGGAATCTGGTCGGCGACTAACAGATGATGCAATATGCCCAGCATCAACACGCAGTCGAATTGCCCTCTTGCCCGATCAAGCAATCCGGCGCTCTCTCGATTTCTCCAGCCCACTGGCGGCGCAGGCCGGGCAAAGTCCGCGACTAACGGAAGAATGGAAAGTCCGGCACTGTGCGCGGTCCGCCAATTAAGATTCGTCGCTTGCACGTCCGTATCCCAGGCCACCACATAGGCCCCGCACTCGGCGGCAATTCGCGAATAGACGCCGGTATTGGCGCCCACGTCCAGAACGCGCGCGGGCCGAATCAGCTCCAGAGTGTTGCGAACAAAGAGCTGCTTGATCTTGTTATCCTGCGGCTTGTAGTGGCAAGCATTTTGCGTGTAATCGCTCCATCGGGAATCGCGCATACCAGGCGAAAGAGAGCGGAGGACTTTGCGCGTGGAGCGCAGCAGGCGGCGCAAGGCGTAAGCGGCTGCTTCTTCAGAGAGCAGCGGGCGCACGTTGGCGAAGCGCGTCTTATTCTGAAGCAACAAAGGAAGAGTAACCAGAGAGAGCAGAGGCCGGCGCCAGCGGGAGAGAAGAGGCAAGTAGGGAGCAAGGTCAGCCGGTTCGTATCCATCGCGCCGTTGCTGTGTGGCGGAGAGCGGCCAGCCGCAATAGGCATAGGCGCACAAAGGCAGCAGGAATGTCCGTGCAAACTGCGCATAGGCCATCCAAAGAGAACTCTTCAGTTCGCGGCGCTCAAAGGACAACACGTCTACAAAGATCGCCCGTGGCCCGCAAAAAAGAATATTCAACGGTGTTGCATCCTTCAGAATAAGCCCTTGTTCAAGCGCCTCTTCGCACAGATCGAGTGTCAGTTCGGCGGCCTCCATCCACTGGCTTGGCCCCCACTCCCAGGGATAGGAAGGAAAGAAGACGCGCTCATGCTCAAGCAGCGCCGCCTGCGCAGCTTCGCCGCTGAGCACTGTCGTTGGCGCCATGCGACGCTGCTGCATCCAGCGTTGCGCAAGCGGGGACCGGAGCCAGGACAACACAGGCTCTGAATGCTGCGGATATATCTCGCGCAGAACCCGATCCCCGTCCAGGTAGACCCTCCCTTGAGGGTCACGGAAGGTTCCCTCTCCGATCTGTTCACGTTGGTTCATTACTGAGCGTTTTTTCCACCTTTGAATCGGCAGCGAGTAACCAGGTTTTGCAGAAGCGCTTGCAGACGCCTGCGAAGCATGAAGACCATGCCGGCGAAGGTCGTGCTGATGATTTGAAATGCAAGCAGCCCGGAGCCGGGATCGACATACGCGTATGCTGGCTGGACAAATACACAAAGTACTACCAGTAATTGGAAAGCTGTGAGCAATACACTCACCCGTGCGTCGAGCCTTCGCATGATCCCGTCTCCACTACTTGATTTGCCTGACTTCTGTATCGTAGTCAGTCCGATGTTCCATCAACGGGAATGCGCTTCAATTGATTGCGTGACATTACTGAAATGGGAAGATATTGAATGTGGAATCACGAAGGGAAAGTCAAGTCCGAAATTATTCTGTAGAATTCCGTTTTCCACGGTAGTTGGTTCTTGTTCTGTTTGTTGAGGAGCCGGCGTGCGGAGGGCCCATAGCGAAGCCAGGGTTGCCATATCCCGAAACCGCAGCGGTGGAGTCAATGCGCGCGGCGAAGTCCCGGATCGGGATCACAAGACGATCGATCTCGCCGGCTGGCATCGTGTCTACATGAACCGGGAGCGCTTTGCGCGGCACGCGCCGCAAATTGCGTTTCTCGATTAACCCGGAGGTATCCCAGGTCCGGATTGTTGGACTTGGGGGACACGGCGCTGGTCAATATCGCCTCAGCGCTGGGGCGGCGGGTTACGGTCAGGCTTGGGGATGCGCCGTGAATTGGGCGCTTTCGCGGCGGTGCGCTTCCGCGCCCGCAGCTTTTTGGCGAGGGCTTCGAACTCCGGAGCTAGGGCATCGTACTCGCGTTTGAACTCGGGATCGGCAAGCCACTTGGCCGCAAGCTCTTTTAAGGGGATGGTCATACGAACTCCTGTCCATCGTTTAACAACTCTTAGTTCAACTCACCGTTGCTATTTCTTTACCAGTTTGTCAAGGTTCTCAGCGAAAGATTTGACTTCATCCTGGTGACGGCGCAGTTCACGAAATACAAAAGAAAAGACTACTATGCTCTCGTCAAATATTTGTATACATTCGTCTTCAGGTAAATTGTGCAAACCGTCGCTAGCTAATCTGTATAGGTGAACGAAAGGATTCTGACCACTCTGTGGCTTCAAATATTCTGGAAGAATACTCCCGATTAGTTCCAATCGCCTTCTGAATCCTCGGTCTTTCTTCGCTTTCTCGATTTTAGCCTTTAGCTTCGCATTTCCAACCTTTTGATCTTGCAAAAGTCTTTCAATAAGTGGATCAATTTGATTCTCGACAACCCGTCTTAGATAGGCAACAGATGCAAGGCCAAAATTGAAATTGCGAGCGCGAATGGCCTTTTTCAGCAATACAACATCCTCGACCGAAATGGCTTTTTCAAGATCACTGTCAATCATTGTCTCGATTTCTGGATACTGTCCGCATTTCTGGACAATATTTTCTTCACCGATTAAACGTTGCTCCCAATGAACAACTATTGAAACCCAATGACGTTTGCAATCAGGACACCTATAAGAAATGGTCCTGATGGCTCCTCGTGCGGTATCTAGTTGCTCCGGACCGAACGGCCCCTGTCCTCTGCGTTTTGATTTCATTCCCTCCCATGAAAAGTGGTCAAAGTGTCGTTCCCCGCCACAAATTGGACAG
>Ga0326727_10013985_pt1 | contig 17631 bp, 15 predicted proteins | sample MB2enrmetagenome_FD_207643 | JGI IMG/M metagenome (GOLD analysis project Ga0326727, IMG submission 207643) | Lab enriched peat soil microbial communities from McLean, Ithaca, NY, United States - MB29MY | ecosystem: Environmental > Terrestrial > Soil > Wetlands > Peat | place: USA: New York...
GGCCATCTCGCGCCTTTATCCCACCATCGGCGGCAATCCGGACTTTACCGCCATCATCGACGAGCGGCATTACGACCGGCTGCGGGCCCTGCTGGCCGACGCCCAGGCCAAGGGAGCGATCCTGATCGAAGTCAATCCCGGCCGGGAGACCCTTGATCCCGAACAGCGCAAGATGTTTCCCACCCTGGTGCTTGGGGCCACCGGGGACATGGCGGTGATGCAGGAGGAGATTTTCGGCCCGATCCTGCCCATCCTGCCCTATGACTCGCTGGACGAGGTCATCGACAGCCTGGGCCTGTGCGACCGGCCATTGGCCCTTTACTGGTTCGGCAAGGATCCCGTGAACCGCCAGCGCATCGTCACCGGCACGATGTCGGGCGGGGTCGCCATCAATGACTGCGTCTGGCAGGTCGGCCAGGACTTTGCCCCCTTTGGCGGCGTCGGCGCCTCGGGACAGGGGGCTTATCACGGCGAATTCGGCTTTTGCACCTTCAGCAAGGAAAAGCCGATCTTTCATCAGTCGCGGTTCAACGGCCTGGGGCGACTCACCCCGCCGTTCGGGCCGGTCTTTTCCCTGACCACGGCCCTGCTGCGGCGGATTCTCTGACCGCTTCTTAAAAGCTGGAGCAGACCTGCTTTTGCAACAGGGCCTGCATCATCGACAAGGCGACCACTTCGGCCACCGCATCCCCCGCCGGAGGGGGCGCATCGCCCGCTTCGCTGGACGCCGACTTGACGATGATGTCCATCAGGTCGGAGATCAGCCGGTCCACCTGCGACTGCGGCGGCTCGTAACGCCGGTCGTTGGCCAGGCAGGTCCGGCGCATCACCGGACGATCGGGAAACACCAGGTCCTGGTCAATGAAATCATGAATGCTGACCGGTTTCACATCGGCAATCGAATGACTCGACACCGCATGGAATTCGTTGGCGGGAATGGATTGGTCCATGGTGACTCTCCCAGCTTGCGACCAGACGCCCAAGGTCACACAGCAAGATGCGGGCCAAATCGCCGCAGCTCTCACCGGTCCACCCAGGTGCTTGAGTCACATCGCTTTTTCCCCAGGCGCGAGCGGCGGGGCGGATCGGCAGGAAATGCCGGGGGCCGGGGGCCATCCCTGCCGCCGGGGCAAGACTTGCCCGGTTGGGGGACCGTCCGCCCCGCCTATTCCAAGAACCGCCCGTTTGGCACCAGCATTGCATCGCAGAGGACGGCAAGGGCCGACCGCGGCCCCCGGACGGCGCGCACAGATGAGCGCGGTCATTTCAGTTTGTGAGGATGTGACGATGCGTATGATCCTGGCGGCGGCAGTGATTCTTGGATTTTCCGCCCAGGCGGCCCTGGCCCAGTCCCGTCCGGAACCGATGTCCCTGAACGACTACCGCGTCAAGTCGGCGGTGCCGGCCAACTGCATCAAGTTCGGCGGAAAACTGCTCTACAACGGTGGCACGCCGGCCTGCCAGTTGCCCCAGCTGACCGCCAAGACTCCCTTGAAGGCCACCACCCCGGCCCGCGCCCTGCCCATCACCATCCGTCACTGAGCCAAGGCTTTTGCGACAGTGACCGCGGTGGGACAGGCAGGGCCACTACGCCTTTCTACCCTGGCGGCTGCGCTCCTGGTCGGTCGCTTCGGTTAACCATCATTTCAGGAGCGCCGGCGTCCCGGCCGGTGATACCGGCGGGGACGCCGGCGCCACTTCCATACCTCAGGCCCCCGGTTCGTGCTCGGCGATGTCCGAGCGGCTGATCGCGGCGCTCTTGACCAGGGCGAACAGGGACATGCCGACGGCAAGGCCCAGGTCGACGGCGGCTCGCGCGCTGATCTGCGCCGTCAACGCACATCCCACATCAAGCCCGACATCGACCAGGCCGCCGGTCTGTCGCAGGCTGAGCACCCGGCCGGGGAAGACGTTTTGCACCGATAGGCCCGACGGGCGCTCCAGGGACAGAATCACGTCACCGGCGTCGATTCGCACCCGCAAATGCCGACCGACCGGCGCCGGCAACCGCGGGACCTTGATCTGGCCACCGGCGAAGGACAGCACCGAGACGCCTCCTTCGGCATCGTGGCCAAAGACCCGGGCCACCAGAACGGTGACCACGTCGCGCCCGTTCGAGGATTTGGAAAAGGCCGGACCGGCCATCACCGCCTCGACCGGACCGCTTGCGATCGACCGGCCTTGGTCCATCAGCACCAGACGATCGGCCAGGCGCAGGACTTCGTCGATGGCGTGGCTGACGTAAAGGATCGGAACCCGGAAGCGGCTGGGCAGCAGGGCGATGAACGGCAGCAGTTCATCCTTGCGCGCGCTGTCCAACGATGCCAGGGGCTCGTCCATCAGAAGCACGGTCGGACTGGTCAGCAGGGCCCGGCCAATGGCGACACGCTGCTTCTCGCCCCCCGACAGACGGGCCGGACGCCGGTCCAGCAGGCGTTCCAGGCCCAGGACCTCGACCACCTCGTCGAAGCGCACGAAGCGGTCGGCCGCCGGGATCAGGGTCATGCCATAGCTGAGATTGCCGCGCACGGTGTAGTGGGGAAACAGCCGCCCCTCCTGGAAGACATAACCGATGCGGCGTTGCGGCGGCGCCAGGTCGATACCGGCGGAGGAGTCGAACAGGACCCGCTCACCCACCCGGATCAGCCCGCGATCCGGTCGCGACAGACCGGCCACCATCGAAATCACCGAGGTCTTGCCCGAGCCGGAGGGACCGAACAGGGCCGTCACCAGGCCATCCTCGCCGGCAAAGGCCACCGAGAGATCGAAATCCCCCTGCCGCTTGGCAATCGACACTTCGATCATCGGTCAGCCTTTCAGACGCAGATCGATGCGACGCGCCAGCATTTCGGAGACGATCAGGGTCACGAAGGCGATGGCCACCGAGATCAGGCACAGGCGAAAGGCCGCCGCCTCGCCGCCCGGCACCTGGGTCAGGGCATAAAGCGCCAGCGGCAGGGTTCGCGTTTCCCCCGGAATGTTGGAAACGAAGGTGATGGTCGCCCCGAACTCGCTCAGGCTGCGGGCAAAGGCCAGGATGACGCCGGCCAACACACCGGGCAGGGCCAAGGGCAGGGTGATGGTGAAAAACACCCGGATCGGACCGGCGCCCAGCGTCGCGGCGGCGGCCTCGATGCCGCGATCGACGTTTTCCAGCGACAACCGGATGGCGCGCACCATCAAGGGGAAGGACATCACGGCGGAGGCCAGCGCCGCCCCCTTCCAGGTAAAGGCGAAGGTGATGCCGAACAGGTCATGCAGAAGAAGCCCCAGGACGCCGCGACGGCCGAACAAGACCAGCAGGGCATAGCCCACCACGACCGGCGGCAGCACCAGCGGAAGATGGATCAGTCCATCCACCAGGGTGCGGCCGGGAAACCGCCGCCGGGCCAGCAACCAGGCACAGAAAATTCCGAACGGCAGGCTGACCGCGACCGCCCAGAAGGACACCCACAGACTGAGCCGCAGCGCCTCCCACTCCAGCGCGGTCAAGGTCGGCACCGGCATCACTTCCTATTTCACATCGAACCCGTACTTGCGGAAAATCGCCCGCGCCTCCGGCCCCTGCAGAAAGCCGTAGAAGGCCCGGGCCTCGGCGCTGTCCTGACCGGCCACCAGGGCGGCCGGGTAGACCACCGGCGGATGGCTGTCCTCGGGGAAGATGCCGACCACCGCCACCTTGTCGGAAACGGCGGCGTCGGTCTCATAGACCACGCCAAGAGGGGTTTCGCTCCGTTCAACGAAGGCCAGGGCGGCGCGCACCGAATCGGCCGGAGCCAGATGGTCCCGCACGCTGTCCCACACACCCAGGCTTTCCAATGCCTTCTGGGTATAGGCGCCGACCGGCACATGGCTGGGATCGCCCACGGCCAGGCGCCCGTCGCCCAGAAGCCGGGCCAGTGGGAAGCCGGGTCCGATCTCCACCTTCAGCGTGCTGCCCTTGGGCGCGATCAGGACGACGCGATTGCCCAGCAGGTTACGCCGGCTGCCGTCGGCCAGCAGCTTGCGCTCGGCCAGATAGTCCATCCAGCGTTCATCCGCCGACAGGAAGATGTTGGCCGGGGCACCGTTCTCGATCTGCTTGGCCAGGGTCGAACTGGAGGCAAAGGACGACTGGACGGCCGGACCACCGGACGCCACATAGGCCTTGCCGATATCGGTCACGGCATCGGTGGCCGAGGCGGCGGCGAACACCAGCACATCGGCCTGCGCCGGCAGCCCGGCCAGCAGCAGCAACAACCCGGCGACCAGAGGCAACCGTCGTTTCCAACCCATGATCCTGTCTCCCTCTCGACACGCGCGTTCGGGCCAACAAAACCCGAGCGCAACGCAACATCCCCATCTTTCCCGTGACATTCCGAAGCGTCAAGCCCCGGACCCGCGAACGCCGGGCAATCCGGCGTCAGCGACCCGGTCCCAGGGAAAATACTTTCACCTCGGACGTCGGACCGGCGACGATGGTGGTTCCATTCTGGTCGGGGATGAATCGCAAGGGCACCTGGGCCATGCGCGTGCAGGAGGTAAGGGTCCAGACCTCGCGCCAGGGTCCGGCCTGCTGGCCGGCGACAGCCTCCTGGTCGACGAAACGGGTGTCCGAGACATATCCCGCCTGGCAATGCTCCTCACGTCCGCCGGACGCCTCGACCGCATGGGCGACGGCGTCCTTCTGCAACTGGGGATCGGCCCGCGTGGTTCCGGGCAGAATCGGCGCCGTCGACAAGCCCTTGCCGCCCCCGACGAAGACCAGCACATTGAGCACCCGCTCGGTTCCGCACCCCCGCTGGTTGACCTCCTGTTTCCAGGATCCCGAACCGAGGGTTCCGTCGGGCTCGAAGGTCGGCGCCCGATAGATGACGACCCGGTTGGACACCGTGAACTGGGCCGAGGGACAGGGATTGTTGATGACGACGGCAGAACGGCCGGCGGCGTCGATCACATGCTGGCGCTCCATCGGATCGTTCAGCAAGCGGGAAAAGTTAGCCTGATCGTCGGCCAAGGCAGCCCCCATCGACAGGGCCATCATCGCCCCGGCGACGACCCAACGACGCAATTCCCTGCCTGTCATGATGATCCTCCTCGCCCCTTTCGGTCAGGGGCCGGGCCACCCGCAACGCGTCCCGTTGGAGTGGGCGATATCACGTTCCCATGTCCCTGTCACCGCCGGATCGGTCAAAACCGCCCTACGCCTGGCGCACCTCGCCCAGGAAGGCCTCGACCGACCGCCGCAGCTTCTCGCTTTCCCCGTTGACCCCGTCCGCCGCCGAACGCACGTCGCCGGCCATACGCCGAGTATGGTCGGCGGCTTCGGCCACCTGCGTGATGCTTTCTGCGACACCCCGGGTACCGACCGCCGCCTGGGCGACGTTGCTGACCACATCCTGCATGGCCCCGCCCTGCTGTTCCACCGCGCGGGCGATGGCCGTCGACATCTCGCTGATGGTGCCGATGACCGCCTCGATGCGCCGGATGGCATCGACCGCTCCCTGGGTCTCGGTCTGGATCGTGGCGATCTGGCCGGCGATCTCGTCGGTGGCCCGCGCCGTCTGGTTGGCCAGGCTCTTCACTTCGCCGGCAACCACGGCAAATCCCTTACCGGCATCACCGGCCCGCGCCGCCTCGATGGTGGCGTTCAAGGCCAGCAGATTGGTTTGGCTGGCGATGGCGTTGATCAGGGTCACGACCTCGCCGATGCGAGCGGTCAAGGTGTTCAGTTGCTCGATCTTGCGGGTGGTGGCCGACGCCTCGCCGGCCGCCTCGGCGGCAATACCGGCGGACCGGTTGGCCTGCTGGCCGATATCGCGGATCGATCCCAACATCTGGTCACTGGCGGCCGAGATGGTACTGACGTTGCCGCTGGCCTGTTCCGTGGCCGCCGTCACCGCCGCGCTTTGGCGCTGGGTTTCTTCGGCGTCGGCGGTCATCGCCGCCGCCGCGCGGGTCATCCGTTGTCCGGCATCGGCCAGTCCCTCCACCAGCGCCGACACCGTCCGGTCGAATTGAACGGTCAACGCTTCCAGCTTGCGCTGTCGCTCTTCGCGCCGCGCCCCATCCTCGATCCGGCTGCGGGCCAGTTCGTCGGCGGCCAGGGCTTTGTTGCGCAAGACCTCGATGGCCTTGGCAACCTGTCCCACTTCGTCGGTACGGCTGGCGAAGGGCACGGCAAACTCACGGGCACCCTGGGCGAAGTCATCGATCAGAACGGCCAGCCTTGTCAGCGGCCGGGTGATCCGGCGGTCGATGGCGGCAATCCCCCCCAGTGTGGTGCCGATCGCGGCCAGCATCAGGATCGAGACGATCACCAGGCTTTGCATGGCTTCACGCCGCTTGCTCTCTGCCAGATCCTGGGCCGAGGCGATGGAAGCGTCGCGGATGGAGAGGATGGTCGCCAACATCGGCTGTGTCTGGCGGCGCCATTCGGCGGTGTCCATGTCGTAGGCGCCATCCGCGCCGCCAACGGTGGTCAGATGCTCGGCGATCGCCCGGAAGGGCGTGAAGAAAGTCGCGGGCACCGCACCAACGGCATCACGGATGGCGGCGGGACAATCGACGGCCTTGACCACGGCGTTCAGTTCGGCCCACACCTGATCGACCCGCCCGCCCGTCCGCTCCAGCGCGCGGGAGGTCTGCGCCGAGATCGGCATCTTGGCGTTCAGCCCCACCTGATAGAGGATCGACAGCCGGCCCGCCCAGTCCCGCAGGTCCAGGCCCAATTCGACCACGGCCGCACGATGGGCGACATCGGGATCCGTCGCCCGCAGATCGCCCTCGACCACGCTGATCAGGTCGTTGATGGCGTTCATCACCTCTTCGATGCCGGTGGCAAAGGCGGCGGAGGCGGAACGGCCATTGCCGGCCACCGCCGCCTGGTCGGCCTGGCTGCGCAGGGCCGACAGCCGGTTCGTGAGCGCCGTCACCTGGGCCGAAAGCGCCCCGCGCTCGCCAAGGGATACCGAGGCCAGTTGCGCGTCCAGCGCCGATCGGGCGGCGTCGGTCCGGGCCCGCGCATCGTCCAGGCTTTGGCGCGCCTTGGCATTTCCATCCGCCAGCATGAGCGCGGTGGCGCCCCGTTCGGGTGCCACGGTTTCCGCCATCTTGGTGATCACACTCAGGATGCCGACCAACTCACGCGCCCGACCCGCCGCCCGCAAGTCGCTCCAATGCTGGCCGATCAGCATCCCGGCTGTCGCCAGCATCAAAAGGGCAATGACGAAGAAACAACCCGCGATAAAGTTGCGAATAGACATGTCTTACACCACCAATCCCGCCGTTGAGTCGCCAGCCGCGTCCACCGTCGGTGATCCCGACACGGCCGCCAGCAAGGTTTGCTCGAAGGCCCGCACCACTGCCAGATCGTCGTCCGCCTGCGGAGCCTGGGCCTGCAGCAGGGCGCGCCGGTCCCGCCACATTGCCCGGTTCCGGCAATCCTGCGCCCATCGCACGGCGGTCGCCACATAGCTGTCGGCATCTCGGGCTATGCCATCGGCCAGTCCGATCCGGCGCAGCAACCCGCCGGCCAGACGTTGGCGCAGGAAAGCCCCATCCAGGGTCAGCACCGGCAGGCCGGCGTGGACCGCCTGCCAGGCGGTGGTGAAACCGGAGAAGGCCGGGCAATCCAGATAGATGTCCATGGCGGCCAGAAAGCTGGCGAAGCGATCCGGCGCCTGCCAGGGCACCATCACCAGATGGTGGTCGGGATCGAGCCCGACGGCGGCAAAGGCCCGCTGGAGCCGGGCCAGGACCCGGTCCGAGGCCCAGGGATATTTGGCGTCACGGGTCAGGAAGAACTGGCAGGGGCCGGCCTCCCGGGCGATCGCGGCATAAAGCGGATCGAAGCGGGGATCGAACTTGAACGGGGTCTGGCACAAGGCGAAGCGCACCGGTCCGCCGCTGTCCGCCGGTGCCAGAGCCCTGGTCAGGCTGTCGGCCGAGGTGCAGGCTCCCGTGCCGGGCAGGCGGATCAGCCGCTCGCGATAGTGAGGCCCGGCCCCCGGACCCTCCAGCAGATCGCCCGACAGGAACAGGTCGACGGTGGGCAGGCCGGTGGTGATCGGGTGGCCCCATCCGGCCGCCTGGACCGGGGCCAGACGGCGGGACGCCAGGGCGAAGACGACCGGATCCATGCCGACTTCCGGATAGAACAGCACATCCGGCTGATCGGCGGTGATGACCTCGACCCACCGCGCCACCGACCGCGGCCCGGCGTGAAAGGCGGCCGCGCGCTCGGCCGCAGCCCGCGTTTCGCCATCGCCACCGGCGGCGGTGTGGTAAAGGGTCAGCGCGAACCGGCTATCGTCCAGGTGGCGAACCAATCCCTTGAGGACCACATCCCAGACCGGATGCCGGCGGAATTGGGCGCCGACCACCCCCAGCCGCACAGGGCCGGACGAACGGCGTCGCAGCAGCGCCGGCGCCGGCGGGCCGGCCGCCAGGTCGCCCAGACGGGACAGGGTATCGCGATGATCGCCCGCCCGATAGGCCAGGAAGAACGGCAGGACGATCCCGGCCTCGCGGCATAGGGCCGGGCGCAGGTCCAAGTCGCCCAGCGCCGTCACCGCGGCCCGATGGCGGACCACGGCATCCTCTGCCGCCGCCTGGTCTGGGGCGACGATGGGCAACAGGGCATGGACCGCCAGCAACCGGCTGTCGACCCGCCCCGGTTCCAGGGCCAGGGCGCGCCGGCAGGCCGGCGTCGGGTCGCCGCCACTGCCGCGCAGGGCCAACGCCAGGTCGTGGTGGATCCAGGCAGCCCCGGGAACCAGGGCGGCGGCATGCCGCAGCCAGGGCAAGGCGGTCGCGAACCGACCGCACTCGGACAGCATCCGCCCCAGATTGGCAAAAGCCTCCGGCCGTTCCGGATCCGCCAGCGCGGCACGGCGCAACAGGGGTTCGGCCAGATCGGTCTGCCCCCGGCGGTGCGACAGCCCGCCCAGGTTGACCAGTGCCCCGATCAGATCCGGGGCCAGGGCCAGAGCCTGCCGGTAGCAGCGGATCGCGGCGTCGTCCCACCCCAGATCGGCGGCCACGGTGCCCAGCAGGAACCGGACCTCGGCATCGGTCGGGCGCGCCCGGGCCAGGGGCAGCAGGCAGGCCAAAGCCTGTTCCCCACGCCCCTGGCGCAACAGCAACAGGCCCAGGTTATGCCGCGCCACCGTCTGGCCGGGATCGGCGGCCAGCACCCGGACATAGGCCGCGGCGGCCTGGTCCGCCTGGTCCAGGGCCGCCAGAGCCTGTGCCAGGCCGGTCAGGGCCGGGATCGATGCGGGATCCAGCATCAGGGCGCGGCAATAGCAGGCCAGGGCTGCTTCCGGCGCGCCACCGGTCCGCACCAGCGTTCCCAGGCTGACCGCGAAGGAGGGCACCTCCGGCCGGCTGGCGACGGCGCGAACCATCGGCACCAGGGCCTGCTGCGGCCGGCCGCCCGCCATCGCCAACAGGCCCAGCAGATGCCAGCCGTCCCCCTGTCCGGGGTCCAGGACCAGCACCTGCCGGTACAACCGTTGGGCTTCGCCGGCCGCGCCCCGCCGCTGCAGTGCCAGGGCGGCATCGAGCAGCGCCGGCACCGTGGCGGCCGGCGCGCTGTCCGGCATCACCGGGTCCCTCGGCATAGAGGTTTCGACAGATGGGCCGCACCTTTTTCCGCGCCAGAAGTGCGGAAGAGGGGGTGAAAAATGAGGGCCGCCGCCAGGTCGCGGCGCAGGCCGGCAGGGACGCCGGTCCCACAATTCAAATTCTTCACGGCCAACCGGTCAGAACCTCTGCGACGCATCCCTTAATGCGCCATGAAGACGGGAAGCTCGGCTTCCGCCAGGATCAGGCTGGTGGCGCCGCCGAACACCATCTGCCGCAGTCGGCTTTGGGTGTAGCCGCCCTTGAACAGCAGGTCGGCCCCCAGCGCCGAGGCGCGGTTCAGGATGGCCCGTCCGGGCGGCAGGCTGGTCTCGTCGATGACGTCCAGCGACACTTTCAGGCCATGGCCTCTCAACGCCCGCACCAGCAACTCGGGCGATGGGCCGGGCGACATGGCGCTGGTCACCGACACCACCACCACCTCGCGGGCCTGGTGCAGGAAGGGCATGCCGAAGCCCACCGTGCGCGCCGTCTCGGTACTGGCGTTCCAGGCGATGACCACCAGTTCGCCGACCGATTTCGGCGGCTTGGGGGGCGCCACCAGAATGGGACGGCCGCTTTCGAACAGCACCGCCTCCAGCGTCGCCTGCCGCGGATTGGAAGGATCGGCACCCGGGCGACCGATCACGATCAGATCGAAAATCCGCCCATAGGCCGCCACCTTGATGTCGGTGAACAGATCGTCGCCCCGCCAGCTGAACACCGGCCGGCTCTCGATCATGCCGCGCGACGTGACGAAATCGCTGAACAGGGCCTTCAACTGGTCGACCAGATCGTGCTGCGCCTTCTCATTGGTGATCGACATCGGCACGGCAAAATGGGCGGCGATCAGCGCTTCGAAGTCGGGTCCCAAAGGGACGATTTCCGCATGGCCGCCGAAGGTCCCGGCGACCAGTTCCGCCGTATGCAGGACCGAGGCGATGCCGCTGTGATCTTCGACCGGAACCAGGATGTTCTTCATGGCGAAAGCCCCCTACGACTGTTGGCCGGCCTGCCCAGTCAGGGCAAGCGCCGGGCGGGAACGAACCAAGCCAGGATAGCACCGGCAGCCACATAGGTCGCTATCAGCAGAAAGACCAGACGGAACGTGCCGGCCACCGCCGCCAGGATGGTCGCCCGGGCCGCCGCCGGCACCCCGTCCAGGGCGGCGGGCCCCAGGCCCACCAGGCCGGCAAAGGCATGGGCCGCCCCGCCGTCGGTGGCCGACAGGTCGGAAAACAGCAAGGCCGAGACCAGCGTGGTGCCGAACGAGGCACCGATGGAGCGGGAAAAGTTCACCGATCCGGCCGCCGCCCCAAGCATGGTGGGACCGGCGGCGTTCTGCACGGTGACCTGGACCACCCCCATCACCGATCCCATGAAAAACGCCGACACCCCCAGCAGCAGGGAGATCTGGCCAAAGGTCAGGATCGGCAGCGTCAGGGCGAACCCCAGCATCAGGATGGCGGCGACGATCAAGGCGACCGAGGGGAACACCATGGTGCGCCCGGTCTTGCTGACCAGACGCCCGGTGGTCAGCGACCCGACGCCGATGCCGACGGCGATGGGCAACAGCAGCAAGCCGGTCTCGGACGCCGAGGTGCCCCGCACCACCCTCAGATAGAGGGGAAGAAAGGTGATCAACGAGACCAGGGCGGCGCCGTGACAAGCCGACAGGGCACCGCTGCGCCACATTACCGCCCGTTCCAGAAGCGCGATGGGAATCATCGGGGCGTCGTGCCGCCGTTCGCGCCGCAACAGCAAGGTCAGGGCACCCAGCGACACTACCACCAGCGCCCCCACCAGCGGCACCAGGGACCAGCGGAACCGCTGGATCTGTTCCAGGGCCAGCAGGGCCGGCAGGACGAAAGCGACGAAATAGGCCAGGCCCAGCCCGTCGAAACCGGCCCGCTCGCCCTGGGGCCGGCGGGCCGGCAGGCGCCGGACGATCATCGCCGCCGCCACCCCCAGGGGCAGATTGATCAGGAACACCGACCGCCAGCCGAACAGCTGGGTCAGGACACCGCCGGCCAACGGCCCGAAACAGTTGGAACAGACCACCACGGCGGCAATATAGCCCTGGTAGCGGGCCCGCTCCCGCGGGGGCACCACCTCGCCCACCAGCGAATGGGACAGGGTCATCAGGCCGCCGCCGCCCAGGCCCTGCAGGGCCCGGGCGGCCGTCAGGGCCAGCATCGAGGGAGCCAGGGCGCAGAACAGCGACGCCACGATCATGATGGCCAGCGCCGTCAGCAGCATGCGCCGGCGCCCCAGCACATCGCCCATCCGCCCATAGACCGGCGCCGCCATGGTGTTGGCGATCAGATAGGCCACCACCACCCAGGACAGTCGCTGAACCTCGCCCAGGTCGGCGGAAATCGCCGGCAAGGCGGTGGCCACGATGGTCTGGTCGACGACACCCAGAAACATCGGCAACATCAGCGAAGGAAAAACCTGAAAGAACAGGCTGGAGGATTTGCCTCCCTGTCTTGGCACATCCAACCGGGTGGACATTGCCCCCCTCCCCAAAAGTCCCTTTCAAGAATCCCAGAGCGGTTTAGCCCCGTCAAGCAGCACCCGGGTCTGCATGCCGGCGGCGTTGCGACCGGACGCCAGAGGCCCCGTGCGTGGTTCCTTTTCCAAGATGAGCCGACCGCCCCCGTTTTCCCTTGGTTTTCTTTGCCATCCCGACATTTTTGTCTGGGAAAGGCGAACGGCCTATTGAACGCGCCGGGCAAATTCCAATCTGAGATCCTGAGAACGAGAATCGACCGCAACTTCATCCTCAGGTTGCCGACCCCGGCCCTTGTGGTGAGAGGACCATGGTCGTCGCGAAGACAGCAGGGGGTCACATGTCCCGGATCGTCGTTCCCGTCGTCTCCCTTGGCGCCGCCGTGGCGGCCGCCCCGGCGTTGGCCGACCAGCCGAAGCCCTGGGGCATTTGGCTGCAGGAGGCGGCATCGCCCACCATGCAGCAGATCACCGCGCTGAACACCACCATCACCGCCATCATCCTGGCCATCCTGGCGCTGGTGTTCCTGCTGTTGGGCTATGTCTGCATCCGCTTCCGGGCCAGCCGGAACCCGGTACCGGCCAGATGGGCGCACAACACGCCGTTGGAACTGGCCTGGACCCTGGCGCCGGTGCTGATCCTGGTGGCCATCGCCTTTCCCTCGTTCCATCTGCTGTTTGCCATGGACCGGGTGAAGGATGCCGACCTGACGCTGAAGGTCACCGGCCACCAATGGTACTGGTCCTATGCCTTCCCCGACCTGAATGTGGCGTTCGACGCCAACCTGGTCCAGGACAGCGACCTGAAACCGGGCGAACCCAGGCTGCTGGCGACCGACAACCATGTTCTGCTGCCGGTCGGCGCCGTGGTGCGGATCCAGACCACCGCCGATGACGTGATCCACTCCTGGTCGGTTCCCGCCCTGGGGGTGAAGATCGACGCCTTTCCCGGACGGCTCAACGAGACCTGGGTGAAGATCGACAAGCCGGGGCTCTATTTCGGCCAGTGCTCGCAGCTATGCGGGATCAACCACGGCTTCATGCCCATCGAGATCGAGGCGGTGACCTGGGCCGACTTCGACGCCTGGGTCAAGAGCCAGGGCGGCAAGACCGCGACATCGGCCTTTCCCCTGACGACCGCCGACAACCGCCGCTGATCCGATCCGACGCAACCAACAGGGACGACGGTCCATGACGCCAGACACCGGCAACACTTCCCCCAGCGGCCATTCCGCCCACGGCGACGCCCATGGCGCGCCAAGCGGTTGGCGGCGTTGGGTCTATTCCACCAATCACAAGGATATCGGCACCCTCTATCTGATCTTTTCGGTCATGGCCGGATTGATCGGCGGAGCGGCCTCGGTGGTCATCCGCCTGCAGTTGATGCACCCCGGCGGCACCATCTTCAATGGCGACTTCCAGCGCTATAACGTCTTCGTCACCGCCCATGCGGTGGTCATGGTGTTCTTCACCGTGATGCCGGCCCTGATCGGCGGTTTCGGCAACTGGTTCGTGCCGCTGATGATCGGGGCGCCCGACATGGCCTTCCCGCGCATGAACAACATCAGTTTCTGGCTGCTGGTGCCGGCCTTCTGCCTGCTGCTGCTGTCGGCGGCCACCGGAACCGGAGCGGGCACCGGCTGGACCCTCTACCCGCCCCTGTCGGTCTCGGGTCATCCCGGACCCAGTGTGGACTATGCCATTCTGGCGCTGCACCTGGCCGGCATTTCCTCGATCCTGGGCGCCGTCAACTTCATCACCACCATCGTCAACATGCGCGCCCCCGGCATGACCTTTCACCGCATGCCGCTGTTCGTCTGGGCCATGCTGGTCACCGCGGTCCTGCTGCTGCTGGCGGTCCCGGTGCTGGCCGGCGCCCTGACCATGCTGCTGACCGACCGCAATTTCGGCACCGCCTTTTTCGATCCGGCCGGTGGCGGCGATCCCATGCTGTACCAGCACCTGTTCTGGTTCTTCGGCCACCCGGAAGTCTACATCATGATCCTGCCGGCCTTCGGGATCATCAGCCATATCGTCTCCACCTTCTCGAAGAAGCCGGTGTTCGGCTATCTGGGCATGGCCTATGCCATGGTCTCGATCGGCATGGTCGGCTTCGTGGTGTGGGCCCACCACATGTTCACCACCGGGCTTTCCGTCAACACCCGAGCCTATTTCACCGCCGCCACCCTGGTCATCGCCGTTCCCACCGGGATCAAGATCTTCAGCTGGCTGGCCACCATGTGGGGCGGCTCCATCGAGTTCAAGGCGCCCATGCTGTGGGCGGTCGGCTTCATCGCCCTGTTCACCATGGGGGGCGTCACCGGCGTGGTGCTGGCCAATGCCGGCGTCGACGTCCAGTTGCACGACACCTACTACGTCATCGCCCACTTCCACTATGTCTTAAGCCTGGGCGCGGTGTTTGCCATGTTCGCCGGCTTCTACTACTGGATCGGCAAGATGTCGGGGCGTCAATATCCGGAAGCGCTGGCCAAGATCCATTTCTGGCTGATGTTCATCGGCGCCAACCTGACCTTCTTCCCCCAGCATTTCCTGGGCCTGCAGGGCATGCCGCGACGCATTCCCGACTACCCGGATGCCTTCGCCGGCTGGAACTACGTCTCGTCCATCGGCGCCTTCATCGGCTTTGCCGGGGCGCTGTTCTTCCTGGTGGTGGTGTGGGTGACCTTCCGCTCGCGCCAGCCGGTACCGGCCAACCCCTGGGGCGTCGGCGCCACCACCCTGGAATGGACCGTCTCCTCGCCACCACCGCTGCACAGCTTCGAGACCATTCCGGTCATCGGCCCGCTGTCCCACGGTCACCCGGCGGAGTGATCCGATGAACGGCAAGCGGCGCACGGTCCTCGCATCGCTTCTGGCCCTGGCGGCGATGGTCGGCCTGGTCGCCGCCTCGGTGCCGCTCTACTCCCTGTTCTGCAAGGTCACCGGTGCCGGCGGCACGCCGCGCCAGGTGACCGAGGCCGCCCTGGCGGCCACCCCGGCCGAGGGCCGCACGGTGGTGGTCCGCTTCGACGCCGCGGTGATGAAGGACATGCCCTGGCGCTTCCGCCCCCTGCAGACCAGCATGACGGTGCACCTGGGTGAGACCAACCTGGCGCTGTTCTCGGCCGAGAACCTGTCGGACCAGCCGATCACCGGCACCGCGGCCTTCAACGTGACCCCCGACAAGGCCGGCGCCTATGTCGACAAAATCCAGTGCTTCTGCTTTTCCGAGCAGCATCTGGCCCCTGGGGAGACGGCCGAATTGCCGGTGTCCTTCTACATCGACCCGGCCATTGCCAGCGATCCCGACACCAACGACGTCCATACCATCACCCTGTCCTACACCTTTTTCAAAACCCGTGAGAAACCGGATGGCGCCAAGGCCACCAAGGCGACCAGCCTTCCAAAGAGCGAGGGAAAGTCATGAGCGACGCGAAAGAGGCCCACGCGGCGGCGCATCCCTATCACCTGGTGTCTCCCAGCCCCTGGCCGGCCATGGGCGCCCTGTCGGCGTTCGTGCTGGCCTTCGGCGCGGTGCAATGGTGGCACGGCAGCCCGCCCCTGATCCTGGTCGCCGGCTTTCTTCTGGTCCTGACCACCATGGCCGTGTGGTGGCGCGACGTGATCCGCGAAGCCAGCATCGAAAAAGTCCATACCGAGGCGGTGCGCCACGGGCTTCGCGTCGGCATGGGGCTGTTCATCGCCTCCGAGGTGATGTTCTTCGTGGCCTTCTTCTGGGCCTTCTTCAATTCCGGCCTTCTGGTCAACCCCAACGTCAAACAGTGGCCGCCGGCCAATATCGCGCCCCTGGAGACCTGGGGCATCCCCTTCCTCAATACGCTGATCCTGCTGTCCTCGGGCCTGGCGGTGAACTGGGCGCATCATGCCCTGCGCGAGGGCAACCGCCGCGACCTGTCGCGCGGCCTGGCCCTGGCGGTCTGCCTGGGAGCCCTGTTCCTGTCGCTGCAGGCCTTCGAATACATCCATTCGCCGTTCGGCTTCCGCGAAGGCATCTATCCCTCGGTGTTCTACATGGCCACCGGCTTCCATGGCTTCCATGTCTTCGTCGGCGTCTGCTTCCTCTCGGTGAACTTTTTCCGCTCGCTGGGCGGCGCCTTCACGCCCCGGCAGCATGTCGGCTTCGAGGCGGCCGCCTGGTACTGGCACTTCGTCGACGTGGTCTGGCTGTTCCTGTTCGTCTGGGTCTATTGGTGGGGGTCGTAACCGCGGGCGGGAGGGCGGGTGAAAAATTCGCCCAGCGGGACAGGCGGGAACGCCTGTCCCCTTTTCTCACTCCCCCGCTCCCCGGCAGACATGCCGAAAGAAAAGTCCGGCATGTCCGAAGGGGGTCTTGACCTTGCCGGCGCGCCGCCGTCCAATGGCCCCATGAAACGTCTCTTCGCACTTGCACTCGGATTGACCCTGTCCGCCGCGTGGCTATCCGCCGCCTGGTCGTCGACCCTTGAGGTCGACGGCCGCGAGCGCAGCTTCGAGATGTATGTGCCGCCGACGGCGCCGCGCCCGTTGCCGATCATCCTGATGCTGCACGGCGGACGCGGCACCGGCGCCCAGATGCGTCGCTATACCGCCTTTGACGCGTTGGCGGCGCGCGAAGGCATCCTGGCGGTCTATCCGCAGGGCTTGGGCGGGCAATGGAACGATGGCCGGCCGGAAATCGGCAATATCAGCCGACAGTCGGCCGACGTCGACGACGTTTCCTTCCTGTTGGCCCTGGTCGATACCCTGGTCGGCCACGGCCTGGCCGACCCCAAGCGGGTCTATGCGGCGGGCATTTCCAACGGCGGCATGATGGCCATGCGCCTGGCCTGCGAACATCCCGGCCGCATCGCCGGCATTGCCGTGGTCGCCGCCAACCTGCCGGTGGGGCTGGACTGCGACCCGCAGATGCCGGTTCCGGCGCTGTTCTTCCACGGCACCGCCGACAAATTCATTCCCTATGGCGGCGGCGACATCCTGCAATGGGCCAACCTGGACCGCGGCAAGGTCCTTTCGGCGCGCGAAACCGTCGAGACCTGGCGCCAGATCGACGGCTGCAGCGGCGAGGGCAAGAAGGAGCGCCTGTCCGACGGGACCAAGCCGGGCAGCCAGGTGATCGACAAGGTGACCTTTGAGCCCTGCTCCGGCGCCCCCGTCGTGCATGTCATCACCCGGGGCGGCGGACATGCCTGGCCGGGCGCCAAGCAAAGCTCCTATGGCGATGATGTCCTGGGGCCGGCCGGCACCGATATCGACGCCAACAGCGAACTCTGGTCCTTCTTCAAGGCGCAACCGACCCGGTGACATGGCCCAGGAACATCCCTTCGCCCCCTTCGTCCGCATCCTTGGCAAAGGCCCCAACCTCAGCCGATCCCTGACCCTGGGCGAGGTCCGCCGCGCCGCGGCGATGATCCTGGAGGGCGAGGTCGAGCCGGTGCAGCTGGGCGCCTTCCTGTGCCTGATGCGGGTCAAGACCGAAACGCCGGACGAGGTGGCCGGTTTCGCCCTGGCCATCCA
>Ga0326727_10013987_pt1 | contig 17629 bp, 18 predicted proteins | sample MB2enrmetagenome_FD_207643 | JGI IMG/M metagenome (GOLD analysis project Ga0326727, IMG submission 207643) | Lab enriched peat soil microbial communities from McLean, Ithaca, NY, United States - MB29MY | ecosystem: Environmental > Terrestrial > Soil > Wetlands > Peat | place: USA: New York...
GGCTTTGAAATTGAGGCTGATATGTTCGCGGAATGCGCGCGGAACGGCTTGCGCATCGCGGAACTCCCGATCACGTACCGCGCTCGAGCGGATCGACCGAAGCTGTCATCACTAAGGGACGGCGTCAGAATCGGTCTCTTTTTGTGCAGGCGACGCTTGCAGAGGACACAAGGCAACAGCGGCTCTCCAGGGAAAAAAACTGAACGGCTTGAACAGAGGGTGAATGCGAATGTTTGTGCTTAAGGCGGCAAGCATCCGACGGTGATGATCCGTCGAGGCAGAACATGGACGTTTTGATGTTAACTTCGGAGTTCTATCCCAATTGGGGGGGCATAGGAACCTACGTCACCGAATTGGCGCGCAATACGAGCGACGAAATGAAAATTCACATCCTGACTCCTAAAAGAACCAAGTTTGGAGATGGACAGGGTATCGATGGTGCCACGTTAGAAGGTAATGAACTCCTTAAGTTGCCTAGCGGTGTCTCAATTCATTATTTAGGCGCCGCGCGAGACACCTTTATGCACTACTTCTATTTCCAAGCAGCCTGTTGCCGACGGGTGCGTCTGTTGGTCAAGAAATACGACATCGATATCGTCCACTCTCAAAACACGATGCCCGACCTCTTTCTCGCCCCTAAGCTATTAGGTGTGCCGATCGTGACAACGGTCCACTCAATAGAGGATGAACGACTGCCTGCAGTGAGGCTTGCAGCAGCAGCATCCAGCAAGCGACTCTCTAATCTGGAACGCTCGGAAAAGATGTCTCTTCTCCTTGGTTTTGGACTTCACGCAGCAGGACGGGTGTACTTCAGGAATAACAGGCGCTACATCGCAGTGTCTCAGTGGACCAAGGAACAGATCTTGAGGCACCAGAACGTCAATGCAGAGCGGATACGGGTCATCCCTAATGGCGTCGATCGAAATGTTTTCACCCCAGACAACCGTGATCGCGCGAAAGAGCATTTTCCGGAATTGGCCGATATAGATAACCCTAAGCTCCTCTTTTTTTCGCGCATGACGGCGAGCAAAGGCGCTTACGTTCTCATGAAGGCTATTCCACGGATCCTCGATAAAGTTGACGCAAGCTTCGTTTTTGCCGGTCCCGGTCAAAGGCTACCACATCGTGCCGGCGACCATGTGGTGCAGCTCGGCTATGTGGCACACGAGCGCACGCCTTTTTTACATGCGCTCGCGGACATCTTCACCCTGCCATCGTTTTATGAGAATTGCCCGTTGACGATACTAGAGGCGATGGCAAGCGGTCGGCCAATCGTTGCGTCGAATATCAACGGAATATCCGAGCTCGTGACACATGAGAAGGAAGGACTTCTCACGCAGCCTGGAAACGTCAACCAGTTAGTCGAAGCAATCATAACACTGATAAAGGATGACGGATTAAGAACAAAGCTCGGGCGTAACGCCCGACGCACCGTTCAGGATCGCAATGACTGGAAGAAGGTTGCTGCAGAAGTTTCAGACTACTATACGTGGGTGCTAAATGAGAGTTCTGCTCATTAACCCGCCACGACATCGCGGATGGATGCCGGTCGCAAGGGAAGACCGATGTGAGACCACGATTTCTAACGTCATTTCACCTATGGGACTCGTGTACCTTGCGACGTGGCTTATCGAACAGCACCACGACGTCGAGCTTGTTGACGCCAACGGATACAACTTGAGCATCGACCAGGTCAAGGAAACGATTGAAGCGAAGCAGCCCGATTGCGTGATATTCAAAGCCACGCCGGAGACGTTTTATAGCGACGTACTGGTTGCCGACATCGCCAAGAAGACAAATAGCAGCACGCTCATAATAATGATCTGTTGGACGTTAAGCACCCTCCACACTGACGTCATGCAACAAGCGCCAAGCGTTGATTACTACATCACTGACTTCTACTATGAGACACCTATTCTTGATATTCTGTCCGGTGTCGATCCTGAAAAGATAAGAGGCGTTGCACGTCGAGATGGCGAGGAGGTCGTGGCCACCGACCCGACGCACGATCCTTCGGTTTTTAGTTCGCTTCCTGCTCCTGCATGGCACCTCATCGAAGACTTTAGCATCTATTGGGTGCAGGTCCCCTCGATAAGCCCGTGGACCTTCGTCATGTCGGTGAAGGGATGTGGCAAGGGGTGCACGTTTTGCACGATCTCTGATATCAAACCGAGCTTTCGGGATATCAACGCGATAGTCGATGAGATCGACTACCTCGTAACCGAGCGGGGGTTACGGTACATCTCCTTTTTTGACTCTACCTTTAACATGAATCGGGCGCGGGTGTTCAATCTGTGCAACGAACTTATTGCGCGAGGTCTCGACACGAAGTGCCGCTGGTACGCCAACGTTCGGGCGAGTATCACCAAGGAAGAGGCAGAGGTCATGCGAGACGCGGGCTGTCGGGGCGTCTCTATCGGCGTCGAATCGGGATCACAAGCAGTTTTAGACCGCGCGCATAAGCGGACCCGCGTCTCGCAGTGCGAAGAGGCGATCAAAAATCTAAGGAGCGCGGGGATCAAACAGTACGCGTCGTTTATCGTCGGCCTCCCAGGCGAAACGCGCGAAACGATGCGGCAGACGGCTAAGTTCATACAAAGCGCGAAACCGACGGGGTTCCAGGTGAATAGTCTCGTGCCTTATCCGGGAAGCGCCATATACGACGTAGCGGTACACGAGGGCAAGATGGAGAAGTGCGAGTTTGAGGATCTGCTCCTCTACAATACGCCGGTGAGTCTCTGTGATTTGAGCGTGGACGAAATCAATTCATATAGAAAACGCATATACCGAGACGTTTATCTGAGTCCTGGTTGGTGGCTTACCAATCTTCGAGAGGTCATTCGAGAGCCAGAGGACATTAGGCAGGGGATCGACTACGCGCTAAAAGTAACACGGCGGCTTTTAAAAGGAGTTGAATACGAGTTCTGATCAATATGAAACTGCTATTCTTATCGCACGATATCCCCTCCCCCACAGCTTCCGATACCCTGTCGTTCTATCACTTGGTTGGTCACTTGCCGTAAAAAAGCATCAAGATCAAGCAGAAAAACTGATAGCTTTATGCACGTTTGCGGCCGAGGTATAGTTGGGAATGGAACGACTGTTTCATAGATAGGTTGCGAGAAGCGTGCGATATGGCCTTTTTACAGGCTGTACTGTGATCTGTTCGTAGACGGGTTTATAGAAACACAAGCTGGAAAATGGATCAAGGAACTCACGACGGAGAATACAATTTTTTTGGAGGTAGGTTGCGGAGATATGAGCCTACGGAGATTCTTACCGCAACACATTTGCTACAATGCGCTGGATATCTCGCTCTCGGAATTTCACCTAACCCGCGTATTAAAGGAGCCGAGATATAACAATATTGCAGCAGCGTCGGCTACAAATATTCCGGTTGAGTCTAACGCAGTGAACTTGATTGTATCCACTGAGTGTTTCGAACACATCAGCGGAGTCGAGAGAGCAGTGGACGAAATATGGAGAATCTCTATGCCTAGAGCAAGGCTAATTTGCAGCATTCCGAATAGTTACTGCATTATGTACCAAAAGCTTGGACCCCATCCGGAACACATAAATCATTGGACATTTGGGGGATTTATCAAATTCATGAATTCGCACAATTTCAGATTTATCAAAGGCTTTACGAAAGGATTTTGGGTCCCTATCCCTTGGTTGCGTAGGACGGGATATACTCCGGGCTACCAGCTGCCAATTTCGTGTAGCAACGAAGCGTATCAATGCAATTTTTTTTATGTATTTGAAGTAGTCAAAGATTCCACGGCGAAGTCAAGTCTTTGAGCGTTTCATTGTATAACGCTCTTGATTAACAGGTTGCAAAATCTTTTCTTGCCTTTCACGGATCTCAAAAACACATACCATGATCAAGACGAAAGCACATTGTATCCGTCCGAGTGCTGAAGTGGACGAATCACCATCTCTGGCAATATGATAGTAGTTGAAGCATCGACTTCATTACCCCCAACATAGAGCCGCGACTCGCGAGCATTGACTAAAGAGCCGACTAATCTTTTTTGCAGGAGTACGTAAAATTCGGCATGGCGATTTGCGCTACCATTTAACGTCAAGCCAGACAGGCTGCAGCGAATACGTTGCCTCAAGCGGAAACGCTTTTTTAGGGGAGCTAAATATAGCGACTTAGCTGACTACTTGTGGTTAGTACTAATGCTCAAAAAAAGGAGCAGCGATGGGAAGTGAGGCCGCATGCTCTGCGATGAGCAACCGAATCACGAAGAACACCCTATAATGAATTCCTTCGATAGGTCTCTACATTTATGTCAGCGAAATACTATTTGCGGTCAACGTGACGAACTACCATCAGAAAGACTATGATAGTACAGCAGAAAAAACAGTTAGACCATGATGCCACGTGCGACTGTAAATGAGGCCCTTACCAGTAATGGCACGGTCCTGAAAGGGTAAATGTATGGAGACACTGACATATGTGATGACGTCGACCTTCTTCCCCCCTTATCACATAGGCGGGGACGCTGTTCATGTTGAACTGCTTTCACGAGAACTAGTTAGGCTCGGGCACGAAGTGCATGTCGTCCACAGTATCGATGCCTACCGGTTGAAGCATAGAACACTTCCCAAAGAAGGGTATTCGGCTGACCATGTGGTCGTGCATCCGATCAAGTCACCACTAGGACGAATTTCACCATTCATTTCTTACGTCGCTGGATCGCCCTTCCCCATCGGTGAGAAGATGACCCAACTGGTCAAGAACATCAATCCTGACGTTGTCCATCACCACAATTTATCACTGCTCGGACCCTTTATCCTCGGTGTGCAATCGGCGGTAAAACTTTATACAGCTCACGATTACTGGCTGATTTGCCCACAGAGTTCGTTGCTCCGACGGGGCATCTCTTTGTGCTATAGGCCGCATAATTGTTCTGTTTGCTCCTTGCTGTCTAGACGGCCGCCTCAGCTTTGGCGATACTCAAGTGCGCTTAAGAAAAAGTTGAAAAACATTGATGTCATAATAGCTCCAAGTCATTTCGCGAAAAGCGTTCTTGAGAAAAACCAGGTCAATGGAAACCTAGTCGTCATGCCGAATTTTTCGCCAGAAGTTAGCTGTACCGAAGCCCCCCACACACATGAATCCCCCTATTTTCTCTATGTTGGAGTCTTGGAGCGCCACAAAGGAGTTATGGATCTCATCACTACATTCATAGAGATTCGGCAATTAGTCCGCGCTAATTTATTGATCGTCGGACGCGGTTCTCTAGAAAACGAGATAAGAAAAACAATAAAAAAAAGTGGTTGCGAAAAAAACATCTTCTTACTCGGTCACTTGGATGGATCGGAACTCGCCGACCTTTATAATCAGGCGTCCGCAGTCGTGATACCCTCAATGTGGCACGAGAATTGTCCTCTCGTCGCGTTAGAAGCAATGGCCAGCGGAACTCCACTCATTGTGTCGAATAATGGCGGCCTCCCTGAGCTTGTGAGGGAACCTGAATTGGGTTTTGTTTATAGTAACCGCGAAGAACTGAAAAGTATTTTAGCAGAATTCAGCAAAGACGAGTTTAATCCAAACATCATTAAGAAAGTACATGCCGCAAGGTATTCACCATCTAGATACGTTCAAAACTTACTGAAACATATAGCACAAGCTGGCGTCTCTGTCAAAGCAACTCAGATTTAATATTTAATGTTCGGGGGTAATCTGCTGCTCGCAATGCAGCTCGCACGACGTACGCTCAGTCGGTTCCACATTCGGCGGTAGCGGAGGTCGGGGAGGTGTCGTAGAATTGCTCGACATTGGCAAGCAACCTTTGGTTAGACTTTGCTTGATTCGTAATGAGGATAGGTATATCGGGAAGCTATAACGACGACAACAATCGAACAATGACTAACTCTATGGTGTCACAGTTTAAGCATAGCATCGACGACAGCACTATCTTCTGGGCCTCAGTGTTACTGCTTGTGTGGGGGCTGATATCATATTTGCTAGCCATTCGCGAAACGGGGATCGTTAATAGCATTGATCCAACAAGCAGCTTTGGATTATTACCCAACCTGGGAATCTTCTTCTTCATCTCGCTTGTTTTGATCACAACTTCGTTACTGTTGCAGGTATCGCAGAAAAGGGAACTTTACTTCGTACTGAGTTTAATAGTTTTAGCATTAGTATTATGGGGTACCCCCCTCCTAGTGGAGCAGAATCCAGGTAGTGCTGACGCTTGGGTTTATGGTTTTCTTACGCAATATTTTCAGCAATTTGGGCTCACTGCACAAGCAAATCCTAGCTTTGAGTACTTAGGGTTTCCTGGCAGCTTCGGCTTTTTTTCGAGTCTCTTGTCGATTTCCGGAATGGACATTCTCACTTTTTTGAAAACTGTCCCTTTTATTCTTATCCCGGCGACTGTGTTCCTCGTATATTGTCTCTTTAGTTCATTGATTAGAAACAAAGAAATTGTCCGCCTTTCTGCTGTTATTTTTGTGTTGGCCAACGTCTATTTGCATTTTCACCTCTGCCCGGAAGCAGTAGGACTCCTGTTGTTGTTAACTGCTTTGATTCTCCTATGTGGACTGCATCCCCGTAAATCTAAACTACCTATCACTTCGCTGTTCATTGTCATAGCAGTCACCCTCGCCGTGACGCATCCGACCAACATGCAAATGCTAATCATGATTTTGTTTTTCGTTGCGATCTCATTCTACGTTTTTGAAAAAAGAACGGCGGGGACATATGCGAATCTGAGAATGGCGCGGACATATGCGAATCTGCTTTTAATTTCGGTATTCTCTTTTCTATTGTGGTTTGCTTGTGAGTCATACACGTGGTTTACGACTATTATATCAGTCGACTTGCTGCCGATTATGGGACAACCTGCATCAGTAAGCACCGCAGGACCAACTGCATCAGTAAGCACCGCAGGAGGGATTATGGGACAAACTGCATCAGTAAGCACCGCATCGCCTATCTTACCGCCTATCTTATCCCTACCTCACGACATTAGGACATTCGCTTTCATCATAGGGCTTGCGTTGTCAGCAGCTTACATTGGATACTGTTTTTACAAGAAGAAAAATCCACACATATTATTCGCAATTCTCGCAGGTAGCGGCTTTTTTTTCGCTGTTGATTCATTCTTTCCACTTGCAGTAAGTGATCGAGCCTTCCAAATTGCATTTCTTGCAATAAGCGTTTCAGTGTCAAGTGTTTTGTTGACTAATAGGTTGGCACTCAAACAATATCGGCCGGTTTTCATCGCTCTCCCAATCTTGTTCTTGATCACGACCAGCACTATCTACATGTACGAGTTTCAGGAAATTCAGCCGCAAAACTTGATCGACGGCTATAGCTTCGCTGCGGCCCATTCGCAGCCGGCGAACTTTACCGTAGTCCAAGTCTATTTGATTACGACTGAAGTGCTTATGGCAAACCAAACGACTTATAACCAATCGCAGAACTTTCCAGACGCGTGGACTAGTCTAACGTATGTGCAAAATGGACGAATCTCCAGTCTCCCCAGACTGATAGGCCTCACTCCGCGATCGGAACTAGAAGCATCTCTAAATGGGTACGGGATCCAGTATAACGACCTGATGCACACTGTCATCGACAGCAACAGTGCTAACAAGATATATGATGCACCATACATTACGTTTTACGAGCTGAATTAACGACCCTTGCGTGGTTAACTCATCATTCCGCGGCCTCGTATGTTACGGGCAAGCAGTAAGCAGCAATGGACCGCGCGTTGTCGCTCGACCTACTTGATCTGGAACGGACGACACAAAGTAGTCTATTAAGAAAAATATAAGGTTCGACAGCATTGCAAAGCAAAAACACCGCCCGAAATTTCGTTCTAAACATTGGCTTTGACCTAGGCTTAGTAGTCGTTATGAACTTCATCTTCTTGGCCCTAATTTTTGTGCCATTGCTAAACAGCACATTAGTTCGCTTTCTTGCTGGGGCTGTACTGCTGCTATATCTGCCTGGATACGCACTGATCGCCGCAGTCTTTCCAGAAAAAGATACAATAGATGTTCGACAAAGAATAGCCCTCTCAATAGGCATCAGCGTCGTGGTCTCAATTCTGGACGGGATTTTCGTCGGTTTGATTCACAGCCCTCTAAGCCTAGAACTCGTTGTATTTTCTTTGACATTCATCATTTTAGTGAGCGTCTTCACCGCACAAAGACGAAGGCAAGCTCTGCCACGTGAAGAACGTTTTTCGCCGGAGTTTCAAGCGATCGCAAAGGAGTTCAGACAAAAAATTACGTCGGCGTTCGAAAACCGCAAACACAGGACTCTCGCTGTTTTAGTCGCGATCTCCCTGACGGCATTGGTTTTGCTGGGGTCTTACGTGATGGCTACTCAGCCTCGAGAAGAGAGCTATACCAGTTTCTATCTCTTGAACTCCAACGGTGAGGCTCAAAACTACCCTACCGAATACAAACTGAATGAATCGCAGTCAGTTATCGTTGGCGTGCACAACAACGAACAAAGGACGGAGACTTATACGTTGAAAGTGCTGCTCAATGATAGTGCCCAATCAACGGTGCTGTATCAAGAGACCATTTCTATCAACAACGGTCAAACGTGGCAAAAAAACCTTACGGTGAAACCAGACCGCATTGGTACAGATATGAAGCTGGATTTTCGGCTCTTCATCGACAATGGAGCGATGCCCTATAAGGAAACGTACTTGTGGATAACTGTGAGCTGATCAAGGTATCATCGTTACGCAGCAGTTAGGAATTCACCAAGTCAACAAAAAAGTCTGTCAAGTGTCCAATTGTGATTAAGAAATGAAGGACTTTTAAGAGACAAATGACGCGGGAGGAAAATGTAAATATTGAGCAGAAACAGACACGATGAAGAATTCAGTCTAAACGACCTCGACACTCTTTTTGTCCACAACACTATAATGCAGTACCGAGTGCCTTTTTTTAAGTTCTTGAGTGAGAACTTGAATATTACATTCGTTTTGCCGATCCAACTCTGATTTCATATGCACACGGAGGGAGTTATGAGAAAGAGCTCAAGCGTTTACAAGGCGTGAACGTGGCAATCTGCAAAAAGGCGCCCGGAAGCTTATCCTGGTACCTCCCCCGTGGCGCTTCTCTCAATCTTCTCAGATGCTTGTTCTCTTGTCAGTATGACGTTTTAGTCGATTTGGTCCAACGCACTGCTATATTTCGCTGCTTGTGGCGAGATTAAGAAGAACACCCCTAATTCTTTGGCTGGGTTTCTGGTCGCTGCCGAATACACGCTTTTTGAAATTGAAAATGGCGGTAACGAAATTTATGGTTCAAAGAACTCAGGCTTTAGTGGTTTACGGGTCTAAACGCAGAAAAGCTGCAATTCAGTGGGGAGCAGACCCTAAAGGAATCCTCATCATGTCGAACGTTAGTTTAATAGAAGCTGATTTGTCGCATCCTGCGGATATCAGTGAAATGCGGTGCAAATATAAAGCGTCGGAAAACGTGCTGATACGTGACGTCTTGGACAAGAAAATAGTCTTGTACGTAGGAAAGCTCAACCGGCGCAAAGGAGTTAACTATCTAATCAAAGCGTTTGCGCTCCTTAAACGGGAAATTAACGATGCAACACTTTTGATCATAGGAGAAGGGCCTGAGAAGAACAACTTGGCACGACTTAGCGCGAGCTTATTACCGCCGGATTCGGTCTTCTTTTTTAGACTCGCAAACCAGCCCGTCTCTGCCAAGTAGCCTTTCTTTGTCACCGCTATGCCCAGGAGCCATGTGACGTTTCTGACAATTTTTGCGGCTAGTTTGTGCAAAGTTCCTAGCCGAGCGATTTCCGTTCGCGGCGCCAGATCCTCCTCACTCACGATTTCACCACATCTCCTTTTCCCAGCGAGGCCCTTCACGGCCATTGAGAAAGCAAGTTGCCTTTTATTGTAGCGCTTCACTCGTGTCCGCCAATGATCAACTTTTACAACCTATATGCGACGGCGCTGGTAATAAAAATGTAAGTCGCTACGTAAGTGAGCACATCCCTGTCGGTACCTTGGTGGCATAAAATGTCCGCTGATTCTACATATTACATCGGCGTGCAGCGTGACTAATCGCTCGGGCTTCCGGGCGTTTTGTGTCTGTGGGGGATCAACGCGGAAGACTTGAGACAGCAGAATAGTTACAAGGTCAGACTGTTTTCGGGTGGCTCGTGGAATTCCGTGAGGACGTTTGCATAGCCGTGTAAGAAACTGCCGCTCCAGTCGACGATGAGCGCAATTTTGAAAACTCAAACCATCCGCTTCAATAAGCTTATATACAAATTCAAAAGCTATTCCGTCTGAATTGAAACTCGTGGCACCGGTCAAGGATTTCACTTACCGTTTGCTGAGCGCGTCGTATGAAATAATTTTTCGGGAGCGGATGAGCCCCGACGTACAAAAGTTCTTGGTCGGGACCTTCTTCGCGGCGGTCGGCACGCTCTTTGGCGCAGCACTGACGTTTGTTTTTAACATCCTCGCCGCACGAATATTGGGACCCGTGAGTTACGGTGATCTCAGCCTCGTTGTGACTTTGAGTACCATCCTCGTGGTATCGATGTCCGCATGCACCATTGCGATGGTGAAATATGCCTCGGGCGAACCAGACAATACACAGCGGATCAAGATCATCTCTACGTCGTCGCTTCTAGTAGTGTTGTTTACTGTATCATCGACGGTCGTCTACGTGTTTTTTTCGCCAGAATTAGCGCAGTTAAGTGGGACTTCGATTGAACTCTTTGATTTCGCCGTCGCCCTTGCGGTGACCATGATTATTTTCGGGCTGACTTCAAACTCTCTCCGCATCTTGCTCAGAATGAGGGCGTATGGCCTTTTTAGTGCCGTCCAATCTGCTATTGTGCTTGCGGTTTTTCTCATTAGCGTGATTGCTAACGTAAGGTCGTGGCAGGCAGCAGCATACTCATTGGGTATTTCGTACGTAGGAACCGGCCTTATCTTGGCCGGGTATCTCAGGAAATATTTCAAGCCTCAGTTTGACCAGTTTTGGTCGAGAAAAATATTAAATTATTCAGCCGTTGCGTTTCCTGGAATCCTAGCGGGCGCATTGATGGGCGTAGACAAAGTACTCGTGAATAAATTTATGACCACAGCGGACGTTGGACTCTATAGTGCTTACTTCCTTCCCTCAATATCGATAGCGCTCATGGTGTGGGGTATTTTCAACGCTGCGTTTTTTCCTATTGCATCGAGAAGCAACGATAAGCAGGCCATTTTTCGCAAAGTGAACAGAGCGGCACCGTTCTTCGCAGTTTTGTTTGCACCCCTGATCATACTTTTAGAGACAATAATCTTTGTCTTTTACGGGCGTCAGTACTTTTTTAGCTTAGGACTATCGTTCTTATTCGCAATAGCAGCAACGTTTTTCGTTCTTTATCAATGCTATTCGGCGCTAATGGGATCTGTTGGCACAAACGGAGCGAAAGTGAGTACGCTCGGCAGCATAATAGCCCTCGTTGTACTGATAGGTTTCAATGTGGCGTTGATTCCGGTCATCGGTATTTCTGGTGCCGCGGTCACGCTTATTCTTGCTTATTTACTACCTAGTGTTTATCTTTTTTCAAAACGACGCGTCCTAGCGATGAGCTGAGAAAAAGTTGATCTTAGTAACTTTCTCCTTACTATGAGTGGAAGTTTTCCCTACTATGAGTGGAAGTAACGTTGAATCATTTGGAAGCGAAGCACACCGCTGTGCTTAATTCTACGCAGCCTGTGCCAAACTGAGATTCTAAGCATTCATGCTACTTGCATAACTAAGTCACTTAGCAGTTGCGTCAACTTGCATGCTCACAGGGGATCGTTTTTCAGTTAGGATCGACTAGCTAAATACATGGTTCGTGTTCAATTCTGCTCACCGAAACGAAAAAAGGTGGGACGGTACCTTTTTTTAACCTCAGCGCCCTAATAACAACCGTGCCCGCGGTATCGATCGACTACAAACTTAAGTCACATACAGACCGCTACGGAAAAGGCAAACAGTAACCGTGGCGACGGCTGTCTTTACTCGATAAACTCAAAAATATCGTTTCTCTTTGTAACGCAATCCCTCATAAGAGTTGTTGAGAGTGGCTGCGGCAATAGGGCGGTCTTAGAAAGATTGTCTGGGCTGCAATTTGGGAACAGTTTGTATGGGTTGGAGATAGCTCATGCTGCCGTTCAGCGGGTCATCCAACGAGAAATCGGTTCTCCTACTGAATGTAGGGTTTTCGATGGCTACAGCATTCCCTACAGCAAAGATACATCTGATTTAATTGTCCTTACACATGTGGTTGAGCACACCTTGAGCATCCGCGAAAACTTTTTTACGAATCTGCAAGAGTTGCTGACTGTGTTTTTTTAGAGGCGCCCCTCGAAGAAACAATTCGGCTGAAAAGGACGACTCTTTTGATAAAGTCGGCCACATCAACTTGTATTCGTTTAAGACTTTTAGAAAGTTGGTGAAACTTGTGACCTCGATGTTTTATCTCAAACACTCACTGTGCCCTCCATTAAAGTGTACCGATATGTGTGGAAAAAAAGGAATATTTTTATTTATCTGTTGAGGTCTATTCTGAAAATGTCTCCTGCTTTAGCCACTCAGCTGCTTATATATCATTGCTTTATTCTCTGCAGAAAACGAGAGGTCTCTCATTAGTACTTCTTCTACATACCTGTGTAATCCCTTTAAAGTGCATCCAACAGAAAGTATATAGCACGCGTAACAAACGCAGTCGATAAGATGGAATTGATTGAACACTACCGAAAGGTCATCTTCTTTGCGCTACATCTAAAGGACTTTGCCTCTCCAGAAGCAGATAATGTACGGCTAATGAGGGAGCATTATGCGCACATCACGTTCGATGAGATTTGCCAGTTTATGTCCGTCAAAGGCAAGACAGTGCTTGACGTCGGAGGAGCCACGGGGACTTTTTCGAAGATTTTCAATGAGAAATTTGGGGCCTTCGCAATTAACTTGGATTTTAATCCCCAACAAATCCACAGAAAAAGTTCGGGCGAGCTAGCGATAATTGACATACACGAGATTTGGCCCGATACGGTAACTGGAGTTGCACAAGCCTTGCCGTTTGTCGACAACGCACTAGATGTAGTGTTTTGCAGAAGCATATTGGAGCACATACCACAAGAAGAAGAACAAAGTGCTATCGACGAGCTGTATCGTGTAACTAAGAAGGGAGGCCTGTGCTACATCGCTATCCCGCCGTGGTACAGTCCGTGGGCGGGACACGGTTTGCGACCATTCCACGTATTTCCGTTCACGATGGCAAGAAAGCTCAAACTGATTTTTTTTAGAAACACGCATATCGTTGAACGGTCTCTCGCTGAAATGGATTTGTTTCCGATTACGTTTAAAAAAATGTCGAACATGATAGTTCAGAGCGGCTTTCGCATAGCAGCAGTAAGAGATACGCATTTCCGGTTACATTTTTTGGCAAAAATGCCTATAGTTAGGGAAATAGCGATACCGCTTGTAGCCTTTATCGCGGAGAAATGATCACATTATCCCTCGCTTCTGCGTAATTGGGGCCAAAAAGGTAGTGCTTGAACTTTGACCAAAGTCAGGATGGGTCATCGTGTTTCCCCGCAAGTCGTTTTTTTGCGAGATATTCGATTAATTCCCGTTTCAAGTCGTCTCGTTCGAGTGCGAAGTCGATCACCGTTTTCAGGTACCCAATTTTATCCCCCGCATCATACCTCACTCCATCGAGCACGCACGCGTAGACCTGGTGCTCATTCAAGAGTGGTCGAATCGCATCGGTAAGCTGCAGCTCGCCCCGTGTGGAACGCGGCACCCGTTTTATGCAATCAAATAGGTCCGCGGTCATTACGTACCGGCGCAATAGCTCTACTTCGTGCTGCAACCCTGTGATCACTATGTCCTTTGATGCTTGGACCTTCTGCAGCTCCTCTGTAAGGGATTGATTGCTTGCCTCTGAATCTGATCTTTTAATCGCAGCCATTGTCTAAACAAAGGAAATTTCTTGATTGTAAATCGACGCTTTTCATTGCTGCGGGCCACGATCTTCAGGAATCGCTTTCACTGTCAAGCTCCATGAGGATCTTGAGACGACCAAGCTGATGCTTATGTAGTGTCACTCTTCAACTTGCAGAGGTCGTAGCAAGTGTTAGCGCCAAAAATGTCAGCTATGGCGATTGACGAATTCAATCAATCGTCGTGTGCTGTTCTCCCACGTGAACTCTGCGATTCGGTCCCTTCCTGCTCGCGCAAGTTTGACCCTCAGCTCTTCGTCCGTCAGGAGTCGAAGAACGTTGTTCACTAAGGATTCAAAATCATCGGGAGCTGATACCAGCGCAGTTTTCGTGCTCAGCATAATCGCGATTCCCTCCACAATCGGTTGTTGCTACTGCACATCAGCACGCTATCGCTTCAGCTGGTGGTAGGGCGAAGCTTTCAGCGACGCTGCTGCAAAGGTAAATCGATGCTGCGTTATATATAGTCTGACAAGCTCGCTTTCACTTACAGAACCGTAGTATTCGCTCCATGCTGGGGGCGTCCCAGGTCGTTCTTCTAGGGGGCCAAACAGACTTACTTCGAGGTTCGAGACGGCGTCTCTACACTTCGATAATACTGATAAGCCCAGGTGAGATCGCTTGTACGCGGTCGAAGAATACAACATGATTACCCTTTTCCCTCGTCCGCGAATACTGTTTATGACGCGAAAACGGTCATGATCGATGGCATCAGGTATCATTTCAACATCTTCTTTAGGCACGCCCGCTTGTGTTACGAGTTCAGCTACCCAACTGGATATACAAATCTTCTTGAGCGTTCAGCGCCAGGTTTGCTCCAACTGAAATTTGTCGCCCAGCCACGGTGGAAAATCCTGAACAAGATAAAACTTGGCTCCTTTCTTACTAGGACATTCATTTACCCTTGAAGCGGTTTGCCAAGCTGTAGCAAAAATAGCATCTGCATCCGGAACGCGGCGCCGTCAACAGCTATTTTCATTTTCACTTTTTGACATAGCAATGAAGTTGTACTAGAAGCCTGCCCGCCGCTTTATACAGCTTTTTTTCCTTGATGCTGCTCAAACGCGTGATACCTACACGGGCTTCCTCGTAAGCTTCGAACTGTATGATTGGACGCAATGCATGAAAAGTATATCCCTTTAAAAATATCATACTCTCCCGCCTTCAACGTCTATCTTAAGGAAATCTAATCTTTTTGCATTGTGCTTCACTGTGAGATTGCCAAGAGTGTCCGCATCAACGTAGATCATCTTGTTGACCAAGGCACGTCGCTCATCTTTCGAGACCACCTGCCCCCCATGACCGGAGATCGGACAGAAGAAGCTACTTAAGCCCTTCTCTTTTCCGAGAGCTACTGGGAAGGCTTTGATATGACCCTCTTCTTGCGCGGATCAATTGCAATATTACTCTTTAATCGAGAATATATTGTAGGATTAGGCTCAAACGCGAATACACAGCTATTAGGGCACACAAGCTCTGCCTGAAGGGGGTGAAGCAGCCTATATTTGCGCCAATGTCAAACGTTGTCATATCAGGCTTAACGTGCTTCACAATTAGCTAAAAATGCCCGATTTTCTAATTCAAGAAGCGCTTCCGGTTGAGCATAAGTTGATTGCATCGCGTGATACGTCGCTGACTATGTTTTTGGTTCAGAAAAGAATCAAACTTATTCATAAAATGGAGCGTTTTTTTATAAGGAAGTGCCACGTTACTGGTACCGTCAAAATCGTCTCCATCTAAGATTGGTGATAGTAAGGTTAGCTATTGGATGCGGGCTTCTCTCTCTGCGGATCGATATTTCTGATCGAAGATGTCGGAGCTTGACAGTAATTGAAGCTGAGAAGTCACTCCACGATTCAGTCCGGCCATAATGTACATCACCTTTATCTAGCAACCACACGAGAGTGTTACCGAGCGTGATGTTATTTCGCTACAGCGGATTGAGCTGCACATACACAAAGGTCCATTCAAGCCGGGGTTGCAGAAGATCGCACCGAAGCTAGAAAATTCAGCTTTATGGATAGTTTAAGAGGCTTGTCTGACCTTGCGAGGTGACAAATCGACACCAATATTGAAAACGATCCGGAGAGAGAGGCACAACTCAGAGAGTCGGCAAAGTACTGATTTAAAGTGCGAAGCGGAGACTTGATAAGCGCTGTGTTGCTAGTTCTAAGAGATAAGCTTAATAGGTTGTCTAACCTCGAACACGCATTATGATGAGGCTAATGATATGGACAGCAGCCTGATAACAACTTATGAGCCCAATAATTCTTTGAAGAAGGGATATAAGGGTGTCTTTCCCGAGATCTACAATGAGCTCAAAGCGAACCGATGGCTGATCTTTCAGCTATTTAAGAAAGACTTTCTCGCTTTGTACAAGCAATCCTTCATAGGACTTATGTGGGCGGTGATAATACCCATTGCAACCGTCGGCACATTTGTCGTCTTGAACGGTGCTGGCGTTTTCAATACTGGAGCAATTGTTGTTCCGTACGCACTGTATGCCGTGCTTGGCGTTGCAATCTGGCAGCTATTCTCAGCGGGCCTCATTGCCAGCTCCAGTTCATTGGTCTTGGCCGGTTCAATGATTACGAAGATCAATTTTTCCCTGAAATCACTCGTCGTAGCGTCCATGGGTCAGTCAATTCTGTCGTTCTTAGTTGCGTTCTGTGTGGTGGTAGTTTTGTTCTTTTGTTATAGATTTGTGCCAAGCGCGGGGATACTGCTCCTGCCTCTCCTGATTATTCCGATCATCCTCATGACTTTGGGCCTCGGCTTCATGGCATCTCTCTTGAATGGGATACTGCGCGATATCGGCAACGTGCTCTCAATTTGTATGATGTTTTTGTTGTTCTTGACGCCGATCTTGTATGCGAAACCGACCACTGGCTTCTTTGCTTTTGTCTCGAGCTATAATCCGCTATATTACCTTGTAGCCTTCCCACGAGACCTTGCGTTGACGGGCTCCGTCTCCGAATGGGAGGGATTCGCATTGTCGAGCGCTTTAGCAGCGACCGTATTTTTCGTTTGCATAGTAATATTCCACTTAACAGAGACGCGAGTTACCGAGAGGGTCTAAATGAACGACGAGACAGCGATACAGGTGGAGCACGTGTCTAAAAAGTTCTGTAAGGACTTGAAGACCTCTATGCGCTACGCAATCGAAGACATTGGCAGGAACGCCGTCGGCATGCCTGCTCCTTCCGGGCTACTTCGAGAGCATGAGTTTTGGGCAGTCGATGACGTTTCATTCGAAGTGGAGCGGGGGGAGACGCTAGGGATCATTGGCCCCAACGGCTCTGGAAAGACCACGCTATTGAAAATGCTGAACGGGATCTTTTGGCCCGATAAGGGAAAAATTAGCGTGAAAGGAAGGATGGGCGTGCTTATCGACGTCGGAGCCGGATTCCACCCGATGTTGACCGGCCGAGAGAATGTCTACGTCAATGCAGCAATATTAGGAATGTCCAAACGAGAAACAGAAGAAAAGTTCGACTCCATCGTGGAATTCGCCGACATTGGCAATTTTATTGATACCGCGGTAAAATACTACTCGAGCGGAATGTTCGTGCGCTTGGGATTCGCCGTGGCCGTACACTGTGAACCCGATATCCTGCTCGTCG
>Ga0326727_10013988_pt1 | contig 17629 bp, 18 predicted proteins | sample MB2enrmetagenome_FD_207643 | JGI IMG/M metagenome (GOLD analysis project Ga0326727, IMG submission 207643) | Lab enriched peat soil microbial communities from McLean, Ithaca, NY, United States - MB29MY | ecosystem: Environmental > Terrestrial > Soil > Wetlands > Peat | place: USA: New York...
TGCTCGTCCCGACCACATGGAACTTTGCGACCTGCAGTGCCGCCCTCACCGGTGCGCCCTGGCAGCTCGCCGAGGTCATCATGCGCGGGTACGACCCCTGTGTGTCATGTGCAACCCACATGATCGTTGTGGATGAGGACAACAAGTTAGTGGCTCAGAAGCTCATCCAGTGAGTAACCCCACCATGCTGTATCCGGAGATCGTAGTAGCAGGGTGCGGAAATCCCCTGTTTGCCGATGACGGCTTTGGCCCGGCAGTAATTGATGAGATGGAAAAACTCTCACTTCCCGACAATGTACTGATAGTGGATGCTGGCCTTGGCGGCCCGCACTTTATTTTTACACTGCTCGACCCGGAAGTGACAAAAAAGCTCGTGATCGTTGATATTGCTGATTATGGGGCGGAGCCGGGATCGATTACCAAGCTCCGTGTCGAGGATCTCCCCCCGGGATCGTATCGCGATGCCCATTCGTGGGACCTCGCCGAACCATTGCAGCGTATCAAGGACCGGATAGAGATTACGGTCATCGGATGCCAGCCGGCACGGGTTACATCCCCGGAATTTGAGATCGGGCTTTCTGACGAAGTCCAGAAGGCGATCCCCAAGACTATCCGGGTGATACTGGAAACAATCGGAGTGGATTATGGGACTACTATCAAGTGTATTCAAGAAGAACGCCAGCCCGGAACCGCCAAAACCAGCTGCGGCTCCCTCAAAATCAGCTGACGTTGCAGCAAAACCAGCAGAAACAAAAAAGGAGGTTAAGCCTGTGGCAGATAAGATTACATTAGGTTACACGCACGTGAGTGGGTGCACCGGTTGTACTGTGGCACTCGCAGACAACTATGCCGGATTATTAACTCTCCTCGACAGATATGTCGACCTGAAATATATGCCAACCCTTGCAGATGTCAGGCATATCCAGAAGGTTGATGTCTCGTTCGTTGAGGGTTCCGTCTGTATCAACGACAAACTCGCAGTGGAAGAGATTAAGGAAACGCGTGAAAAGTCAACAATCGTAGTCGCTCTCGGTGGCTGCGCATGCTATGGCAACATCACCCGGTTCTGCCGCGGTGGCCAGCAGAACCAGCCGGCCCACGAGGCATTCCTGCCGATCAACGAACTGATCAAGGTTGATGTGTTCATCCCCGGATGTGCACCGACGCCCCAGATGATCAGGAACGTTGCGGTCATGGCATACCTGCTCCTCAAGGGAACAAAAGAACAGAAAGACCTCGCGACTGCATTCCTCAAGCCCCTCATGGCACTCCCGGTACAGGGAACTGCCTGCGGTGCATCGACAGCCTGCTTCTGCGACCTGATGACCAATGTCATCGACCAGGGTCTGTGCATGGGATGCGGCAGCTGTGCAGCAGCCTGCCCGGTTAATGCGATTACCCACGAGTACGGCAAGCCCCAGGGTGAGCGCGACCTGTGCATCAAGTGCGGCGCGTGCTACAACCAGTGCCCGCGGAGCTGGTTCAGCTTCGATGTTGTCGAGAACTATGAGGCGATCAACGAGGCCATAATGGCGGCACTCCAGTGAAGGTGATTGAAATGGGAGCAGAACTCGGTAAATACAAAGCATGCGTCTCAGCACGAAGCACCGACAAAGAGATTCTCAAGCACGCCCAGGACGGCGGCATTGTTACATCTCTCCTCGGGTACGCACTCGACGCGGGTATCATAGACGGTGCCATTGTCGCTGCAACGAAGGACTTTGCAGCCAAGCACCCGTCCCTCGTCATGAGAGACAACTCCAACTGGGACATGATTGAGCCCTGGAGACCAATCCCCGCTGTCGTCAGTACCAAGGCTGATCTGCTTGCAGCAGCAGGCACCAAGTACAACATCAGCCCGAACGTCTCGATGATCAAGGAGGCAACCCGCAGCTTCGGCCTCGACAAGGTCGGTATCGTCGGTACGCCCTGCCAGATGCAGGCTATCCGGAAACTCCAGCTCTACCCGATCGGTGCCCGTGACGTCGGCGCCGCAATTGCACTCGCAGTCGGTATCTTCTGCATGGAGAACTTCCCGTACCAGAGCATCCTCCAGCTCGTGGAAGACCACGCGGCGATGAAGCTCGAGTCCGTCAAGAAGATGGAGATCGGCAAGGGCAAGTTCTGGGTCTACGGCAAGCGCGGACAGGTCGTTCAGCTGCCGCTCAAGGTGACCCACAAGTACGAGCAGCCCGGTTGCCACGTATGCCTCGACTACGTTGCAAACCTCGGCGATATCTCCACCGGTTCCGTTGGCAGCCCCGACGGCTGGTCCACCGTCTTTGTCAGGTCAAAGATCGGTGAGGCAGTCTGGGCAAAAGCAATGGCAGACGGTGTGTTCGAGACCCAGCCCATCGAGAAGGTCAAGCCCGGTCTTGAACTCGTGACCAAGCTCGCAAACGAGAAGATCACGAAGAACAAGAACACACTCGAAGCCCGCAAGACTTTCGGCGTTGGCAAGGCTCTCCGGAGCCCCTACATCTAAATCTAACTTTTTTTAATGTGTCCTGCCTTAATGCAGGTGCAGGTAGGGTAAAACAAAAATGTGCCAGACCGCAGGTGCTGCCGGGGCGGACCCTGCCATGCAAAGGAGACCCGTCTCGTCCACAAGAATTTCAAGGTATTCATGACTTTCAGGGCTCACAAGGATTGCTGATAGATTCAACAGCTGATGCTGGTGCATGAGTGCCGGGCAGGGGCGAACTACCAGCACGCGCTAAAAGTCCGGGATTGCTCGCCCTTTTGGATCCCGGGGATCATTTTCCCTGATCTTTGATCTCCCGAATCGAGGCACCCGGCGTCAGGTGCAGGAAAAAACCCGCTACCGCACCCTGCAGAGCGGCCTCCTTTGACAGGTAGCTCCCGGTATCCCGGTAATAGTCCTTTGCGCCTTTTTCCCGCACGGCAAGGTTTGCGATGCCAACGTACTGGTCCCCGGTCCGGATAATCCTGATCTTGAGGGGGACCTCAACCTCCCTGATATCGAGCTCGTAGGTCCCGACCGTTTCGCGTATCTGCCTGATGTCCGGGTACTGCCGGGCGAGATCGTCATCCGGTGTAGGTGTCACACCCGGTCTGTTGCCTGCCGGAAATTAAAAAGAGATCCCTAGACTCAGCTCTCGACCATCTCACCGGCCACGGGGAGGTAAAAGGGGAAATATCAGGCCCGGATGGGCAATAAACTACCGGTGAGTTTATACAAAACGGGCGGTTATGGGAGACAAGGAAGCGAAACTGGCGGCTGTACATAACAGGAAAAAAGAAAAGGTAAGGGTTGGGCATCATTGCCCACAGCAGGCATCTCAAAGTACCAAAACCCTTTTCCACACATGCTGCAAAAAAACATCCGGTACACAGAACCGCAGTCTTTATGCCACTGCCGTATTTATTCACTAAGAAGTACATGACCAGAAAATGCGGGAACTGCGGCGCTCCCGCTCCCGACAACAACTCACGGTTCTGCGACCTTTGCGGGGCGCCGCTCAAAGAAGAGCCGGTATCACCGCAGGGGTTGCCGGTCTGCCCGGCCTGCGGGGCCATCGTCTCCGATAGAAAAGCTCAGTTCTGCGATCTGTGCGGCGCACAGCTGGCAAAACCGGTCTGCCCGGTCTGCGGGAACCCGGCACCGTCCTCACACTCTAGGTTCTGTACCCGGTGCGGTGCCACGTTTGTACCGGCAGCCCCGGGGAAAAACCGTGCCGCCACCCCCGCTGCACCGGGAGCAGCACCGGAACCCGAACCTGTTGTAGTCAAGCTCAGGAAAGGGCGCCTGCCGGTGCCTGATAACCCTTCAGGAGAATGGGACCCCTGGTCAGATGGTGACCCGGCATACGATATATCGGCACCACTCCCCCAGCAGCAGCCGCAGAAACCATACACCGACCTCCAGCGCATTGCCGAAGAAACGGCACAGTCCCCGGGAGCCACCCCGGTCCGGGAGCCGCAGGTTGCCGGGCCAAGGAAAAAGTATTCCCACCTGCCCCTGGTTGCCGACGAATTAAAAGCGGATATCGAACGCCGCGCTGCTCACGACGATGCGGAAAGCGGGGGAGCCGGGCGGAAGGGAAAAAAGAAAGGCCTGTTCGGGTTCAAGTAACCCGCTAATAAAGTGCGCCGGAAGCCGTTTTTACAGACGTTCTTTGTTGGCTCTGGAGAACTTCCTTGTTTTTCTGCAAAAGGGTCCCGCACAGATTGACGGAGGATGGGACCGTGCCTGTTCCCCCGAACCGCCCCTTCGCTTTGTGATGATACGGTATTACCTTCTTTGGGGATTATCGCTGCATGGGGGATGCTACAGCGGCGGGGGCGGAGGCATAAAAATGCTGTAGCCCCCAAGAGCGTTAAGAGAAATATTTTGAGGATGTCTCCAGATCCTCTTGTTTTTAGATCTCGACTGACCGGCGCGTTCACGCGAAGTACCCGGCGATATTATGGAAGATCGCCATGTTGAGCGATTCTTCAGGGATCCGCTCCCCGCTGCGCCTCTGCTGCTCCCGGAGAAGCGGCCAGTCATAGAGGTTGGTAAATTCCATCGCCCGCTCGGGATGCGGCATCATGCCCAGCACCTTGCCGTCAGCCGAGGTGATGCCGGCGATGTCTTCCACCGAACCGTTCGGGTTGAAAGGATACTCGCCACCGGCAGGGCTCAGGTCCTCCCGGCAGTAGGAAAACGCGATCTGCCGGTGCTTCCTGATGCGCTGGAGGGTTGACGGGGAACAGGAGAAGTTGCCTTCTCCATGGGAGACCGGGCACCAGAGCTTCACGATGCCGTGGGTCCAGATGTTCTCGGCCGCAGGCTTGATGGTCACAAACCGGCACTCGAGCCGCCCGCCCTGGTTGGGCATCAGGGCAATATCCCGGAAGTATTTTTTGTCAAACGCGGGTACGAGCCCAAGGTTTGCAAGGATCTGGAACCCGTTGCAGATCCCCAGTACGAGGTTATCGCCATCGAGGAATTCCAGAAGATCGTCCCAGAGGTTGTTTCTCACCCGGTTCGCGTACGCATTGCCGGCGCCGGTATCGTCACCGTAGGAAAAACCGCCGGGAAAGACCAGCAGCCGGTAATCAGACAGCCGCCGCCGGCCTGCAATCAGGTCGTTGATGTGGACAATATCGGAGGCTATGCCGGCCCGGAGGAGGGCTTCCCGGGTCTCCATCTCGGAGTTGATCCCGTACCCGCTCATGACGAGGGCCTTTTCCGGGATCATAGCCCTGCTGGATGAGAAGACGTGTGCGACAGACATATCAGAACCTCCTAAAGGGCGCCTTGTAGGCCTCTTCCAGTCGTGAGATCTCCTGTTCGAGAAGCAATGTCCGGCCGGTGACCCGGAGGTGGTTCCCCCCGGTTTTGCCCAGCAGCAGCGCATCGGCGCCGAGCACCCGCTCGAACGCCCGCTTCTGATCCGGCGCGACCGTGACCACGAACCGCGCAAGTGTCTCGGAGAAGAGGAAAAAGTCCGGGCGAAGGGTTCCGGGAATCGTAATATCCATCCCAAGCCGGCCGGCGATGGCCACTTTCGCGAGCGCAACGCCCAATCCCCCGTGGCTGACCGGGTATGCCGATGCAATCAGCTCATGGCCGATTGCGTCAGTAAGCCTGAGGTAGCGCGCCCGTGCCGCTGCTGCGTCAAGCCGGGGCACGGCGGCGCCGGAATACCCGAGATGGGCGAAATATTCCGACCCGCCCAGTTCTTCTTCCGTCGTGCCAATCATGTACACGAGGTCCCCGGCAATCTTCGCATCGAGCGATACCGCCTTTGCCACATCACCGTGGATGCCGATGGACGAGATGAGGAGGGTGGGCGGGACGGAGACCCTCACCCGGTTGTTCTCCGCATCGTATCCCAAGAAATCATTGAACATGCTGTCTTTCCCGGAGATAAACGGCGTCCCGAACGCTTTTGCGTAATCGTAGCACCCTTTTGCCGCCTGCTTGAGCTGCCAGAGCCGCTCCGGTTCATCGGACGAGCACCAGCAGAAATTATCGAGGAGAGCGATCGCATCGGGAGGAATGCCCAGTGCGACAAGCCCCCGGATTGCCGTGTCGATGGCGGCCCCGGCCATCCGGTACGGGTCGATCTCGGAGTACGAGGGAAAGAGTGCCTGCGAGAGCCCGACGCCCTTTTTTGAACCGGGCACCACCTTGGTGAGCGTCGCGACCGACTGCACCCGGCCCCTTCCCTGCACCGGGCCGAGAACGTGGCCGCCCTGCACGGTATGGTCGTACTGGATTGTTACAAATTCGGTCGAGCAGATATTCCTGCGCCCGAGCATCGCGATAAAAGTGTCGTCTAGCCTCACGGGGCAGGGCAGGTCAGGCCCGGGATAGGTCTTCTGCACCGGGACGGTGATGAGGTGTTTTCTGGGCAGGCCGTCGTGCAGGAACGCAAGGTCGATGTCCATGACGGTCGAGCCGTGGTAATCCACTACGCACCTTCCCGTATCCGTGAATCGCCCGATGACGGTCGCTTCGACCTCCCGCCGCTCCAGAAGCCCGGTAAAGGCAGCGAGTTTCTCCGGCGGGACGGCGAGTGTCATGCGCTCCTGCGATTCGGAGATCCAGATCTCCCACGGGGCCATCCCGGGGTACTTCAGGGGAACCCGGTCAAGGTCCACGTGGCAGCCGTTGGACTCTTTTGCCATCTCGGCCACCGAGCAGGACAGGCCACCGGCGCCATTGTCCGTGATGCTCCGGTAGAGGCCAAGGTCCCGGGCCTCCTTTACAATCACATCCGAGAACTTCTTCTGCGTTATCGGGTCGCCGATCTGCACCGCGGTGACGGGACTCGCCGGATCGAGAGCCTCTGATGAGAACGTGGCGCCGTGGATGCCATCTTTTCCCACCCGGCCTCCCACCATCACGATAAGATCGCCGGGCTCTGCCTTTTTCTGGTAAAGGTTCTGCCCGTTGTGCTGCCGGGGCATCACGCCGACCGTGCCGGCAAACACGAGGGGTTTGCCCACGTAGCGGTTGTCGAAATAACAGAAGCCCTGCGGGGTCGGGATGCCCGAGCAGTTGCCGCCCCCCCCCACGCCCCGCACGACACCGTCGAGGATCTGCCGGGGGGAAAGGATGGGACTCGCACGGTCCTTTCCCCGGAACAGTTCTGGGTCGGACGCCGGGTCGCCGACACAGAAGCCGTAGACATTGATGCAGGGCTTGGCGCCGAGGCCAAAGCCAATCGTGTCCCGGTTCACACCGACAATCCCGGTGAGCGCCCCACCGAACGGGTCAAGAGCGGAGGGCGAGTTGTGGGTCTCGACCTTGTGGGTCACCAGGTACTCGTCATCGAAAATAATCGCACCGGAGTTATCGGTAAAGACCGTGACGCAGATATCGCGGTCGCCCTTCTCCGCCCGGATCTCGTTTGTCGCTGCCTGGATGCAGGTCCTGTAGAGCCCGTTGGGGATATCGTCGTCCATCGCGGAGGCAAAGATCGTGTGCTTGCAGTGCTCGCTCCAGGTCTGCGCGAGGGATTCGAGTTCTACGTCGGTCGGCTTTCGGTTCTGCCGGTCGAAATACTCCCGGATCGCGTGCAGCTGGGCGAGGTCGAGTGCGAGCGGCCCCCGGCGCTGGCCGGTCTCCGGGTCGCAGATCCCCTCCTTTCCCAGCCGCGCGAGATCCTCGTCCGGGATAGCGAGGTCTACCGTTCCGGCGGCCGGCAGCTCGTGAAGCCTGACCTGCGGGACAACCCGGTCCATCCCCTTCTCCCCGTACTCCTGCCGGGTCTTTGTACTTACCCGGTTCACGAGCGGGTTTGCCAGCGTCGCCGCGAGCCGTGCAAGCATGTCGGGCGCGAGCCTGCCGCGGACAAAATAGAGCTCCGAGGAGGAGACCATCTCATCCTCCCCGAATTTAATCCCGAGGTAGTCCTCGATCGTCTGCCGGGCGGTCGTGCCCACGTTGTCGGTCACGCCCGGCAAAAACCCGACCTCGATCGCGTAATCAAACAGGGCCGTTGTCGCTTCGTCCACCACGAAGTCCTGCACCACGGGGTTGGTCAGCCGGGCACCGATCTCCTGCAGCTCATCCCTTTGTATGTCACGCCGGGCGGTCGCTACCATATAGACGTCAACGAGCTGCAGCTCGTCGATCGAAAACCCGAGCGACCGGATCCGGCCCGTACGGATTTTCTCACGGGGATCTTTTTTATAGTGAACTTCTATGCGGTGGACAAAAGAAGCCATGGATACCGGTTTGCCCTAAAAGGAGAAAATACGTACCGTCCCGGCAGGAGGCCGGGCTCTCCTCTGCACGAATCTATCCGTCCCTTCCCAAACACAGGGAAGGGATTACCGTCTGACGCAAGCGCACAAGAGAGGATGCGATCAGGGAGCCGGACGGGTTACGGTCACCGGCTCTACCATCGCGTTGATTATGATGTCAAACGACACCGTGCCCGTCCAGCCGGCCCGCTCGAACATGTTCTGGAAGCAGACGCCGACCACTTTTGCCCCGGTGTGCCGGACAGCGAGGTCGCGGACCTGCTCCTTTGTGACCGGCATCAGGGGCATCGCAAGCCCGCCCATGATAACGATCACGCGGGGGGTCACTGCAACGGGTTCACCTGACGCCTGCATGCCGATATCCGGCACATCATGGATAGCGTGCGCCTTTTTCTCTTCGAGCAGCGGCACGAAGGCCTGACGGAGATGCAGGCCCCGGATCGTGACCGCGAGTAATTCAACAAACGGCGTGCAGGTCCCGACGCACCCGTAATAGACGACTTGGTCGCCCTCACCGAGATTGAGGCTTTTGATGTATTCCTTGTACGGCCTCAGAATGCCGGGGATACCGCGAAGGGGCTCGTGTTCTGCCATAGATCTACCATCCGGCGCAGAAGAGTATTAAGAATGCCGAATCAATCCGCCCGGCACCCAGACATTTTTCACCGGAACCGGTCGTCGGACCGCGTATTTTGTGCGTCGTGGGCGACGTGCTCGAGCCACCCGCAGCGCTCGCCGGGGTATGCATCGAACGCCGGCACATAGGGTTTGATATCCAGCAGCGGTGTGCCGTCAAGGATGTCCACGTCCTCGATCGTGAGCACGCAGCCGTCAATACCCACAAGCCGGACGACCGAAAGGCCGATCGCGTTGGGGCGTGCCGGCGACCGTGTCGCAAAGACACCTCGGGGAGCGGGATCGAGGAAGGGGGTGACCATCAGGCTGGAACCCGTGCTCCGGTGCAGGGCGTAGATCAGGATAATCCGGGAGAACCCATCGAGGTCGGCAAGCCCCCCGCAGAGGTCGCTCCTGATCTCAATCGTGCCTCGGACACCCGGGGCCCCGGACGGCTGGATCGGCATGCCGGCGATATCCGTATAGGGAGAATGGATCGTACCGATCGGCATGTAAGAAAAAGCCGGGCCGGGTGCATCGTGCATGGATAGGTATCGGTGCGTCAAGGTAAAAAAATCCCGTTACCCCGGGCCGGGAACTACTTTAGGTACAACGATCAACGCTCCTCTCAGGGCAGGCAGCATGGTACGGGAACCATTTTTCTCTACGGAAAACCTCACGATCATCAACGAGGATATTTTTACCACCCGACGTATCCCCGCACGCGGCATCGACCTCGTGGTCACCTCGCCGCCGTACAACGTGGACATCAGGTATAATTCCCACGATGACCGGCTCACATACGAGGAGTACCTCGGGTTCTCGAAGCGCTGGATGAAGCGCTGTTACGGCTGGCTCAGGGACGATGGCCGCTTCTGCCTCAATATCCCGCTTGACAAGAACAAAGACGGCCAGCAGAGCGTGGGTGCCGATCTCACCACGATCGCAAAGGAATGCGGGTTTTCCTACCACTCCACGATCATCTGGAACGAGGGCAACATCTCGCGCCGGACCGCGTGGGGCTCATGGGCGAGCGCATCTGCGCCGTACGTGATCGCCCCCGTGGAGCTGATCGTGGTGCTGTACCGGAATTCATGGAAGAAGACCAGCGGCTCGCGGCAGTCGGACATCTCAAAACAGGAATTCATGGACTGGACGAACGGGCTCTGGACATTCAACGGCGAGCGCAGGAAAAAAATCGGCCACCCTGCCCCCTTCCCGGTCGAGCTGCCGCTGCGCTGCATGAAACTCTTCTCGTTTGTCGGCGACACCGTGCTCGATCCCTTCATGGGCAGCGGGAGCACGCTCCTCGCCGCCTTGCGGTGCAACCGCAGGGGACTCGGGATCGAGATCGACCCGCATTACTGCGAGATCGCGGTACGACGGATCGCTGACGAGGGGCGGGGAGAATAAGGGGCAATCCGGGAGGGCATGTGTTGGTTTTTTTCCTGGTTCGCCAGTAACGGTATTTGATGACATCCGGTGTGATGACTATGATTACACACTGTATATAACTCAATAGTTATTTTATCGTAGCATAAAAAAGAAATCGTGAAAACAGGAGACAGGGAAAACCTTGCCTCTTTTTTCATTTGACCCTTACATCCCCCTGTCAGGGCAGAAAAAGCCAACGGAAACTGCAGGTTATCCGATTTCCTGTCGGAGTGAGTGATCAATTATTCAGTACCTGTTTGCAGTCCTGGCGCAGTCGAATCATATCGAAGGTATTAACGGCTGAAATTTTATAATGGTATATAGATGGACGCAAGATCCGAACCGACGCCGTTTGATCAGAGGCTCTTTCTTATCTTCATCGTCACGTTTGCAACGATGACAGTGTTCGAATTTGCCGGGCAGTACCTTTACCCGTACCCTCCCGACTGGCGCTCGAACCTGATCACGAGCCTCTTCACGAGCGGGCTTGCTGTCATCATTGCCTACTTCCCGCTCAAGGCCTACTATGACATGAATACCCAGCTCCTCTCTGAGGTGGCGAGACGCCATGGCGTGGAGATGGAATTGCGGGAGCAGAAGGAGCGCCTGAAAAAGACCAACAAAAAACTCACGATGCTCTCGACGATCACGCGGCACGACATCAGGAACACGCTGACCGGCCTCGTCGGGTTCCTGCAGCTGGTCAAAAATGAGGCCCCGGACAACCCGCACCTGCAGGAGCACCTCAATAAACTGATGGAATGCAGCGAGACCATCGAACAACAGATCGAGTTCACCCGGTATTACGAGGAACTGGGAACGGGAAATGCAGACTGGTACGATATACAGAAAGGTGTTCTTGATGAGGCACGGCAGTTGTCCCTGGATGGGATTACCCTTGATCCGGGACCGTCCGGGCTTTCGATCTATGCGGATCCGTTGATCGGCAAAGTCTATTATAACCTGATAGAAAACGCGATCCGTCACGGCGGGCACGTCACGGCAATATCGTTTGCCGCAGCCGAATCTGGCAATGGCCTCGTGATCAGCTGTTCCGACAACGGCAACGGGATTCCGCCGTCAGAGAAAGAGGCCATCTTCCTCCGGGGACACGGGGGAAATACCGGCCTTGGCCTGTTTTTGATCCGGGAGATCCTCGCGATTACCGGGATCAGCATAAAGGAAACCGGGACGTTTGGCACCGGTGCACGGTTTGAAATCCTGATCCCCAAAGGGGGATACCTGCTTATGGCCGGATGAATTTTTTTGCCAGTGTTTTTGTTTTAGAGCCTTGGTTCAGGCGGGATGCATAACCCGGTTAATGGCCGGAATACCACTCCGGCCCGCCATGCTCCGGAGGGGCCCTGATGCGGGAAACATCTCACATTTTTTTACCGGTTTTTATAGGTCCACGATGAACATAACCGGCTCATTCCATTTCCCCGGAATCTGAGTGTGTATTAAAAAAATAGTCCCGCTGGTGCCTATACGGCAGCGGCGGGAGTAAGGGTCGTAGCTGCCGTGGCCCGGTGGACATACGCAGCCCGGTAGCCCTTCACGGTGCTGACGAACTGCTGGTTGAGCGTCGCGAGATCCTGGTTTGCCGCCTCGATTGCACTCTCGTCATGGCTGGTGAGCGCCGCGTTCAGTGCCGCGCCTTCCTGCTGGATCTGGTTCTCGATCGCCTGAGCCTGCGAAACGTCGACACCTTTTGCGGTCAGGTTCGCAAGCACACCGGTCCGGCGCTGGTCGTTTGCCGCGAACTCATCCATGCGGGCTGTCCGGCGGTCCGTCCACCATGTGTTCTCAAGGGTCTGAAGCGTTCCCGACTGTGCCATGACCGAGGCGTTGACACTTGCCGCGAGGGCTTTTGCGGTTCCGTTGTACTCCCTGATCGAGGATTTTGCCGTCGCCATGAAGCCTTTGCGGTCCGCACGTAACTGCGTCTCTGCATCCCGGATCTGGTCGCTGGTGGTCATCGACTGCACTGACGTTGCGGTGCCGGTGAACTGCGATTCGATGGAGGAGAGCTGGCTGGTCCCGTCCCCGTTGCTGATCGTACCGATGTAGCTGATCGCCCCGTCCATCTGCGCCTGCCCTTTTGCCCCGGCATAGGCCACGAAAGCCTGCATCGCGGCGATGTGTTCAGGGTTGGTATTCCATGCGGTCCCGTTCACGGGAGCAGCTCCCGCCGGCATGACCGCCGCAATGAGGCAGATCATGCAGAGGCTGCCGATCAGAATTATCCTTGTGTGTTTCATCTTTTTCACCTGGGTATTGTTTCCGTATGATGGCCCCGCAACCTCTTTTGCGAGGACTCATCTGCCCCTGATGTTGCAGACCCGGGGCTATATATTTCCAAGATACCCGGAGTAGGGTCATTGAACCCACGGGTTAAACCACGTACCCGGAAAGAACGAATTCCGGCCTTGGTAAAAAGAGAGGGGGGAATTTTTCTACCGGTAAAAATAACGTCAGCGGCACCCTTTGCCGACAACAAAGGCTGTATACCCACCCGGGAAATATAATAGATCATGCAATACACAATCGTCCTTGAGCCCAACGACGGAGGCGGCTTTGCCGCCCGCTGCGTTGAGATCCCGGGGACCGTTTGCCAGGGTGCGAACAAAGGAGAAGCGCTCGCCCGGCTCAAAGAGGCGATCGGGCAGGTGCAGCAGGCCCAGCAGGCTGACCTGCACCGCACGATCCAGTCCCTCTCATCCGAGATCATCAGGATTGATGTAGCCGATGCCGCGTAACCCTGCTTCGCATCAACCGGGGGTTTACCCCCACAGAAATTTATAACAATTTTTCAAGAATTTTGCCGGCATAGCGCACATACCTTGTATATTTTGTGTGGAAGAGATCCTTTGCCCGGGCGATGGCGAGCTCGTTTGGACCGCCGAGGTTGTGGCCGATCAGGTCCGTGCAGCCGACCGCATGGTTCCGGCGCAAAAACTCGGTGATGAACGCATTCGCGACCGCGTAGGTCTTCTCCTTTGCAGGGAGGTCGTCGATCGCTGTCCGGCCGTACTTCATCCCGATCACCATGAGCGCCCCGGTGACCGCCCCGCAGGTGTTGCCCGTGTGCGCCATACCGCCGCCAAAGCTGCAGGAGAGCCTGAGCGCTGTCTCGCGATCGACACCGAAATCCCCGGCAAATGCTGCAGAGACTGCCTGCGAGCAGGAGTACCCGCCGGTAAATGCGGCCACCGCATCGTCAGCCCGTGTCAGGGTCATAGTACCGTGATTGTCCCCCGGGACAGATAAGGAGCACGGCGGGTCAGGGAAGTTTTATATTACTTTATAGCCAGTGATCCGCCGCGGGGGCTTCCTGCCGGGGGGCGGCGGAGTCTATCGTTGTTGGGGAGGAAGGTAACAATCTCCTCATCCTATCGGAATGTTTCGATTTTCAGAGCAGACACCTTGTTTTTTAGTGGCGCGGGCCAATATAGTACCAATCAGTTTTCACGTGCAGGCGTACCATGACGTTTTCCTTTGCCCGGAGGATCCAGCATGCCCCGGCATCGTTTCTCGGGGAGCTTTTCAGGGTCTCTGCCGATCCCTCGATCATCTCGTTCGCCGGCGGACTTCCCTCGTCCGCCCTGATCGATGCGGAGGGTCTTTCCGGTGCTGCACGTGACGTCTTTGCCACCGATCCCCGCACCGCCCTGCAGTACTCAACGACCGACGGCTACCTGCCGCTGCGGGAATATATCGCGGCACGGTACCGCCGGCGGCTCGGGGTCCCCGCGACCGCCGGCGAGATCCAGATCACCAACGGATCGCAGCAGTGCCTCGACCTCTTCGCGAAGATCTTCCTGAACGCCGGCGACCGGGTGGGGATGGAACGGCCGGGGTACCTCGGGGCGATCGAGGCCTTCTCGCTCTACGAGCCGGTCTTTGAGACCGTGCGGCTCGACAGCGAAGGGCCGGATCCCGGTGCGTTTGAAAAAATGCTCACGGAGACACCGGTAAAATTCTTCTACGGTATTCCCAACTCCCAGAACCCCTCGGGCTGCACGTATTCGCCGGGGCGGCGCAGGGAGATCGCGGGGATCCTCGAAGGCACGGACACAATCTTCTATGAGGACGACGCGTTCGGTGAGCTCTTCTTTGACGGGAAGGCCCGGCTGCCGGTGAAACGCCTCCTCCCCGGCCAGGCAGTGATCTCCGGATCATTCTCCAAGATCACGGCGCCGGGGATGCGGATCGGGTGGATGTACGCCCCGCAGGAGATCCTCATGGCGTTCAATACCGCAAAGCAGGCTGCAGACCTGCACTCGAACTTCCTCTGCCAGCAGATCCTGCACCGGTACCTGACAACGCACGATCTCGATGCCCACGTACAGAAGATCGTCGCGGTCTACGGCCGGCAGTGCCGGCTGATGTGCGACCTCTTCGATGACCTGATGCCCACCCTCTCCCGCACGACGCCCGAGGGGGGAATGTTCCTCACCGCGACGCTGCCTGCCGGCCTGCACGCGATGAAGGTTTTCGAAGAGGGAATCCGGCAGAAAGTTGCGGTGTTGCCCGGCATGCCGTTCTTTGTCGATGGCGGCGGCACCGGTATGATCCGGCTCAACTTCTCCAATGCCGACGAGGAGAAGATCAACGAGGGCATGCACCGGCTCGCCGGGGTCATAAAAAGGCTTTCCTGAAGGGCGGTCCGGCTGCCGTGCCGGATCGTTTTTCACTAGTCGCCCAAGGTATCTCTTTTCGCAAACTTTTTTTTCACCGGGCGCACCCGGGTACTCCATGACGCTGCAACGAATGTATCCCGCTCTCGTCCTTCTCGCGTGTGCCCTGCTCCTTGCCTGCGGGTGCACGCAGCGTGCCGCTCCTGTACCGGCACAAAGCGCGGCCGTCGCGGCGCCGGGAACCAACGGTACCCCGGCACCCACGAACGTGACTGCACCGGCCGCACTGGAACACGTCCTGCTCGAGACGACGATGGGTAACATCACCATCGCGCTCGATCCCGACATGCCAATCACTGCCGGCAACTTCGAAAAACTCGCGAGAAGCGGGTTCTACGACGGAGTCATCTTCCACCGCGTGATCCCCGGTTTCATGATCCAGGGTGGCGACCCCACCGGCACCGGGTTCGGCGGGCCCGGCTATACCATCCCCGATGAGTTCACGGCCCACAACCACAACGCCCGGGGCACGGTAGCGATGGCGAACACGGGCGAGCCCAATACCGGCGGTTCGCAGTTCTTTATCAACCTCGTGGACAACGGCCGCCTCGATGCGAACTATCCGGTCTTCGGGACGGTCACCGCCGGGATGGACGTGGTGGATGCCATAGCAAACGTGGCCAGAGATGCAAACAACCGGCCGCTCACGAACGTGACGATCCTCCACGCGGAGATGGTGTAAAACAGGTAAGCGGCCGTTCCCCGGCCCCCCCCTTGTTACCGCACAGGAAAGAATACCACAGATAAACGATAATTCCTAACATAAGCATGACACCAGCACAGGAACCCGGTAAACGGGTACGGCTCGAAACGACCATGGGCACCATCACGATCGCGCTCGATCCTGAAATGCCGATCACCGCCGGCAACTTCGAAACGCTCGCAAAGAAAGGCTACTGCGACGGCGTCATCTTCCACCGCGTGATCGCCGGGTTTATGCTCCAGGGCGGGGATCCTACCGGCACCGGCAGGGGCGGGCCGGGCTACGCGATCAATGACGAGTTCACGGGCCACAACCGGAACGACCGGGGCACCCTCTCGATGGCAAATGCAGGCCCCAATACCGGGGGTTCGCAGTTCTTCATCAACCTGGTCAACAACAACTTCCTCGACGGCAAGCACCCGGTCTTCGGGAAGGTCGTGGAGGGGATGGATGTCGTGGACAAGATCGGGAAGACCAAGACCGACAGTGAAGACCGGCCAAAAGAGAAGGTCACGATCCTCCACGCGGTTGTTGAGTAAGTAATCTTATTAACCGGTTCTTTTTTTTTTACACGTAATTGGTTGTTAATACCTCAAAAAACACTTCAATCCGGGCTCGAATCCCCATAGCAGCATACTATTCTCAGGATCCGGTTCCAGAAAGGTTTTTTTGGGTGGGTTTAAAAGACTCACAGGTCAGCATTTCGTTTATCCGGAGTTTTTTACCGGCCGGGACAACGATACAGGGGTATTTTTAAGAAGGAAAAAAGCAAAACAGAATCAGCCAATGTAGCGAGGTGATTGAATGCCAACAAGTAAGAAACAGCTGACGAAACTGAACCAGGTGAAGAAGGCCAAGGCAGAAGAGCTCTCGAAGCAGGCGGCGGCGGGTAGCAAGGACGCCAAGAAGAAGCTCAAGAAGCTCGAGAAAAAACTCAAGTGAGCCATCGGAAAACTGCCTCGCTCATTTTTTTGGTTTCTGCGGCTTTCGCTTATCTCTTTTGGCAGAGGCACCCATACACGAAATGACCTTGACCCGATATCAGGCATGCCACATTAAAATGAGAGTTCCTTTATTCCTTCATAATCCGGAGAGAAAGTACAGCAGGAAGCGATTATGAAAAAACCCTCAGTCAATCAGGACCCTGATCTCGAAGCGCATTCCACGAGGATAATCGAACGCCACCTCGCCCACCGGCCCCGGGCGAGAAAGATGTGGGAACTCCTGACCGGCGATCCCGAAGTGAAGGCCGGCTGGCGGATGGCAAATTACGTCGCAGCGACGAAACTGGGGATGAACGATCATGGTCAGACCCACGCTACGGTCGCCACCGCATCGGCGCTCACCATGCTCGACCTGCTGGAGGGCTCGCCGTTCTGTCCCGATATCATCACCGGGAAATTCGGGGACCGGGATGATGCGGCGCTCGTGGTGCTGGCCGCGACGCTCTGCCACGACCTCGGGAACACGGTGCACCGCGAGGAGCACGCGGATCTCGGCGTAGTACTTGCGATGCCTGTCCTTGACCGGCTCCTGCCGGCGATCTACGAGAACCCGGGCCAGCGCACCGTGATCCGGTCGTTTATCCTCTCCGCGATGTACACCCATCATGGGGTGCCAAGGCCGCTCACCATCGAAGCGGCACTGGTCTGCATCGCGGACTCGACCGACATGACCCGGGGGCGGGGACGGGCCGCGTTTGAATCCGGCAGCATCACCATCCACTCGGTCTCCGCGCTTGCCATCGAAAAGGTCGGGATCAAAAAAGGGGCGGAAAAGCCCATCGAGCTCGTGATCCACATGTCCAGTTCGGCCGGGATCTTCCAGGTGCAGGAGATCCTCGCGCCCAAGGTGCGGGCCGGGCCGCTTGCGGACGCGGTGGAGGTAATCGCAGTGACAGACAAGAGGTCACATGCTGCCGGGCAGACAATTGTTTCCGGGATCCGGATGC
>Ga0326727_10013989_pt1 | contig 17629 bp, 12 predicted proteins | sample MB2enrmetagenome_FD_207643 | JGI IMG/M metagenome (GOLD analysis project Ga0326727, IMG submission 207643) | Lab enriched peat soil microbial communities from McLean, Ithaca, NY, United States - MB29MY | ecosystem: Environmental > Terrestrial > Soil > Wetlands > Peat | place: USA: New York...
GCTTCCAGAAACGCGCCGATCGCTTCCGGTTCCAGGGACTCCGCATTCCGCATTCGAATTTGCATTCCCTCGCAGGATGCCGCAGCCGGCGGCGGGCCGCCAGTTTTCAGGCTCATCTTGTATTGGACAAGTCTGCCGGGCGCGCTTCTGCCCAAAGCCGATATCCTGGAAGTTCATGCCCGAGGGTTCGTACCTCTATTGCGACGTCAGCCTGCCGGTCCCCATGGACCAGCCCTTCACATACTCCCTGCCGGAAACGCTGCGCCACCGCGTGAAGCCGGGATGCCGCCTGGCGGTGCCATTCGGGCCGCGCAGATTGACCGGGCTGATTCTCCGCTGCCACGACGAAAAGCCCGCCATGGCCACGCGCGAAGCGCTGCGCCTGATCGATTCCGAGGCCGTGCTGAGCGCGGAACTGATCGCGCTGGGCCGCTGGATCGCGGGCTACTACTGCGCTCCGCTGGGCGAGGTGTTGCGCGGCATGCTGCCGCTGGCGGCGGAGATCCGGCGCGGGAAGATCTGGTCGCTGACCGATTCCGGCCGCGACGCCGCGCGCCAACTGCTGCTCGATTCCGCGCCCGGCGATGCGGTGACCGAAGTGCTGCGGCTGCTCGAGCGGCGATCGCTCTCGGCCGCCTGGCTGGCCAAGGCCCTGCCGCTGGCCGATAAGGCGGTGCGGTCGCTCGAGCGCAAAGGCTTCATCGTGTCCGAGCAGGTGGCTACGGAGCGCGACCCCCTGCGCGCGCCCGCCGGCCGGTTGCGCGTCGATCTGGCGGGAGACGCCGCCGGCCACAAGCTCAACAAGCCGGAGCGCGAACTGCGGGCGTTTCTGGAACTGCACCCGGGATCGCACAACCTCAAGGATCTGGAAGCGGCCGTGAAGGGCGCCAGCCCGGCGGCCCGTTCGCTGGCGCGCAAGGGGCTGGTGTCGCTGACGCCCGAAACCATGCCGCCGCCGGTCTCGGCGGTGCGCGCGCGGCACACCCTGAACGAAGCCCAACGGGCGGCCTTCGAACCCATCCGCGCCTCCGTCGAGGCGCACGAGTTCCGCGCCTTCCTGCTGCACGGCGTGACCGGCAGCGGCAAGACGGAGGTGTATCTGACGGCCATCGAAGCGGTGCTGGGGGAAGGCCGCGGCGCGCTGCTGCTGGTTCCCGAGATCGCTCTCACCCCGGCCGTGGCGGGCCAGTTCTTCGCGCGCTTCGGAGACCGCGTGGCCATTCTGCACAGCGCGTTCACGGACGTGGAGCGCTCCGAGCAGTGGCGGCGGATTCAGTCCGGCGCCGCCTCGGTGGTGGTGGGGACGCGCTCGGGCGTGTTCGCCCCGGTGCGCAACCTGGGCCTGATCGTGGTGGACGAGGAACACGACGGCAGTTACAAGCAGGAGGAGACGCCGCGCTACAACGGCCGCGATGTGGCCCTGGTGCGGGCGCAGGCGGCGCGCGCGGTGGTGGTGCTGGGGTCGGCCACCCCCAGCCTGGAGAGCCGCTACAACGCCGGGCGCGGCAAGTACACGCTGCTGGAATTGCCCGGCCGCATCGAGGAGCGGCCCATGCCGGCGGTCGAGTTGATCGACATGCGCCAGGAGTTCCTCGAAACCCGCCAGCAGGCCATCTTCTCGCGCAAACTGGTGGAGGCCATCGGAGCGCGCATCGCCAACGGCGAGCAGACCATCGTCCTGCTCAACCGGCGCGGGTTCTCGAGCTTCGTGGCGTGCCGCGCCTGCGGCGAGCGCGTCGAGTGCATCAACTGCTCGATCGCCCTGACCTTCCACAAGCGCGACCGCCGCCTGTTGTGCCACTACTGCGGCTATGCCCAGAAGGTGCCCAGCCTGTGCCCCAAGTGCTCGAGCGAGCACGTCTATTTTCTGGGGGTGGGGTCGGAGAAGGTGGAGGAGGAACTGCACCGCGCGTTTCCGGCGGCGCGCATCGCGCGGCTGGACCGCGACACGGTCACCGGGAAACGGCAATACGAAACCATCCTGCACGAGTTTCGCGAGGGCAACTACGACATCCTGGTGGGGACGCAGATGATCGCCAAGGGCCACGACATCCCCAACGTCACGCTGGTGGGCGTGATTTCGGCGGATATGGGCCTGGGCATGCCGGATTTCCGCGCCGCCGAGCGCACCTTCCAACTCCTGACCCAGGTGGCCGGACGCGCCGGACGCGGCGACGTGCCGGGGATCGTGATCATCCAGACCATCAACCCCGATCATTACGCCGTGCGCATGGCGGCCGCCCACGACTTTCAGGCCTTCTTCGAAAAGGAGCTGAACTTCCGGCGCATGATGCACTATCCGCCGTTTACCGCCATGGCCAATCTGCTGGTGCGCAGCGAGAAGCGGGAGATGGCCATGCGCATGAGCGCCGAACTCGGCCACCTGCTGACGCCGCCGCCCGCCGGTCTGCGCGTGATGGGCCCCGCCGAAGCGCCGGTGGTCCGGCTGAAGAACGAATACCGCTATCAGTTCCTGATCAAGTCCGCCAGCCGGAAGGCGCTCAACGAGTTGCTGCAACGCGCGCGCGCTTACGCCGCCGAACACAAGTGGGGCCCCACGGCGCTGGTGATCGACGTGGACCCGCTGACGTTGATGTGACGGCAGCGAGAGCTGCCGGTGCGGCCCGGACCGCTGTGCTATCATCTCAGTGAGAACGCCCCCGGCGTTTCAGGCTGCACTTGGGCGGGGTTGGCCTAGCGGTCGGGCGTCAGCCTTCCAAGCTGATATAGACGGGTTCGACTCCCGTACCCCGCTCCAGTTTTTCGACACTACGCGCCCGCGATTTCTCCGCGAACTGGCGCCCCTGCCCAAAAGCCGCACAAGGGTATCTGCGCTGCAGGGGAGATGCCGTTGTCGCCCGGCGGCTCGCCGTGTGACTTCGCCACCACCGGCCGGTTGTGCGCACCATCTCAAACGGCCGGTCCGGGCCAGGTGGACCACCGCCGTGGCCGGGTGGACCGCCATCGGCGGACGCGGCCGCGCGATGCTATCGTTAGTTAACATAAGAATACTGTCCGCGACCGGGTTTCGGGGCGCGAACGTGTTAACGTGATTTCTGGGTATGAACATTTTGTTTGTCGGCGACATCTTCGCTTCCTCGGGACGGCGCATCGTAGCCGATCACCTCAGGGACATCGTGGAAGGGAATGGCATCGACCTGGCGATCGCGAATGCGGAGAATTCGGCTGGAGGGTTCGGCGTGACCCCGGCCATCGCCGAGGAGTTGTTCGCCATGGGGCTGGATGTTCTGACGTCGGGCAACCACGTGTGGGACAGGCGCGAGATCTATGGCTACCTCGATCGGCAACCGCGGCTGCTGCGGCCGGCCAACTATCCCCGCGCGCCGGGGCAGGGGGTGGTCACGCTTCAGGCGCACAACGGAGTGGAGTGCGCCGTGCTCAATCTGCAGGGGCGCACGTACATGCCTTGCACCGATTGCCCCTTTCGCACAGCCGACCGGATTCTAGCCGCGCTCGACCCGGCCATCAAGGTGCGGTTCCTGGATTTTCACGCCGAGGTCACGAGCGAGAAGATGGCCATGGGCTGGTACCTGGACGGCCGCGTCTCGGCGGTTGTCGGCACACACACGCACATCCCCACGGCGGATACCCGGATTCTGCCGGGCGGCACCGGGTACCAGACGGATTGCGGGATGACGGGCCCGTATGGATCGGTCATCGGGGTGGAGACGGATCTTATCGTAGAGCGGTTTCTCACGGGGTTGCCGGTTCGCATGGAAGCGTCGCGCAAGACCCCCGAGATGCACGCCGTCATTCTGGACGTGGACGAAGCCACGGGCAGGGCGCGCGCCCTGCGGCGTCATGCCATCGGAGGAGATTAAGCGAATGCCTCCCTACGGTCCCTTCGCCGATCCGGCGGCCCTCTACATCCAGGTGACTGGCGCGCTGCTGTTCAGCATGGTTTTCCTGTTCCTCTATAGCCAGTCGCGGGTGGTCTACTTCGGGCTGTGGGCCATCGCCTGGGTGCTGCGAATTCTGGCGGCGGTTTTCGGATACGAGCTGTTGCGGACGGGGCACCCGGCGTGGCTGGCGCCGTACGCCACGTTCGAGTTCACGTTCGTGATCGTGCTGATTTCCGCGGCGCGCGTAGGTTTCGGCTCGTCCATGCGCGACTGGCGCACGGTGCTCCGCCTGATCGCCATTCTGCCCATGTTCGTGGCCCTGGTGTGGGCCTGCCGCCTGATCTGGGGAATCCAGGCGTACCACGCGGTGCAGGCGGCGGTGCTCTCGTTCGTGTACATCTACAATTTCATGACGCTGCCGAAAGGCAAGGGGATGGGCCTGCGCGCGTTCCGGTTCTCCCTCCTGCTGCTGGCCATCGCCTTCCTGGAGCAGACCGCCCTTTTCCTGTCGCTGCACGGCGAGGGCACGGGTTGGATGCGCTATCTGCAGCACGAGACGTTTGCCGATTTCGCGCTGCACTGCGTGCTGGCCTTTTCGGCCATGGCCATGTGGAGCGAGAGCCAGATCGGCCGCATTCACGACGTGGCGGCGGAACTGGACCACCTGCGGCGCGATGTCAGCCAGATCCGCGACCTGGACGGCCTCACGGGACTGCTGAATCAGGCGGCGCTGGAGAGGCGCGTGGCGGTGCCCGACGAGTTTCCCGGCGTGGTGGCGGTTTGCGACATGGACAATTTCAAGGAAGTCAACGACCGCCATGGCCACCTGGTGGGAGACGAGATTCTGCGCAACATCGGCAGCCTCTTGCAGTCCTCCATCCGCCACGAAGACGAGGCCTTCCGCTGGGGCGGCGACGAATTCGTCATCCTGTTCCGCAATCAGCGGGCCAACGTGGCGCAGAGACGCATGGGGGAGATCGAGGCCCGCCTGCGCGGGTTCCGCGTGCGCGGATACGGAGTGCTGCCCATCAGTTTCAGTTGGGGGACCGCCGAGGCCCACGCCCGCCCGCTGCGCGAGGCGCTGGACGAGGCCGACCGCAATATGTACGCGGTCAAACGGCAGCGCACCGCCGGGCTACCTTTCGACGATCCCCGGCGGACGCACTGAACGGACCTACTTCACGTAGACGACCGTCTGGAACGCCGGCGCGGGGTCGGTGCTGGGCGTGAAATTGAAAAGCACCTTGATGATGGCCGCACCCGGCGTCACCGCCATGGGGATCTGCGCGTTGATCTGCCACAGGCCCACGAAACCGGGAGCCAGACCGGTGAACGGGATCCAGTCCGATGCCACGCTTCCGGCGGTTCCCACGTCGCCCGGCTGGTTGGGGCAGCCCGCCGGAGCGCCGGTGCCCTCGCTCAGCAGGCAGGTTCCGATGAGCACCTGCGTCAGCGATCTCGGGACGACGATCAGGGGACTCGACGGCGCCGGCACGCCGTCGGCGGGCAGCCCGGGTATGACGCCCTGGCCGGTGGCGTAAATCTGGATCAGGTGGCCGCGCACGGCCGCGTTATTCGAGCTGTTGATGGAACCGTCCTGGTTGACCACGGCGGCCTGATCCTGCGCCCCGTTCGCCCGGGAGTTCGCCTGCGGAAACTGCGCAAAGATGCCCGGCGACGAGCTGCTCATGGGAGCCAGCCCGGCGGCCAGCACCTGTCCGGTGGATTCCTGAACCACTTCGACATTGGCGAACCCGCTGGTAGGCGCATTCGACGGCACGTAGAAGTTGATCTGATACGGCGACACCCAGAACAGCGGCGCCGGCGTATCGTTGAAGTTCACTTGCACGTCGCCCAGAACGGTGGGCACCGGGATCTGGTTGTTGGCGGCGGTCTGGCTGCCGAAGGCCACGGCTTGCGTGGCGCAGTTACTGGCGGGGGCGCACAGCGAGGCGATGAGACCCGGCGCCAGCGCCCGGTTCGTCATGAAGTTGGCCCCGTTCAGGGCCTGCAGCGCGGGATAGTAAATGGCGACGCGGTTGGACGCGTCGGCCACATACAGGGCGCCGATTTGATCGGTAGCCAGCGTCAGGGTGCTGGACACGGCGGGCACGGTGAGGTTGGGTGGGGCGCCGGAGTACAGCGAGGAGAAGGACGAGTATCGCACGCAGGTGGCGCTGCCGGTGTTGGTGATCCAGATTTCATCGGTATTGGGATTGATCCAGACCCCGCGCGGCGCGCTCAGTCCCGTAATGGTCCAGGCGGCCTGCATGCCACTGGGCGTATAGGGGCTGTTCGGATCCGGGAAAATCGAAATCCGGTTGTTGCCCGGGTCCGCCACGTAGATGCGGCCTTCGCCGTCCGAAGAGACGTGCATGGGCACATTGAAATTGCCCGCGCCCGTTCCGGATGCCTTGGAAATGAAATCCGCCTGTCCGAAGACCTTGGTGGCCGCCTTGCCGTTGTCCGTCAGCGCGGTAAAGGTGCCACTGGGACCGAACGGGAAGTACAGCACGCGGTTCAAGGTCGCATCCGAGACCACCAACCCGTTCGTGCCGGAGAACGCCAGACCGTAGGGGTAGACCATGGTGGAATTGCTGGCTTGCCGGACTTGGGCGGTGAATCCCGCCTGGCCGAGCACCAGGTCGGCCGCTTCCAGCGTGGCCACCTTCGGATAACCGGCGAAGGGAGCCGGAAAGCGCAAAACGCGTCCATTTCTGGCATCCGCCACGTACAGGTTGCCGGCTGGGTCCACGGCCAGGCCAATGGGCACGCACAGGCTGGATTGGGTGGGCAGGCTGGTATCGCCGCCGATGCCGTTGGATGCGGCGGGGTTGTAGTTGCACAGCGCGGTCTGGAAGTCGGGCTGCCCGATAACCAGGTCGGCCTTCTTGCCCGGCGTCACCAGACGCGCGTCGTAATAACCCAGCACGCGGTGGTTGTACGGATCGGAAACATACAGATGAGGCGTCGTCCCGGTAATATCGACGGCGACTCCCGCGTCGGCCGTACTCCCGAGCACGAACTGAAACTCGCGCCCCTCGATGAGGTTGGCGGAATTGGTGTTGCTCCGGTCCTGGCCGAGAACGCGGGTGGCGCTCGCGAAGACGCCCGACGAAAGCGGCATGACCACCACGCGGTTATTGTAGGTGTCGGCCACGAACAACTCATTGGTCGCCGGCAGGAAGGCCGCAGCCACCGGTTCGAAGAAGGTGCTCGCCGATGCCGGAGGAGTTCCATTCGCGACCGTGGCGGTTTGCGCATTGTTGGGAGCAACCGTCAGAAAGCTGCCGCCCTGCCCGACCACCGAAGCAGCCAGCGGCGAGTAGTACGTGCTTTCCGAGGCCCACTGGGAGTAAGGCGGGAACACCATGATCCGGCTGTAGCCGGTGTCCACGATTCCCACGCTGCCGTCGGGAAGGAAGAAGATGCCTCCCGGCTGATCCACCCAAGTCTGGAGCACCATGGCGGTGGCCGCCGTGCCCGTCAGTCCCAGGGTGGTGAGTTCGCCGGTGGGCACCACCCCCATCACGCGGTCGGCGCTGCCATTGCCCGATGGCAGCGAACCGGGCGTCGCGAAGACCAGCACGCGCCCGTACGAAGTGACGCCGTTATCCCCGTAGCCGTCCACCACGTAGAGCCTTCCAGCCGGGTCGAAACCCAGCGCGGACACCACCCCGAACTGGTTCTTGATGAGCATCGGGTTGGTTTGCGAAGCGAGGCTCTTCGGATACGTGGAGGTCAGACTCGGTTGGCCGATCACAAGATCGGCTCGGATGCCGCCGGTGGTGCTGCCCACGTTGGGGGCGGGGATGTTGGCGGCCGGAAAGCGGAGCACGCGGGCGTTGCCGGGGTCGGTGAACCACAGGTTGCCGCTTGCGTCGAAGGCCACCCCCGCCTGGTACACGGTGCTCCCAGCCGTATAGATCCCCTGCTCATTGAGCGGCGCACTGGCCGTCGCGGCGTAATTCGCGGTGTGGCCGGTCAGATTGGGCTGGCCGATCACCAGGTCGGGAACCGGCGGCGTGTTGGTTTGCGAAAACGGTTTGGGAAAGCGCAGAATCCGGTTGTTGCCGCCATCCACCACGTACAGATCGCCCTTATAGACGGTCAGACCGCTGGGATAGTAGAAGCCCGTGACCAGAATCGAACTAGAAACGGCGGGACCCTGGGGAAGCGTGGAGAACGCACTGTTCTGCCCGATCACCAGGTCGGCGAATGCGCCATTGGAAAACGAGGTGGCATTCTTCCAGGCCAGCACGCGATGGTTGAACGTGTCACTGACATAGAGGATGGGAGGAGTGGCCGAAGTATCCAGAGCGATTCCCTGCGGCTGAAACAACTCGCGGCCCTCCACCAGGTTGGGCGTGAAGCTCACGACGTTGGAGTTCTGCTCGGGATTGGGATGCCCCAACACTCGCGAGGGGAGGGAGTTCAGGGTCTGACAGAAAGACGAAGTGGCGCACATCAAAGCCACGCTGGCGGCGAACAGATACTTGTGTCTCATCGAGTATTCCAAGTGGGCGCGACGCGGTGGAGCGCTTACTTGAGGATACCAGACAGGGGGTGCGCAAAGGATGCCCGGCGGCCGTCCGGGGTGTACCGAACGGTAATGGAAAGCCCGCTGGGCCGGCAGGACGCCGCCGGGCCGGGGCGGACGCAACCGTCTGGCATCGCCCCGGGCTGCCCGCGTGCCGTTTGATAGACTGAGGCTTGCTTCCGGTTCCCGCTCCCAAGCTGCGCGTCTGCGCCGTCAGCTTCCTGAACACCACACCGCTGGTGTGGGGCATGACCCACGGACCCCAACGGGGGCTCTTCGAGCTGGAGTTTCGCGTTCCCGCCGGGTGCGCCGCCCAAGTGGCCGCGGGCGCGGCCGATATCGGCATCGTACCCTCCTATGAATTGACCCGGCAGGATTTGGAAATCGTTCCCGGCGCCGGCATCGCCTGCCATGGCGCGGTGCGCAGCATCCTGCTGATTGCCAAGTGCCCGGCGGAGGAAGTGCGCACTCTGGCCGCGGACTCCGGCTCGCGCACTTCGGTGCAACTGGCGCGCGTGTTGCTGGCGCGGAAGTACGGGACGGAGGTGGACACCGTTCTCCATCCTCCCGACCTGGAGGCCATGCTGCGGATTGCCGACGCGGCGCTGTTGATCGGGGACGCGGCCCTTCATATCGACCCGGCGCGCCTGCCGTGCCGGGTATACGACCTGGGAGCGGAGTGGGTGGAAATGACCGGTCTGCCCATGGTGTTCGCCGTGTGGGCCGGCCGCCGCGGCGTGGCCACCGCCCAGGTGGAGGAGGCGTTCCGCGGCTCCTGGCAATACGGCCGGGCGCATATGGACGAGATCGTGGCCACCGAATCCGCCAGCCGCGGCTTCCCGCCGGAGTTCGTCCGTACCTACCTGACGCGCCACATCGTCCACGAACTGGGGCCGCGGGAGTATGAAGGAATGAATCTGTTCCTGGAGTACGCCCGGGGGAAGACGGCGGCCTACCCGGCGAGGTAGGCGCAGGGACGCAGGCCCCTGGAACCCTTCCCGAAAAACTCTCACGAAGGGCGCGCCACACCCCGGGCCGGGGTTTGCTCCTCTTCTTCCCGGGGCTTGGGCGATACTGGTAAAGGCGTGGACTTCGAGTGCGTGGCGGAGAACTTGCGGGAGTCGTTCCGGGTGATCGCACGCAGCCGGCAGGGGGGAGAGGTTCGCGAACTGCGCGGGGTGAGTATCGCGTCGGCGGGAGCGGCCTTTCAGATGTTCAATACGGCGTTCCTTTCGTCGCCGGTGGCTTCCGAAGGGGAGCTGGAACGACGCATTCTGACGCCCGCGGTGCATTTCCAGGCGCGGGGATTGGAATGGTCCTACTGGGTCTGCCAGGACTGGCTGTCGTCCAGACCCAACCGGCGGGCACGCAAGGTCTTCGAGCGGCTTGGGCTGCGCCACGCGGTGGACCTGCCGGGGATGATCGCGGAGCCGGTGGCGCCGCCGGTGAGGCCGCTGCCGGAACTGGAGATCCGGCGGGTGGACGGAGGGAGCACCCGCGATGCGTTCTGCGGCATCGGCTCGACGTGCTTTCACGTGCCGCTGCCCTGGTTCGAGGAGGTGTTCGCGAGCCGGACCGTCTGGGAACGCTTTGCCAGTTACGTAGGATACGTGGATGGCGATCCGGTGTCGACGGCGGCGGTGGTGGCGGGCGGCGGCGGGGTGGGCGTATACAACGTGGCGACTCTGCCGGGGCGGCAGCGGTGCGGGTACGGCGAGGCGGTGATGCGGCACGCGCTGGCGGAGGCGCGGCGGGAACACGGGGCCGGGCGGGTGATCCTGCAATCGACGCCGGCTGGGCTCGGACTGTACGAGCGGATGGGGTTCCGGGCGGTGACGCGGGTGTCGGTGTACACGACGTGAGCGGGGCTCGATCCGGCGGCGGCGCTAATGCCGGGCTGGGTTCCCGGTCTGCATGCGGTTGCGCAAGGCCAGACGGGACTCGCGGCGCTCGCCGGCCTGGCGGTAGCGGCGTTTCTCGTCGCCGGTCTCGGGAATGACGGGCTCGACGGGGGCCGGTCTGCCGCCGGAATCGAGGGCCACGAACGTCAGGTACGCCGAACAGGTGTGGACCCGTTCGCCCGTTACCAGGTTCTCGGTCTCGACATGGACGCCCGCCTCGATGGACGTCCGGAACACACGATTCACCGACGAGCGGAGCACGATCAGGTGTCCGATCCGGACGGGATGCAGAAACTGAAAGCTATCGACCGAGGCCGTGACCACGGGCCTGCGGGCGTGCCGCATGGCCGCCATGGCGCCGGCCACATCGACCAGGTGCATGATGGTGCCGCCGAGCACGTTGCCAAAGTTGTTGGCGTCGGTGGGAAGGGCCAGTTGGGCGTACTCCGAAACGGATTCGCGGACGGGCTTGCCGGTCATCGCGCGGCTCCCGGCGCGGGCAGTGAAATCGGAACGTCTCCCGGAGGTGGCACTGAGGCCATTCTACCCTGAACCGGCCGAGTCTCTTTTGCGGCGCAGATAGCTGGCGGCATAGGCTCGGGCCTGGCTGGCGAAGGCCGTGGCCGGGAGCGCAGGCTGGAAGACGTCCTCTTCGAAGCGGAACACGATCTGTCCGTGATCGGACGGGTGATGGCCACGCTCCAGAACGAAGTGGATTTCGAGGACGTGCCCGTCGTCGCGAGCGATGGCGAAGCGAACGGCGTCGGCCGCGGTCGAGGCGGGGAAGCGCGGGCAGGTTCCGCGCGCGTATCCGAGATTGCAGAGCGGAAGAAAGGCGTCGCCGGGTTCCACCGGATCGCCGGGCTGTGCCAGGCACACTCCCGTCCAGTCATCGCCGAGCGGGAGCAGAGCGCTGGCCGGAGTGGAGGCGCGCGGGCGCGGCTGGCGCGGGCAGAAACAGGGGCAACACATTTCCCGAGGTATCGTAACATGGCCAACGCCCGCCGGGGGCGCCGCGGCGGCCCACTTCGCCGGCGGGCAGGCGCCGGAGACATGCCGGGAATCGGGGGAAGCGCGCGTGGGCAGCCGGCATTCCCGCGACGGACCGCATGCGGCGCTGGATTGAGCCGCGAGACAGTGTACAATAGGACTGATCGGGCCGTGGCGCAGCCTGGCTAGCGCGCTTGCTTGGGGTGCAAGAGGTCCCGAGTTCAAATCTCGGCGGCCCGACCAGCCTTTTCAATGGTTTACAAGGATTCTCCAGCCTCGCTCGGAAACCGCTGTAGATGATTTTGTAGATGTGTTTTTCATGCCAGCTCATTTTTCTGATCATCAAGTTGGATCACCGTCTTGGGGTGTAAGAGGTCCGGGGTTCAAATCCCCGCGGCCCGACCATTTAGAACCAACAACTTAAGGCTAGTTGCCGAGTGCGGTTGCAGATCCGCTGTAGATTTTTTTGCAGCCGCGATTTCCCCAAAGACCACTCGGCTCAAATGAAAGCAGAAGCGCCCACCAGACCTCGCATTAGGCCCCGTCCGGCAGACCCCGCCTTAGATATGGTAAAGTCAGCCTGAGACTCGACACCGTGTTGGCCCAGTTGATTGTGAACGGACTTGCCAATGCCTGTGTAACCGCGTTGATGGCGGTGGGGTTCGCATTGATTTACAGTCCGACTCGAATTTTTCATCTGGCTCACGGTGCGGTTTACGTGATCGCTGCCTACGCGTACTACCTGTGTTGCCCAGAGGGCATGTTTTCGGCGGCGCGGCTTTGGCGAGTGGAACTTACCGCGCTTTTCGCAGCGTGTGTTCGACTGTTCGACAGCTTCGGAGGTGACGAGCAATCATAGCCAACAACACTCTCGGAGGCCCGTCGGGCCTAGTTCGGGGCTGTTCCCAGTTCTTCAGGGTAGCGGTCTGGAACCCGAACTTGGCGGCAAATTTGGACTGGCTCAACTGGAGTTTGGTGCGCAACCACTTCCTATAGTGCGCTAGAGTGGGCCCCTTGGAACACACCATTTGCTAAGTGGAAACTCCAGATGGGAATCGTCGGAGGTGGCATTGCCGATAGAAGATCTGCGTGCGAACTGGAGAATGCCGCCGATGCCGCGGAAACCCAAGCAACCGGCTGAAATCGCACTGTGGCGTTTCGCAATGCTCGCCAGTCGAAGCTCATTGAGTCCGCCTGATTGGGAGCGCTTCTATGGCTTCATCTCGGTCGCCGCGCGGTATCAAGTAGGATGGGACCACCACGAGGTAGCGCGCCGCCTGACCGAGTTTGGCTTCAGCAAGGAACTTGCCAGGGAGCTCGGCGAGATCTACTGGCACGGCCGTTGCGTGCTCTTCGTGCAGGGTCGTCATTACAGTTTCGGCAGTTACGACTATGGCAAATGGTTGAGCAAGCACGGGATTCCGTTGACCTGAGCCGCAATCCTTGGATTGAATCAACGGTTCACCAAGAGATCGGAGGGTGTCGGATCATAAGCTGTCGGCAGAATCCGAATACATAATCCGAGATGTAGATGATTCTGTAGCGGCGAGTGCACCAGAGCTCAACAAGTAGCTACACATTTCCATAAGGCCGCTGCAAATCATTTGATTGCAAGCAATTGAAAACAGGCCTCTTGTCCAATTCTGGCGGTTCGGTTTGGGGTAACTGCACTCGTTCCCCGTAAACGCTTCAAACGCAATGGCTTACGATGGACCGCTTGCCTATGCAACCAGGTCCACAGCTACAATTGTTGCTACAAAAGCGCCCCTGCGGCTCTCGAAGTGCCCGATTTCAGGGGCTGACAAGTGAATCGGACCTCTTGCTTTTGCGGCCGGCGGTTCGCATACGTCGGCGGCTTTGCATGCGTCCCTGGCGTATTGAGGAGGGAAGTCGGGCCACGGTCCTAGGCCACGGGTTCAAACGGGGCGCAGGCCCGAGATACGTCAAAGTCCGTCTGAACGTCGAAGTCGAAATCCCAAATGTGCGGTCCATTCCAGATTCCTCCGTGCTACAATCGAGCCGTATTCGGCAGGGAGGACCCCAATGAGAAAGTTATGGGTTCTGGGAGAAGCGGTCCAAGACGTTACCGTCGAAATCGATATCGAGCTGCTACTGCGGGAGAACGCGAGTCTCCGTGACAGTATTCTCCTTAACGAGGCTCTCTGGATCAAGACCGGTCTGTGGCTAACTACGCAGGCCGGGCTCCACAGCTTCGCCGTTCAAATGCAGGTTCAGAATCCAAAGTCTTCTGACGGGGACCTCGCCGGCCTTCTCCCCGGAGACAAGTACAACCTGGTTGGTGGCGTATTGGAACCCCCTCCGGACCTCGATGGTGATTCACCCGAGATATCAGTACGCTGTGAGGATGTCTCCTGGGGTGGCGGTGGGCTGAACGTGGTCCGTTATATCCGGGCCTTAGCCCCTCTGCAACACCTCGTGCCGATTGTCTATAGCGACATCGCGATGAATTCGCCGCTCGATGAAAAGGTCAGGGATGAGCTTGAGTCTGGCGACAGCACCGTAGCGCACGTGCTGGCCAACCACTCCGCCGACCGCTATTTGGAAGTCTATCTCGATTCGATGTCCGTTGAGCCCGTTCTTTATCGCCCGACCCGTCCCGAGTTTCGTCGCAATCTTGTGATTAGCAGAGTGAGAACGTCAAATCGGGAAACGGACAACAAGATAGTATGTCGTGGTAGCTCCTCTCCAGACACCTCTGGCGCTGAGCAGTCGGTCCTGAGTCTCCTAAACGGTCGAGCTGGTGAGATCGGGGCCATTCTCGTTGATTCAATTAAGAGTAAGGAACTCTTTAATGCCGCTTACGGTCTCTGCAAGGCGAACCCCAGTGTGCTTGCCATATTCGCGCTGACAGAGAGTATGCAGGCTGTCGCCACTCCTCTTATTGAGGATCTCAAGAAAGGTGAATCGCTGCCTAATTGCATTCTGATCTTCAATGAAACGGAAGCGCATCGCTTTGCTAACCGTTTTGGACCTTCGCTCAAACCCTTCATGACGAAAGCGGAGGACATTCCCAATCTGAAGCTCTTCGCAGAGACAGCTACCGCGATCCTCCAAGAGTGCCCATTCAATCGCCTGCCCAGGATCTACGTTACGCTCGGCCCGCGTGGCAGCATTGGCGTTGATCATCAGGCTCAGGTCGTGTTTTTATCGACATTTACGAAGCAGAAGGCGACGATTTTTGACACAAACACTTGTGGTGATGCATTTTGCGGTGCAATTGCCCTGTTGGAGTGGGCAAAGCTGCACAGTGCGGGCCTCCAGCGTCTGGCACCTGAGGGGGCGGCGAGTTGGGATGAGATGCGCCACTTCATGGCCGTCGCAACCGCTGCAGCATATAGCCGAGCCACAAGCCGACTGGGGCACGTCGACGGAAGGGAGGTCGAGGACCTGCTTCGTCACAGTTATCTGGCCAGTGAGGTTCTTGGCCACGTGGAAGAACTGCGCGGAGGCAAATCGCGGTTTTGCGATAAGGACGGATTCCTAATTCAACCCCTAACCGCGAGCGCAGTGGGTATCGAGCCGGGACTGGCGCAGCTTATGAGCACAGGTCGTGCGAGGTCGCGAATAGCGGCTGTGGGATCATTCTGATGGACCGGCCCGGGAAATCCTGCGTCTTTCATGCATATTATGACGGGGGTCTTGCTTGAAAGACAGTCTATAAAAGCCGAGGTACGTGCTAAGAGAGGGACTCGCGGCGGCGGGGCAGGGATCTCCTCGCATGTTCGTGAGTCGTTGCTGGTCGCCCGAGGCTGGACTCCGAAATTGTAGATGAATTTGTAGTCGGCGAGCGCACCAGAGCGCAACAAGTCTCTACAGACTTCAATAAGTCCGCCATAAGCCTTTTGTTCGCAAGCATTTGAAAACAGACCTCTTGTCCTTTTTCGGCAGGGCGGATTGGGGTGCAAGAGGTCCCGAGTTCAAATCTCGGCGGCCCGACCAAAACCCTCGAAAAGTTGCAGACCTCCGACCTTCCTGAGACTTCCGTTTGGAGTCCAACCGGAGTCCAAAACGGACGCCGGCCGCTCGGTCTCCGGAGCACACGAAGAAGTCTGCTCTAATTCCCGGCACCTCTCTCATCCCAGAAAAACCTGACATTCCCGGCATTTTCCGTGTAAGCCATCGATTCCGTTCACAAAACTGATGTCGGGTTCCTCCAAAAAACCCGACACTGACCCGACATTTCCAGCCAAAAACCCGACACTCGCCTGCCGGGAGGGTGCAGACGCCGCCACGCTTCTCACATTCCTCACGATCCTCAGAATGCCCCGCACCACCACCCTTTGACGACTACGTGCAATGAGCGAACGCTGCCTCCAACTCGTCTGTTGACGAATGAAATCCGCAACTGGTATTCAGGGGGCAGCATGACGACAGCCCCGCACTTACTGGAAATCCAAACCTGGCCGATAGACCGCTTCGTTCCGTACGCTCGCAACCCGCGCAGGAACGATTCTGCCGTGGATCGGATGTGTAGCAGCATTCGGGAATTTGGATTTAAGATCCCGGTGCTTCCGCGCAGCGGCGGGGCCGTCGTGGATGGCCACTTGCGCCTGAACGCGGCGCGGAAACTGGGCTCGTGGCCGGGCGGCGACACATCCGGCATTCCAGTGATCCTTTGCGATGAGTGGACTGAAGCTCAGGTGAAGGCGTTCCGGCTCATGGTGAATCGATCCGTGACGTGGGCAGCTTGGGATGAAGATCTCTTGGCACTGGAACTTCAGGAACTGAGCGAGGTGGAGTTCGATCTCAGCCTCACGGGCTTCGATCCGAAGGAAATCGACGACCTGTCGATCGCACCTGAGAAGGACGAGCGGGCCAACGCCGTCCCGCCACTGCCCGAGACTCCCGTCGCCCGCACGGGGTGCTCTGCGGCGACTCCACCAGCGCCGACGCCGTGGCCAAGCTCATGGGCGAGCGCAAGCCGCTGCTGCTCGTAACCGATCCGCCCTATGGCATCGAGTTGGATTCAGAATGGCGGGACCGGGCGGGGCTCAACAGTTGCGGGGCCGCCGAGCCCAGCTACATGAAGCACCGGGTCGAAGGCCACACCGAAACGACCATCTCCGGCGATACGCGGGCGGAGCTGAAGTGGATGAAGCAGCCGGAATTCGATGCCGCCTACCGGGAAGCCCGCGGTGTTGCCTTTCGGCAAGCGGTGGCGAGGTTGCAGCAGGCCTCCGGGGCCGCCGTCTCGACGTTGCTGAAGATCATGGTGGACCAGAGCGCGCCCCACTCTACTCGCGTCCGTGCCGCCGACAGCGTCCTCGACCACGCGGGCAAGGCAATCGAGATCGAGGACATCGAGGCTCGGGTGACGGAGTTGGAGCGCGCGGCGGAACTGGCGAAGTCCTCCGTGAGAGGGTAACGGGGTGCAACGTAACGTGTGGTCGAGGTTGAGGAAGTTGGAGAGGCGACTGCCGGAGGGCGACAAGCCATCCAAAACTCCGCTGCCGGAATGGCTGGTCAGTGACCTCCAGAAGGAGAACGTGCGCTTTGACGAGTCGGGTCGGCCGGACCTGAGTTCGTGGCCGAGAGAGCCCATAGCGGAAACGGTGAGATGCAACGACGCCATGCCAGATTGAGCCTTCTCCGGCGAATCGCGGAACTCGAATCGCGCGTCGCCGACCACAGCGGCCTGGCGCCAAACTCGCAGGCGTGGCTGGAGTACTGGGATCGCCAGGTGGTCAACTACATGAGGCACCAACCTCACGACCCGCTCACGCTTGAGGGGGTTCAAGCCGTCATGTCGTATTGCGATAGCCCGGCTTCGCTGGTCGGCGCCTGCCTGCCTGTCAAGTCATTTAATGAGGTAACCCAGACGGAGAGAGCACGCTCAGGGCGTCATGGTGATACAATCTCCTGCCGTGAAATATCCTCTTCTAGGGTTATGAAAATGAAACAACGAACGGTACTTTACTGTTTGGTGATCTTCGCGCTGGCGATTACGACAGCGCGCTCACAGAACAACACTCGGCCGGCCGCGACAGCTTTGCCTCATCTGGAGAAGCGGGGGCCGACCACGCAAATGATCGTCGACGGCAGACCTTTTCTCATGCTGGTGGGAGAACTCGCTAATACGAAGTCATCCAATTTGGAGGATATGAAGACGAGGGTCTGGCCGATGTTGGCGGACAAGATTCACGCGAACACCATTATAACGGGCATGTCCTGGTCGTGGGTCGAGCCAGAGGAGGGCAAGTACGACTTCAGCATCGCGGACGCGGCGATTGAAAACGCAAAGCAGCATAACATGCGAATCGTGTGGATGTGGTTCGCGAGCTGGAAGAACGGGCTTTCCAGCTTCGCTCCCACTT
>Ga0326727_10013990_pt1 | contig 17629 bp, 6 predicted proteins | sample MB2enrmetagenome_FD_207643 | JGI IMG/M metagenome (GOLD analysis project Ga0326727, IMG submission 207643) | Lab enriched peat soil microbial communities from McLean, Ithaca, NY, United States - MB29MY | ecosystem: Environmental > Terrestrial > Soil > Wetlands > Peat | place: USA: New York...
AGTCCCTGATGTATTGCCTGAAGCCACCCTTACCCAAAAGGCTTGCATGGGAGCGACATATTGGGTAACTTCGGCCACCCCATTGTTACCGGTGCCAAGACTACTTGTTGTATTATATGTATCGAAAACGTATGCATTACTTGTATTTTGCGTACGGTACCAGATGGTAGGTTCCATATTGGCTGTGTTGATGCTTGCAAGTGCCGCAGTACAGTCAAGATAGGAAGGGTACGGGTTTCCTATCATGTTAAATCCTTGTTTTTCAGCACCGGAAGTGAAAGTCAAGCCGATCGATTTCGCTCCCGTGTTCAATGTTCCTCCTGTGAAAGTGACAGTTCCGCTTGACGTGATGTTGGCTACATAACCGGTCATTACACCCAATGAAGTTGTGGTGTTGATTATGGAAGTCCATGTATTTGTAGGTTCTGCATACGAGTAAAGTGGGTTTGAGGCGCTGGCTGATATCACGTTACTGGTGGCTCCGGAAACCGGGCTTGAAATATACCATGCCCTGCCGGAAGTAAGGTATTGGTTTACATTGGTGGTGCCAGTGACAGTGAATCCTCCAGTGGTATTCTGATCCACAAAAGTTCCGGTTCCGTTAGTATTATCGCTGTTGATGGTAAAATTAGTGGTCGATAAGGTATACCCGGAGGTTAGTGTGAGCTCTCCTCCCTCATTGATGGTTAGAGCCGAAGCTGTAGCATTAGCTCCGATAGTAACCGCGGTTCCGTTTGATATTGTGACAGATGCGGCTGAAGAAGTCGGGGCTGCCGTGGAGGTTGTGTTATTCGACGATAGCCAAGTAGCTGTGCTATTCCAATTTCCGGAAGCTTGAGATTGAAAACTTCCCACTGCTTCAGGAACTATTTCTCCTGTAGATAAAAGAACTGCTCCGCCGGAATATCCTGAAAAGTTTATCAGTGCAAGTTGTGCCGTTGTAAGACCAGATTTTCCTACGAAAATTTGTCCGTTTGTACCTCCACTTATGGTTCCTGTCCATCCTGTAACTGTTAAAGACGCTCCTTTCGGAAATGCGTCCTTGCTTTGCAATTGTGTTGTGCCATTTGATACAGTTAAAGTCCCATTGGTAGGTATAACAATGGTTATTGTGTCAATAATATCGGTCATAGGAGAGGGTAGCCAGTTGTAGGAAAAACTTGAATTGGTATTTTTGGAGAAAATATTGCTTGTAGTATATGTGGCTGCCTGTGTACTTGTGAGTTGCTGTCCTGCAAAATCATATCCTGACGTGGATGTAGTACAACGTCCGGAGAATGCAGAACCAGGTCCGGTGCAATTATATTCGGCAAAAAATGGGTTTAATCCGGAAGTCATTGTTGTCCAACCTAAAGGATTAATCGTTGCCGGTTCTGAGCAGGTTATATATACAGCTTTGGGATTGTTTTGCCATGGACGCCCCAGATAGTAATTTACAAATGCAGTTCCGTTAAAATCGAGTGCTCCTGCAGCAAGGGAAGTTAACGTGCAATTTCTAAATACATAACCAAAAGAAGAAGTTGCAAGGGTGTTTGGAGCACAATTTACTCCTCCGGTTCTATTGCAATAAGTAGTACAACTATCCAATATCATAGTTCCGTCTCCGAATATAAAATCTACGCTTCCGGCAATATAACAATCTTTCATGTAAATGCGTCCGGTGCTGTTGGTATAATAAGTATCCTGATATCCTAATAGCCTACAGTTGTAATATTGTTGCCGGTCACCTTCAGTACGTAACGCAACAGCTTGGTCACCACCGCTTGAATAGGTGTTTTTACCTGTGTTCTGAATTGTATTTTGGAATGTAATGTTTTGAGCATAAAAATCGCTGGCATCAATTGCGACACTATACGAGTTTGTTGTTCCTATTGTGCCGGATCCACTTGGTATGCCCGCATAATTATTGTAAGTAATAATACACGAATCGATGTTTTGTCCGATCAAGTACACATTAGGTTGAGTTGAAGTGAGTTGGCATTTTTCAAAGTAAGTTCCGTTTTTCACATAGATAATCCAGCGTCCTGTGTAGTTTGAAGGAACAGCGCTAAAAGCAGCTTGAATCGTATTGTAATTACTATTAGCATCTTTGCCTACGGTTTTAATAACATCGGGAGCTACGGCTTGTGTAGTAAACGAAACGACAGATCCGTAACCTGTACCTGTGCTGTTTGTTGCATAAGCACAAACATAGTAGGTGGTAGAAGGAAGCAATTGGGAAAGTGAACAGGAAAATGATCCTGTCCCGCTACCGTTCGAACAGGTTGAATCAGCTATTGTAGGTGTGGAATGTGTTGCACTCCAGCAAATGCCGCAAGTAGTTACATTAGATCCTCCCCACGCAGAAACATTACCCCCACTGATTGCTGTTTTAGCTAAGATACTGGAGACTGAAGTAGTTGTAAGAGAAGGAACAACTAAAGCGGCTAATGTCGTGAATGTCACTACACTCCCATAGGATGTTCCTGCTGAATTGGTGGCATAAGCCCTTGTATAATAGGTTGTCCCTGCAGTAAGCCCGGTTAGTTGAGTCGTAAATGATCCCGAGCCTGTACCGGTTGCTGCTTTAGTATCACTGGTTGTAGGTGTTGTGTCAGTTGTGCTATACACAATACCTCTGTCGGTAACTGTAGCGCCACCATCAGAAGAAATGGTACCGCCGGTGGTGGCAAAAGTTGTTGAAATGCTGGAAACGGCAGTTGTGGTAATTGTGGGAGGATCGGCTGTAACTCCGGTAACGCGGCCATATACCGAAACGCTATCCAAAGCTAAAAGTTTCCATTGGTCTGCTCCTGAAGCTGTATAGTAAGGATATAAGCGGAGATACATAATTTGTCCACTTTGTATGGTGTCTTTAGAGCTAAGGGCTAATGAAGTAAGCGAAAAAGCGCCATTTGTTACGGAGATGTTATTGCCAAGTTTTGTGCCTGTGGAAAGTGTAAATGTAGAGTCATTGGAATAGTAAACAGAAACGTTAAAAGCACCGGATGAAAAACCGGCTAATTTTAATCTTACGCTATCAACCACTAATACACCACCTGATTTGGGAGCTGCTGCAAATTGTACATATCTTCCTTCTACCGGAGCGGTTTCTAATGCCCATGCAGTACCTGTATAGAGAGATTGGCCGGCAGTTGATCCATAGGTTTCACTTCCGTAGTCTATTAAATTACTTAAAGCAGTTGTCCTACCCGACATTAATGTGCCGGTTGTCACACTAGATGTTATGTCGGAAATACATGGCCAAATGATGGACGAGGAAACCGGAACAGGAGTGGTAGAACCACCGATAACAACATTGTACATTGTTAAGTATTTTCCGCTTTCAGCAGCTTTATCCCAAGGATAAATTCTGACGTAAACTGTTTGTCCAGGGTTTAGAGATAGACTTGAAATTGTCGATTTTACTCGAACGTAAGTTGCATTACCCAATAAATTTGTGCTTAAAAAATGTACATTCGCAGTTGCAAATGTAGAGTCTGTAGAGTAATAGATGTCTGCATGTAAATTGACTGTACCTCCTGAAGAACCAATAGTTGCAGCAATTGAATCAACTGCGAAAATGCTTCCTGTTTTAGCAGTAGCAGAAAATTGAACATAGCGGGTACTATTATAAGCGGACTCAGCAGGCCAAGTGCCGTTGTATTTCACTCTTTGCATGATAAGAGAGGGAGATCCCATTGTAACTGTTGCTCCGGATCCGTAAATGAGACCGGATAGTATCTCTGAGGTCGCGGTTATTTGTCCTGATGTGCTTGCTGTTGAGACAGATGATCCCGATGTGACGAGCGGCCAGGTTGCCAGTGCCGGTGTAGATGCACGCAATGTTTGCAAAGAACAGCAAAGTAGCAATGCAAACATAAAAGTTTGTAGTCTGTTTTCCATAGAGTAGTGATTTTTAAATAATTAAATTAGTGGGTTTGTATGAAGATACCCGTGGCTTTTCTTGTGTTTATGAGGAATCTAATCGCTTTTTACGCCGTGTGCCCACACGTAAATAAAAAATGGAGCCTTATGCAGCATGCATTTTGTCATTGTTTTGGTTATATATCTTATAATATATGCAATAAAATAGAGTTTTATGTATTCTAAATAGGTTTTACGTGCTCGAACACGGAAAAGATACTAAAAAACATTTTATTTACAGAGATCAGGGCCTTTGTATTTAGCATAAGAAAAATAAACTGTGGATGATTTTATTTTTCAACATGTTCATTTATCGTTTTCATACGGTTTGTTTCTCACAGACTTTACTTATTTTTTCAACTTATTATTATCGCTCTATTTGTGTGTAAATTAAGAAACCACGGAGTGCAGAACGGTACGTAATGTATTGTGAGAGGCTATGATTGTTGTTTTTATTGTGTCTTGATCAATTTTAAAGAAGAAGAAGTTCCATTGGTAAACTGTACGTTGAGAATATAGTATCCGGATGGTAAGGCAGAAATATTCAATTGATACTGAGTTGCATTGTCAACTGTCTCTTCTTTTGCTTGTACACCGGTCAGGGTGTAGATATTTATTTTTGTAATTGTATTATCGGCAGTTATAGTCACAGAGTTACCTTTTGCCGGATTCGGGAAACAATGCAAATTACTGTATGTTACTTCCTCTAAACCGGAGGATGTATTGCTGCAAGAGGTTGATGCTCCTGTTGTCGGATTTAGTCCGCTTACATTAAGCGTGTCGTAAGGAGAGTAAATAGCATTTCCTTCTTTTGCTGGAATCGTGATAGAGGAACAATTCTTGAATATCAAGGTATCTACAAAACATGTTTGCATCCCTCGCGATGTGGCGCTGATTTGCACATTGTCGAATGTTACATTGTCCACAGATTGTTCGGGCAATCCCCAGATAAAACCGGCATATTCCGATCCTGTTACCGTGATGTTCTTAAAATAGATGTTACGCCATGTCGGAGTGGTAGTTGTTATTGCTTGTGCCGGATCGGAGGTAGAAGGGCTTGATGTGTTGTAATAACTGGTTATGTAAAATGGCCATTCTACATTTTTCATGGTAATGTTCGAATAAGAGAGGTTGTACACGGCCGCAGATCCGCTCCCTCCGCGTCCACGTTCGGATTTCAGTCGGATGCCATTGGTTGTATTGGTAAAAGTGCAACTATCTACTGTTACATTGTTGACATTGGTGGCATAACTCCCCACCGAAATTCCATGTCCATATCCCAAGGTACATCCTTTAATCATTACATTTTCACTGTAACTATCCATGGCAACGTTATCATCGCCTTCGGATAGGTTGCAATTAATGATATTAATGCCGTTCCAATACCACGTGTCGATTGCATCCGTGTTGGGAGATGTAGAAGGTGCATATACGGTAATATTGGAAATTGTTCCATTCGATCCCATCGTACTGCTTTGCCCGAGGCATACGTGAACGTTCGGAGAATTGCGTAGTATAATACTGTCGATCAAAACAGTATTACATCCCTTAAAACGGATCAAATAGGGACGTACAATGTTGCTATTTGCCTCATAAGCCGCCCACCATGCCGTACCGTTTCCTTCAATAGCTCCGGTTCCGCGTACTGCAATATTGGTTAATCCGCTTCCATATATAAATGGAGTGTAACTGTTTGTTGTGCCATTGTTTGGATAGGAGCCGCTTGGAGAGCCGTTGCCACTTCCATAAGGCAACATCGTTAAGGTGTCACCTTTTGCGAGATAGAGTTCGACGTTACTCATCATCGTAATCGGGCCACTCAAAAATATCCCGGCCGGACAGATAACGATGCCGCCCCCCGCCGAGTTGGCTGCTTTAATAGCTGTATTAATAGCGGTTGAGTTGTCAGTGAGTGACGTACTTGCTCCATAAGATGTGATGAGAAACTGCGTAGATGGAATAGATGGAAGCGTTACCGTTGACTTTACTACCGAGCAGTGAATACATAACAAGAGGCTTATAAGAATGGCTTTTGTGTTTGTTTTTAGATTAATCATGTTTATTTGTATGAGATAGAAGTGAAAATTATTGTTCTTTAATATATAGTTTGGCTTGCTTGTGAATCGGTTCTCCTCTGTTTGTAACTCCTTCTACGGTTACGGTATAAAATCCGGAACGATCGGCGGTATAAAAGGATAATCTGGCAGGATTCGCCTTATTGATCAAAAATGACGGATTCCAATAGATGGTAGTCCGTAAATCAGGATTTGGATTGTTAATTTGTTCAGTAGTCTGATATTTAGGAGAATAAAATTGTGCAGATTTATAATACCCTAAAGGACGAATGATCGCAATACCTCGAGGCTCCAATTTGCCGGGAGTAAAGTCGGCTCCGCTTCTAAAGTTAATGATAATTACGCCATTACCTCCACCATAACCGAAAATTGAAGTGTCTGCTCCTTTCAACACGTTCACGTAACTAATATCGCTTGCATTCATTAACGAAAGCATGTTGACCATATCATCATCATCGTCGGAATAGGGCATGTCATCAATCATTACCATCGGATTTCTCTTACTGCCTCGTATTGAAATTGAGCTTCCAATAATTCTTACACCCGGAAAAGTACGAAGGATATCCAATACGCTTTGACTAGACGAAAATCGTTTGTCTATATCAGCCGTTCGCACAGGATTACCCAATCCGGCATAAAGCGGATTATCATTATACTGCACTATTTTTGAAGCGGTAACAGTCACCTCCTTTATATGATAAACCCGTTCTCCTCCCTCGTAATGAAACTTTTGCGACATCAAACCCATGTATGCATCCTCCTGCGTTTTATCAATGTGAGAAGCTGAAAATGGTATAAGCGATGTAACATCGGGAAATTGTTCTTTATCCATCACTACATCTACCGTTGTATGACCTCTTTTAGAACGCCCTTGTACAATGAATAGTGTGCTATCTGGGAATGAAATACCATCTACCACAAATTCACCTTTATCATCGGCAGCCACACTCTTCAAAATCTTACCTTTCATCCCCATTACAATCAGTTGAGCATCTTTTGCTCCTTTGCCGATCATATTCGTAATTTTTCCACTAAATGATTGACCTTCTTCTAAAAAATAATTATTCTCGGGAAACTTGTTTTGTAATATTGAAGGGACACTGAAGCGGCTCCAACCATGAGTTAGCATTACAAGATCCAACATCTGTTCCGTGTTTGCGTTTTTATGATTAAAATAATAAGCAGGATCTTCAATGTAACCTTTCAAATCGGAGGTAAGCAATAAGTTGGAGTAAATATTATCAGCCAATGAATCTAATTTTACCGTTTTATCTTCTGTTACCGATAGCGAAAATTGACCGGAGACTAATGAGTCGGAACGATTGTTTAGTATCAATTTAAGATTCACGGGTTGTCGAGCCACGTATTCTTTTTTATCGCTTGTTATCTCCATTTCACTTTCCGAAGGCCGATTTACAAAAATCAATCTTTCGCTCAGCGCGTTACACTGTTCGTTGAGGAGTAAAAAATGTGCAATACCTACAGGAAATGCGGTTGTTGCAATTGCTCCGTTCCATTGTAATGAATCGGTGATGGCTTTTAAGAAAACCAATTTCCCGCGAATTTGTCCTAGCAAATAAAGTCGTTTAGGCAAAGCTTGTTTGTTGCTCATTATGATTTCATAATTCAATTTCCCATTGTAATTACGCATTATTAATCCAATTCCTGTGTTAACCACAGGCGGAAGTTTTATCGTTTGCCAAAGATTGTTGTCTTTCATCCTTACTTTAGCATAGTAAGTAGTACCGATGGTATCCGGCACGAATAGTGAGAATGACCCCATACCATCATGCTTGGTTGAAAAAGATTGAATGCTATCCCCTCGTTGATTAAATACGGTACCGTTTACATTGACCGATAATCCGTTTTGGCCTATTGCTTTGAACGCAATAGTGCGCATCCCGTTGCTTAGTAAATTGCCACCTTCGGGAAAAAATTGACAGTCGAAAGAGGTATTTCCTTTTGGCAGGTAAAATGTGTTTTGATAATTGTAAGTGGCGTCATCAAATGCCAATTGAATGCTATATTGCTCTTTGCTGTTTTGGCTAAAATCAAAACCGATACGAAGATGACCTTGTGCGTCGAGTGAAGAAGAATGGGATCGCAATAACTTCCTTCCTTCGTAAACCTTATAGTTTACAATTCGTTTATTGAAAGAAATCTTATCGGAAGATGAAAAATTGATATCGGCAGTCAACTGTTTATCTCCGTTTTGAGAATAATGGATCGTGCTTTGAATCAATTTGTCGATAGCATTTCCGACACGTATGTTTTTTTGAAAAAAATAATCAGGACCTGCATTTTGCATCCACCAAGAGTAAGCCCTCAGGTGATAATCGCCTGCAGGCATATCGGGTGGGAGAGGGATGCACCCTGCAAAACCAAGCGAGTCTTTGCTGTTGTTAACTCGAATCTTATAGCGAAAGCGAATGGAATCGTTTTTATTGATAAGTTCGACATAAATATATTTACTATAAGGGCTTAATTGCAAACTGATACCATTTGTCAGATAACCGGCATACCATATGTTTTCTCCTGCACTGTAATAGGGCTTGTCAAGATGAAGATAAACTTTCTCATTTGGAATTTTGTCTAAATGTTGAAACTGACGGATCGACTGATTCACAAAATCATCGGATGTTGTTGTTTGGGCAAATATTCCGCTTGTACAAACGAAAGTCGATAGTACGGTAAGAAGGAAAGTACGCATCATAATACGAATAGTTTAGACGAAATTTTAAACAGATAAAGCCCCACAAAAGAGAGGCTTTATCTGTTGAGTTTCTAATTAGTACCAACGTAAATCTCCTGCAACTCCTTTTCCTGCAAAAGAAGAAGTAAGCAAAGTAAAGTTGCCTGTCAGAGGTGCTGTCCAAAGTGCAGTAGAAGTTCCCGAGTAGGCTGTCATTTTCGCCATTATGGAATAGGCTCCAAGCGAAGCGGAAACTACCGCCGCACTATTGTCATTATAATCACTGGTATAGTAAGTACCGGTAATAGTAGGTGAAGTTGCCGAACGAATACCTGCGGCTATTGTTCCGTTACTTCCTAAAATGCAATTTTGGATAATAACGCCATTAGTGACTCCTGTTACTCCGTTCAGATCAATAAAACATCTTGAAGTGCCGGTGTCTTGCGTACTTTGATTAAATGTACAATTAGAGATGGAAATTGATGACATGGTAACCGTAACACTGGTCGCTGTTCTCAATATAAACGCACCTTTGAAATCGTATATCGTACAGTTTGCAAAAGAGATATTGTTAATATAGTCAGCCGAATTGTTGATATTCACGATTGCATAAGTACTTGAAAATCCAATATTGTAAATAGTACATCCGTTAAAAGAAAGTGTCGAAATTACTTGGCCGGTACCTTTTTGCATCCGCATTGGAGTATTTCCGAAATTGCGTAGAATGCAGTTGGTAAACGTCAAAGCATTGACATTGCAGAGTACGCCGCTATTGAAAAGATACCCTATTTCTGTTGCTGCTGTGTTATTGCTGCAATAACCGTTGAAATCAATATTCTCAAACTGCACGGAATTGATAGTCGATCCGGCAGTAAAAGCAAGCATATTAGCTGTTGAAGTAGGAACGCCACTGGTCATGCAGACAACCGGACGATTACTTGCGGAGAGACCTCTCAATTTGATATTTTGATTAAAACTGATTGCGGCAGACCCTGTTGTAAATGTCGCGCCTGCAGCCAATAAGATAACTTGGCCTGCTGTGGCATTTGCAATGGCAGTAGCAATGTTATCTCCCGAATTCAATAATACATCTCCTTCCACTATCCCGGTAGTAGTACCTCTTAAATAGGTATTATTGTAAATTTGCACAGTGTAGGTGCTGTTGGATAGCCCCGAAATGATTTTTTCACCATTTGTTCCTTCCGTGCTGGATATAAGAACCGAATCACGAACTCCGCTGCTATTTGTCAATATCAAGTGAGTTACGCTTGCTCCGGGAAGCCATTTGATGTCTAACGTATTCAAAGCTGTCATATAAGCGCTATACACAGTATTTGTATTCTCGCTGGTACCATATCCGTTAAAAATATTTTCTGTAGGAGTTTTAAACGTGAGGGTAGCATTATACTTTGAATCTTTGGTGGTATCGCTTGCATTTGCCCGCACACGTGCCGAATAGCGGGTATTACCTGCTAATTCCAATGTGTAATTGAGATTCGTTGTTGTATAAGTACTTATTATGTTCTTAAAGGCTAAACTATCCTGGCTGATTTGGACAGTGTAAGATTTAGCACTATCTACTGCTGCCCAACTAAGGGTTGCATTTACGCTGTTTAGTGTAACGGCAAAGTTAACAGGGCGAAACAGATAGGGCAATGTCTTTTCGGACAACTCATCCGAGCAGGAAGAGAGGGCTCCGGCTAAGCAAACGACCGAAACAAAGGTCATAAATGCATATCTAATTTTATTTTTCATACGTGTTTTTGTTTTTTGAGATTGTACATTTAATTGCTATAACCATAATTATTGGATAGAAGTCCATTGCTATCAAGAATAATCTGATGGAAAATCGGGAATAACTGTTTTTTATCAGGATTATTCAAATACATGCCATTAATGAAGCCGGTACTTAAATTGGTTGTGTTTACCCATGTTTTTGCTGTCCAACCTCCCGTGGGATCGGTAGTTGTTTTAACTGCGGTTTCACCAGGTTGAAGTCCATAAATGGTTAATATTTCGGTTGGTACCGCAGGGTGGGTTGTCGCATCCAATGTATACTTATAGTAAATGGTTGTAGGGACGTTAGCATAGTTTCCTGTACTGTTTGCCAATGCCGTTAAATTAGCCTTTGCTTGATCAATCCCTGATTTTAGCATACCCCAACGAATCAAGTCCCATTTACGAATATTTTCTCCGCAAAATTCAAAAGCTCGTTCTTGTTGAATATTGGCCAATGTCAAGGGTAAATCATAAGCTGAGGTTGAATTTATGGCTTGTCCGAAAGCGCGTCTTCGAACCATGTTGAAATAGGTGGCTCCTTGTGTTCCACCCAAGAAAAGATCGGCTTCGGCAAACATAAGCAGAACATCGGCATAGCGTAGCAAAATAGGTGATACACCATCGTCGGTACCTGTTATGGGAACTTTAACCCATTCGGCACGCCATTTTGCAATATTAAAACCGGTAATGCCGCTTCCGAGATCTTGTTGCATATAACCTGTGGTCGTATTTTTTGTCATTTTATAAGGAACAACGGTTACGTCACGACGAGTATCATTTACGTTATAATCATAATAGAAACTGGGCATAACTCTAAATTCTCCACCTATGGTCACCGTGTTGAACACTCCATCCGGAACGCGAGGCAACCCCAAATTATATACCATCCTACCTCTGAGTCCTATGGAATAAGGAAGTTGCCAAATTGTCTCTCGGCCTTGCGTCTCCACATCCTGGCATTGGTCATAAAAAATCTGTTGAAATGAGCTGGCTAATGAATATACACCTTCATTAATAATATCACTACAAGCTTGACGTGCTATCGTATAAAGTTCTTTTTGGCGTGCAGCTGAAGCTGTTATTATGATTTGTGCGTCACTGGTACCAAGAGGACGCATGGAATAACCAGCAGCTGACAAACAAATACGGGCCAATAATCCTCTGGCGGCATCCCTGCATACAAGTTTAGTAGTAGCCGTGTAAGTAGTTCCGGGAGGATAAAGTAAAGGAATTGCGGTTTGCAAATCACCGATAATTTGATTGTAAATAGAGTCTCGGTTGGTCTTTCCAAGATAAATGGTAGCAGAACTTACCGGTGTAAAACGGGCAGGTACATCTCCCCACCATTTTATCAGGTCATAGTAAAAAAACGCCCTCATAGTCAACGCTTCTCCCAAATAATGACCCATTAAGTTTCCTGCTGCCGGACTTCCATATTGACGAATACCTGCGATTGCTAAATTGGCCGCTTCAATGCCTTGATAAACACGACTCCACGGGTTAGAGTTGCCATCATCATTGTAGTCTCCGTTGCTTAAACTCATCGTGGAATAGGTATCATATAATGCAAAAGCATCATCCGTACTGGTGGGTGTAATAAGTGAATCAGCGGTTGAAGACCATCCCGATCGGTATTCGATGTCTGTATTAGTACCCATTTGCAGCCATAAACGATTCCGATAGGAGTTATTTTGTCCGATAATATTGTAGATTGCAGAAATAGCTCCCTCTGTCAAATCGGTATTACTGAAAATAACATCGTCGGTTAATGTAGATACGCTGGTTGTATTCAATGCATCTTTACACGACATGAATGAGCCGATAGAGATGAGCAGGAAAAAATAGATAATACTATATTTCTTCATTGTTGTATAAATTAAAAGTTAACGTTAACACCGATGTTGTAGGTTCGGCTTTTAGGATATGCTGAGTAATCGACACCGGGAGTTTCGGGAGTGGCACGACGGGAATCAACTTCAGGATCATATCCCGAGTATTTTGTCAAAGTATAAAGATTATAGGCCGATACATAGATGCGAAACTGTTGAATATACCATTTGGAAACTAATTTCTTAGGTAAAGAGTAGCCTACAGTCAAATTGCTGAGACGCAAGAACGATCCATTTTCAATATCATCGGAAGTAATGGCGAAAGCACCGGTTGGTGAAGCATACGTGGTAGCTCCGGCATTCATGGCAGTAAGCGTTGCAGCATCATATACACGTGCTCCTGTTGTCCAATTGATTTGTGTGTAAGAATTAAGTGTGCTGGCTAACATGTTCCTATATTTATAATATTCGGAGGACATTTCAATTTTATTAGCATTGTAGATGCTGTTTCCATATACCCAGTTACAATTTATTGTTGCATCAAAACCTTTGTAATTTGCCGTGAAAGAAAATGATCCGAAATTTTTAGGATTGGTGTTACCGATAATGGTACGGTCAGCGCTTGTAATTTTGCCATCTCCATCCAAATCTTTTAATTTCATGGCGCCTGGACCCCAAGATAAACCGTCTATTGCACTATTGTCAACAACGCCTGGTTTTGCTACCCACTTGTTTCCATTCCATGTAAAATCGTTGGCCGTGTACATTCCGTCGCTTTTATAACCATATATCAATCCTGTAGGCTGACCTACAGTGATCGTATAGCTATTCATGGCGGTCGTTTGGCTTGTCCAGTTTTCATTGAAGGTCATGGAAGAGAGCCCGCCTAAACTTTCAACTCTATTGCTGTTGGTACTGATATTAAAATTGAAATCCAAAGAAAAGTCTTTGTGTTGGATTAAAACGGCACTTAAGCTCAACTCCGCTCCTTGATTCCGGGTGCTTCCTACATTTTGCCATTGTGATGTGTAGCCGGTGCCATCTGTAGGTACTTGGAGCAATAAATCCTTTGTTGTATTTCTATAAGCATCAATAGTGCCGCTCAAACGGTTGTTGAAAAATCCGTAATCCAGACCGGCATTACGCGTGATGGTAGTTTCCCACTTTAATTTGGAATTACTCAATATTTGAGTTGTTAACGTAGGATCGTAATCTGTCCATATCGAAGAAGAAATAGACGATGGTAGATAATTCGAGACAGAAGAATAATAATTTCTCGCATAAGCGGCACTGGTGATGTTGTTATTCCCTGCTTCACCAAAACTCAATCTTAGTTTCAGATTACTGAGCCAACGTTGTGCGTTTTTCATAAAATCCTCATCGGAGATTCTCCACGCGGCGGCAGCAGCAGGAAAATATCCCCATTGGTGTCCGGTAGCAAACAAACTTGATCCGTCAGCACGAAACGTGGCATTAAAGAGGTATCTCTGTTTATAATCGTAACTTACACGCCCAAAATATGATTCCAATACATTATTCGGATAATAATAATTTTGAGTTGAACGTGTTGTTCCTTGACTGGTAAGCTCCCATGCCATCTGAGAAGTGAAGCCTGCAGGAAATCCTTCCACATCGCTTAATACATAATTGTCGGTTTTAACGCTATTTTCTTCTCCGACCATAAAATTTAAATTATTATTCTTTACGAAATTATCTAAACGATACGAAACCGTATTGGAGTTTCTTAAAGCTCCGTTGTAAGTATTCGTAAGAAAACACGCGGGAGCATAATTATTGTTGTTCTTCAATGCTCCTCCTTGTTGCACGTAATAGGTAGTCAATCCGAAAAATTGGTCGTCTCGTTTTGTAGAGGAAAAATAACCTACACTTGACATGATGGTCAAATTTTTTGTGGGTGTAATGGTTACGCCGCCATTCAACGTCAACTCTTGGGTGTTTTGATACCTGTCATTATCGGCAATACTCTGCAAAGGATTACAGATACTAGAGGTGGCATCATCATAATCTAATTGAGTTACAGAATTTAATAATGGAATTGGTGTATAAATGACGGCATTTTTTACCCGCGAATCTGAAGGCGATTTTTCAATACCGTTCACACTGTTTGCGCCTCCGCCATCTACGATTGTTTGAGAGTAACGGGCTGCAAATTCACCCTTGATCCAATTGAGAGGAGTAAGATTCAATTTGATACTGGCTGTGTTTCTGTGGAAATCGGACATCAACATTATTTCTTTTTCGTCCATACGGTTGTAGTTAATGTTATAACTTTCCGTTTTTGTTCCTCCGGAGAGTGTCAGGCTATTGCTTTGAGTAGTACCGGTACGTCCGAATACCTGTTTTTGCCAATTAGCACCATTCATATAATTGTACAAATTGATATCGTTATAACTACCAAAGTAAGCCTCATAGTCATCGGCAATGGCAGTACTGGATGTACTGGTATCCCATACAGCTCTTTCGTATTGTTTTTGTGCAAACTGATAGGGAGACAGTACTTTCAGATATTTGGCGATCTCTTTAATCCCTGTGTATCCATTGTAACTAACAGATACTTTTCCTTCTTTACCCGATTTAGTAGTGATGATAATTACACCATTGGCACCCTGGGAACCGTAAATAGCCGTTGAAGATGCATCTTTTAATACATCGATCGATTGAATTTCGGAGGGTGCAATGCTTGAAATATCATCCATTTGAAAACCGTCAACAATATATAGCGGAGTGTTACTCTGTGTGATAGATCCTCCTCCGCGTACACGGATTTTAATTTCGGCATCTGGTGAGCCTTCTGTTGTGGTAACTTGTACGCCCGGAAGTTTTCCTGTAAGCGCTTCAGCTGCTGAAGATACAGGAATATCTTTAAGTACTTTGTCACTTACGGAAGCTACCGAACCCGTCAAGTCTCTTTTGCGTTGCGTACCGTAACCGATTGCTACTACTTCGTTGAGTGCAACCGAATTGTCTTTTAGAACAATGTTAAAATCGTTACTTTTTACATCAACTTCCTTTTTATCCATGCCGACATAAGAGATCTGCAAGATCTTCGCCGAGGCTGGAATGCTTAGCGTAAAGTTACCATCGAAATCAGTGGTCGTACCTATTGCAGATCCTTTTACGATGATAGTTGCGCCAATAATCGCTTCTCCTTTTTCATCTTTCACAGTGCCTTTTATTTGCCGTTGTTGGGCAAAAAGGGCAAATGAGAACGTCAAGAAAAAAAACAATACAAAATACTTTTGGGTGTTTTTCATTCGAAAATAGAATTAAAATATTTGGATAATACTCGCATGTGAGTTTTATAATCCGGACTCGTGTTTAACGAACATGCTCGTTGTTTTGATTGATTTAGGCTAAAAAATACCGCTTCTCATTTTAGGAGAGAAGCGGTAATTGTAATTAATTGATATTTCTATTTTTTTAGAAATATCTTGTTGGATGTTACCGCCCCGTTGTCGTAAGTGAGTTTTTTGACGTAAAATCCGTTAGACAGTATACTGGAATCAGTACCTACATAACAACCTGTTATTGTGTAATATTCGGTTTTAATAACTTTACCATTATTAACAGTGACATTGTTGATACCTGTAGTAGTAATTTGGGGATTTATTTCAACTCGATAAATATACATCCCGCCGCTTGTCGAGTATAAATCTGCTGTGCCTGCTGCTGTTATGACAGGGAATGTAAGCTTTGGCACAGTGTTGGTTACTCCGGTTTTTACTGTCGATGCAACCGAGTACGTAGAAATAGGAGCTTGAATCCCTACCGTGTCGCTTGCGGTAGATGAGCGTTGAAGACGTAACCATCTGGCATTAGCACTTGTACCGGCCACAGCATACACAACAACAGTATCTCCTGGATTAACAGCAAATTCAATAGTTCTATAGGAGCCATAACTTCCAGTACCTTCCGGGTTAACGCGATAGGCAAAAGAAATAGAGTCGCATACCTTACTACTTGAGACAATTTGTATATAATCGGTTGTACCTGATGCCGTCAAAGTCCAAGTAAAACTATTGCCAAAATAATTTGTCGTTTTCGTGATGGTAGATTGAATGGAAGTATTTACATCACTTGAAGAGAAGGATAGCACTTTCGATTTTGGATTGACTGCTGAGATTGTTGCTACAAAAAGGAAAGCAGCAAAAAAAGTAAAGATCTTTTTCATAATGTTTTGTTTTTGAAGTTAATAATTTGTATATGAATAATTTCCAGTATTAAGGATACTGAACCTTATATTGTGTTTGATCTTGTAATACGTTGCATATAAAAGAAATGGTTTCTTTTATATGTTTTCGTGTTCGTAAACGGATGCTTGTTATTCCATCTATTGATCTGTCAAAGATAATGTGTTTTTTTTTTGTTTGTAACGTAAAGTAGGGAAAATATGGGGAAAAGTAGTAATAATAATTAAACTTTATATGTGTTATTTGTACAATTATTTTCTTCTATTTTATATATATCTGTTTATAAGATATTTACATTGATAACGATTAAGAGAAATGCTATTATATTTTTTGAATCTGAATTAGAATATATTTTAAATTAGCTGCTCATATTTGTTTTATACGCATGTATAGTGAATCACATTTGTGTCATATGTAAAAAATATAAGTTTGTTTTATATATTTTGCCCTGTTGTAATAGGAAAATAATTTCCAATTTTTCGAAAATCGTGTACGAAAACGGTTGATGAGTTTATTGCAAAAATAGAGGGCTAAACAAATAATTTATTCAACATTTGCATGTAAAATAACTTGCTGATTAGCAATAAATAAACAGCATGAAGTATTTATATAGTCGCTGATAATCAGTAACTTTATGTTGCTAAACAAAACCGAAACAATATACTACGACATAAAGTCACAATAATACTCTCAGATATAAATTGCTTTTTTACTTCAAGTGAGAAAGCAATAGGAACAATATCCAGTTTCATACGCTCTTTGACATTTTAGGATAAACGACTTGGTATTCTCCATAGCTAACAATCATAAGTACGCAAATCACAACAAATTTGTATAGCTGCTTCTGTTCATGTTTTTCGAGATAAAGTCTACGTCCCATTTCTATCCTGTGGAAAGGGTGTTTTCTGCCGTTTGATGACCGACTCCTCAATAGACTGGTGCATCTGGCGTACATCCTAAATCTTCAATAACCGATCGCAAAGGATCGGCACGAAAGGGTTACATCTGGGTAGTTCGTTCCGTGCTGATTTCCGGGGTGTTTTTTCATTACGACAAAGGCTCCCGCTCTCAGGAAGTAGTACTGAAAATGCTTAAAGATTACCAGGGGGCACTTCAAAGCGATGGTTATGCGGCATA
>Ga0326727_10013991_pt1 | contig 17627 bp, 15 predicted proteins | sample MB2enrmetagenome_FD_207643 | JGI IMG/M metagenome (GOLD analysis project Ga0326727, IMG submission 207643) | Lab enriched peat soil microbial communities from McLean, Ithaca, NY, United States - MB29MY | ecosystem: Environmental > Terrestrial > Soil > Wetlands > Peat | place: USA: New York...
ACCCTTCCACCGCGGGCCCGATCTTCACGACGGTTCCCGCCATATCGACCCCTATGAGACCCGGGAAATGGATCGGATAATATTCGTCCGTTAACCCGGCACGCCGCTTGTAGTCGAGCGGGTTCACACTCGCGGCGGCGACTCGCACGAGCACCTCGCCCGCACCTGGCGCCGGATCCGGATAGTCCTCGAACTTCAAAACCTCCGGACCGCCATACTCGTGGACGACGATTGCCTTCATTTCATGCCTCCGCGGTTCACGTCACAGCGCGTCTGGTGGCGCTTTTCTTCTCTTTCGGTGGATACCCAGATCGTGCCACGACCCTTCCGAGAGGTTGACACCATAGTGCCGTGCAGCTTTCTGGATGTTCGCGAACGCCAAATCACGATCTTCATCGGAGACGTCGATGACTTGATCGAACCGGGCGACGGCGTTACGCACGTGCTCTGCGTCGGTCAGCGGTTCTTTGCGCTGTTTGGGAAATGCATAAACGCTAGCTGGCAGGTCACTCTCCGTCGTGAGCCGTCCGTGCTTCTCGTGAGGTTCCCAAGTCGCTTCAGGCATGTCCTAACCGTTCTCCCTCTGACGCCCCACGAGTGCAATTGAATAGCCATCTCTAAATTCAAGATTGATTTGCACCAGGGGATGGCCGATGGATGCCAGATGGATTCTGATTTGATGAGGGCGGCCCGAATTTAGGCTAATCTCAAATGTTGTGGTGCTGGTGGTGCGTGAAATCACCTTTGCCAATAACTTTGACGGTTTTCGCATTGGGGATGAGCTCCTTTGTGGGCCGCGCCGTAGGCCACCAGCTCCGCTGCTTGCCGGAACAGAGGCTCAATGGCGATCTCCATTGTGGTTGGCAATGAATCGGGGGATATTGGAAGGCGGATGATTCCTTTGACCTTGGTGCGCTGGCAAAGCATCGTGGATTTCTTCGTCTTAACGGCGGCACTGTACATCCTCCTGAAATGGGCGCAGCAAGCGCGAGCGTTGCGCGTGGCCTTGGCGGTGCTTGGCCTGCACGCCCTCGCCTTGGTATCACGGCGCTTTGACCTTGTGCTCACGAGCTGGGTGCTGGATGGCGCGGCCATCCTGGCGATACTGGTGCTACTGCTGGTTTTCCAGTCGGAGCTACGGCGTTTTTTCCTGCGGCTCGACAGCGTGCTGAACTTTCGAGCGCGAACTTCCTCCCCGCTGGCCGAGACCTACCAGTCGATCGCCCAAGCGGCTTTCCGTCTGGCAGGCGCATCGATTGGCGCGCTGATTGTAGTAGTGCGGCGCAACGACGTAACGGAACTGGTCAGCGGCGGCATCACGCTGGACGCCGCGGTTTCTCCCGAAATCCTGGAGGCGGTTTTCCAGAAGACTTCGCCGGTGCACGACGGCGCGGTGATTGTGCGCGGGGACCGCATCGTGCGGGCCGCGACGGTTTTGCCGTTGACCGAACGCGAGCGGGTACCCGGCTACTATGGCACGCGGCACCGCGCGGCGATGGGTCTTTCCGAGCGCTGCGACGCGCTGGTGGTGGCGGTCTCCGAGGAGCGCGGCGAGGTGACTTTGATGGAGGGCCGCCGCATCGTCCGCATCGGCAACGAGCAAGAGCTGGCGCAGGCGCTGGAGAAGCTTTGCGCGCATCCCGCGGACGGCTTGGGAAGCAGGCTGCGACAACGTTTGTTTTCGAACGCCCGCGTAAAGCTCGCTGCGGTGGGCCTGGCGGCGGGCATCTGGAGCACATCGTTGCTGTCCACGGGGACGACGGTCCGCACGGTCAGCGTGCCGGTGCAGTTTGTGAATGTGCCTTCGGGGATGCACATTTCGACACTATCCGCTGACCGCCTGGAAGTACAGGTGCGCGGCAATGCCTGGTTGATGGATACAGCTGGTCTGACGCGGCTGGTGGCCAGCTTCAATCTGCGTGGCGCGCGCGCCGGAAACGCGAGTCTGCCGGTCGATTCCGGGAATTTGAACCTGCCGCCAGGAATCGTGGTGGAGCGCGTCTCGCCGGCAAGAGTCACGGTGGCCCTGTTGCCAAACGGACGGTAGCCTCACGCTGCGAAGTGTTCGGCCGAAATCCGGACGAACTCGTCGAACGCCTCTCCGTATCGAGCCTCGTCCAGGACCTCGGTGACGAGCCGGCGGCTGAAGTTCGCGTAGTCTCCGGAGACAAAGGGGCTCTCATGAAGCCCAAGATCAAACTCTGCAACCCGGATCCCGGTATCGCGCCGCAAGCCCTGCAGCGAATTCAGCATGGCGCCGACGGGAGCCACATCGTCGTTGGTATTCGCGATGCCGAGGATGCGGGCGCCAATCTGCCTGAGCCGTTGCTCCAGAAGGGACCTGTCTGCCATCAACCCAGACAACGCGCGGACCCATTTCCCTTCGCCGTGATTTTGAAACCAGTGTTGCATCCGTGCCCCGGGCAAGCTGTCGATGCGCCGGACATACATTCTGGTGATCGCGGCTTCGGCGGCCGAATCCAGGATCAGCGGAGAAAGAAGGTTCAAATCCCGGGTGGGCACGCTCGAACCGAAAATCACGGCACGGCTTGCGGTGAAGAGTCCTTCCGCGTCCTCCAGCAGAAGGATCAGGCTAATATAGCCGCCGGCGGAATACCCAAGAAAATCGACACGCGCATCGCGCGACAAATGGAGATGACGGCCCGAACGGATCTGCCGCGCAAGATCCCTGAGATCCAGATAGGACTGCACGGCGCCCCAAAAGAAGCGCTCGGGGTGGTTGTCCAGACGCTCGCTGAGCGTGGCGTTGAAGCGATGCGTGCCATCGTTGTCTACCAGCGCGCTCCTCCGCAGATAAATTCGTTTCTGTTCTGTCGCCCATGCGGGGAGCACCCGGTTCATGTGAAAAGCCAGGGGGAACAGCACCACGGGAGTCCCCGTGCGTTGCCGGAGCTGGTGCGCCCAAGGCAGGTATTTCGCGAAGCTGCGCTCGTTCAGACCGTGCAGCAGAATGATCGCGCGATCGTGACGTCGAAGTCCGCCCGGGCGGGTGGGTTCCCGCAGCAGCGGGTATCGAAACTGGATATTCTCCTGGATGCAGCAGTCGATCACATCGTCATCGGTGGCTTCGCCGTCAAAGGTGACGCCGTGGTCCGGGCAATCGTACCGTGCGCCGCCAAGAAGGCAGCCTGCATTTCCGGAGACGAAGGCCAGGTTGTAAAGGTCCCCCGCGGCACACGAAACCGGCTGGCTGTCGCTCCAGGCTCCTTGACGGCGGATGGCCTTGTCGATCCCAATGTAATCGCTGCTATTCATCCTGCTACCGCCGCGCCAATCCGGTGATCCTGGCGATCTCCGCTAGGGCCAACTCATAGGAAAGCCTGGCTTGGAGTTCGTCCACTTCCGCGCCGCGGGTTGCGGCAACAGCTTCTGCTTTCTTTGCATCGGAAGTCAGGCCGGCCTTCAGCTGGTCTCCGCTGATGCGATCTCCTTCCTTCCGGAGGGCCAGAGCTTCCTGCGCCACTGCCACCATCATCGAGGTGCGCTCTAACTTACGGTACGCCTTCTCGACCTCGACCGCGATACGCTCTGTGATGCGGCGGAGATTCTCTTCCGCTTCAGTCAACTGGGCCTCGCGCTCGCCCACCACGCCTTTTCGCTTTCCCCAGTCGAACACGTTCCAGGTCATCTGCAGACCGAACGTGCCGAAGTTGTGCACAAGGAAAGGGACACCGCTCTGATAAGTCTCTCGGCCGAAGGCGCCAATATTGGGGATGTACTCATACTGGGCAGCCAGCAACGCGCTCCGCGCCTTGGATACCGTTTCCTTCGCGGCCTGCAATTCCGGGTTGCGATTGAGCGCTGAAGCCAGGTATTGCTCGTAGGTAAGGCGGTCGCCTGGCGGCGCACCGATTTCCGCGAGATCCAGCTCGGTATCCAAGGGCAGCCCGAGCAGATCGTCCATCTCCGCATTCAAGTCCGAGACCTGGTTCTCGGCAGCCAGAAGCGATTGCCTGCTCTTCAATAATGAAGCCCGCGCGCCGATTACCGTGACTTCCAGCGCATTCCCGGCACGCACAGCTTCCTCGGCTTCCCGCAGCGTTTCCTGACCCGCCACGATCTCCGCTTGCAATGCGCCGACCTGTTTGGAGGCAGCCAGCAGGCCGAAATAGAGCTGGTGCACGCCGAGCACCACGTCGTCCTCCGCCTTCTTGAGTTCGGCTTCAGTAATGCGTTGATTGGCGGCGGCAACCCGGACACCCTCTTTTATCTTGAAGAGTTGCGTCAGCGGCTGGCTCACTGTCGTGTTGGCCAGCAGAATGGTGTTCGATCCCTGATTGAACGTGATGTTCTCGATAGGGAACGGCCCCAGACCCGGCACGGTCCCCAGCGCCCCTGCGGGAACCGTCACCAACTCGCGATCCGATAGCCCCATCAGGCTGGTTTCGTTCGAGAGCTGCGGGAAGTAGTCGGCGCGAGCGGTTACGGTCTTCTGTTGGTTCTCGCGCACATGGGCCCGTGCGATCTTGAGGGACGTATTCTGCTTCAGCGCCAGGTCGATCGCCTCGGGCAGAGTGATTTTGCGCGAGGCGGCGTGCATCGGGGCCGCACAAACGGCTAGCACAAGCAGGATTCCCGCCACCGCTGCGGCCGGCGGCTTCGATACATGCGATTTCACGAGCACGTACAATACCGGCACGACGATCAGCGTGAAGAACATGGAAGAAACCAGCCCCACCGCAATCACACTCGCCAGCGGACCCCACAAGCTCGACCCGGAAAGGATCATCGGCGAGACACCCACGGCCGCCGCCATCGTGGTCAGGAAGATGGGCCGCAACCGGCGCTCTCCGGCCTCCGTGGCGGCTTGCTCCAGGGATCGGCCTTCGCGCTGCTTTTCCTTAATGTAGTCCACCAGAATAATGGCGTTTCGCACCACGATCCCACATAGACTGATCAAGCCCGTGAAGGCCGTGAACCCGAAAGGATAATGCGTCAGTGCGAGCCCTAGCATCGCGCCAAACAGCGTCAGGGGAATCGAAGACATCACGATCAGCGGGTCGGACAAGGTGCGGAACTGAAGCAGCAACACCAGGAAGATCGCCACCAGGCTGACGGCCAGCGCCGCTTGCATCGCCGGCATGGTCTCGCTGGTATTGGTCTTCTCGCCGCCATATTCCGAGTGATAGCCGGCCGGAAGCGGCAGCGACTGGATCTTGGGATTGATGGCTTTGAGAATTTCAGAGGCGTAGTGTCCCTGCCGCGGGAACGCGCGCACCGTCAACGTCCTCACGCCATTCCGGCGCACGATCCGGCTAGGCTGCCATTGCGGCTGAAGGCCGGCGAGCGAGCGCAACGGAACGCTTGCATGGGTGATGGGCGACGTTACATAGGCATCACGCACGTCCTCGAAAGAGGCGCGGTCTCGCGGATCGAGCCGCAAAACGATATTCACGGCCCGGTCTCCTTCCCAGAACGTGCTCACCGGGGCCCCGCTGAACGCACCCGCGAGCAACTGCGAGACCAGCGCGTTGCTAATCCCCAGCCGGTTGGAGATCTCGGCATTCACGTCGACGTCCACCAGGTAGGAATCGTTGAAGTAGTCGTTGTGCACCATCTCGGCGGACCCCACGCCCCGCATAACGCCCTCGACCTGTGTCCCGAGTTGTTGCAGGGCCGCGATGTCGTAGCCGGAAATGCGCACCTCGACGGGCGCCTCCATGATCATCCCCTGCTGCAATTCCTTCACGATCACGAGCGCTTCGGGCGCCGTGCGGGCCATGCTGTCGCGCAGCTCGGCCACCAATGCCGGCGTGACCTTTTCCGATTTGGTGTTGACAATGAACTGCCCGTAAGCGGCGTCCGGAAGCTGCGGATTCACGTTGTAATAGAAGCGCGGAGCGCTCTGGCCCACGAAGCTAGCAAAGTGCGCGACCTCGTCATGCCCGCGCAGATTGCGCTCAACGCGGCCCATCACTTCGTTGGTGGCCTCGATGCGGGTCCCCTGCGGCATCCACAGGTCGATCACAAATTGGTTACGCTCGGCCAAGGGAAAGAACTGCTGAGGGATGAACAGAAAGAGCCAGACTCCCGCGATCACAGCGGCCAACCCCAGCGCCACCGCCAATGTCTTGCGGCGCATGAAGAATGCGATCGTCCGGTTGTAGCCCGCCTGGAGCCGGTCCAATACGCCCGGCCTTCGCCTGGATTCCGCCGGGCCGGAGCCGTGCGCATGAAGCCCCTGCCGGATGAAGAACCGGCACAGCAGCGGCGTCAGCAGAATGGCGACCAGAAACGACACCGAGAGCGCCACCGTTACCGTCACGGGCAGCGCTTGAATGAACTCTCCCACCGACCCCGTCAGAATCAGCAGCGGCAGAAACGAGGCGATGATCGTCAGTGTCGCCGTGAGCACCGGGACCACTACCTCGCGTACGGACTGCCAGGCGGCCTCGCTCCTGGGAATCCCCCGGTCCAGACAGTCTACGTAGTTGTCCGCGATGACGATGGCATCGTCCACCACAATCCCCAACACTACGATCACGGCCGCGATGGATACCTGGTGCAACTGAACGCCAATGGTGTTCAGCACGCCGAGCGACATACAGATCGTCACCGGGATCGCCACCGCCGCGATCACGGCGACGCGCAGCGGCAGGAGAATCATGGTCACCAGAATCACCGCACCGATGGCCAGCAGAAACTCGTGCCCCAGGCTGGCGATTCGCTCTTTCACCACGGCCGGCTGGTTGGCCACCAGGTCGAGATGGACGTCCGGAGGAAGAATCGTTTTGAGCCGGTCGAAGACCTCGCTAAGCTGGTCCCCAAGCTCGACGATGTTCTTGCCTTTCTGCATCTCGATCGATAGCAGGACGCTCGGCTCACCGTCGTAACGGACGACGAACGCAGGATCCTGATAGCGCCTCTCCACATCGGCGAAGTCGCGGATATAAACCGGCTGCCCGGTCCGCGAAACATCTACCAGCACGCTGCGGATCTGGTCTTCGGTAGTGAATAGCCCGGTGGTGCGCAAGGGCACCTTGGCTGTTTCGGCGTCCAGGCTTCCGGAGCTCTGGATGATATTGCGTTGCTGCAGCGCCTGAATGACGCGCAGGGGATCGGCGAAATACTGCGACAGCCGGTCCAGACTGCTGGTAATCCGGATCTCCTCGGTCTGCTCGCCATAGGTGGCCAGCTTGCCCACGTCGCGCACCGTGCGCAGTTCATCCTTGATGCGGTCCGCGTAGTCATGAAGTTCGCGGTAACCGTAGCGCCGGCCGTGAATGGCAACCAGCATCGCCACCGTGTCGCCGAAATCGGAGTTCACCAGCGGCCCGATGACACCTTTCGGCAGTTCCATCGCGCCGGTCTCGTTCATTTCATGGCGCAGCTTGGCCCAGAACGCAGGGGCGTCCCGGACGCTGTCCTCCAGCCGGACGTTGATGAAAACCAGTCCGGGCCGGCTGGTGGAATAGGTTTTCTGCTTGTGTACTTCCGGGAACTTGAAGATGTGTTCTTCCAGCTTCTGGGTGACCTGTTTCTCGACCTGTTCGGAAGTGGCGCCGGGGTAAGCCGCCAGTACCAATCCCTCGCGAATGGTGATGCTCGGATCCTCGGTCCGCGGCATCGTCAATAGAGCATGGATTCCGACGCCGACCGCCAGCGTCGTCAAAATAACGGTCACCACGGGGTATCGCAAAGACGCTTTGACCGGGTTCATGGCTTATTTCGCCTCCGGCCCGCGCGCCGGCGCTCCTGGCGCCGCTTGCTCCACCACGGCCACGGTGGATCCATCCCGCAGCTTGTTTTGTCCAGCCACCACCAGCGACTCCGCTCCCGAAAGCCCGTTCTTGATCTCTACCTCGGTGCCGTACACCGTGCCCACTTCCACGCGCCGGGAGTAAACGCGCCCCTGATCCGGGAAGTAAACGAATACCACGCTGGCTCCTTGCGGGTCCTGAACGATCGCGTTGCCAGGCACCGTCATCAAGTCGAGTTGGCGGTCGCCGCGGATCTGCGCTTCGGCGATCATGCCCAGCCGCAGGGCGTGTTTGGGGTTGGGCACGGCGATGCGAACCATGTAAGTTCGGGTGCTGGGGTCGGCGGCTACGTTGACGATGCGCACCACCCCCTGGAACGTGTCGTCCGGTAACGCGGGGATTTGAACCGTCGCCGTCTGGCCCGCCCGCACCAGGTGAATATCGGTCTCTGGAACGCCGACGCTGACCTCCACGGGATCCAGTTGCACGATCTGGAACACCGGCCGCCCGGCGCTCGCCATGTCTCCGACCTCTATGGATCGGTTCGCCACGAAGCCGTCGATGGGCGCCGTCAGGGTCGCGTCCGCCAGGTGCTTGCGGGCGATCTCTTCGGCGGCCGCAGCCTGGTCGTATGCGGCCTGCGCCTGCGCGCGGTCTTCCTTCTGTCCGCCCGCGCGCGCCTGTTCATACTGCTGCCGCGAGGCTTCGTAAGCGGCTTTGAACTTCTCAAAATCGTTGGGCGGCAGGCTCTTCGCCTCATACACCTGCTTCATCCGTTGGTACTCGTCCTGCGCGCGCTCGAATGCCACGCGAGCCTGTTCCAGCAGCTCCGGGCGCACGGGGGATTCCACCTTTTGGAGCATGGCCTGGGCCGCTGCCGCCTGTGCTACAGCGGCCCTCACGCCCAGCGCATAATCCGTCGCGTCGATTACGGCCAGCACCTGGCCCCGTCTCACGTAATCGCCTTCCCGCGGTCCGACCTGGATCACTTTGCCCGACACCAGGAAGGCCACATTCGAAGGATTATCGGGTGACACCACGGACCCGCTGACCGGCACCGTGGCCGGCGCGTGGATCCGGTGGGCTGGCCCCACCTTGATGGGCACCGCCGTCGAAGCCGGCGTGCCGGCGGGATGGGAGGAGCATGCTCCCAGGATTGTTGCGAGAAACACAGCACCCGCGAGTTTCATTTCCACTTTTCAATTCCTCAATTGTTCGCAGTGGCGGCCTCGTCGGTGGCGATCAGGCGGTTGAACACCAGGTCGCGCGCCTTGGCGAACCGGCCCCTGGCATTTCGATCCGTCTCGATCAGCGACCAAGCACCCAGGCCCTCAATGATCGCCATCAGAGAAATGGCAATAGCTTCGGGCCGATCGGCCGGCGGCAGCCCGATCTCCCAGAAGTGCCGGGCGACCAGCGCAGAGTACGTTTCCAGCTCCTGGCGCCGCAGCGCCGCCAGCCGAATTCTCACTGCGCGATTACGAACAGCGCGCAAGGTGAACTCGGTCTCCAGGATGATCCACTGCTTCTGCCGTCCCTGGCGCACATACCAGTCGCGCACGGCTCGTAGCCGTTTACCGGCGAGGGGTTCGTTCCGAAAGACCTCGCCAAGCGCGTTCGAGATCGCCAGCCGCCTGCGATTGAGCACCGCGATGAACAGCTCGTCTTTATCCCGGAAGTTCGAATAGAAGGCCCCCCGCGAGAATCCCGCCGCTTCGGCAATGCGTTCCACCGAGGAAGCTTCGAATCCAAACCGGATGAAGATCCTCTCAGCCGCCTCGATCAGCCTGGCGCGGGTCGCCTCCCGGCTCTCGCGGCGCGTCAGCCGTCGCCGTTGTTTCATATACAAAAGTGTATCTCGATACATAATTGAATGTAAACAGGGAATTGCGCTTCGAGGAGCAGCGCGACCTTTCCGTGTTGGTTCACCGATCGCGCCGCGGGAACGAGAAGAAGAATAAGTTCGCGTGAAGCCGTCAGCGAGGCTGCTCAAACGCCGGGACCTGCCTTTCCAGTTCATCCGCCAACGCCGCGGCCGCCGGCCGATATTCGCTCCAACTGGTAACGTCGGCGCGGTCGGCGGACATCCAGACAATCGAGGCTTTCACGGTCACGGTGAAGCTGCTCACCAGCCACAATGACGGACTGACTGGAGCCATTTCGAGTTCCATATGCGTCCCGGGCAAGACCCTTACAGCAATTCCGAGAATCGATACGGGCTTGAGGACCTCCGCTTCCGCTTTCACCCAATGAAAATCATGGGTATCGACCCATAAGCGGCCTTGCATACCCGTAAGAATCTTGGCCTCACGGTTCGGCGGCCGATAGTCGAGCCTTGGTTTCGCAGCGAGAGCACAGGCCGAATGCCCGTTTATCATTTCTTCGCCAACCACGCTGAAATCAAATGCTTTCACATACTCCCCCAACAGGATCCGGGTTTGATCCCGCTCCTTCCAGTAGCGCTCGGATCGGTGTTGTCTTTCCTTTTCCGTCTCATGGCTGCGCCGCGCGACCTCTTCAACGAGCTTCGCGTGCGCCTGAGCGAGTTGCTCCGCGGTGTACGGCTTGTCGTTGAACGCAACGGGCATGTAGTAGTCCGAACCATCGATCATGAAAACCCGGTGGGTCCTGACCGTGGTCGCGTGCTTGGCGGTCTCGGCATCGCGCTCCACAAAGGCGAATCCGGGAAAAGCGTTCCAATCGGATTGGATCGTGTTCGTGGCGCGCTGGAGGATTTCGTTGACGTTTTCCGGTTGGCACTGTGCCATCGCCTGGTCGGAGACAAACATTGCCAACAGCGGAAGCACGATCGCCGCACGCGGCAAAGAGCCAGTTGAGGACAGGTTACCTCCAGTTTGGCGGCACGCTCCAAAACGGCCTTCGGGATTCATAGTAAATCTCACGCGCGCTTCCCGCGGGGCCGGAAACGAAGGATCCGGACCGCAAATCCGGCTCCGCGGGATAAGCTGCCAGGTTCGGATTGCCGGCAACTGGAATGCCGGTTTCCTACTTCACCGGAATAGTCGTCTGCTTTCCCTTGGCCTCTTCGGCCTTGGGCAGATGGACTTCCAGCACACCGTTGTTGAGATTGGCGGTGACCTTGTCGGCCTTCACCTCAACCGGCAGGCGCAGGCTTCTGGAAAAAGCGCCATAGGCGCGTTCGCAGAAGTAGTAGTCTTCCTCTTTGGTTTCCTTTTCCTTCTTCTTCTCACCCTTGATCGTCAGCAGATCGCCGTCTACAGACACCTGGATGTCAGGCTTGTCGAGGCCGGGCACCTCGGCCTTGACGACGATCTCGTCCTTCTTGTCGAGCATCTCAAGGTCGGGAGAAGGAATCATCACTTCAGATGAGACCCGAACCGGGCGCCGGCCGAAGAACTTATCCATAAAGTGCTCCATCTCCTGTTCCAGAACTGTCAAAGCGTTTTGCGGACGTAATTTTTCAATGGCTTTTGTCATTACTCCATGCTCCTTTCCGAAATGGCGGCGGTTGGCCTGAATCAATGTTCTTGCACGATTAGTGCCCACTTGCCGTCCCGGCTCCACAAGGGTTTTTGAGTTTCGCCGCCAATGCCGTGGGGGCATGGCTACGCAAATGCCTTTTGAGCTTTCTGATGGAATCGCAAACGACAAGCCAACTGTCTGCAGTCAGAATTCCCCCGGACAGGGAATCGGAACTCATCTGGCTCGCGTTCCTCCTCACGGGAGACATGTCGCTGAGCGGGGATGTGGTCGGAGGGGCCCTGAACGCGCCCGTCCGCTGCTGTCGGAAACTGGTCATCGCGAGGGCGCTTGACAAGGTCCGGATGGCTCTGACGGCGAGCGCCCGCCGGATCAGACTGCGTGTCCAGAACTCGACAGACGGCGACCAACTTCCGCCACCCACTTGGAGCGCTGGACGTGAAGTGAACAGATCTCAGTTCGAGGACGCCCTGCTCGCCATCGATATCTTTCCGCGCTGTTCGTTGCTGCTGAGAATCTTCGAGAAGATCGCCACAGAAGATGCCGTCCTCCTGCTGAACGCCGAAGCGCAACTGGTCGAGAGTGCAACGGCGATCGCACTGAATGAACTGGCCTGGAACATCGCGATAGGGCAAGATTGGTCTCCCATCGAAGCGACGGCGGGTGCGCCGTTAGTCCAGAAGCAAGATGCCGTCCTCGCCTGATGAAACCGCATCTTCACTGGAGAAATGAGGGCAGCCCGGGTGCTTTGGCACCCGGGCCCCTCACGCCGTTGCGGCGTTTCGAAGCAGTGTTTACTGCGAGTGGAAGCGCAACGGCCTGCCTGTGCCACCCCTGAGGGTAAGGGGCCAGGGCGCCAAGCCGGCGCGCGACACGAGTTTGTCGAACACCCTTCCCAGACAGAGCAGATAGGATTCCATCTGAAAGCATGTGGCCCCCTCGGCGGCCCGGTTCAGATGCTGATCACTGGGCACGCGGACTCGCGGATCAAAGTATAGGAATGCGTCCACGACCGTCTCATCATGCGTCCGCTTGAGGCTCGGCCGATGATTAGAAGGTCCGCCCGGCCATCCTTCACGACGGAACGGACGACATTCGGAACACTCCCGCCTTTCACCCGAATTTCGGCTCCCGGCATTGGCGAGCCGCGCAACACGTTGGAGATCCTGGCTTGCGCATCGTCGAAAGCCCTTCGAACCTCGGTGCCTGGAAAGTGTGTTTCGAGACGGAATTCCGAGGGTGAAATCGCATGAGCGACAATGAGGCGTGCGTGGAGGCCCGAAGCCAGGTCCGCGGCCCACTTCATAATCCGGCCGCCGCCGGGAGCCCGATCAATAGCACAGACGATTACCTTCGGTACGGGGGAAAATACCGCGTGTTGGTCCGTTACAGGTGAACTTGTCCAAACAGGACAATGGACATCCTGAAGGACCTTGGCGGTCACTGATCCCAGAGGGAGCGGCCGAAATGCAGCGCAACCTTGTGTTGGCATCATGACCAGTCCGACTCGCTCTGAAGCGCAATATGTCGCAATGATCTCGGCCGGGTCCCCTTCTGAGACAACGCGCTTAAGGGAGATACCCCGGAATTCGCCAGCAAGATACGAATTCAGGCATCTCCAGGTCTCTTTGTCTTGATGATCCAGCACTTCGTCCAGCATCGCGGCACTGCCGAAAGCAGCAAATGCCGGATTGAGGGGGGGCAATACATGGAGCAACGTGATTCTAGAGCTAAAGTGGCGGGCAATGCCAGCGGCATAATGCGCCACATCAATACAAGGTGGCGTAATGTCGATCGGCAAAAGGATCTCGCGCAGCGGGCGCATCTTCTCTTCCCTGATTCTAAGCAACTTGAGAACCATCCGCGTCTCACGGCATTCTGCGGCCGGGGAATCCTGTCAATCGGCCAAACGATTGCACTTAGCAACTCCGAGACAACCGGCACAACAGCGTCCTGCAAACCGGGACTCGAAAGGACAATGTCAACATGTTCACCATCGCGAAGATCCTGTTGCCGATCGATTTCTCGGCGCGCTCAACGGACGCCGCAGACTCCGCTGCGGCAATCGCCGAACGCTTCGGTTCGGAGATCGTTCTGCTCCACGTGCTGGCTCCAGGTTTCAATCTGCCGCTCCCGACTTCAGCCCAGATGCGAATGCTGCATGGCTTCGCAAGGGAAGAGGCTGAGGAGAAAATGAAGGAATTCCGATCGAATGAATGGCGCCACCTGGTGGTGAAGCGCGTCCTGGAGGAAGGCGATGCGGCAACGAAAATTGTGGAGTATGCCAGTTCGGAACACGTCGACTTGATCATGATGCCCACTCATGGGTACGGTCCGTTCCGGCGCCTGCTCATCGGTTCGGTCACGGCAAAGGTCCTCCACGATGCAAGCTGTCCTGTCTGGACGGCAGTCCATACGCCGGACACGGCGTCTGGCGTACTGGCACAACCCCGCCGCATTGCCTGCGCCCTCGATCTTGGAGTGCAAAGCAGCAGCATTTTGGGCTGGGCGAGCCGGCTGTCCTGGGAGTTTGGAGCGACGCTCAGCCTGATTCACGTCATTGCCTCGCTCGATCCCCGTTTGCAAGATTACGGCTTGTCGCCGGAATGGAGAGGCTATGTCATCAACGAGGCTAAAGCTGAACTCGCACGTCAGTTGGAGACCGCCGGGGTCCATGGCGACATTCACATTGAAATCGGTCCGATCGTCAGCGCGGTAGCCGCCGAGGCCAAGGAAGTGCGAGCCGATCTGCTCGTCATCGGGCGCAGCTGTCATGACAGCATTTTCGGACGCCTGCCGACGAACGCTTACGCCATCATTCGTGAGTCGCCATGTCCCGTGCTCAGTGTCTGAATGTCAGAGTATCGCTCATAGATTCAGTAGGTTCCACAGACGATGCAGCTTGATCTTCGGGCTGCTTGACCCCACCTGGAGAACACCGACAATACCCGATACAAGCTCTTCTTCCACCAAAACCTGACTGCAATCTCACGACTGCAATCTTCAAGTCCGGTAACCTCATACTTTAAGAGGTCCGCAGCCGTTTTGAGACGTGAGCAAACCGTAGAATGGCTTGTTCACAGCGATGGGACGAGAGTCTAGCGAGGAGGTATCCAGATGAGTTGCAATAACATCGTCTTTTTGGATGGACGGGAGGCGAACTCCTTCTCCCGATCATCGCGTGGCTTTGCGGTACTGCCGCCAAAGGCCACATTCGGGGAGTACGGCTCAGCTATGCCGGTCGAGCCGCTGGTTGCGCCGGATCACTCCGCCAGCACAGAACGAGACGGTTTTGAAGGCATCGTGGGACGCAGCGCGGCTCTGCGCAAGGTGTTGGATCAAGTTCAGACCGTGGCCCCGACGGACTCCACGGTTCTCATCGAAGGAGAGACCGGGACTGGCAAGGAGCTGATCGCACGCGCCGTTCACACTCAGAGCTTACGACGGGCCGGCGCTTTCGTGAAAATGAACTGCGCGGCCATCCCGCGGGAACTGCTCGAAAGCGAGGTCTTCGGACACGAAAAAGGAGCTTTCACGGGGGCGGTGACGCGAAAGATCGGCCGCTTCGAGGCGGCGGATCGGGGCACGCTGTTCATGGATGAGATCGGCGATATGCCGCTCGAGCTGCAGGCGAAGCTGCTGCGTGTCTTGCAGGAGCAGGAGTTCGAAAGGCTTGGCGGCACAATCACGCAATCGGTCAATGTGCGAGTGGTGGCCGCCACGAATCAAGACCTGGACCGCCTGGTTTCCGAAAAACTGTTCCGGAGCGATCTCTACTACCGGCTCAACGTGTTTCCAATCTTCATTCCCCCGCTGCGCGACAGGCGCGAGGACATTCCCTTGTTGGTGGCACATTTCGTGAACACCTATGCACAGCGGATGAATAAGCATATCGAGAAGATTCCCTCGGCGGCCATGGAGGCGCTGCTGGACCATGACTGGCCAGGGAACATCCGGGAATTGCAGAACTTCGTGGAACGCTCGGTGATTCTGACCACTGGCCGCGTCCTCAATCCGCCGATACCGGAACTATTTAGAAGAGGGAGCGCTGCCAGACCGACAACACTGAAGGAATGCGAGCGCGAACATATTCTGAAGGCTGTTCAGGCGGCCAATTGGGTGATCGCCGGACCGCATGGCGCGGCCGCGCGGCTCGGAGTTGCGCGGTCGACACTCATGTACCGGATGCGGAAGCTCGCCATAACGAGCGAGCGGCCTCTGTCAGCTTCATAAGATTCGAGGCAATTATATGGGGGATCCGACAGCCCGGGAAGATGCCTTGGCGGATGTGGTTGTGTTGGCCGATGTGAAGGCATTGGCCGGGGCCGTGGGCCCCTGCATCACTTTGGTAATGCCCATCCTGAATTCGCCGGAGTTGGCGGAGCGCCTGAAGAGCGCGCTTCGCTCCATACAAAAACAACTGGTGGAAGCCCATACGGACGCCAAGGTGGCCAGCGGGCTGCTCGCGCCGGTCGAGCGACTGGCGACCGGCCTGGACACGACCCATATGTGGGCCCATTCGCTGATCGCATTCCGATCGCCCGGCGCCTTCCGGCATTACTGGATGCGCGGCCGGCTGAAGGACTTGGCCGTGGTGAGCGAACGATTTGAGGTCCGCCCGCTGCTCGCGGCGTTGGCTCGGGAACAGCGCTTTCACCTGCTGGCGATCGGCCGGCACCACGTGCGCCTCTTCCGCTCGACTCCACACCACTCGGAAGAAGTGCGGCTCGAAGGAGTGGCGCCGCAGAATATGCAGGAGTTTTTGCACACTCACGAGCCCGATCACCTGCTGGAAGACCGGATGTCCGCCGGTCCCTCTATCGGATCGATGCAAGGGGTGCTATTCGGCTCGGAGAAACAGAAAGAGCAGGACCGCTTCAGGCACTTCTTGAAAGAGGTGGAAAGAGGTGTCACCAAACTCTTGCGGCAGGATGCCGAGCCGCTGATCCTGGCGGGCGTTGAGTATGACGTGGCGATCTACTGGCAACTGAACACGTATCCGAATCTGCTGGAGCAGGCGATTCACGGCTCGCCGGAGCGCCTGACGGCGCGGGATCTCGATGAGCGCGCCTGGGAGATTGTGAGCCAATGGCCGTCCGAAGCGTTGCAGAAGGCCCTGGCGGATTTTCGGAAGCACAGCGGTGCGGCCCTCGTGTTGGGGGACACCGGCGCGATCGTGAAGGCCGCTGCCGAAGGCCGCGTGGCCGGCCTCTTCTTATCGGAAAGCGCAGGCATGGCCGGCCAGCCCGATGACCCCTTGAACATGGCCGCTCTCGAAACGGTGCTTCACGGCGGTTGGGCGTTCGCACTGAATCCCGCTGAAATGCCGTCAAAGGATTGCGCCGCCGCGCTTCTGCGGTTCTGAATCCGCGAGCCTCTCCAATTCCCCGATCTCTCGCGAAAACGATGAAGCCGGGCACGTGGACCGCGCTTGTAGCCACTGCTTCCCCGGCCCTCGATATAGAACAGGTAGGGATCGCTATCCTTCACTCCGGGGATGAACCCGATCCAATGCCCCCCGCCGATCGAGTGGAGCTGGCAGGGGGCATTCTGCTTCCAGCCGTTACAATCACCGGACACATAAACCGCTTTGGCGCGCGGAGCCCACACGCGGAAAGCAGCTCCGCCAGGTACAAGAGTCGCGCCCACCGGAAGGTCGATCGATGCCGGTTGAGCAGCGGCCATACCTCCTGTCGCCTCTACGGAACCGTCAGCACTGGGTCGGGGCCGAGTTGGATCACCCGATAAGTGGTGGAACCAAATACCTCAAGATCTAGCGAGTTGCATCCCCGCACTCCGGCAACGATCAGGTCCGCCGGCAACTCCGAAGCGAAGTTCAGGATTTCCTGATATGGTTTACCGAGGCGTACCTCCAGGTGAACCTTCGAAGAGTCGGAAGCGGCAGGGGGGCACACTTCCTCAAGCTTCGCCATGGCTGCGTCCGTTTCCTGTGCAACGTCCGCAGAGTTGGAGACCTTATCTAGAACGTGAAGGACACTGACCTCGGCGCCGTAGGCGTCAGCCGCCGATAGCGCATATTCCAGAGATCGCTTTGAATGCGCCGAGAAATCGACACAGCAGAGAATTCGCCGGATTGGCACGGGATCGTCCGTCGCGCCCGGCGTCCCGGAATCCGGCGCCGTATGGCGGACAGTCAGCACGGGACATGAAGAATGGCGCAAGACGCGCTCGGCAACCGATCCTAACATCAAGTGATCAAAGCCGCGCCGACCGTGAGTTCCCAGCACAATCAAACTAATTGCGCGCTCCTGAGCCAAGAAGAGAATTTCATCCGCCGCAACACCTTCCTGTACGGTGCATTCGGGCTGAATTCCCCTGGATTTAGCCATGAACTCTTTCAATTCGCTCTGCGCATTGACCATGAGCGCCGAGCGGAACTGCTCGAAGAGCTCTAGGAACTTGTTGAAAAAGGCGCGCTGGGGC
>Ga0326727_10013993_pt1 | contig 17622 bp, 9 predicted proteins | sample MB2enrmetagenome_FD_207643 | JGI IMG/M metagenome (GOLD analysis project Ga0326727, IMG submission 207643) | Lab enriched peat soil microbial communities from McLean, Ithaca, NY, United States - MB29MY | ecosystem: Environmental > Terrestrial > Soil > Wetlands > Peat | place: USA: New York...
TCCACCGTTTGCCTCGTCAATATCGTGTGCGTGGGTTCCTCGGCCGCATCCGGCGCATCCGCGTAGATCTCCGCAACGTATTTCCCATCGCCCAGAAAGCTCAGCGGCACCTTCACGTCGCGCGCGACCCAGTCGGTCAGCGAACCCACATACCAGTCGTTCCCGCTGCGCCGCGCCAGCACCAACCACTGCATCGGCATGCCGTCGACCGCGCGGACTTCGTCCCATGTGCACGGAACCCGCTTGATGAATTCGAATTCCTTTTGCCCCGCGTAGGCCTCCGGAAAATCCGATACCATCTCGAGTTCGCTTTCGAAGATCACGTACAGCGCCAGCTCCTGGGCGCGCGTGTTCAGTCCCATGGGCATCAAGGACCGCGGCACAAAATGCTCGAGGTTGGTATTGTTGAATGCGCCGGGCGTGTAATCCATGGGCCCGGCCATCATGCGCGTAAAGGGCAGCGTAGCGTTATGCGCCGGTGTCACTCGCGCCGTAAACTTCAAGTACTCCTTGCCCATCACGCCTTCACGCGTCATCAGGTTGGGATAAGTGCGCCGCAACCCATCCGGCTTGAAGGCGCCGTGGTAATCGATCATGAGATGATGCTCGGCCGCTGCGGCCACGACCTTCCGGTACCACTCCACCATCCACTGGTCATCGCGATTCATGAAGTCGATCTTCACGCCCGCGATGCCCCACTTCTCAAAGAGCGGAAACGCCTGGTCCATGTACTTGTCGACAGACGTCCAGTGCGCCCACAACCACAGCTTTACGTTCTTTTCCTTCGCGTAGCGCAGCAGCTCGGGCATGTCGATGTCTGGTGAAGTATGTGTAATGTCCCCCAGCCGATAGCCGCCTCCGGGATTACTGGGGTCCTTGGCCTCCCATCCCGCGTCGATCAGCATGTACGGAAAGCCCGCCGCCGACGCAAAGTCGATGTAGTGCTTCATGATCGCGGTGGTCACGCCCGGCTTCACCGAAAGGCTTGGCGCCGCGTCGCCGCTCCACCAGTCCCACGCCGATTTCCCCGCCTTGATCCACGAGGTGTCGGCGATCTGCGACGGCGGATTCAGATTGAGCACGATGTTCGACTCGATCAGCTTCGACGGCTGGTCGGCAATCATCAGCACGCGCCATGGGCTGGCGAAGGGCGTCGTTGTCTCCACCGCATAGCTGGGATCGATGTGGCCCGCGGCGTCCTCATGCGGCGACAGATCGGCATGCACCGTGCGGCTCCCGAACCCCTCGGCCTTGCGCAGGTACATGCCCGCGTAGTGCTCGATGTCTGCCTCGGTGATCGCCACCCATCCCACGCCCGGCTCGCTGGCAAGATATGGCAGCCCGATCAGCCAGTCCGGATGCAGCCCGCTTACGTTGCGCAGTTGATATTCGTCCTCCCATGACGATTGATATCCATCCAGGATCAACGGGTAGGTCGAAGCGTCCCTGGCATAGGTGAACTCGGTCAGCTCGTGGGCGATGCGCGTTTGGCCGATCCCCGGCTGCTTGGGAACCATGTAACGAAACGCCACGCCATCGTCGAAGGCGCGCACCTCGATCGAGAGTTGCCGGCTCTCGCGATCGATGAAGACAACGCGCGCCCCGTTAAAGTGATTGCGCACTTCGCGCGTTTTGCCTACGGGGAGGGTGTAGGTGTCATCGGCGCTTTCGAGGTACACGCCGATCTTGCGCATGCCCGGTCCGAGGTCCGACTGCCCCACTAGCGCGAGCCCTAACTTTGAAGCGGCGAACAGCGGCTGCCCGCGAAACTCGACTGTGTAGCGAAGGTCGTTGCCGGCGGCGCCGGCGCTATAGAGCCGCAGCGTGATCTGCCCGTTGGGTGAAGTCACCGCCGCCGGTTCTGGGTCGCCGGGCTGAGCGATCAGATTTCCGACCGCAACAAAAGCCGCGAACAGGCAGAGTCCGACATTCCGAAGAGTGGGCATGATTCCTCCGTGGCGACCGGCTGGTTCGGTGTGCGTTCATGCAGTCTTGCCGGCCACGCGTCAGTATACTCGGGTACCGCTCGCGGCCGGATCTACATCCCGGGAGTGGGCATACTGCTTTCCTTGCGCAGGCGCTGGTCGTGGTAGGCGACCACAATTGCGGGGTGCAGGCGGCTGTAATGCACGCTGTGAGCACAAAGAACGCACAGAGCACGATCAACCCCAGCACGCCCAGCCCAACAAATCCCATTGGGATTCCGAATTGTCATTTGACGCGCATGGTCCAGATGTTGCCGGTGGTCTCGGAGTACTCGTAGACGATCTGATCGCCGCGCGGCGACCAGGCGGGATAGCGCACGTAGCTGTTGTCGTGTGTGTAATGCGTCAATTGCTTCTCCTGCCGCGTGCTGCGCGAGATCCAAAAGAGGTTTGTCGCGCCATTGCGATTGTTGGCAAAGGCGATCTTATCGCCGTCAGGGGCCCAGTCCCAGAGCATGTCTGGTTCGCGTTGGCCGACCTGGAGCACCGTCACGGGCCCGCCCGCTGCAGGAACGGTGGCGATCCCGTTCTCGGTCTCAAAGGCTATCGTCTTTCCGTCCGGCGACCAACATGGGTACGACATCAATCCCTTGCCGAAGGTCAACTGCTTTGCTGGACCGCCGGCCGCCTGTCCGAAGCCGGTGGGCGCGACCCACACATTCACTACGCCGCCCTCGCGCTTGCCGAACGCGATCTGCCTGCCGTCGGGCGAGACGCGAAAGGACGCACCATCCTCGGCGAGCTCTCGCAGCACCGATATGCTGCCGGTGCTCAGGTCGATGGCATCGAGCACCTTATGCCCGTTCTGCTCGCCCTGGAAAGTCAGGCCGCCATGCCCGGGAAGCCATCCCATCAGATGGCGGTCGGTCGGCGTCGCTCCTACAGGATGGGCGTTCTGGCCGTCCGCATCGGCAACCCAAACCCCGATGCCGGAATCCTCCCCGTTCTGTATGACCGTATAGGCGATCTGCGCGCCGTCGGGCGAGAAGATAGGATCCAACTTACGCAGCATGGTGTCATGGGTGAATGGTACGGGGTCGCCGACGACCTCTCCGGTCGAGGGCGAAATGCGAATTGATTGCAGGTTGTCGTTGGCGGCAACTGCCGAGAAGACAAGGAACCGTCCATTGGCTGAGAAGCGCGGGGCCCTGTACACCACTGAGCCGGAATTTTTCGCCAACTCCGGCTCTCCGGCGACGGCGCCCTCGGGCGACAGCGGCACGCGCATGAGCGCAAACGTCAGCGCCACGGGTGTCTGCTGCTGGGAGCCCACAAAACTCTTTGAAAAATACAGATAGCGTCCGCCAGGCCCAAATACGGGGTCGTACACGCCGCCCGCAACCAGCCGCTGCGGTGTGCCGCCGTTGGCTGGGATCGTCCATATCTCCTGAAGACTCGCACTGACGCTGCTAAAGGCTATCTTTTTGCCGTCGGGCGACCATGTGGGCGCGCCGTGGCCACCATTGGGATTTCCGGGCTGCGTCAGTTGGGTGGGCGCGCCGCCCCGCGGGTCGACCATCCACAGCGTGGACGACGGAAGCGTAATAGCAAGGCCCGTCGGGCTATAGTCGAGGATTCCCACTGACTGGAACACGATGCGCGAGCCGTCGGGGGACCATGCGGGCTTGCCTCCGAACCCCGTCAGGCGGCGTGCCGTGCCGCCGAGGGCAGGAATCATCCAGATGCCACCCTTCTTGCGTGAGAAGAATGCAATCTGAGTTCCGTCCGGCGACCAGGCTGGCTGCAGGTTCTCGTTTCCGTCGCTGGTGAGTTGGATTTCACGTCCGCCCGGCGCAAGCGTCTTCACGTAGATCTCGAAGCCGCCGTTCTTGTCGCTGCTGTAGGCAACGGCGCTCCCGTCGGGTGAGAGCGACGGGTATATATCGACGCCGACGGAGGAAGTGACCTGGGTCAGGCTGGACTCGTCGAGGGTTTCGCCACGACCCGAAGAGAATCCGAAATGCCGTAGGAGCCGCGGCACCAACCAGATGGCGCTGAGGACTACCGTGGCGATGAGAACCGCAACCACCGGCCACCATCGCCGGCGCGGTTGTAGAGGGGCAACGGCGGGCGCCAGTGGACCTACAGCGCCATACGGTTGCGCCGGAGGCGGCAGCGCGGACGGCTCGTCCATGGTGGCGACCACAGGAACCATGAGGCGGAAGCCGCGGCGCGGCAGGGTTTCCACGTAGCGTGGGCTGGCGGCCTCATCGTCGAGCGCCTGGCGCAGCTTCTTGATAGCCGTGCCGATGCTGTGATCGAACTCGACGACGGTATCGTTGGGCCACAGGCGCTTACGAATCTCCTCACGCGTCACCACTCCGCCGGGCTTTTCAAGCAACATGAGCAGAATTTGGAACGGCTGCTCTTGCAGGCGAATGCGCGCCGTGCCGCGGCGCAGCTCGCCCGCCCGCACGTCCAGCTCAAACTCGCCGAATCGGATTGTCTCTGCGCCAGTTCCGCCCACGGCACCGCACCTTCAGATAGGCACAATGTAGCACGGGCTGCGGTGAGAGTTGATGATTGAACGGTGGATGGTGCTCGAAGTCAGACCTCCTTCCGGGTTCCTGCGCCGCGCCAGTAGAGCGCGAGGCCAGGACGGATGCCGCCTGCTATCCTCGAGGTTGTGGACCTCACGCCGCCCCCACGGCGAATCGATTTCGCGGCTCCGCCGTGCTTCGAGGAGTCTTGCCTTCATGTCCGATCTCGCACGCCGCCCGCTCATTTCAGAAAACACAGCTCCGGAATCCATGGGATTCTTCCATCCAGCCAGGCGTCCCTACCGCTTCACCATCCTGATGTTCATCAGCCTGCTGGTTTTAGGAAGCTATTTCGCATACGACAGCATCGGCGCGCTGGCGCCCACGCTGATCGCGGATCTCCATCTGGACCGCAGCACCATTGGCAATCTCTACACGGCCTATTCCGTGGCCGCCATCATCATCGTCTTCTTCGGGGGCATGCTCTACGACAAGCTGGGCCCCCGCCGGGCGAGCCTCCTGTTCTGCACGCTGGTCCTGGTAGGCGCCACCATCGTAGCCCTGGCCCAATCCCGGTGGGAGCTCTTCGCCGGGCGGTTGATCTTCGGTGCCGGCTCGGAATCGCTGATCGTGGTGCAGAGCGCTATTATCAGCCGTTGGTTCAAGGGCAAGGAGATGGCCCTTGCCTTCGGCATCGCTCTCACGATCAGCCGCGTCGGGACCCTGTTCAGCTTCAACACCGAAGAACTCATCGCGCGCTACTTCGGCAGCTACCGCGTCGCGCTTTGGGCAGCGGCAGGTTTCTGCCTGTTCTCCGTCGTCTGCAACCTGGTTTACAACGCCATGGACCTGCATGGCGAGAAGGTACTCGCGCTGCCGAAGCCGGAAGGCGGCGACAAGATCGTCTTGTCCGATATCCGGAAGTTCAACTCTTCCTACTGGTACGTGGTCCTGCTCTGCGTCACCTTTTATAGCGCCATCTTCCCCTTCACGGCGCTGGCGACCGACATGTTCCACGACAAGTGGGGCATCCCGCTGGTCAGCGAGTCCACAGGCGGCTTCCTGTCCCAGGCCTTCGTCAATTTCCGGCACATGTTCTCGACGGCGCCGGGAATGACCAGCATCATCATCTTCGCGTCCATGGTGTTCGCGCCTTTCGCCGGCAACCTAATTGATCGCATCGGCAAGCGGGCCACGCTGATGGTGGTGGGCTCGCTGATGCTGATTCCCGCCCACCTGATCATGGGCATCACGCACTGGAATCCGGTGCCCAGCATGATCGTGCTGGGCGCAGCCTTCGTATTGGTTCCCGCGGCCATGTGGCCATCGGTTCCGCTGGTGGTGGAGGAGAAGCGCGTGGGCACGGCCTTCGGTCTGATGACGGCCATCCAGAACCTTGGGCTGGGGCTGTTTCCGCTCCTGAATGGCAAGCTCCGCGACGCGACGGGAACCTACACCGCGACCCAGATCATGTTCGCGTGCTTAGGCGTGGCCGGGCTCGTCTTTGCTTTTTTGTTGTTGCAGTCGGATCGGCGTCATGGCGGCAAGCTGGAGCAGGGAAAGAACGATGAGACGGAGTTGGCTAGAGTCGAAGAGGCCGAGGAGCGACGCTAGGGGTTCTTAGACCGCAGTTCGCAACATAACGATTGGTCTGGATTGGCCGCGGAAAAAGGCATCTTCGCAGCGGAAGAATCGAGCAGGGGCTAAAGCCCCGGACTCATTTTGCGGAACATACGGCACGAGTAGACTCGTGCCCTGATACAAAACTCCTTGCCACGCGAGTATTTCCGCAGCCTGATGGGATCGCGCTTCTTGATTGTGTCCACTCAGGATTCCGCCGGAGCTGGGGGAGCGGCTTCTTTGGCTGCCGCGGCTTCGAGCGCAGTTTCGGGCGCCGGCAGCTTAGCGGGATCGATGGCGTCGAGTCCCTCGGCACGTGCGGCTTCAAGCAGCGCAGGAGAGGCGGAGACGAAGGTGATGCGGGTGCCGGGAAACATATCGCGCGCGGCCAGCGCGGCGCCCAACTGCAGGGCCTCGGGCCAGCGCAGCGCGGTGCGCTCGAGGAGCTGGCGAGCCGCCTCAAGCACGCCCGGATTCAGCGGCTGCTGCACCATGCGTGCGGCTTCAACCCGCAGCAGCTCGAACGCGGTGACCGCAGCTTCAGGCGCGAAGTGCCCGGCGCGCTCGCGGCGACGGATGGCTGCGTAGACCTCGAGCGGCGTGGCGGCCGAGATCAGCTTGCGGTTGTCTTCGACGGTCTCCATTAGCCGGATGAGCGCGTCGGTTCCCGGCTCGCGCACAAACAGCTTGGCGAAGGCTGTCGCCTCCAGAAAAAAGAAGCTCACTCGATCCCCCGTTCCTCATCGATGGTGGCCGCGACGGGCTCGCCCTGCACGTCGACGGGCTGGAAGCGCTGCGAGTCCTCAGGAATGCCCGCTTCGGCGCGGTTGAGCCGGATGGTGGTGGTGGGATAGGCGGGGGTTTTGGGGTTGGCGATCTTGCTGGTGAGCACCACGCCGCGTTGGATGGCTTCAGCCAGCACCGACTGCCGAGATTCAGGATGCTGGTTCCAGCGAAAGGCCTTGCGCGGCAGGAAAGAATCGCGGAACCATTTGAGCGCGATGAAGGCATGGCCGCCGCGCTCGGCTTCAGCCAGCGCCGTGCACAGTTCTTTCACGCGCGCATCCATATCGGCGAGAAGCGCCGGCTCGGCCTCGTCTTCCTCGTGGACGGCGCGGGCGTCGTTGCGTGGCGCGCGGCCCGGCCGCGCAGCCGGTTCGTCGCCATCGATGCGCTCGAAGTAGATGCGCACCTCGTCGAACTCCGGCGACCAGGCATCGGCCAATGCGTCGCGGCGTTTGCTGCGGCCGTTTTCACTGCACAGCTCCACAATAGCCTGGTAGCCCGCAGGCGCCAGAAAGCGCAAAGCGCGAACCATGCCGGGATCCTGTGTGTATGCCAGCTCGTTTAATGCTTCTTCGATCATTTCTTCAGCGGCGGGGATGCTGAGATTGTCATTTTCTACGTGAGCCTGCGAACCCCTTGTCGATTTCATCTCGTTCTCTCCCGATACTGCCGCCTGGATCCGCAGAGCCAGCAAGTCTGCCGGCCGGTCGAACCGGCCCGGAACTGCGCTGCAAACGTAAGGCAGCAACCTTCGATCTATGATTTTTCCAACCTGCTCTCTGGAATAAAGAAAACAGGTTTTCACTTGTCCGTGCAGTCCCATTCACAAAGCGCTAAGAGTATTTCATCGGCTGGTTCTCTATACGTACGCATCTATCCAGCCTGGGAATAAAAGGAATTACAGTCCATATTTCGGGCTACAGTTAACGATTGTTCCTATGCGCCGGCTTCCAGCCTTTTCTGGGCGATTTTGAGCCAGCTTTCTGATTTGTGACAAGATTCTAGCGCAGAAAACGCGGTTTGCGCGTGAAATCGCAGGAATCTTTTGCATTGGGGGACACAGTCTTGGCCAGGGAGCGCTTGGCTTACTTTAGACGCCGCCGTTCGTAGAATAGAAGTATGCGCCGTTTTTTGCAGTATTTGCTGACTGTTTGCCTGGCATCCTCCGTACTGCGCGCCGATGGCCAGCCCTTCGATCTCTCCGGCCCGAAAGTGGATGTGCACGTGAAACGCGGCGACGTGACGCTGCCCATCTCCGAGACGCCCAATCTGCTTCCCGGCGACCGTTTGTGGATTCATCCCGACCTGCCCGAGAGCCAGGCCACGCATTTCGTACTGGTGGTTGCGTTCCTGCGGGGATCGACCAATCCGCCCCCGACGGAGTGGTTCACGAGCGTGGAAACGTGGACACGCGACGTTCGCAGCGAGGGCGTTTTCGTAAAGGTTCCCGCAGAAGCGCAGCAGGCGCTGCTGTTTCTGGCGCCGGAGACAGGGGGCGACTTCAATACCCTGCGCAATGCGGTGCGCGGGCGGCCGGGCTCGTTTGTACGCGCCGCCCAGGACCTGCAGGCCGCGAGCTGGGAACGGATGCGTCTGGAGGCTTACCTGGACGACGTGAGGGTGACGTCGCAATTCGATCCCGCTGCGCTGAAGACGCGTACGGAGATGGCGGCGCGCAGCCTGGGCATCAAGATCAACGAGAACTGCTTTCTGAAGCCTGCCGATCAGCAGGCATCGTGCCTCTCGCAGAACTCCGAAGGCATGGTGCTCGACGACGCCAACGCGCAATCGCTGGTGGACCAGCTGACCAACGGCAACGCGCTCAACCTGATGAACCAGCTCAGCTCGACGCCGATGGCCGGGGGTGGCGCGTATAGTCCCTACATCGGCGCCATCGTGGATACGGCCAAGATTCTTGGCTCGTTGCACACCGCGCACTTCCAGTACATTCCGGCGCTGGCGCTGCCCAAGGCCGACAGTCTGAATCTGCGGCTGAATATGCCGCCCTCGTTCATCAACCCCAAGTCCGTGGTGGTGGTGGCGCTGCCGCCCATCGGGACTTCGCGGCCGGAGCCGTTGCATCCGGTGAATCCCAGCGACAGTTTTTGCGCCATGAAGCAGGGACTGGTGCTGCCCGCCGAAGGTGCGCCGCTGGTGTTTGCCACTGCGATGGCGCACGACCTGTTTCTGCATATCGAATCCGGCGGCGCGAAGCACGTCACGCTCGACGTGCCGGTGACTGCCGACCCGGGCAAGGGCGGGCTGGTCGCCACACAGGCAATCTCTGCGCTGCCGGGCGGTGACTTGACCGCCGTGGTGCGCGGCAAGTGGGGATTCGACAATTGGGAGGGCCCGCGCTACCAGTTGGTGGCGGCGCTGCCGGGCAAGTGGACGCTGGCGGCATCGGACCAATCGGCGCTGGTGGTGGGGCGCGACGACACGCTTCACATTGACGGACCGTCCGCGGTGTGCGTGGAGAAGGTGGAAGCGCAAACGGCTGGGAATCGCACCCTGGCCCTCGTGTGGAAGTCACCCAAGCCCGGAGCCCTTGAGGTGACGGTGCCACTGAAGGACGCGTCGCCGGGGCCGGTGAGCGTGGCGGTGTATCAGTCCGGACTGGCCCAGCCGGACCGGCTGGCGTTGGAGGCCTACGAGGCGGCGGCTTCGCTTGAAGGGCTGACGCTGAGCGCGGGAGACGAAACCGCACTGCTCAAAGGTACGCGGCTTGACGAGGTCGCCAAGGCGGATATCGACGGCATCGAGTTTACGCCCGGGGTGATGAACCGCGCGGGGGATCTGGATGAGTTGTCGATGAACGCGGGCGGATCGACGGCGCGTCTGGTTCCCGTCAAACACTACGTGGCGCATGTGGATCTGAAGGACGGCCGTGTGCTGACCGCGCGGGTGACTGTGGATCCACCGCGGCCGCAGGTGATGCTGCTGAGCAAAGGCGTGCAGAACGACGTGACCGCGCCGCAGCCGCCGGTGCAACTGGGCAGCGCGGACGACCTGCCCATCGAGGGAAGGCTGGTCTTCTTCCTCAAGTCGGTGGTGCCGCAGGCCTTTCCGCGCGACGAAAAGGTGGAAGTGGCCGCGGCCGACTCGAGCTTTCACACCCTGCTGACGCTCGGCGACGGCAGCCTGCTGCTGGAAGACGCGCACACCGTGGTGGGCAGCCTGGAGCCGCTGGCCCGTTTCGGTGCGTCGGCCTTCGGGCCGGTGCGGGTGCGCGCCATCTCCGCAGACGGCGCGGCCGGCGACTGGCTGCCGCTGGGTACGCTGGTGCGGCTTCCCGGCTTTACTGCATTGCGCTGCCCGCGTTCGCCGGCCAGACCCTGCGTGCTGAGCGGGACCAACCTGTTCCTGGCTGCGTCGTTTGCTGCGACGGCCGACTTCGACAATGCAGACGATGTGCCGCCGCAGTTCACCGGAACACAGCTCACCGTTCCGCATCCGGTAAATGGCGTTCTCTATGTGAAGTTGCGCGACGATCCCGCGACGGTACAGACGCTCACGCTACCCGTAATGCCGATGCAGACGGTGACGTTACCTGCCGCACCGGCGAAAGCGCCGACTGCAGCACCAGCGGCTTCGCCTGACGGGCAGAAGTCTCCGGGCGCACCGGCAGGGCCGCCGGAGCCGAATCCGCAGTGAGGAGTTGCCGCAGTATCCCACCTTTTCGCCAGTAAAAAGGCGAAAGGACGGGACACGGATGGTACAAGATCAGGCGGTCGAGGACCTAGTTGAAGTACGCCCGGTTCTTATCGGCGAAGTCTGCCTTATCGGCGGGCAGCTCTTCCAGCGCGAAGATCGCGTTTTGCGCGCAGATCGAAGCGCAGTTGCCGCAGTCGATGCACTCATCGGGATTGATATAAACCTGGGGCACGGTAGCGGCGGCAGGATCGCTCTCAGCAGGCGCGATGGCGGCAGTGGAACACTCCGCAACACAAACAAAGTCCTTGGTGCAGGCATCGGTCACGACAAAAGCCATGGAAGATTTGCTCCTCAATCAGGGGCACGTTCTCAAGCCGCGCCCTCATTTTGAGGCTAACCGCAGGGCCCGGCGCTTTACGGTGATCACAGTCACGATGCCATCGCAAAGGGGGAATCTTTCCGATTACGGTACGCAAGGCAATCTCAACCTCTTTGTAAGCCGACCTTGATGCCTGATTCGCACAGATTCGTCACCATGGGGCTATGGTGCAAACGACACGGCGCGCGGTCGAGCCGGAGGCAGCGCTTTAGGGCAGATCCAAGGAAAGTGCGCCCAGCCTTAGAGCGTTTTCGATTCACTTTTTGACATCGCCGACATCGTGTCAGGTGGCTTTTTCTTGAGGAAAAGCCACTTGCCGTTGTGCATTCTGTCCAGAGCGGAATCGAAAACGCTGTCGTGGTTTCCCACCCTTTCACAAAAACGCGAAAGGGTGGGGCACGGGCACTGAGGATTGACAACCGACCGCTGACAACTGACGTTTTAGAAGATACGCACTTTGAAGCCCACGCTGCCATTCAGCGAATTCATATTGCCGTAGTGAAATTCGGGCCAGTCCTGGTATTCGAAGTCGGCCACGCGAAGGTAGATGCGGTGCGTCCAGTGGAAGTCCATGCCGCCGCCCGCAGTCACGATCAGATCGTGGTCCTGGCCCAGGTTATTGGGGTAGTTGAACCTGCCGAAGCCCACCAGCCCCTTGGCGTAGGGCTGCCAACGGCGGCCAAGAGCGAAGTGATAGCGGCCACCGATCGAGTAGGTTTCGACGTGCATGTTCGCCTTCCGCCGGAACTCGACCCAGCGGCCTTCGGCTTCAAGGCCGAAGTGGCCTGTGGTTTCGGCATCGACAAAGGCACCGACGCCGAGCATCTGCTGCGTGCCGTATTGCACGCCGTATTGAATGGTGTCGCCGGAGCCGATGACGCCGACCGACAACTTCAACGCACCCTGGTTGCCCGGCGGAGCCGCCTGCGCCCCGACGACGCCGGCCGATGCGAAGAGAAGCGCCGACGCGAGCAGCACAAAAAACGCGCTCGCCCTAAGTTCGATTCCCGTTCTTTGGTTTTGCGAGAACCGGAAATTATGAAAAAAAACCATCGCTTTCCTCGAACCGCGCCTCATCTCGAGCTTCCCTGCCTATTGTGTAATGTCTAGGGTGACGTTCTGATAGTGAACCACATCGCTGCTGGTACTGGTGCCTGTGACCTGGATGACATAGGTGCCGGGTGCGGCGGTGTTTTGGCTAAAACCGCTGCAACCGGTGGCCACAAACGCCGCTGCGGTGAGGACCAGGACCAAGGCTATGGTGAGAACCTGGGCGTAACGCCGACGCCACCGCCAGAAGATCAACCCAAAGCCAAGGCTTAAGGGCAGGAACAACCCGGCCAGCGAGAATCTCCGGTCTCCCGGCCGGCGGTTCATAGCGCTGCTTCCGCCGCCGAGCGGATTGTTGGTGTCAATGGTGAGCTGGGTGCTGACCGAGCCACCGGCCGGCAGATTGAGGCTGACGGAGGCGAAGTGGCAGTTGACCGCGGCGGGAAGCGAAGAGCAACCCAGGCCGATGGCCCCACTGAAGTTGGCGTTCGACGTGATGGTGACGGTGACCGTGGCGTTCTGCGAGCTGGCCATGGTGACGGTGGCCGGCGTGACGGTGACGCCGAAGTCAACCGGCGTGCCGGAGACGGTGAGCGCCGACGAAGTGGAAGAGCCGTGTTCTGCGTCGCCACTATAGACGGCGTCGACGCTGTAACTCGTGTTGAGGGCGAGACTGGGCGTGATCGTCGCGGCGCCGGTGGAGTCAACCGTGGCCGAGCCCAGCATCGTGGTGCCGTTGTAGAAAGTGACTGTACCCGTGGGCACGGGCCCGGTGCCATTGTTGAGAACCGCGGCCACCAGAACCACCTGCGGATTGGCCCCGGTGGTGGTACCGCTGGTGAGCACAGTGGTGGTGGGAATAGTGGCCACGGTCAGGCTTGCAGCGGTCGAGGTACTGGCGGAGTCATCGGTGTCGCCCAGATACTGCGCGGTGACGGAATAGGCGCCGGCCAAAAGCGCCGAATCCGTGAAGGTAGCCTTGCCGCCGCTCAGAGTCGAGGTGCCGACCACGGCGCCATTGACCAGGAAGTTGACGCTGCCCGTGGGCGTGGCGCCATTACCGGTAACGAGGGCGGTAAACGTGACGGGACTGAGAACCACTCCCGGATTGGGCGCGACGACGAGCGTGGTTTGCGTAGTAGCCAGAACGACGGTGTAGGAGAACGGCGACGACGTGCTCGCCCCGGCGTTCGAGTTGCTGGGCTGGTAGGTGGCGACGACCTGGTAGGATCCGGGCGCAAGCGTAGGCGTGATGCTGGCAGCTCCCGCAGTGAGCGCGGCGCTACCCAGTGTTTGGGTTCCCGAGGTAAAGGTGACGGTGCCGGTGAGGGGCGCGCTGCCCGAGGTCAATGCAACGGTCGCCGAGATCGTCTCCACGGTTCCGGCGATACCGGGATTGGGGGTGGCCAAGGTGACCGTGGCCACGGTTTGTCCCTGTTCGACCACCTGGCTGAGAGCGGTGCTGGAAGCGCTCGAGTTGTAGGAGTCGCCCGCATACGTGACCGTGATGGGATGCGTGCCGACGGCCAGCGTGGAGATAAGCAAGGTGGCTGTACCGGGACTGCCGCTGAGCGTTCCGGTTCCGATGGAAACGCCGTTATCGAGGAAGGTCACCGTGCCTGTGGCGGGGGACGTGGCGGCGGAGGTGATCGTCGCCGTGAAGGTGACCGGGGTTCCGTAGGTCGATGGATTCTGACTGGAGACGACGGCAATCGTCGCGGCCGCCTGCACATCCTGGCTCAGGACAGGGGAGATGCTGCTCTCCACCTGCGTGTTTGCGCTGGGGTCGAATTCCGCCGTGATGGAGTGCGTGCCGTTGGTGAGCGTCGAGGTTGTGTACGTGGCCACGTCGCTGGCATTGAGGGCCTGGGAGCCAAGCAGGTTGGAGCCGTCGTAGAAGTAGACCGTGCCGGTGGGGTTGACGCCGCCCGCGGAGCCGGTGATCGTGGCCGTGAAGGTGACGCTCTGGCCTACGGTGGAGGGATTCGCGCTTGAGGTCAGGTTGATGGAGGTACCCTCAACGACACTCTGCGTTTCGGCCGGCGAGGTGCTGCCGGTGTGGATATCACCGGTCCCTGGCGTGTAGGTCGCTGTAATCGAATGCAGCCCCACGACCAACGAGGAAGTGGAGAAGGTAGCCACGGCCGATGTGCCGACCGAGGGGGTCATAGGCAGTGCGGAAGCCAGCGTGGTGGTGACGCCGTTAAATGTGTCGGAGATGCTCACAGTCCCGGTGAGACTGCCACTGCCCGTGGTGACGGTCACGGTGAAGGTAACGCTCTGCCCGAGTCCGGAGGGGTTAGGGCTGGATGTGACGCTGGTGTTGGTGGCATACAACGGCTCGGCCGTAGCCACCAGTTCGATCTTGAGAGGCGAATTGGACAGCGCTGTGCCGGTCATGGATTCGTCAGCCACATCGATAATCGGCGTCTCCTGGGTGTTGACAGTGAGAACGGGCGAGGCCGGAGGAGCGAAAACCGCACCCACCTCGCAGTCGGCATTCTCGGTCAGGGTTTGGCCGTTGGCGCAGGAGTTGGCGACCGTGGTGTCCACTTCGGCATCGGAAGGAGTAGGAGGGGTTTCGACGGTGATCGACGCGAGATCGAACGGGGCATTCCCGTCGTTCTCCACGGTTTGCGACTGGGTGGGCGAGGTTTGGCCCTGGAAGACGGGCGTGGAGAGATCGATGGCAACAAAGTTGCCCTGCACCTCCCGGATCAGCATGTCGAGCGTGTCGGTGATGTAGAGGTCACCCTTGCCGTCCAGATAAAGCCCTGTAGGCCCGTAGAGCACCTGGGGCATGAACTCACTGTTGAAGTAATAATCGCCGCAGCTGTTCTGGACCAGCGTGGAGATGTCGCCGGTGGCCGCGCTCACCTTGCGGATGGCGGCGTTCTGCGTCTCCGCGATGTAGACGTTGCCGGCTGCGTCCACGGCTACGCCGGAAGGCGCCCAGACGATGGCACTGGTGGCCGCGACCGGGGTCGCCGTGCAGGCCGTGGCGCCGGTGTTTCCGTTGCCGGCAACGGTGACGATGGTGCTGCTGGAGGTGATGACGCCGCCCACCGCCTCGACCTCACGGACGCGTTGGTCGTTAGTGTCGGCGATGTAGAGGTTGCCGTTGCCGTCAAGCGCGATGCCCTGAGGCAGGCTGAGCGTGGCCTGCGTAGCCGGGCAACCGTCTCCCACTGAGTCGGTCTTCGCGGCGCAAACCGTGCCGCTGGGGTTGCCTGCAACAGTCGTGATGACGCCGGTGCCGGCGGTGACCGGGGCGCTGACCATGCGGACAACATTGTCGCCACTATCGGAAACGTAGAGGTTTCCACCGGCATCGAGCGCAACGCTCCGGGGCTGGCTGAGCATGGCCTGGGTGGCCGGGCAACCGTCTCCAAGGGAGTCGGTCCTGGCGCCACAGGCGATGTTGTTGAAGTTGCCGGCCACGGTTGTGATGACACCGGTAGCCACGCTGATCATGCGGATGACGTTGTTGCCACTATCGGCGATGTAGAGATTGCCTGCGCCGTCGAGAGTCACGGATCCGGGACTGCTCACGGTGGCATTCGACGCAGGTCCGCCGTCGCCGCTGTACGTGGGATCGCCGTTGCCGGCGATGGTGGATATGATGCCCGAACCCGCGCAGGTGGTTCCCTGGATTGTGGGCGTGGCCGCGATGCCGCACACCATGCGAATGCGGTTGTGGCCGGTGTCGGCAATGTAGAGATTGCCGGCGCCATCGAGGACTGCACCGCCGGGCAGGTTAAGCTCGGCCTGCGTGGCCGGTTGCCCGTCGTCCACGGCAGTAAAGAGTCCAAGCTGCCCGGCCACGGGCAGCACATTGCCCGTAACCAGGACACCCAGTCCTCCGGTGCCTGTCCCAGAAAGGTACGCCGTGCCCAGAACGGTATTCACGCCGCTCACCGAGCCCACAAGCACCACGGCTCCCAGACGCAGGCCGGGCTCGGCGGGCGTGAAGGTGACCGACTCGGTGCACTTGCCGCCCACCGCCAGAGTCGCCGAGGCGCAGTTGGACGAGCCGGTGCCCACAGCGAAGTCTCCGCTTGCCGATCCCAGCGTGAGCACTTCCACACTGCTCACGTTACCCGCGACCGTCGCCGTGACCGTGATGCTCTGATTGCCCGAAGTGGCACCCACCGGCATCGCGCCGAACTGCGCACGAGCGCAGGTGGCCGCCAGCAGCAGCGCCATCATGCATGCGATCCCCTGAAGGCTCCGCGCGGTGCGCTCTGATGGAAGATTAGGGGACAGTAAATCGACCTTGCGGTCCTGAAGGCGGAGATTGCGATTGGCCATAGAGTTCATGTACAACTCCGTTCACGTCTTCCCGGGCAAGCTCATCACCCGGTGCACCCGCGCGGTCGGGATCGTACAGGACCGGCAGTGGGGTGCTGCCGTCTCGAGGCGCATAGGGAGCGCATGTGCAGCTACCACCCCTGTGCCCCAATTCGAGGGTAGCGCTTTATGGTCCCATAATTACCTGTGTGCGGAAATGAAAAACCTACGGTAATAGCGCAAAAGGTGTAAAGGTAATAACGATTTTCCGGCCTCGTGACCTTAGGACATTGGCCGATTGATTTACGGCGTGGTTTCGAGTCATGCGCGTCGTTTTTGCGCACAGAGCTGTGAACCCGGCTTGAAGATCAAAGTTTCGATCCTCTGCGATCCGAAGGGGGGTCGCTTCGCGCCGGAGCCAGGCACTCATCGCTTATCGCATTGAACGTTCTATTCTTCCCTGTGCTACACTCGTGCTACTTCCCCGCAGACTCAGTCTGCATCTCGTGCACACCGCCTGGAAAAACCCCGCGGAGGTCCTTCGGATGGCATCAGCGTCTCAAGCCGCAGTTCAACATCGTGTGCCTGCGATTACTGGCCCCAAAGGGCTGGTCGACCGGTATTTTTATCTCTTCGCGTCGCTGCTCATCGCCGCGATCGTGGTGTGGGGGTTCAGCCACACGATCGATCAGAGCCTCTTCCACGCCTCCCCGCCTCGCCCCTTGCTGCTCTGGTTTCACGGCGCGGCGTTTTCGTCCTGGGTGCTTTTCTTCATCTTCCAGTCGGCGCTGGTGCGCACGCACAACGTGAAATGGCATCGCTTCTTTGGCTGGTTTGGCGCCGCGCTCGCGTCTGTCATGGTCGTGCTGGGATTCATCATCGCAGTGGTCATGGCCCGTTTTGACTGGTACACGCTCCACGAGCCGGGCACCGATATTTTTCTCAGCATTCCGTTTGGCGACATGCTTGAGTTTGGCCCATTGGTGGCGCTGGCGATTCTCTGGCGCAAGAAGCCGGAATTCCATCGCCGCCTGATCTTCATCGCTACCTGCTGCCTTCTCGATGCGGCCTTTGGGCGCATCGATTATCTCTTCAATCACGACCTCTACTACTGGTGCCTCGACGCGGTCATTCTTCTCGGTGTGGTGCGCGACCTGCTCGTGAACCGCAGCATTCACCGGGTCTATCGCGTCGCGTTGCCCGTGCTCATCACCTGGCAGGCTCTACTTATTTACCTGTACCGCGGCGCTCCGGCGTGGTGGCACACCTTGACCAGCCGGATTGTGGGGTAGCGGGAAGTGGGCGCGCCGGGCTTGGAAGCTCAGCTTGCGGGTGAATCATTTTGTAGCTACAATTAGATTGTGTACGACTGGGACGA
>Ga0326727_10013994_pt1 | contig 17622 bp, 14 predicted proteins | sample MB2enrmetagenome_FD_207643 | JGI IMG/M metagenome (GOLD analysis project Ga0326727, IMG submission 207643) | Lab enriched peat soil microbial communities from McLean, Ithaca, NY, United States - MB29MY | ecosystem: Environmental > Terrestrial > Soil > Wetlands > Peat | place: USA: New York...
GCGATATCGGTTTTCCAGTTGACAAGCTGCCCATCATCAACCGGAGCTACGTGGTCGATGTCGATATGGGAACGGTCAATATTTTTTGTCGCTTCGGCAACCCCCCGGGCGTGCCGGATTCCCATACTTTCCGATTGGTCAACGGGAAGCTCCGCTATGTTCACACTCTGAGCGTGAGCGTCCCCGGCCTGAGTTTCGACAAAATCATGGGGCAGCAGCCCAAGGCAAAGCCGCAGAGTCGGGCTCCGGCCAACGCAAAATGATGTGTCCGGGGCGGTTATTGGATGGGCCAAAAATGGAGGGCGATAAAGCCCAACCTCAAGTCTGAGAATCACGGGATTTTTTCAAAGGCGCGGTCTTGCCCACGGATAAGGGCCTATCCGGGCAGGGGATTGACCCGATCTCGGAACGCCTTGTTGCAGAATAGGCTGAAGCAGCACTTGCGGGTGCGTTTTGGGCGAGATTGGCCGTTGGCAATTCGCCATCTTCGAAATTCTAAAGCGCGCCCCTGTTTTGCATGCCGCGGTCGAGGAAATCGCAGGCTTCGCGATCCAATTCGGTTTCGCCGCGAATCTTATCGCCGAACTCGAGATGCCGGTCGGATTTCCGTTTGTATTTTGGCAAGCTATGGCCAACGCACACTCTGCTCTCGAGTGTCACTGATTATGGCTATTTATTGCCGTTAACTATGCCCATCGTGTCTGCCGCGAAAGGCGGCTTTAACGCTGTCCAAACGCTCGTGGCTTTATTTTCGCTTTTTGGCTTTCTATTTTATCCACAACACGACCTGCTGGTGTCCCGTGCTCTTGCTTGGGGGGATCACTAGTGGACGACCGATTGCCCGCATTATTAGCGCCGGCTCAAGGTTAAGCTCAATCAACTTTCGGAAGGCGATCATATACCTGGCGGAATGCCTTAAAAACTTTTTGTATCCGGCGCACAGGTAGTTGAGCCCAGGCTGTCCCTGAGGAGATTGGACAAACCGATGTTTTGGACACCCTCCCCAGCAGGCATTCAGGGCTTCACATTCCCGACAGCACGATGGCAGCGTGTGCTCCTTATGTGGGCCAAACCCGCTGTCGAGGGAGGACTGAACCATGCTTGCCAGATCATCGCGCCCAAGATTGCCCAATCGGTATTCGGGATAGACATAATGATCACATGCGTAAACATCGCCATTATGCTCAATCGCAACCGCGCGACCGCACTGCGGCGAGAAAATGCAGATTGGAGAGCCTAGGCCGAATGCAGCATTCAGCACCCATTCAAAATTCATGACAAAAACTTTGCCCACATCCTGACGCACCCATTCGTCGAAAATGGCGACCAAAAAGTCGCCATATTTTTCCGCCTCTACGGTCCAGGGTGTGACTTGAGTGGTGTCCTCCCCTGCCTCGCGGCTTGGGGGGGATGCGAAATGCAACCCGCACTCTGCCGCTTTCTGATCCGGCATCCGCTCGACGACAGGTGTAAATTGGATAAAAGTGACACCCTGTTCCTTAAAAAAACGATAAACCTCAAGCGGCCGATAGGCCGTCTCCCTTGCCACGCAAGCCAGCACATTGAATTCCACTCCCCACTTCTTTAACAATCGCATGCCTCTCATTACTTCATTGAAGGTGGATTGCCCTGCGCGGTTGTGCCGATATCGGTCGTGGATTTCCGCCGGCCCGTCCAAACTCAGTCCGACCAAAAAATCATTTTGTTTGAGGAAATTGCACCATTCATCCGTTAAGAGCGTCCCATTGGTCTGAATAGAGTTTCTGATCGTTTTGGAAGCCCGATATCGTTTCTGGTGCAGCACTGCCTTTCGATAGAAATCAATTCCCCTCAGTGTGGGCTCGCCTCCCTGCCAGACGAACTCCACCTCCGGCGTCGGTTGGGATTTGATGTAGCTCTTGATGTACGCCTTGAGCCCCTCATCCGGCATGTTAAAATTTTCTTCCCCGGGGTAAAGATTTTCCTTTTCCAGATAAAAACAATAATCACATTCCATGTTGCAGGTGAAACCCACGGGCTTTGCGATCACATGGATCCCAGCCGGGATTTCCGAACGGCCTTCCTTTGCCATATTCCGCCTGTCCTGAACGAATCAGGGTCCATCCAAATAGACCACAACTTCCCCCGGCTCCACAACCTGGAATTGGCGCTGCGTTGCCGACCGCACCATAGATCTGGAGGTCTGTGCCGGATAGCAGTTGAACACGAAGGGTTCTTCCTTTCATTTATTTCTTTCGGGACCTGATTAAAAGCCTTTGCAGCAGCGCAGGTCCGGAAGAAAGAAGTGTTTGCAAAAAACGGCAGTTGAGTTGGAATGAAAGCAATAACTGCGCTAAAGCATTTTTGGCCGCGACTTGCCAAATTGTTTTTATCCAAACACCTGCGATGATTATAATGAAGCTTCGCCGGGCGTGATGTTTTTTCCCACGGCAGCTCAGGTTGGAGATGTGGTGACTTATTCCCTCGCTTCCCAATTCAAAGACAACCTATTGCCCCATGCTACAGAAAAACAGTTCCCGGAAACTAAAATGCCGTATTTGACGCAACTCAGAGCGGATGCGGCTTTGTTCACCTATCCGCCTCCCGTTTCAGTTGTTGCGCCACCAGGCATCCCACCATGAGGAGATGAAGATGAAGCCTTCCCGCTCTATCGGTCTGGTGCTCGGAGGGACCATAGCTCTGAGTGCGTTTTCGACGGGCCGGTCCGCCGATGATTCCTTGCCCAAACGTAAAGAGTCAGGCCCGCAGTGGCCGGAGGCCGCCAAAGCCCCGGCCGGCGCGCCCAATGTGGTCTTGATCCTTCTGGATGATGTGGCGTTTGGCGATACTAGTGTCATGGGGGGATCCGCTCAGACCCCCGTCATCGAGAAGCTCGCAGCCCAGGGCCTGCTCTACAACCGTTTCCATGTGTGCCCCATGAGCTCGCCTACACGGGCGTCGTTACTGACCGGGAGGAATTCCCATCAGGTCGGCTTTGGCAACATTTCCGAGCTCGCGGCAGGCTTTCCCGGATACAACTCCGTACTGCCCAAAGCGGCGGCGCCTATCCCCGAGGTGTTGAGACAGAATGGGTATAGCACGGCCGCTTTTGGCAAGTGGCACAACACTCCCGTCTGGGAGATCAGTCCCACCGGGCCCTTTGATCGCTGGCCAACCAGCCTGGGATTCGAATACTTCTACGGATTTATGGGCGGAGCCAACAGCCAGTGGGAACCCCGGCTTTATCGCAATACGGTTGCGGTAGAACCGCCGGCCACCCCACAACAGGGTTATCACCTCACTACGGACCTAGCCAACGATGCCATCCGCTGGCTCCATCAGCATGAAGCAACCGCCGAGGACAAGCCCTTCTTTCTCTATTTCGCCACCGGCGCCGTCCATGCCCCACTTCACGTAGCGAAGGAGTGGATTGCCAAATACCGGGGCAAGTTCGACCAAGGGTGGGACAAGCTGCGCGAGGAGACTTTCGCCCGGCAGAAGAAGCTTGGCGTCATCCCGGCTGATGCCAAACTAACGCCCCGCCCGCCGGAACTGCCTGCCTGGGACTCCCTCAGCGCGGAGCAGAAAAAGTTGATGGCGCGCCAGGCGGAGGTCTATGCGGGGTTCCTGGAGCAGACCGACTATGAGGTTGGCCGCGTTCTGCGGGCCATTCAGGATGAGGGCAAGAGCGACAACACTCTTGTCCTCTACATTGTGGGCGACAACGGGGCTTCCGGCGAAGGCGGGTTGGACGGTTACGAAAACGGTGGTCCGTATAACAGCCGTTCGGCCGATGCTGCGACCCGCCTGCGCTACGCCGACGAGTTCGGCAGCGAATTGTTCGCCAACGCTTACTCTGCCGCTTGGGCCTGGGGCATGAACTCTCCCTTCCAGTGGATGAAACAAGTGGCGTCCCACTTCGGCGGCACCCGCGATCCGCTGATCGTCTCCTGGCCGGCACGCATCAAAGCCAAGGGCGAAATACGCAGCCAGTTCGCTCATGTGGTCGATATTGCTCCCACAATCTACGAACTGGCCGGCATTCGCTTTCCGGACACGGTCAACGGAGTGAAGCAGATTCCGCTGGAGGGAAAGAGTCTGGCCTATAGCTTTGACGATCCCAAGGCACCCAGTGCCAGGACGTTGCAATACTTCGAAATGCTGGGCAGCCGCGGCATCTACAAGAATGGCTGGTGGGCCGGCGTGCGCAATCGGCTGCCATGGGATCTGACCCGTCTGACGGAGGGATTGGGCGAGTATCCCTGGGAACTCTATGACCTGAGCAAGGACTTCAGCCAAGCTGAGAATCTGGCTGCCAAGTATCCGGATAAGCTCAAGGAGATGCAGGACGCTTTTGACAGCGAAGCCCGGCGAAACCAGGTCTATCCGTTGGCGCCCGCATGGAGCGTAGGCCGCCCATCGCCCGTGAATGGCAAAAACACGATCACCTACTACTCAGGAGTCAACCGGCTCACCAGTGGAGTCGCTCCCGATCTGAACAGCCGCATGAGAAAGATTGTTGCCGTCCTGAACGTGCCGAACGCCCGAACAGAAGGCGTAATTCTCGCCAATGGAGGACGCTGGAACGGCTTCAGCATGTACGTGAAGGACAGACATCTCGTTTGCGAGAGCGATGGTTTCAGCCCCAGCCATCAGAAGCTGGTCTCATCCGAACCGCTGCCTACGGGCAGGGTGGAGGTTGTTTTTGAAGTCGAGAAGGGCGCCGCCTCGGCCCGACAGGAACCGGGCCCCTTCGTCACTCAGGGGGAGACCGGACGCCTTGGACGCCTCTTTATCAACGGCAAACCGGCCGGAGAGGCTCGGTTCACGAGCTTCGGCTCCCTGGGCTGGGAAACTCTGGACATCGGCAGCGACACCGGCACTCCTGTCAGCGACGCCTATTCTGTGCCCTTTGCCTTTACCGGCCAAATCGAGAAAGTGACCGTGGAGCTGCAATAGGCAACTGGAGCGGATCGGGAGTTTTTGAAAAAGGGAAAAGGAGACAGGCGGCCGTAGCAGTCCGTCACTGTGCGCCGTTCCTCCGGAGAATACCGAGATCTGTTGATCCAGACTGCCCAGCATTCAAAGGGAAGATCGCTTATGAACCATCCTTGCAAATTCCCTTCATTGCCGGCTTTCCCAAGATGATTAAGCCGGGTCCCGTATCGGACGAGATGGTTCTGAATATCGACGACGCTCCTAGGATGCTCGACGTGCCGGCTTGCCGATTCCTTCATTCATGCAAGGCAAGTCCTTAAGTCCCATTTTCGAAGTCAAGACGCCAAAATGGCGCGATGATTTCCTATATCACTGCACCGCCGAATTCGATTTGACCAGGATGACGGCTGAAGAAACAGCCGCTTTTGACAAGCGATGGCAACCCGAAGGCGCCAGCCTTCAGAGCACCCCGGAGAACCAGGCGGGCCGGAACAAAGAATGGAAGGACATCGCCTATCCTGGGATTCACGATGTCGATGAGCTTTATCATCTCGTCCGGGATCCTTCCGAAATGAAGAATCTGGCTTCCGATCCCAAATACGCCGATGCCGTCAAAGCCGTGAAATCACGGCTCGCCCATCTCCTGAAAGACCTGAATCCCAGGTCAAAAATGCTCACAACACTCAGTTTTCCGATGCCAATAGTTTTGGGTCGACGGCTTTGAGGATAGTTTCCTGGCGTTTGGTGAGTGCTACCACCCGAGAGATTTTGAATACATGCTTCGAGTCCCGGAGATAAACTTTGTACATCGTCTTGAGTTCATCGAGCGCTTCGTCCGGAGAGATCTCTATACTTTTTAACCGGAATTTAAGTAGAGACAGAAGCAGGTCGGAAAGATAGCAAATAAAGACGTGAGCGACGACTCGCTGCGAGAGCCAGTGACGGATCGGTTGAAGTTTCACCACGCCCTTGAGAGAGCGAAAGGCTTTCTCTACGACGTCTTTATCAAAATAAAGGCGCACCAGCTCTGCCTTGTCGATGGATCGTGTGGAGAAGATGCAGGCATAGCCGTCAAACTCCTCCGCTTGATCCAGCACTTTTGTAATCACTTTCCCGTTCTGGTCGAAGTACTTCTCCAATCCTGACTTGATCGCCTTTCCTTTCTGCAAGCACATCTGTGCAGATACAATCTCCGCTCGTCGTGAATCACGCAGCTCGACTTGCTGCCTCGGGTCAAAACACAGGTATAAGTGACCCTTGACCTGGTCTAGCGCGTAGGGTCTCCGGGTGACATAGAACGCAGTTTTATTCAGTTCGACTCGATCGGCCAGCGGCAAACGCGGTGCCTCTTGGATTACCGGCCGCCAAAACGTTTGAATGGGCTTGCCAAGCGGGAGTCCACAAACGGTCGCCCACTTAAGTGCTTTAGCATCAGCTACATTCCAGCCCGAAGTGATGCCCCGGTCGTAAATGATGGTGCCGGATTTCAAGTCGTAACGGCGAAAAGTGGTGAGCAAATCCTGGAGGGTCCTGGCATCGGCAATATTGCCATCGAAGGTCTTGTGGAAGACCGGGATCCCTTCCTCCTGGGTTACTCCCAAGCCGATCTGGATCAGCGGCCGCCCGGACACCCCTTCCTTATCATGGCCCAGCTTTCCCAGCGGGCATTTTTCCCCATGCAGATAAGTATTGGTCACGTCATAAATCACCCCGGAGTTTTGCAGCCGGTACTTTTCCTTTACCGACTGAAAGATCGCTCGCTGCAATTGATCGGAATCGGTTTGCTCCAGAAAGTCCATCCCGCTCAACAGCCGACTCTCCGTTAGCTGCTCGAGATCCAGCATCATATTGAGATCGGTTCGCTGAAACCATCGTTGCATATGGTTCACGCTTTGATAATCGAGACAATGGGCATAAACCATACTGAGAATTTCGTTGGCATAGCCTCCGAGGTGTTCGCGTAGGCCAATTCCCTCCGCCAGATAGTGCAGAACCAGTAGCGGTCCATAGAGCTTTACTTCTTCCACCTCGGCATCCGATATCGAGGTGGAGAGGATTGTCCGCCCATCGGCCTCCTTTCCCACATAACGAATGAAACGTTGGATTACCTTGCCACCTACCCGGCGGCCTTCCACCTCGGCCAGGTAGACTTTATTGCCTCTTTTATATTTGCGTATAAAGGTCATATGTTGTGATTATGAAACACACAACACAAAAAATGGCAACTATTTTTGCGGGAGAAATAGAGACTGCCGAACGCAGTGTAAAGTCAGCTCAATCTAGGGTTGGGACTGTTGGGAAAAACTGTAGCGAACATTGTTGACCTGGAGTTTAGGTCAAATAGGCCGAAGGATAACCTTACACCCGCTAAAACAATGCCTAAGATAAAATGTGTGCCGGTCTCTGCCGGTTCTGCCCGGCGAGCCGGCACACCATCTGCATTGCAGCACTCTTCTATGACCTTGGCCCGCCTCCGCGCGCGACTTCTAGTTGGGGATGTTAGGGGCCTTTGTTGGAATCACCGGGATTACCACGAAAAGCTGCTGGATTTGAACGAGCGCCACGGCAACGAAAATCCCTCCTCCTTGAGCCCGCAAAACGACCGAGCCCTGAAAGGTCGACTGATTCAGATCCTGATAAAAGTATCTCGCAATTTGTTGCCCAGGACCTACCTTGAAGCTTACCGAGTCATCCACCACATTGCCGTTGACATCCACAAGGCAGAGTTTGACGTCGATGGTTTGACTCGTCGGGTTTGCCAGAGCGTAGGCGGTGATGTGGTTTTGGCTGTAGTCGTCGTTAACCGGTATGGTAGCGAATTGTATTGGTTGTGACGTGAGCACGCCCGTCGCAGTCTGCACGGCTCCTCCGGAACCGAGCTGGAACGTCGCGACTCCGCTGAGCGATCCGCTCGTGGTTGCAACCCTGGCCCAGCCGGTTTTCACGGGATCGTCCGGATTGATTGAGTTGACGGTCAGAAACATTGTGCCCCCCGGGGCTATGGAAACAGGGAAGGATGACCCAGTCCCTAGGTTCGAGCTGCTAACGCTAAGGGGATTCCCTTGCAGGTCGGTCAGGGTCAAGTTCCCGGAGATTACTGTAGCGCCAGTGTTTCCGAACGTGAAGGTCGTGGACCAACCGCCCCCGACCGCCACTTGAGGGAAAAAATCGGAATTTTCCAGGGTTACCATGCGGATGCGGCTGTTGGCATTGTCAGAAATGATGAGATTATCCCACATATCCACCGCCACGCCATATGGGCCATTGAGCTGGGCTGAAGTCGCGGGGCCCCCGTCCCCGCCGTAACCAGGGCTTCCATTTCCTGCCACCGTGCGGATCACCCCGTCGGGCGTCACCTTGCGGACGCTGTTGTTACCAAAGTCAGCGATGAAAAGGTTGCCCGCCGTATCCACCACTACGCCACTGGGGTCAAAGAGCTGGGCTGAAGTCGCGGGGCCCCCGTCCCCGCTGTAACCAGAGGTTCCATTTCCTGCCACCGTGTTGATCAGCCCGTCGGGCGTCACCTTGCGGACGCAGCTGTTACCCTTGTCAGCGATGAAGATGTTGCCCGCCGCATCCACCACTACGCCATCTGGGTCAAAGAGCTGGGCTGAAGTCGCGGGGCCCCCGTCCCCGCTGTAACCAAGGCTTCCATTTCCTGCCACCGTGCTGATCACCCCGTTGGGCGTCACCTTGCGGATGCAGTTGTTGCCGTAGTCAGCGATGAAGAGGTTGCCCGCCGTATCCACCGCTACGGCATGTGGGGTATTGAGCTGGGCTGAAGTCGCGGAATTGCCGTCCCCGCTGTAACCAGAGGTTCCATTTCCAGCCACGGTGCTGATCACCCCGTCGGGCGTCACCTTGCGGACGCGTTCGTTTGCTGCGTCAGCGATAAACAGATCGCCCGCCGTATCCACTGCCACCCCATATGGGCCGAAGAGCTGGGCTGAAGTCGCGGGGCCTTCATCGCCGTTGAAGCCAATGGTGCCATTTCCAGCCACGGTGCTGATCACCCCGTCGGGTGTCACCTTGCGGACGCGTTCGTTATTTTTGTCAGCGATAAACAGGTCGCCCGCCATATCCACTGCTATGCCATATGGTCCATTGAACTGGGCTGAAGTCGCGGGGCCCCCGTCCCCGCTGTAACCAGAGATTCCATTTCCCGCAATGGTAGTAATAATTCCGGACTGAGCCAGCACGCTCGAGGCGAGCTGACAGAAGAAGAAAAAAACTAAAACGATTCGTAACGAAAGTGCGTTCACGGACAACCTCCATTCCGAGGAGCGCCCCTCGCCGGCGCTCAATTGTGAACTTAAAGCCGAGATACGGGCTCCGCAATTTTAATGCAGGTGGGTTGGGGCCGATAGGGGAAAATTCCTGGTGAGTTGACCAACGCCAAGGGGTGAATCAAAAAGAAGCTGTTCTATGCTAACCCCACTCCTTCTCCTCTCCCTCTTGCCCTGTGGGAATGCTCAGGCAGAGCAAGCAAAGCCCCTGCCCTCTTGACCTTTGCACCTCAGACGCACACATCCGGAATACAAGGAACACCGTATGCGTGCAAAGGCTTTGATCACTGACAACCGGACGGGGAAGAAAATTATAGCAGTTAGTTTTGAGGATGCTGTCCTCTGTGATCCCAAGTGCCAACAAGGAAAGCCATTGATGCATTATACCTTCAAGCCCATGGCAAAAGCGGAAATCAGGCCTTTACAAGCGATCCTTGCCCAATGGGGGTACGCGTTTACCTGGCAGGGTCGGGAACTGGCGCGGTGGCTTGTAGGTGATTCCTGGCTGTGTCCGGGGTTTCTCCCTTCGTGCCCGGTTAGCAGGCGCCGTGACTCCGTCTCCAGTTCCGGCCGCAGTGCACACAGCATGCGGGTGTCCCGCACTACGCGCTTCTGCACACTGAGCCGGCTTTTAGGAGCAACTGTCAGTAAACCCGGTACTCATGGAAAAGCCCGAGCATGTCCCGTGTAGCCATTCCTTGCCCCACCGCTTCCAGCCGTAACCCCGACGTTGACAGGCTCTCGCCAGGCGGCGCCGCACCTTCCTTTCCACCCAGTCTCGGATAGACGAAAAACACCGGCTTGAGCGGGCGCGCGTATAGGAGTTACCCATCCGCGCAGGATTGGATTGATCTCCGTGATCAACACGTCCCCAGGCCGCGAACGATGGTTTCGGAAAACCTCCCTGAGCTTGGGCAGCAATGCCGTCCGTTAGGATAGCATTCCTCCGATTGGCGCGAACCGGACTTGGGGCAAAAATTGAATGGCTAAAGAAGACTCTTCATGACGTTCATCTACAACTGTCTTTTCGTGGCCATGTGGCTTGGCTATCGGGCCTATTGGTCGGCGATGTCGGCCAGTGTCAAGGCGACCGAGCGCCTTGAGCCGGCATCGTCGCGGCTCGCACGCCTTGTTTTGATGGCGCGCGCGATTGCGCTTCTCTGCCTTCCAAGACTTCCGCTTCCCTTGCTCGACGAGCGATTTCTGCCGCGCGGCACCCGGACCTTCTGGAGCGGTGCGGCGATTACCGCATGTGGTCTGCTCTTTTCCGTCCGGGCACGTCGTCACCTCGGAAGCAATTGGAGCCAAGCTGTTACTTTGAAGGAAGGCCACGGACTCATTACAAGCGGCCCCTACGCGCTGGTTCGCCATCGCATCTATGCCGGGCTGCCGCTGGCAATCCTTGGCTCCGCAGTGGCCCGAGGCGAGTGGCGCGGGTTCGTTGCGGCAGCCCTGGTTTTCATCGCCCTGTGGCGCAAACTGCGGCTTGAGGAGAGGTGGATGCGCGAGCTGTTCGGCGCATCGTATGAAGCCTACTCTCGAAAGGTGGCGCTGGTGCCTTATATCCTTTGAGCGTAGCGCAAAGAAAGGCGCCTAAGCACTCGCCGGCGATGGCAAGACACTCAGACGAATTTCCTGACTGACCCGTATCCCATGCAACCCAGCGGACCGAGAGACACCCCGCCCATAGAGATGAAATTCCCGACGCTTTCCCGAAGTCATGTGGAAAATCTTCCGAGTACGGAAGGATTATCCTTATGGGCACTGCTTGCTGACATCCCCGATTGCCGTCTGGGGAATAACCCGTGAGGTCAAATCCACACGGCCGCCTTGCCGTGGACTTTAAGCCAATCAGCCAGCCTGGTAACGTGGTCACGATCAGCCCTGCCTAGCTGGGAAAAACCTGGCTTGCTGTCGTAGCCCCGGGCTGATCCGGTTGTTGCGTCAATTGAGATCATTCCTCCTTTCGGATGGTCGGCCAGCTTAATAACTGGGCTAATGCCCCAAACTGCCTGTTTTGTCAGCCGGCTTTGTAGGTTTTGCATAGGAGCGCGGTGTGCGGCCAGCCGCCGACTTCGGGGTTGCAATAGTCGGCGGTGACAGGGCAAAGGATGTTTGAAGTGGATTCCCAGAGGCCGTGCAGGGATGGATCGGCAGCAGGTTTGGAGGGAAACCACCAGCCGTGTTGGGCACGCAACATGGCGGGATGAACTTCATCCGTGAGACGCGCCCGCTGCTTTATTTTGCCGCGCAAAGTCTCGATCCAGACCCAGTCGTTGCTGGAAATGCCGAGGTTGCGGGCCGTTTGCGGATGTATGTCCGCGATCGGGTCGGGTTGCTCCTGAATTGCGGATGAGATCTGACGCAGCTCCGAGTGGTAAAAGGGCATGAATTTCCCCGTTGCGATCAGGATGAGCGGATAATCCTGTGCCAATTCCGGATTGCCCTCGGGGCTTTCCACTGGCTCGCGGTATACCGGAAGAGGTTCCAGGCCGAGATTGGCAAAGATGCTCGAATAAATCTCCACCTTGCCCGATGGGGTGCCGAAACCCTGGATTTCGAACTTCTTATGATTTCGGGACGGTGGAGGCCCTCCCCCGCGCAACATTTGAGAAAAGGTGATGCCTATGGGGGCGAGCCGGTAATCGCAGACCTCCTCGATGGTTTTCCACGGCCAGTATTCCGCTTGGCCAAGCCGGATCCCAAGCTCCCTCCAGAACTGATAATCATCGCGCCGCTGGTACAGCGGCTCCATGGCTTTAGGGGAGGCCGGGAAATCGCTTCGCTCCAGCGTGCACGCGGCTGGCAGAAGATAATCAGCGAATAAGCCGGTCGGCGTTTGGTAATAGTCCATGGCAACCGTGAGTTCCAGGTTCTCGCTGCTCAGTGCCCGGTATACGGCCTTGGTGTCTGCCGCCTGAACCAGTGTGTTGTTGGATTGGGTGATGAACGCCTTGACCGGATAAGGCCGCCCGGTGGTTATGGCGTGCAAGACGTGACGTTGGTGCGCACAGCAGGTCATTTCCGATTGCGGTGGCGTGAACCATGCGCCCGGCTTGTCGGACGCTTCTCTGATCATGTCCCATCCCGGAAAGCCGAAGAGCCCATACTCACCGGCGCCCAGCTGTTTCTTTTTCTGTTCCGGCGAAATAGCATCGTTCAGTTCCAGTTGCACATTGGAAATTAGTCTTGGATCTCCTCCGAAGGCCCCGAGGATCTCGCCGCCGGCAATATCAAGATTGCCAGTGATCGCCCGCAGGATGCATCGGGCGCGGACGGCCTGCATGGCATTGACTCCCTGCAGGTCAATGCCCAAGCCCCAGGTGATCGTTGAGGGTTTGGTTTCGGCATACATCCTGGCGGAAGCGCAGAGCTTGTCTTCCGGGATCCAGGAGAGGCGGGAGAGCTCCGAGAGGGAGTAGCCGTCCAGATGCTTTTTCAATTGGTCGAAGCCGATGGTCCATTTTTCGACGAAGGAGGTGTCATACAGATTTTCTGAGATGATTATTTTGAGCCAGCCGAGCATGATCGCCACATCGGTACCAGGCCGAACCTGCAGCCAGATGTCGGCCATTTCAGCTTCTTTGGTGCGACGCGGGTCGACAACGATGATTTTTGCGCCTCGGGATTTGGCTGCAAGCAGGTCGCGCCAATCTGTAACGACGTAGGATTGGGAAGGCTGGTAGCCCCAGATCACAATGCAGCGTGCGTTGCCGATATCCTGTCGGGCGAAGGATCCGTAGGTACTCCATTCAACCGTGTGGGAGGGGCACATGCAGATAGTGTTCGGGCCGGTCATATTGGGACTGCCGAAAAGATTGAGGAAGCGCTTCATGGCCCAGCCGTAGGTGCGGTGGGTGCCGCGGGATAAGGCGAGCGTCTCGGCGCCGTAGCGGTCGCGAAGGCTTGAAAGCTTTTCTGCGATCTCATCCATGGCTTGGTCCCAAGTGAGCTGTTGGAATTTCCCTTCGCCGCGGAGGCCGGATCGCCTTAATGGATAGTTCAGACGGGAGACGTTGTAGAGATGCTCGAGGATGAGCTGACCTCTACGGCAGAGGGCTCCGCGGTTGATGCGGTTGTCGGGGTCTCCTTGGACTTTGACGGCACGGCCGTTTTCGAAGTGAACCAGCATGCCGCAGCGGACGTGGCAGGGACCGCACCAGCCTTTTTTAATTTCGCTAGTAGTGATCATAGGCCCTCCAAAAGGATGAAGCCGGAATGGGCTTTGTACAGATATAGATCAATTCTAATCCATTGTGATCCCGCACGCACGTGGTTTTGGCTGGGAGAGCGGCCGTCCTGCGTGGGGCAGAGCCCCGGATCTCGTCCTCGAACCGAAGCGCATTCGAAAACGAGCCCATTGGTCAAGGTTGCCGTGGAAGAGCCGCCGACTCGCCTGCAGATGCTCAGTGCCGTCACTCAAGCGCTGGATCGCCCGTCAGTGAGAACCGACAGTACGCCCGGCTGATGGACTGGCCTTATCGAATAGTCTTGATACGGGTGATGCCTAATTTCCCCGAGGTCGCATTCGAGGAAGCCATGCGCCAGGAATTCTCATTCTCCTCGCACGCCGGTTCTTGGGAGGGTGCCAGTTTCCGGTGGCCGGCTCACCCGCACAAGTGCTGCGAATTCAGCTACCCAGGACCGAGCCCGGTCAATTATAATCGAAGCCGAGATCGTTGTGGTGGCGGAGAACAAGCGCGCGCACTGCGGGTTCTCCTCAGAGACATCTACAGCCATGTGCGCACGGATCACTCGCATGCCAAAGAGGCCGCCGGCCGTCTCCCTGCTTCGCACGCCGGGTTAAACCCCGGCTAAGATGTTTGATCCGAAAGGTCTAATTGGGACAAGAGTGTGCTGGCATTGGGGAAATGAGAAAATGATCGAAGAGACGTTCAATAAAATCAAAACCAAGATTCAAACGACAACCTCCATCACCGCCGACAAAAAGACCGAGCTGCTGACTTTGCTTTCGGCGCTTGAATCGGAGATTACCACACTCTCCAAAGCCAAGTCAGAGCAGGCAGAAAGCATTGCTGGCTTCGTTGAACGCTCGACCCATGAAGCGACGAGGCGAGATAAGGATTCTGAATTGCTTAGACTTTCTCTCGCGGGTTTGACTGCTTCGGTGAAAAGCTTTGAGGCGTCACATCCACGACTGGTGAGAGACATCAACTACATCAGCACCGTACTAGGAAATATGGGAATATGAGGATCAAGCCCCATGAATGTGGAACCGTTTGCGCAACTGGATGCCGGTCAAGACTACAGCGGCGGAGAAAAGGACAAGCCGCGTTTCGATCGAGGTCCAGGCCAAGCGCAAGCTCCGGATTTCAAAATCACGGGGGACGCCTAAATACAGCAGGAAACTAACGGCTGAATGACAAAAAAGGCGCTAACCGGGAGCCTCCCTCCCGCGGCAGGGGCAACCACCAAGCCGTTGTCTCCGGCAAACGGATGCATCATCAGGAATCGGACCATTGAAATATCTCATGAAACCCGAAGCTGCGTTCCATGACCTAACCTCTGACCCCTGCCGTCAAGCAGGCTCGCATTAAAATGAGCTTTAATTCGAATCTCCGGGTGGGGCATGCCGTTCTGCCGGATAAAATTCGCACCCCAGGGCACCCGAGAGCTAGAGCTTCACGATACGATTCATGCTGTGGATTGTGATTATCAGATATTGACGGATTTCCTGGTGGGGCTGACGAGAATCGACCTCCTGACTGCCAGTTTTTGGCCAAGTATCGAGCCCATGGAATTTACAGGACTTAGCCCTGTACAGAGCGGCATAGAGCGGCAGAATTCTGCACTTTCCCACCCCAGGCGCAACCAAAATCCTGCCGTAGCATTGCGCCCCGCCGGGGTGAAATTCGTGGGGAAAAATTTGGCTGGGAGAAGTTGCCTCACCCCGGGGGACGGTCGCGGGACCTGGGTGGGGTCGAACTATAGTATCTGACTGCGACATATGCGACTGCTGTTTTTTATCGCAGGATCTTTTTAAAAATGACCTTTACATTCAGCCGGAGTGATCTTGGTTCACACAAGACCCAAGAGGTTTGGGGGATTTTTTCACCTATGGAAGCTTTAGGGCCGTTTCTCGTCGTCCCCTCCCTTTCCCCCTACTCGGAAGCACTACAACGCATGCCATTTAAGGAGGCAACTCCAGTCATCCGAAATGCGGTGATCATCGGGACATTTGTTAGATACATTTGTCCCGGAAAATACGATCATTATATCAATTCCATCCGAGCGAGGTGTGTCGATGCCTGTATCGCAAAAAACAACCAACCGTAAATTGCTTTTGACCCCTTCCGTCGAGGAAGGCCCTTACTATACCCCCGGCTCACCCGAGCGTCAGAGCATTGCCGACCCGGGCACTTCAGGCTCCAGACTTGTCGTCGAGGGGCGTGTACTGGATGGACACGGGCGTCCCATCGCCCATGCCTTTCTCGATTTCTGGCATGCCGACGGCCACGGCAAATACGATAATGAGGGCTATAACCTGCGCGGTCACCAGTACACGGATAAAAACGGTCGCTATCGACTGGAAACCGTCCGGCCTTCACAGTACATGTCCCGCACGGCCCATATTCACGCAAAAGTGAGAGCCACGGAAAACTCGCCGGTTCTCACCACCCAGCTCTTTTTCCCGGGAGTAAAGAAAAACGCCACAGACCCCATCTTTGAAACTCTGACGGTCATGGACGTTGCGGATACAAAGGACGGTCAAAAAGCCGTGTTTGATTTTGTGGTGGATGTGGGCTAGTTGGCAGAATCGAGGACTGGCGCGGTGGCTCTTAGGTCTAACCCTGGCTGTATCCGGGGTCTTCCCCTTCGTGCCCGGTTAGGCGTTTCCGTGGTATTGTCAAGTTAACACATAGCCGAGTTTGACAATCACAATATCCATGGCAATTCAGGACCCTCGATATCAATATGCTGGGTTTATTGAAGTTCGTAATCCCTTAACTTGACCATACCCAACAGGACATTCTATTTCTAGGAGGGTGCCGAACGACACGTCCGGACCTTGAATGTAAACCTCCAACCTATCTACTCAAATTAAGATAGAAAGCATGTGGAGCCTGGTCTCCATCCGGCGGACGGGAGGGAGAGCCGCCCCCACATGACTCAAGGCGTGGTTGTGACAGTTCAGCGCCAGCATGGGCGTTGGAAACAGCCGCCTATTGGATTGCAGTCTCCCTCTCGTTTTCTACGAGAATATCGCCCGAAGCAGAGTCCAGAATCCTCGACTTGAGCACATACAAGCCAGGAGGCACCTGCACTGAAGCCAACGGATTGATAGTCATCGATGCACCGGCAGGCAGCACAATCGAACCGTCCGTGCCTGCTGAAAGGACCGGGATTGAATTCTCTCCGGGCTTTTCCAGCCACACCTTCAATTCAATCGCCGCTTCTGAATCTCCCCGGTTTGCAACAAGGTATTGCGGTCCGGCATCATCCTCAAACCTTTCCAGCACTACTCCCTTCTCCATATCGCCTGGGATAGTAGCCGGCATTGCCGAGCGCGCACCTTCGCTCATGATCGCGAAGGATTTGATCTTTTCAGCCAGCACTTCCCCGGTCACTGGGTCAAGCAGGCGCGCATATATTGCGCCCGTACCCACAGGGGCATCCGGGGCAATCTCCAGCACGGGCATGGCGCTGAAATCCTGATTGAATTCAGCCGAGAGCTTCATCGTGTCGGCTGCCCCCAGATCCAGAGGGATCGGCGGCTGCCCGGAAAGCGACATCCACGTCTTCACTTCGACGTCACGTTCCTGGTCGGCAGGGTTGCTGATCGTGAGGTTATCCACCGTAACGGTCTCCCCTTGCATATAGCCCTGCCGTTCGAGACTAATCTCAATCTGCGGATTAACTGCCGCCGGCGCCGCCATTTCCAGCGCCGGAGCAATCGTTTTCGCGGCTTCAGCCGCTTTGGAGGTAGCGGATGCAGCGGCGCCGACGCTTCCTATCGGAGTGTTCATCGCCGTTTTGAGTTCGTCTAGGCTTAGCGCGCGCTTATACACCCGCACTTCGTCGATGGTCCCATTGAAGTATTGCGATCCGGCGGCCCCGCGTCCGATTTGAAAACTGTCCACCAATCCCGAGGACGGCTGAATGGTGGATGTGGCGGAAAGCACACCGTCGATATACAGCCGATTCTGTGAACCATCAAAAACGTAGTCGAAATGGTGCCAGACGTTTTGCGATGGGAGCGCGGCAACTAACAACCATGTGTTGCCAGAGCCCAAAATGCCTGTTTGAGAGGCTGTGTTGCTGTACTGCAACGATGCCTTGGTTTGCAGGTTAGCGAGTGCCACCATGGATTGAACAGAACTGGGCTTGCTGGGTAAGTAAGCCCAGAAGGAAATTGTTTTGGGCTGATTCACGCCGGGCAAGGCGTTGAATCCGGCCG
>Ga0326727_10013995_pt1 | contig 17622 bp, 12 predicted proteins | sample MB2enrmetagenome_FD_207643 | JGI IMG/M metagenome (GOLD analysis project Ga0326727, IMG submission 207643) | Lab enriched peat soil microbial communities from McLean, Ithaca, NY, United States - MB29MY | ecosystem: Environmental > Terrestrial > Soil > Wetlands > Peat | place: USA: New York...
AACGAATAAAAGTTTTTGCTTCTTTTTTCAAAAAGAAGGCTTTGTTCTTTTTTGAAAAAAGAACCAAAAAACTTTTGCTCGTTTTGGTCCTCGCCCCGCGGGAAAGCAGCGCCCCTGACATAAAAACGGCCCGGCGATTGCTCGCCGGACCGTGCGCACACAGGGTGCCGCGGAGTTGGGCGTTCCGGCCGGCATCAGAAATGCCGGGGGATCGCCTGGGGGAAATCGTCAGCACCCCGGGAAACGCGGCGCCTGTGGCTGCCGCCTGCCTGCCGACCGGAATGCCTTGCGTTCCTGTGGTCTGTCCTGCTTGTTCCTCTGTTCTTCTGTTCTTCCATCCAGCGGGAACCAGCACGTTGGCCGACCCCGTTTTCATGGGGCCACATTGGCGCAGTGAACCGGCGCGTGCGTTGATCGAAATCAAACGGCTTGGTTATAAAACGGTTTTGCCGGTGCGGATGTCAAGGGTCATTGACACAAATGGAGACCGGATGCCGGCCATAAACGCACCTCCGTGCCACGCCGGTCCGGGCGTTTCGCCCTCGCTGCGGCCAGTTATCCGGGGAACTTCCTGAGCATACCTCCAAAACAGTTGCATCTAAACCATTCGCCGTTCGGTGCGGGCACCTTCGCCTGCCGCGCCAGTTTCTTCCAGTGCCTGGCCGGGATCGCCGATCCACCTCGCGAATGCATGAAACCAGGCGGCGCACCGCGCCATCGCGACGCCGCCGCCGGCCCGGGAAGCGAACCGGCGTCAGAAAATTCTTACGTCAGCTCCGGCTGACACTCCGGCCGGTCACGGCCCGCTTCCCGCTGCCGGGGAGATGGCGCGGCCTGACCGCCCGCCGCTCCGACACTCCGTTCACGCTCACCGCTAGGCGCGGCACCCCGGCTCGGTGCATATTGCGACCGGAAGGAAGGGCTGCCATGGCCGAGAACCGCCAGCCGGGAAACCCTGGGCGGGAAGGGGGCGCTGAACACGGCAGTTTCGGGAATGGTCATGGCGCCGGCAGCAATATCGACTCGTGGTCAACCGGGGAGTAACCCTTTCGGCGTATCGGTGGCGTGGCCATCCCTTGCGGGTGTGTATCGGCATGCCGCACGATGGGCGCATGCCGGACAATGGGCGCGGGCGGCGTACCGGCAGCGGGGCCTTTGGGGATGCATCAGGTGGCAGGGTTATCGCGCATCAGGGGCCGGGCCACGGTGACGTCCCTGACGCTGCACGACCTGCGTGTGCTGCATGTGTTCAAGTATTTCCGGCCCGACTTCACCGGCGAGGGCATTTATGTCGAGAAGCTGGCCTCCCCCCTGGCGGCGCTGGGCATCCGCTCGCGCGTGTTCGTCACCGACACCGCCGCGCCCGCGGTGGCGCCGGTCCTGCCCGCCCTCGGCCAGCCGCATTTCTGCAACGAGCCGAACCGGCCGCTGATCGCCCGGCTGCGCGCCTTTCTGGCGGAGGCGCGTGGTGCGGAGGTGGTGCATTTCCATTCCGCCACGGACCGGATGTTCCTGTTCCATCTGCTGGCCAGGCTGGGCGGGCGCCGCGTGGTGCAGTCATGCACGCTGAATGACGGTCTGGGCGCGGTGGTTGACAGCTACCGGCCCGCCTATCGTGGCCTGGTCCGGCGCCTGTGCCGGCTGATCGACGCCGTGGTGGCGATCAGCCCGAAGCTGCATGACGACAGCCTGCGGGTGTTTCCACCGGCGCGCGTGCATCTGATTCCGCAGGGGGTCGCGGTGCCGGACCTGGCCGGCCTGCAGCCGCGCCACGGCTTTCGCGCCCGGCTCGGTTTTGCCGAGGACGACGTGGTGCTGCTGTATGTCGGCGGCATCACGCCGCGCAAGGACGTGCGCTTCCTCGTCCGCCACCACCCGGAACTGCCGGACCCCGCCCTGCCGGAGCCGGTGCCCACGAACCGGCGGCTGCGGCTGCTGCTGATCGGCCCCGACCTCGACGCGGCCTATGCCGCCTCGCTGGAAGCCGACATGGCCGCACGGCGGCCTGGCGAGGTGGTGCGCCTGCCGTTCACCGACGATCCCGGACCGGCCTATGGCGCGGCCGACCTGTTCGTCTTCGCCTCCCGGGAGGAGGGGTTCGGCAACGTGCTGCTGGAGGCGATGGCGGCCGGCCTGCCGGTGGTCGCGCGGCGCCTGCCCGGGGTCACCGACAGCTTCATCGAGGACGGGCGCACCGGCTTCCTGTTCGACGATGCGGCGCAATATGATGCCATTGTGCGGGCGCTCGCGGCCGATGCCGGGCGCCGCCGGACCGTCGGCGCGGCGGCCCGCGCCGAGGTGACGAAGCGGTTTTCACTCGACCGGATTGCCGAGCGCTATGCCCGTCTGTACCGGAGCCTGCTGCGCAGGAAGCATTCATGAACCAGGTCGTCATCGCTCAGCTGCCGAGCCCGCCCGGCAAGAACGTGTTCCGCGAATGGTCGGGCGGCATGGGCACCGCGCTGGCCTCCGACCGCGACGAATGGGGGCACGACCAGCGCTTCTACGACGTGCCGTACGCGGCCTATCTGTATATCGCCCGGCGCCTGCAGGAAGCCGGGATCAGCTTCCGCTACATCGATTTCCAGAGCCACGAGCGGTTGCCGCTGGCCACCTTCGACGCGACCTTCCGCGCCGAGCAGCCGCGCGTCCTGATCACCCAGGTCAACCTGCCGTCGCTGACCCACGACCTCGAATTGCTGGCCCGGGCGCGCCGGGAAGCGCCAGGCATGCAGGTTCTGCTGGTCGGCGCGGCCGGCCGCTGGTTCAAGCAGCGCGTGCTGGCCGAGGGCCTGGCGGACGTGCTGATGGAGGAAGCCGAGGAACTGCTGGTCTCCGAGAATGTGGCGGCGCTGCTGGCCGGCGAGCCTGACCGGTTGCAAGCCTGCCACCTCTGGCAGGACGGCCGGGCGGTGCTGCGGCCGGCCATGAGGCGGATGGCGGATCTCGATTTCGTCGCCTTCCCGGCCTACGAATTGCTGGATTTCAGCCGCTACGAGTCCGATTACTATCTGGGCCGCCGGTACCGCTACGCCACCGTCTTCACCACCAAGGGCTGTCCGTATAAATGCGGCTATTGCCCGTACCCCTACGGTTTCGGGCGCCGCCTGATCTATCGCTCGCCGGCCCGGGTCGGCGCCGATATCGAGCGGCTGAAAACCGAGTTCGGCGTCGAGCAGATCCTGTTCCGCGACCAGGTCTTCACCATCAACCCCAAGCACGCGCGTGCGGTCTGCGAGGAGCTGATCCGCCGCGAGCTCGGCATGGTCTGGGTGTGCGAGACCCGCTACGACCTGGTCGACGAAGACCTGCTGCGCCTGATGTACCGCGCCGGCTGCCGGGAGATCCATTTCGGCCTGGAATCCGCCGACGAAACCCTGTTCGCCACCGTCGCCAAGACCGACGGGCCGAAATCGCTGGCCTTGTTCGAGCAGGCGGTCGGCTGGGCGCGCGCGGCCGGCCTGCGCGTGCATCTGCACACCATCATCGGCATGCCGGATGAAAGTGCGGCCAGCGTGCGCAACACCACCAGGTGGCTGCGGCGGGTGCGGCCGGACAGCGTGCAGATCGCCTATTTCGTGCCCTATCCCGGCACCCCGTTCCACGACGAACTGCGCGCCAGCCGCGAGCTGGGCGACATCGAGGCGATCGACTGGGAAACCGCCGGCTCGTTCGATTCGCCGGTGCTGCCAACCCGCCACCTGTCCACCGACCAGATCCGGCGTGCCAGCCAGCGCATGGCGGTGGACTGGCAGTTCACCCTGGCCGACCGCATCAAAACCAAGGCGAAGCGGCTGCTCGGCCTGCCCGGGCGATGACGGCGGCGCCACAGGCCGGCAGCGCGCCCCGCATCCTGTTCCTGAACAATCAGGGCCTGGCCTCGATGGGCGGCGGCGTCACCATCCTGCGCCATCTGGTCGCCGATCTGGCGCGGGACTCGGCGGTGACGGTGCTGTCGCATGACGCGCCCGGCCCGGCGCCCGACGGCGTCCGGCAGATCACCGTGCCGCCGCCGCCGCCCGCGGGCCGGCTGTGGCGCCTCGCGCCGCTGCTGCGGGCGCGGCACCTGCGCCGCGCGGTGCCCGAGCCGCTGCTGCGGCAGGCGGATCTGGTGATCGCGCTGGACTGCCACTTCGCCTTCCTGCTCCGGCGCTGGCGGCCGTTGCGGCTGATCTATCTGTCGCTGTCCTGCATCCCGCGGCAGGAATTCCAGGCGGCCGGCGGTCGCAACGGTGTCCTGGCGTTCCTGCAATATGTGCTGATCGAGCGCCGCGCCGCCCGCGCCGCCGATGTCGTCGTGGTCGCCAGCGCCACCCACGCGGCGGAGCTGCGGCGCTTCGAGCGGCTCGGCGGCGGGTCCATCGTCGTGCTCCCGCCGGTATTCCCGGCCCCGGAACCCCCGCAGCCCGGACGGCGCGGCACCGGCGGCCTGACGCTGCTCAGCGCCGGCCGGCTCGACGCGGTGAAGAACTACCGGGCGGTGATCGACCTGGCGGCGCGGTTGCGCGACCTGCCATGCCGGTTCGTGATCGCCGGGGAGGGGCCCGAGGCCCGCCTGCTGCGCGACGCCGCGTCGGCGGCCGGCGTGGCCGATCGCGTGTCGTTTCCCGGCGTGGTGGCCGACCTCGCGCCGCTGCTGGCCGAAGCCGACCTGTTCCTGCATCCGTCGCGCTATGAAAGCTTCGGCATTGCGGTGTTCGAGGCGATGCGCGCCGGTGTCCCGCCGGTCGGCGCCCGCGGCGCTGTGGCCGGATACCGGGAATTCGCGCCCGACGGCATCGCCTGTTGCTACGTCGATTTCGACCGCCCGGACGAGGCGGCGGCGGCGCTGCGCGGCCTGCTCGCCGATGCGCCGCGGCGGGCGGCGATGGGCCGGGCGGCGCAGGCGGCGGCGGCGCGGCTGGCCGGCCGCAGCTACACCGCCGCCTTCCGCGACATCGCAACCGGGCTGCTCGCCCGGCCGGCGGCGGCATGAGCAGCCGGTTGCGGCGGCTGCTGCGGGCCGTGCCCGGCGCCGGGGCCACGCAGCGCTTCCTGCGCGAGCGCCTGCTGGCCGGCCTGCTCCGCCGCCGGCGTTTCGTGACATACTACGCGGCCAATTACTGGCGCGGCGAGGAATCCCGCTCCGGCCGCGGATCGAGCCTGGTGCAGACCCAAGCGCTGCGGCAGGCGCTGCCGGATCTGTTGCGCACGCTCGGGGTGCGCTCGCTGCTCGATGTGCCCTGCGGCGATTTCCATTGGATGAAGCGGGTGCCGCTGGACGGCATCGCCTATACCGGCGCCGACATCGTGCCCGCGCTGGTGGCCGACCTGCGCGCGCGTCATGGCGGCACGGGGCGCCGGTTCATGCTGCTCGACCTGGTTGCCACCACGCCGCCGCCGGCCGACCTGCTGCTGTGCCGCGACCTGCTGGTGCATCTGTCATTCGCCGAGATCGAGCCGGTGCTGCGCAACATCCGCCGCAGCGGCGCGACCTGGCTGTTGACCACTACCTTTCCCAACCGTCCGTCCAACCAGGAGTTGCTCGGGTGCGACTGGCGGCCGCTGAACCTGCAGGCCCCGCCCTTCGGCTTCCCGCCGCCGCTGCGGCTGATCGACGAGCGCTGCAGCGAAGATGGCGGCCAGTATGCCGACAAAAGCCTGGGGCTGTGGCGCGTCGCGGACCTGCCGTGAGCCCGGCCGCGCGAACCGCAAGCGCCCGAACGATGAGGAAAAGCTCAATGATATCAGCGGGCATTCTTTTTCAGGTTCGATTGTTTTTCCGGCCCTGACATGATCCGGGTGTTCTGGCACGCGCTGGTGTTCGGCCTGTCGCCGGTGCTGCAGAAGCTGGTCGGGCTGGTGCTGCTGCCGCTCTACACCCACTACCTGACCGCGGCGGATTACGGCGAGATCGAATTGTTAAGCATCGGCACCGGACTGCTGGCCCTGGTGCTGCGCTTCGAGCTGCGCCCGGGCTATATGCGGGCCTGGATCGACGCGCCGGACGAGGCGACCCGGGCCGGGCTGTTCCGCACCGTTCTGGGCGCGATGCTGGCGGCCGGCGCGGCCGGCGGGGCGGTGGTTCTGCTGGCCTCGGGCGCCGCCGGCGAGGCGTTGCTGGGCCACCGGATCGGCTGGCTCTACCGCGCCGCGCTGGCGCTCGGCCTGTTCGCGGATGTGGTCGCGCTGGTCTGCCAGGCCACCTTGCAGGCGCAGCTGCAGTCGGCGCGGATGGTGACTCTGGGCGTGCTGCAATTTGCGCTGAGCGCGACGCTGACCGCCTGGGGCGTGGTCGGGCTTGGCGCCGGGCCGGTCGCTTTCTTCATCGGCGGCGCAGTGGGATCGCTGGTCACGCTGGCGGCCATGCTGGCCATGCTGCGGCCGGTCTGGCGGCGGCGCGGCGGGGCGCCGGCGGACCTGGCCGGCCTGCTGGCCTATTCGCTGCCGCTGCTCGGCGGCGGGCTGCTGTTCTTCGTCGTGCGCAACGCCGACCGGCTGGCGGTGTCGCAGTTCGTCTCCGTCGGCGATCTCGGCCTCTACGCCATGGCGTGGACGCTGGCCAATCTGCTGCTGACCATGGTGTTCACCCCCTTGCAAACCTCCTTCGACGTGTGGCGCTACGAGGTGCATCGCGACGGCGGGCGCGAGGCGGAGATGGCCGGGTTCTTCCGCATCGCGCTGGTGGTGCTGGGGGGGGCGGCGATGGGGCTCTGCACCTTCGGGGCAGACGTGTTTGCCCGCGCCGCCGACCCGCGATTCGCCGTGGCTCTCATCTATCTGCCGTGGCTGAGCGTGGCGGTGATGCTGCAGGCCGGCTACTCGTTCCTTGCCTCGCCGTTCTATGTCACCGGCGCCACCGGACGCTGGCTTCGGGTGTTCGCGATCGGCGCAGCGGTGCAACTTGGTCTGAGTCTGGCGCTGGTGCCGCTGTTCGGAGTCGGCGGCGCGGCGGCCTCGGTCCTGCTGGCGAATCTGGCGATCTATGTCGGGGCGGCGCGCGGTGGACGGCATCTCTGGGCGGTGCCATGGCCGCAGGGGCGGGTGGCGGTGCTGCTGGGCACGACGCTGGCCTGTGCGTCGCTGCATGGTGTGATACGGCCGGACTCGCTGGCCTTTATGGCGCTGGCTGATGCCGCCGAGTGCCTGCTATTCGCCGCCTGCCTGCTCGCGGCCGGCCTGGTCACCGGCGGCGATCTGGCAGCGCTGACCCGGCTCGCCGCCTCCCGCGGCGCCGTGCTGCTGCGGCGCGTCTGAGCCGATCGGAAAGGGCACCGGCATGGGCAACCCGTTCAACCCCGACTTGTTCGCCTTCGACCCCGCCCGCAGCTACGCCTGGCGGGCGTTCGACCGGGTGACGGTGGCGGTGATCGCCTGGAACCGGCTGGAGATGACGCAGGCGTTCTTCCGAGGGCTGTATCGCACCACGCATCTGCCGGTCGAGGTGCTGGTGGTGGACAACGGCAGCGAGGACGCAACGCCCGACTATCTGGCGGCGCTGGCGGCGGCGCATCCGGAGATCCGGGTCATCGCCAACCGGCGCAACATCGGCAAGCCGCGCGCGCTGCTGCAAATTCAGCAGGCGGTGACGGACGGGCTGGTAGTGATGTTCGATAACGATATCGAGCTGTTATCCAACTACTGGCTGGTGCATGTGCTCAAAGCCTTCCACGCTGCCCGGCTGCGCTACGGCACGACCGATTTCGCGTTCGGCCTGCGGCTGATCAACTGCGAGGAATACGGCTTCCGATTCGCCGTGCAGCAGGAAGTGCTGCCGATTCCGCACGCCGCCAACGATCTGCCGCGCACCAGCTACGCGGCGGCAAGCAAGGACACGCCGGACCCGTCGTCCCTGCTCGACGAGCAGGTCGTCATCGGCTGGACCGGCCACCTGCTGGGCGGCACCGGGGCCATGCCGGTGTCGGTGCTCAAACAGCTCCGCCTGGACGAGATGTATCCCAAAGCGATCGGCGGCGATGATACGCATGTCTCGGCCGAGTTGCGCCGCCTGGGCGTGCGCTTCGGCTATATCGAGAACGGCCCGGTCGCCCGCCATAACGACTGGCCCTACACCGAGGAGAAGGTGGAGCTTTACACCGCGCTCATGCAGCAGCGCACGGTGACCGACCTGCCGTATTTGCGCTGGAAATGGCGGGATCTGAAACGGCGACTGATCGGGGCCTTGCCGGGGCGCAGCCCCGGACCCCGGGGGGGGGGGGGGGGGGGGGGGGGCGGGCCCCCGGCGGCGGGGCGCAGCCCCGGACCCCGCCAGGAGGCTTCGCCTCCTGGACCTCCACCAGGGGCTAAGCCCCTGGACCCCTTGAAGTAATGGGGTCAAGGGGGCCACTGCCCCGTCGCGCCGCAGGCGCGCTCCGCGCGCAGGGCGGATCCAGGGCAGCGCCCTGGCCTTCCTTCGGCAGCAAGGTTCGCCGCACCGCATCCGCCCACCCGGCATACCGGCGGCCGCGTTCAGCGGCATCCATGCGCGGAACAAAACGGCGCTGCAACGCCCAGGAACGGGCAAACGCCTCCGGCTCCGGGCAGACGCCGGCGGCGCGCCCGGCCAGATAGGCGGCGCCGAGCGCCGTGGTTTCCAGCACGACCGGCCGGTCAACCGGCGCGCCCAGCATGTCGGCCAGGAACTGCATGGTCCAGTCGCTCGCCACCATGCCGCCATCGACCCGCAGAACAGTGTCGGCACCGGCGGACCAGTCGGCCCGCATCGCCTCGATCAGGTCGCGGGTCTGATAGGCGACGCATTCCAGCGCCGCGCGCGCCAGCTCGGCGGGGCCGGTGGCGCGCGTCAGGCCGAACAGCGCGCCGCGCGCCTCGGCGTTCCAGTGCGGCGCGCCCAGCCCGACAAAGGCCGGCACCAGATAAATCGGGTGCTGCGCATCGGCGCGAGCGGCCAACGCGCCGGTTTCCGCCGCATCGCCGATCACCCCCAGCCCGTCGCGCAGCCACTGCACCGCGGCGCCGGCGACGAAAATGGCGCCCTCCAGCGCATAGCTGCGCCTGCCCGCCAGTTGCAGCGCCACCGTGGTGAGCATGCGCGCCCGCGAGGCGACCGGCGCCTCGCCGGTATGCAGCAGCAGGAAGCAGCCGGTGCCGTAGGTCGATTTCACCATGCCAGGAGCAAAACAGGCCTGCCCGACGGCCGCGGCCTGCTGGTCGCCGGCGATGCCCATCACCGGCACCTCGGCGCCGAGAATCCCTGCTTCGGTCCGGCCGAACAGGCCGGAGGAATCCCGCAGCTCCGGCAGCACCGCGGCGGGAATGCGGAACAGGTCGAGCAGCTCCGCGTCCCAGCTGCCTGTTGTTATGTCGTATAACATTGTGCGGCTGGCATTGGTGGCATCGGTGGCATGCACCCGTCCGCCGGTCAGCCGCCAGAGCAGCCAGCTGTCGATGGTGCCGAAAGCGAGCCGTCCGGCCTCGGCCGCCGCCCGTGCGCCGTCGATATGGTCCAGCAGCCAGGCGAGTTTGGTGGCGGAAAAATAGGGGTCGAGCAGCAGGCCGGAGCGTTTTGTTATCAGCGGCTCGTGCCCGGCGTCGCGCAGTGCCGCGCAGGCGGGCGCGGTGCGGCGGTCCTGCCAGACGATGGCTTTGTGGATCGGCGTGCCGGTGGCGCGGTCCCAGACCAGGGTGGTTTCGCGCTGGTTGGCGATGCCGATGGCGGCCACGTCGGCGGCGCTGCCGCCGGCCTGCTCCAGGGCCTCGCGCAGGGTTGCCACGCTATGGGCGAAAATCTCGTCCGGATCGTGTTCCACCCAGCCGGAGGCGGGAAAATGTTGCGGCAACTCGCGCCGGGCGGTGGCTGCCAGCGCGAGTTGCGGGGCGCGGAAGGCGAGGGTTCGGGTCGAGGTGGTACCCTGGTCGAGCGCGAGGATCAGGTCGCCTGGCATGGTGGAGGTCTCCCTGGCGGAGAGCATCGCCGGGGGCGTGGATCCGGACAAGAGCCGGCTCGTTGCCCCCTGGCCCCCGTTCCTTAAGTAGTGGGGTCAAGGGGACTCCTGTCCCCTTGCGGGTCCAGGGCAGCGCCCTGGCCTTACTTTGGGGAGACCCGACATCGGAGAACCGTCCGCCTTCGTCGCCTTGGCGCAATCCGTGCAGCCACAATCCGTGCTTCGCGCCCGGCTCACGGCCGCCACCAGGCGCCCGGAACCCGAGAGTCTTCCTCCGCTTCTGGAGGAAGCGGCGTTGCCCCCGGTGGCGGCCGCCCGGGCGCAGGCAACCGCGCGCCGTCTGGTCGAAGCTCTGCGCAGAAAGGGCGTGCGCGGGCCGGTCGAGGCGATGATCCATGAATACCCGCTTTCCAGCCCGGAAGGCGTCGCCCTGATGTCCCTGGCCGAGGCGCTGCTGCGCATTCCCGACCGCGCCACGCGCGACGACCTGATTCGCGACAAGATCGGCCGGGGTAACTGGCAGGCCCATCTCGGCGCCTCGAAATCGCCGTTCGTCAACACCGTCACCCTGGGCCTGCTGACCGCCGGCCGGCTGACCTCCGGCAGCCGCGGCACCGGCCTCGGCACGGCGCTGGTCCATCTGGCCGGCCGGGGCGCCGATGCGGCCGTCCGCCTGCTGGGCGAGCATTTCGTCGCCGGGCGAACCATCGGCGAGGCGCTGGCGAACGCCAGGCGGCTGGAGGCGCGCGGCTTTTCCATGTCCTACGACATGCTTGGCGAGGCGGCCCTCTGTGCGGCCGACGCCGCCCGCTACCGCCGCGACTACGAGCAGGCCATCCGGGCGGTGAACCGCGCCGGCGCCGGGCGCGGCCTTTATGCCGGCCCCGGCGTCTCGGTGAAGCTGTCGGCCCTGCACCCGCGCTTCTGCCGCGCCCAGCGCGAGCGGGTGATGGCGGAAGTGCTGCCGTCCCTGCGCCAGCTTTGCCTGCTCGCCCGCGACGGCAATATCGGGCTGAACATCGACGCCGAGGAAGCCGACCGGCTGGAGCTTTCGCTCGACCTGCTGGAGGCGCTTTGCCTCGATCCGGCGCTGGCCGGCTGGGACGGCATCGGCTTCGTCGTGCAGGCCTACCAGAAACGCGCCCCGTTCGTCATCGACGTGCTGGTCGATCTCGCCCGCCGCAGCAGGCACCGCCTGATGGTGCGGCTGGTGAAGGGGGCCTACTGGGACACGGAAATAAAGCGCGCGCAGACCGACGGGCTGGAGGGTTTTCCGGTGTTCACCCGGAAACTCCACACCGATGTCTGCTACCTGGCCTGCGCCCGCCGGCTGCTCGACGCGCCCGATGCGGTGTTTCCGCAATTCGCCACCCACAATGCGCAGAGTTTGGCCGCGCTGCTGGCCATGGCGGGCGAGCCGTTCCATCCCGGACGGTATGAGTTCCAGTGCCTGCACGGCATGGGCGAGTCGCTGTACGAGGAGGTGGTGGGGCCGGCGAAATTCGACCGGCCCTGCCGTATCTATTCCCCTGTCGGCAGCCATGAGACGCTGCTCGCCTATCTGGTGCGCCGGCTGCTGGAGAACGGGGCAAATTCTTCTTTTATCAATCGTCTCTACGACGTTGCTGTGAAAGTAGATGATCTGATTGCCGACCCCGTGGCGCAGGCGCGGGCGGTGCTGCCGGCGGGCGCGCCGCATCCGCGCATCTCCCTGCCGCGCGATCTGTTCGGCGCCGCGCGGCCGAACTCGGCCGGGATCGACCTTGCCAACGAGCAGACTCTGGCGTCGCTGGCGGCTGAATTGCTGGCCGGCGCGGCCACGCCGTGGCAGGCGGCGCCGATGCTCGGCGACGGCGTGGCGGAGGGGCCGGCCTGCGAGGTGCGCAACCCCGCCGACCATCGCGACCGGGTCGGCCATGTGACGGATGCCTCGCCCGCCGACGTGGAAGCGGCGCTGGCGCAGGCCGCGGCGGCTTCATCGGTCTGGCAGGCCACACCGCCGGCGGAACGCGCGGCCTGCCTGCGCCGCGCCGCCGACCTGATGGAGGATCGTGGCCCTTCGCTGCTCGGCATCCTGGTGCGCGAGGCCGGAAAAACGCTGCCAAATGCGGTGGGAGAAGTCCGCGAAGCCGTTGACTTTCTAAGATACTACGCCGCCGAGATTCAAGGATTCCGCAACGATACCCATCGCCCGCTGGGGCCGCTCGCCTGCATCAGCCCGTGGAATTTTCCGCTGTCGATCTTCACCGGCCAGGTCGCCGCGGCGCTGGCGGCGGGCAATGCCGTGCTGGCCAAGCCGGCGGAGGAGACGCCGCTGATCGCCGCCCAGGCGGTTCGTCTGCTGCGCGACGCCGGCGTGCCGGCCGGCGCGGTGCAGCTGCTGCCTGGCGACGGCGCGGTGGGCGCCCGCCTGGTGGCGGATCGGCGCGTGTGCGGGGTGATGTTCACGGGCTCGACCGAGGTGGCGCGGCTGATCGCCCGGAGCCTCGCGCGGCGGCTGGGCTCCCAGGGCCGGCCGGTGCCGCTGATGGCGGAAACCGGCGGGCAGAACGCGATGGTGGTGGATTCCTCCGCCCTGCCCGAACAGGTGGTGGCGGACGTGCTGGCCTCGGCCTTCGACTCCGCCGGCCAGCGCTGCTCGGCGCTGCGCGTGCTGTGCCTTCAGGAGGAGGCGGCCGGGCGCGTGCTGACGCTGCTGAAAGGCGCGATGGCCGAATTGTCGGTGGGCAACCCGGACCGGCTTTCCACCGATATCGGCCCGGTGATCAGCCAGCCGGCGCGCGAGACGATCCTGGCCCATATCGCCGCGATGCGCGCGCGCGGCCGGCCGGTGCATGCGCCCGGCCTGCCGGCCGCCTGCGCGCATGGCCATTTCGTCGCCCCCACGGTGATCGAGATCCAGTCGCTCGCCGAGCTGCGACGTGAGGTGTTCGGACCGGTGCTGCACGTGCTGCGCTGGCGCCGCGAGCGGCTCGACGAGCTGATCGCGGCGATCAATGCCACCGGCTACGCGCTGACCTTCGGCGTGCATACCCGCATCGACGCGACGGTTCAGCGCGCTACCGGCCGGGCGGCGGCGGGCAACTGCTACGTCAACCGGAGCATGATCGGCGCGGTGGTCGGGGTGCAGCCGTTCGGCGGCCACGGGCTTTCCGGCACCGGACCGAAAGCGGGCGGGCCGCTCACGCTCGCGCGCCTGCTGTCGGCCCGGCCTGCGCCGGCGCTGTGCGGCACCGCGCCGGCGGCGGCGCGGCACTGGTGCGACTGGCTCGCCGCACGCGGCCAGGCGGAAGCGGCCGCGCGGTGCGCCGCCCTGGCCGGGCGTTCGCCCCTTGGTGTGGTGCGTGAGTTGCCGGGGCCGACAGGGGAACGCAACAGCTGGTCGCTGGAACCGCGCGGGGACGTGCTGTGCCTGCCGGCAACGGCGCTTGGCCTGGCCGTGCAGGTCGGTGCGGCGCTGGCCACCGGCAACCGGGCGCTGGTGGCGCTTTCTGCGGGGTTGCGAGGGGCCCTGGACGGGCTGCCGGAGGGGTTGCGGGGCTTTGTGGTGGAAGATGCCACCGGCGCGACGGCCGCCGTGGCGCTGCATGAAGGCGATCCCGACGGGCTGCGCCAGGCGGCGATGGCTCTGGCCGCGCGGGAGGGGCCGCTGGTGACGCTGTATGGCGCAAGCCTCCAGGACGAGTATCCGCTGGAGTGGCTGGTGCAGGAACGGTCGGTCAGCGTGAATACCGCGGCGGCGGGCGGGAATGCGGGGTTGATGGGGCTGGATTAGGGGGGCGCAGCCGGGGCGCTGCCCATCGGTCCGCTTCGCGGGCTGACCCCACCATGGGGCTTTGCCCCCTGGACCCCCACCAGGGGCAAGGCCCCTTGACCCCTTACTAAGGGAATGGGGTCAAGGGGGCTACCGCCCCCTTGCGGGTCCAGGGCAGCGCCCTGGCCTTGCTTCTTCAGAACCAGTGCGCCGGCACCCAACTCCAACCGTCGCCCTCGCGGGTCCAGTAGCCGGGCTGCCACTCCACCCCATGATCGCGGCGGGAGACCCAGCGACCCTCCCGCCACAGATAGCGGCTGCCGGTCCAGTCCCAGTGGCCGGGTTGCCAGATCAGGCGTTCCTCGGTCACCGGCGGCAGCGGCACGGTCTCGGCCGGCACCGGCGGCGGCGGGGCAGGGGCAGCCAGCGCCTCGCGCGGGGGGGTGTCGCAGCCGGCAAGCAGCACCAGACCGCCGGCCAGCAGGCAGAGGGACACTCTCCGGTGCATCTTCAATGGCCCACGGCCGCGCACGCCATGCAGGATCAGGCCACCCGCTCCGTCCCGGTCAGCGCCAGTGTCGGCGTGGTGGCGGCGGCCTGAAGACCGGCCGTGCGCGGCAGGATATGGTCGAGAAAAACCGTCGCGGCGTGGCGAATCGCGGCCGGCGCATCGGCCTGGGCGAGCGCCCGGGCACACAGCCAGCCCGCCGTGACCAAGCCGACCACGCCGAGGAACGGGGTGGCGCCGGCCTCGGCGTCACGCGGCCCGGCCTGGCGCATCCAGTCGGCCGCCACCCGCGCCTGCTGCACGGCGACCAGCAACGCAGGGGAGGCGAGGTCGGCCGCAGCCGCCTCGTCCAGCAGCGCCTGCAGGGTCGCGCCCTGGTCGCGCAGCAGGCCGCGGCGCAGCAGGGTCAGCGCCTGGATGCCGTTGGTGCCCTCATAGATCGGCGTGATGCGGGAGTCGCGCAAATGCTGGGCGGCGCCGGTCTCCTCGACGAAGCCCATGCCGCCATGCACCTGCACGCCCAGCGAGGCCGCCTCCACCCCGGCATCCGAGGACCACGCCTTGGCCACCGGAATCAGCAGCGCGGCGCGGGCCGGATTGCGCTCCACCTGGTCGGCGGCATACAGGGTGAGCAGCCGGGCGCCGAGGGCGAGCGCGCGCATGGTCCACAGATTGCGCCGCACATCGGGGTGGGTGACGATCGGCCCGCCGCCCTGCTGGCGATCGGCGGCGAAGGCGGCAGCGCGGCGGAACGCCCGCTCGGCCACCCCGACACCCTGCATGGCCACCCCCAGCCGGGCGGCGTTCATCATGGCGAACATGCTGGGCAGGCCGCGATTCTGCGGGCCGACCAGCTCGCCCACGGCGCCCTCGAAGGCGAGCACCGCGGTGGGGCTCACATGGATGCCGAGCTTGTGTTCCAGCGACACGGCACGAACCGGGTTGCGGCTGCCGTCCGGCAGGAATTTCGGCACCGCGAACAGGCTGATGCCGGCGCTGCCCGGCGGGGCATCCGGCAGCCGGGCCAGCACCATGTGCAGGATGTTTTCCGTCCACTCATGGTCGCCGTAGGTAATGAAGATCTTCTCGCCGGTGATGCGGAAGGCGTTGCCGTCCGGCGCCGCTTTGGTGCGCACGGCGGACAGGTCGGAGCCGGCGGCGGATTCGGTCAGGCACATCGTGCCGGTCCAGCGCCCGGCCACCATGGGCGGCAGCAGGCGCGCCTTCTGGTCGTCGGTGCCGTGGGTTTGCAGCAGCAGGATGGCGTCCTGGGTCAGCAGCGGGCACAGGCCGAACCCCATATTGGCGGACGAAACCGGCTCGAAGGCGGCCAGCGCCACCACTTCGGGCAGCCCCTGGCCGCCGACCGATTCTGGGGCGGCGATGCCGATCCAGCCGCCCTGGGCATAGGCGCGGAACGCTTCCTTGAAGCCCGGCGGGGTCACCACGGTGCCATCGACCAGTTTCGAGCCGACGGTGTCGCCGGTGCGTTCCAGCGGCGCCAGCACGCCCTCGGCGAAGCGGGTGGCTTCCTCCAGAATGGCGGCGGTGTCGTCCTGGCCGATCGCGTCGAAGCCGACGACATGGTGCAGCAGCCAGGCGGTTTCCTCGGGCGGCGCGGTGACGGGCATCGGGACTGACCTCGGCGGTGAGAGGCATGCAGGCGGTGACGTTCTACGGCACCCGCGCCGGAAAAGGGAGAGTCCCCGGGCCAGGGAGACGATCACGGCGCCGCGCGTCGCCGCGGTATAGGAAACTCGGCCCCTTGGCCGATCAGCCGGAGACCGGGTGACATGAGCGAGGATACGCTGCTCGGATTCGTGCGCCGCCACGATCCCGACCGGTTTCTGACCGTGCTGTTCGCCCCCGCCGACCGGCGCGCCAGGTTGCTGGTGCTGTATGCGTTCAACCACGAGCTGGCCCGGGCCCGGGAAGTCACCACGGAGCCGGCGCTGGCGCTGATCCGCCTGCAGTGGTGGCGCGAGGTGGTCGAGGGGGTGCGCCGCCGTCACGAAGTGGCCACCCCGCTCGGCGTGACGCTGGATGCCGGCGCGCTGCATGCGCCCGACCTGCTGACCATGATCGCCGCGCGCGAAGCCGAAACCGAGGCATCGATGCCGACCCGGGCGGCATGGCAGGCCTATGTGCGGGGAGGGGCCGGGACGCTGGCGATGGCGGCCGGCCGCGCGCTCGGCGCCGGGCCGGAGCTGCTGCCGCGGTTTGCCGATCTTGGCACGGCCTATGGCGTGGCGGGGCAGCTGCGCAGCGTGGCCATTCTGGCCCGGCACGGCCGCTGCCTGCTGCCGGAGGATCGTCTCGCGGCGCATGGGCTGAGCGTGCATGACGTTCTGGCCAATGCCGGTGCATCGGCATTGCGCCCGGTGCTGGCGGAACTGGCGGGCTGGGGGCGCGAGCAGTTGTGCCGCGGCGCCGGGCCGCTGCCCCGAGGGGTGGTGGCCGCCGGTCTGCCGGCGGTGCTGGCCCGGTCCGACCTGCGCCGGCCGCACACCCCGGCCAGCCCACGCGGCCTCGGGGAACGCCTGGCCGTACTGGCAGCGGCGCTGGCCGGACGGGTGTGAGCGGGATCAGCCTTGCGGCTGCAGCCGCACCGGATAGCGCCCGGCGCCCAGCCGCGCACGGGCAACGCGGCGCACGTCGTTCAGCGACGGCCAGTGGCTGCCGTCGATCTCGTCGAGCCGCAAATCGGTGGCAACGAAGCGGTAGCCGTCATGCAGGCGCACGGCCGCGCCAACGAAGACGCCATCAATGTCGATCACATGGGACTGGAGCATGGCAATCCTGTCACCGCGGCGCGTGGCCGCCGGTGCCTTCTGTCTCGGCGGTGGAGGAGAGGGACGGTTGTGCGGTCAGATACCGGCGCGACAACAACACCCGTCCCGCAGCGGGACGCCAGGGCGGGTGATTGTGGCGGCGGATGATCGCACGATGTGTCTCCTATGATCCGGACGGGACGTGGTTTTTGTAAACCACGAAATCTTGTTGAGTCAATGAAAAAACGCACGCTCTACGCGCCTTGAGTTATAGCGCCATCATATAATGTGGAATTCCCGGATCAACGGGAGGGCGCAGCCGCCGACGGGACAAGCGCAATCACTCCCGGCGCCGCGGTCCGCCAGCATCAGCACAAGATCGCACCCGGTCGCCGGAAGCATCAGACATCATCGTACCCCGGCGAAGATGGGATCGGCCGTGCCATGGCCTGCAGCCTGCCGCCGCCGGAACCCGTGGCCGGCCGACAACCGCGCAACAGATCCTGCTTGCCTAACCGCATGCCACCATATTAGTCTTTTATGGATCAATGGTTTGCCTGCCTTCCATCCTCTGCCAAGGAGTCGCTCAATGTTTCGTGTTCTGGAAAGGCTTTATTCGGCTCTCACGCTTGGCGCGGTGCTCGCGCTGATCGTGGTTGTCTGGTATCATGGTGCCCGCGTGACGGAAGCGTATTACTGGGGGCC
>Ga0326727_10013997_pt1 | contig 17620 bp, 20 predicted proteins | sample MB2enrmetagenome_FD_207643 | JGI IMG/M metagenome (GOLD analysis project Ga0326727, IMG submission 207643) | Lab enriched peat soil microbial communities from McLean, Ithaca, NY, United States - MB29MY | ecosystem: Environmental > Terrestrial > Soil > Wetlands > Peat | place: USA: New York...
ACCACCGAGGTCATCATTATGCTCCAATTAGTGGGAGCAGGAATCATAGTGTTGCTTCTTGATGAATTGCTCCAAAAAGGTTGGGGATTAGGCAGTGGAATCAGTCTATTCATTGCTGCGGGCGTTGCATCAGCGATCTGGTGGGATTCAGTGGCGCCAATGGGTCCGATGGCGGATGGACATTATCTCGGAGCACTGATAGCCTTCGCTCAGGGGATCATGGCTAAACAAAACTTAAGCTCAGTTTTGTCGCGACAACAGGGGCTCCCGGACATGGTCGCATTTCTCACGACCATAGGAGTTTTCATCGTAATAATTTACTTCAACGGAATGCGTGTAGAAATCCCAGTATCTTATGCTCGGTATCGAGGATTCCGAGGAAAATTCCCGCTAAAACTATTCTACGTATCTAACATTCCAGTAATCTTTGCTGCTGCGCTATTCGGAAACATCTACTTCATATCACAACTTCTTTGGCAGCGATACAATAGTTCCAATACAAACTTCTGGCTCAACCTACTTGGCAAGTTCACTATCCAAGGGAACCAGTATCAACCGTCAGGAGGCTTAGTATTTTACGTTGTACCTCCCACAAGTCTCTCGCTAACCCTGCAGGATCCGCTAAGAGCACTCGTCTACACGATTCTCTTAGTTGTCGGCTGCGTCTTTTTCGCCGTAACTTGGGTTGAAGTAGGAGGCATGGATTCGAGAGCAGTCGCAAAACAATTGCTTGACTCAGGAATGCAAATAGAAGGTTTCCGAAGATCCGAAGTACCTATCCGACAACTTTTGGACAGATACATCCCAACCGTAACCATAATTGGAGCAATACTGATCGGATTCATAGCAGCAACCGCCAACTTCTTAGGTGCATTCGGTTCAGGAACAGGCATCCTACTAACCGTCGGAATCATCGAGCAATATTACCAGATCCTAGTCCAGGAAAGAATCACTGAATTGTATCCAGCCGCGAGAGGATTCTTGGGTGAATAACCCTGCCCCATTTAGCGGTCGTTACCGGCATCCCAGGAGTAGGCAAAACGACAGTCCTGAACGAGTTAACCGATCTTGCGCGCCAGAACAAATTCGACTTAGCCGTCTTAAATTATGGAACAATCATGAATGAAATTATGCGCGACTTAGGAAAGGAGTTGCACAGGGACGACATGAGAGTACAAACTATCGAAACGCAAAAAAAAGTGCAGGAACTCGCAGCGAACGAAATAAACAATCGAGCGGCGCAACACAAGGTACTGGTTGTTGACACCCACATGTTTGTTAGAACCTCGTCTGGACTGTGGGCTGGTCTACCTCAGAACTTATTGCAGAAACTCCGCCCACAACTATTAGTCTTGATCGAAACCGATCCCGAACAGATCGCCGAACGGCGCAAAAGCGATACTGAGAGACGTAGAGATCAATCCTTATCTTCCGACATAGCGTTTGACTTAGAATGGTCGAGAGCAACAGCAGCAGCTTCAGCGGTGTCCACCGGCGTTCCAGTTAAAATAATAAGGAACGAACCCGGCAAACAGAAGCAAGCCGCCCAAGATCTCCTCCAAACAATCCAAAATGTAACCACGTAGAGGAAGTACGCATATGACCTTCATAGATGACATCATGGCATGGTTCATGACTGCTCTCACGCCTTATAGTCACGTGCCGCAATCTACACTGTTCACTATCGGCGTAGCAATCGCACTTGGATTGACATCCTCAACCGCTGCAAAACTGTTGGTTGACTATGACATGGTAAAGAATTCCATGCGCGAATTCCAAAATTGGAGAAAAGAATTAGACAAAGCAAGAAAGGCGAACGACACTCAGACAATGTCGAAACTCATGAAGAAACAACAGGCAATGACGAAATTGCAGGCCAGAGCAAGCATGGAACAATTCAAAGTAACCGGAGTCACATTCGTTCCCTTCCTGATCATCTGGTGGATACTCAACGCCGTCTTTGGCCATCATATTGTAGCGATCGCACCTTGGCCTCTGCCAATCGCCGGGACTCAGCTTAACTTTGTATCATGGTATTTCCTTAGCTCATTCTCAGTGAATTTTCCTTTGATGCGACTATTCGGAATAGGAATGGGGGAGAACTAAATGCCACGACGAGCCCTACGATCTCGCTCGATGAAACGAAAGACACTAACTCTTCCTGGAGGTCGGTCAACAATACACTATCGAAGAAAAGTAATGTCGACTGGTAATTGCAGCTCATGCGGACGCTCCTTGGGAGGGGTACCCGCTAGCGCGGCTCGAAGCATTGCTAAATCTTCGAGACGACCAAGCCGACCTTTCGGCGGACAGCTCTGTCACAATTGCCTCAAAGAAAAGATTCGTCAAACCGCCAGAGTGAGCGCAGAGTAAAACGGCCAGTTAGAACAGTAAGGTATCTTTCGACCGCTAGCGGAGAAAATGTTCAACGCCCCTAATTGCATCCTCAGACCCAAGGCATTCATAAGTTAACAATCGTCGGAGTTCACCCGTCTGGCGCATACGCTCATTCAAGTATATTTCAGGAACTTTCTCTAAGCATGTATCTATTCCAATTTTCATAAGGGCTGCGGCTATCTCGTATTGTGCCCGTGTCTTATTTTTGCTAGGTCGGTTAAGAAGTGCCTTAAGGAATGGAACTAAGTGTATCTCCTACAAAAAACGTCAATCAAAAGAGTAGGGTGGCAGTAAGGTCACATCTTTGATGTCCTCGAATACACTACAATATACTATCCGTGGCCTTCCGGCTCGGAACCGGAAAGAACAGCTGTCCTGAAACTGACGACAAGACAAGCAAAATAGGGAGCACATGAACAGTGGCCGCTAGGTCATACATTTCATGGGGCAACAACAGGAAACCACGCATAATATGGCAACAAAAGGCTTAGTGATCACAGTAAGTGGGCCCCACGGATCCGGAAAATCGACATACGCCAAGGCCATCGCCGAATCACTTGGCTTAAGATATGTCTGTGCAGGCATGATCTTCAGACAAATGGCCAAAGAGCGAGGAATGAGCCTTGAAGAATTTGGCGTGCTAGCTGCTAAGGACCAGCAGATAGACCTGTTAATAGAAGAGAGAACGCGCCACGAAGCTGAAGCTGGGCAAGTAGTGATAGACGCGCAGTTAGCTGCGTGGATTGTAGATGGTTCAGCTGACGTTAAACTACTACTGGTTGCCCCGGATGAGGTCAGGTATAAGCGAATCGCCGATCGAGAAGGCATATCCCCGTCGCTGGCTGCAGAAGAGACAGTGGCTCGAGAAAGGATCCAGAGAGAACGTTACAAGCGATATTACAATATCGACGTTGACGATTTAACTATCTATGATCTGAAGATTGATACAAGTCTGACTTCTGTTGAGGAAACGAAAACCCACGTTGTTGAGGCTGTTAAACGATTCCTCGCAGACAAATCATTCACTCTAAATCGCTGATACACTTATCTATCGCTCATCCGCTGTAGAAGAAAGCTAAGCGTGAACTAGTATGACGAGTATAGAAGTCGGTAGAATCTGCGTTAAACTTTCGGGCCGCGATGCAGGAAAGAAATGCGTTATAGTCGATGTGATAGACAAAAATTTCGTGCTAATTACTGGACCCAAGAGTGTGACTGGGATAAGAAGAAGAAGAACCAATGTCGATCATCTCGAACCCACCTCGGAGTCGGTTGAAGTAAAGAAAAGCGCGGCTGACGATGAAGTTGAGAAAGCGCTTAGCAAAGCCAAGAAATCGAACTACATGAAAGAATCTGCTTCAGCCAGTCTTGCAGCCAGTTAATCCGCCCTGGATTAACCATCTCAACCGTGCAGCGCTCTTAGATGAAGCCGAGAACTAGTCAAGAGGTGGAACAAAAACTGCAATCACAAACTCACACGCGAGAAATCCTCACTAGAATCGAAGACACGACAGACAGCCGTTACGGTTGTACGCCTGACGATAGACCAATGTCGCAAAGAATCAAATATGGTATCATCAACGTGGACAAACCAGCCGGACCATCAAGCCACGAAGTAGTCGCGTGGATTAAGCGAATGATGAAATTGTCGCACGCCGGACATGGAGGAACCCTAGAGACAAACTAGTCGGGAAAATCCGAAAGTAACCGGCATTCTTCCTGTAGCGCTGGAAGACGCGACGAAGGTTGTGCAGGCGTTTCTCTATTCAGGGAAACAGTACGTCTGTGTGTTGCAAATTCATGCTGACGTTCACGAAAGAAGAATACGCGAAGTTCTGAACGAATTCGTTGGTGAAATCTATCAGAAACCTCCACTTCGAGCGTCCGTGAAGCGAGAGACAAGGAAACGTTTCATCTACGAACTCAACATTCACGAAATCGAGGGCAGAACCGTTCTCTTCACTTGTACATGCCAAGCGGGCACTTACATGAGGAAACTCTGCTCTGACATAGGTGAAATATTGGAATGCGGAGCTCATATGCGTGAACTTAGAAGGACGCGTGCAGGTCCGTTTACCGAGGAGAACCGCCTCGTTACCCTCCATGAGCTGAGCGCCGCACAGAGCGATTACGAGAACGGAAAAGAGACACAACTCCGAAATATAATCCAACCCATGGAAACAGCGCTTGAAACTTTTCCGAAAATTGTCATTAGAGATTCTGCTGTAGATGCGATCTGTCACGGGGCGGAACTCGCAGTTCCTGGAATCTCAAAGCTCGACTCAAAAACGACGCGGAACAAGCCAGTGGCAATATTCACTCTGAAAGGAGAGGCGGTAGCGATTGGTAGAGCTCTTATGAACGCAGATGAGATCCTTGTTCAAGAGAGAGGATTGGCGGCAAGACCAGAAAGAGTACTGATGGAGAGAAACACGTATCCGTCGATGTGGAAGCATCAAAAAGTCGAACAGACTTAAATCAACCTCAGAATTCTGGTCGCCTAGGCCGGGGTTCCCTAGCCTGGTAAGGGGCAGATTATCGAAGCCCACGCCTGGAATCGGGACACTGCAAGCCTGTGGCCTCTTGGGGCCTCGAGGGTTCGAATCCCTCTCCCGGCGCCAAAATCGAGATTCTACCCACCGTGTGGGCGTAGACATTAATGTTCGGCAAGCTTTAATATGATTCGTTGACGATTTCGGCCAGCCGACACTGGTGAAATAAATGTCACGCGAATTTAGGCAGATATTGCGAATTTCAGGAACTAACGTCGACGGTACTAAGAATCTCGTGTACGGCCTAACGAAAATAATGGGTGTCGGACCAAGCTACGCTACTGCAATCGTGAGAGCGTCTGAATTGAAGCCTACTTTCAGGATCGGTGAACTCTCGGAAACTGACGTTCAGAAGCTTGAAGATGTCATGCATGATCCCGCTAAATATGGTCTACCGTCACGTTTATTCAATAAACGAAAATCGCTCGAAAATGGACGCGATGTGCACCTAATCGGCCCTGATCTAACCTTGAGCATAAAGGGCGACATTGATTTCATGACCGACATCAGAACCTGGAAGGGAATAAGACATTCTCTAGGGTTGAAGGTCCGCGGACAGAGGACACGAACAACCGGGCGAAAGGGAAGGGCTGTCGGTGTAGCCAAGAAAGTTATAATGGAAGCGGCTAGAACGGCTGCGCTTGAGAAGGAGAAGGAAGAGAAGAAGTAGTAAAGGTGCGAATGATTGGGAGATCCTAAGAAACAGCGCAAGAGTTACGAAACTCCACGACATCCATGGCGAAGCGATCAGCTTGAAGTTGAGCTTCGCCTTGTCGGCGAATACGGACTTCGCAACAAGCGTGAGCTCTGGCGCGCCAAGACTATGTTATCAGAAGTCAGAGGCATCGCCAGATCTCTCCTCGGTGCAACGGAAAGTCAGCGCGCTCGATTGGAGCATGACTATCTAACTAAGCTTAGCCGAATTGGGCTTTTGCCTGAAGCCGCGTCGATCGACGAAATTCTCGACTTAGACATAAGAGACTTGCTGGAGAGAAGGCTTCAAACGATGGTCCTTCGACGAGGATTGGCAAAGTCGTTCTACCAGGCTAGACAACTCGTCTCACATGGCCACATATCTGTCTCCGATAAAGTAGTTTCAGTCCCTGGATATTTTGTGAACCGAGATGAGGAGCAGAGGATCAAGTACTTCGCGCACAGCGCGCTGGCGAAGGACGATCATCCAACGCGGAAGGGCATGTCGACGCAGCCTGAGCAACCGGCTCAATCTGCTCAATGATCCCTTCTTAAGACGAAAGCGAAGAAGACTAGCGCAAAAATCGTCACAGCTGCCCCTATTAGTATTAGCGGGGTCGAATTGGTCCCGGTTCCAAAAAGGATAGGAATCGGCCCTATCAAAATCACTCCCCCGCCGTTAATCCCAGTAAGTGACGAACTAATCATCAAAAGAAATATTCCAACGAATATCATGCCCAAAGCAACAAAGAGCAAATAGAACGCCGGACTCGCACTCGAAGTTACCAATGCGTGAGGATTACCACCGCGACGGTTTTGACATTCTACGCAAGACCATTGAACCGCGTCGAAGCATTGACCGCATACCGATCGACCGCAGTCGCGGCAAACATAGGAAGCAGGATGTTTTCCGCAAACCGAACAGAGTGGAACCATGGTTTCATCGACCTACGAATGAAGTAAACAGCATGAATACAAGAACAATCAGGATTAATGCTACCGCCAGGACTGCCAGGGTTTTCACAGATTCTCTATCTGTTCCAAACATGATTGGTATTGGACCGATCAGTAAAATTCCCGCGGCACGATGCTTACCGCTACGACCGACTCCTGACGCTGCCATTATGATTACGGCAATCACTGCAAGAATAAATCCCATAATGACAAGTGCAGAAGCTATTCCGGCAACTTGGTTGCTCGACATCACGTAGTCAGATTAGCACGTCAGATCGTTAACCTTAACTCTTCTGCAGGTCATCATGCAAAACAACCCGTAATAGTTTATATGCTTGACAGAGGCTACCTCGCAAAGCTCATCAACGAGAAGTGGAAACAACGTGCACCTTGGACTAAAACAGCCTCATACAATCGTACAGCCTGCTGCCGGTGCATTAGCTTCTTGGGGCTTGTCTCACAAACGAGGTCCGTAGGTCATGGAAGTCAAAATACTAGACGATAAGGAAGATGTACTCCGTTTCCTGCTTCAGGGAACGAATCATGCGTACGCCAACGCGCTACGTAGAACAATGATGGCGGAAGTACCTACGATGGCGATCGAAGACGTCATAATTATAGAAAATACCTCAGTGCTCTACGACGAGATCATCGCTCACCGACTTGGCCTGATCCCTCTAAAAACCGATCTAGACGCCTACGTTTTGCCCGAAGAGTGTGAGTGCAAGAGCGAGCTAGGATGTAGCAAATGTAGAGCATCATTCACCCTAGACGCCCAGGCTGGAGATGAACCTCTCATCGTATATTCATCGGACCTCAAACCTGAAAGTGACGTTACTCCCGTTAGCGGCAACATTCCAATCGTTAAGTTAGGGCCGTCGCAGAAATTACGCCTGGAAGTGTACGCTAGACTCGGCCGAGGAATAGAACATGCGAAGTGGCAACCCGTTTCGGCTTGTGCCTACAAGTATTTACCGAAGGTTACATTGAACGCTGAAAATTTGGCTAATCCAGATGAAATAATACGTATCTGCCCAACGGACGTTTACGTTCGTGATCCTGAAAACAAGATTGCCGTGCGCGACGAATTAGCCTGTACGTTATGCATGGATTGCGTAGAGAAGGCTGAAGCGGTCGACGCGAAAAAGTCGCCGCCAATAAAAGTGGACGGTGACGAAACGTCTTTCGTCTTCTACGTTGAATCTACAAAGGCGGTTCCGACAAAGAGAATTGTGAAGGAAGCCGCGAAAATATTGGACCGGAAGGCTACGGCTCTAGAAGATTTGCTTCGGAAAGGACTCGAGTGACGGAGGAACATAATTGCACACAAAAATTGAGAACACTGAGCTTCTCGACACAATTCGACTATTGAAGACGAAAGCAAGAGAAAACAAGGCCACGATATGGGCGACAGCGGCAGAGCAGCTCTCGCGCCCACGACGGAACAGAGCGGTATTAAACCTGGGCCACATCACGCGGTCGACACAACAAAACGCCGTCGTCCTTGTTCCTGGTAAAGTTCTTGGAGCCGGACTTATCAAGCATCCTGTAATTGTAGGAGCATTTGAATTTTCGCAAGAAGCGCAAAATAAAATCAAACGTGCCGGGGGAAAATGTGTCACGATCAAAGAATTTATTGACCTTTATCCGAATGGTTCGAACGTTAAAATTATGAGATGAATTAAGTGCCGCAAGAATTATTGTTGGATGCTAAGAATCAAATCATGGGAAGACTCGCAAGTTTCGTCGCGAAGCGAGCAATACTAGGTGATACTGTCATAATTCTAAATGCTGAGAAAGCAATTATTTCGGGGCGTCGATCGAATATCGTCGAAGAGGCAAAACACAAGCTTCACACACGAACGTTAGGAACTCAAATTCACGCGCCTGTTCATCCCAGACGGCCAGACTTATACCTGCGACGTGTCGTCAGGGGAATGCTACCGTGGAAGGAAGGCAAGGGACGAATGGCATATCATCGAATACATGTGTATATGGGCGTGCCGGAAGAATACACGGGAAAAGAGACTTCCAAAGTTCCCGGAGCTGATGGCTCTAGGCTTTCCTCGCCATTTATGTCATTGGAAGATCTAGCAACAGAGATCGGAGGTTAACTGCTATGAGTGAAGAAACCCAGACCCAAGCGGCCAAACCAGAGAAGGCCGAAAAGCCGGAAAAGGCTGAAAAGCGCCGTATTCTATTGGTTAGCGGTAAGCGAAAGACTGCAATAGCGCGTGCCATAGTGAAGAACGGATCAGGCAATGCGATCATTAACGGTATCCCGCTAGGTGTATTTGCACCGGACATTGCCAGAGTCAAAATGAGTGAACCGCTCGTGCTTTCCGGCGAACGTGGTAAGTCTCTTGACTTCAACGTGAAAGTTGCGGGAGGCGGTTTTATGGGACAAGCTGAGGCAGCAAGAATGGCCATAGCGAAAGGCCTGATCGCGTGGACGCGCAGTTCGGAACTCAGAAAATTAATGATTAATTACGACCGAACCATGCTGGCCGGTGACCCACGGAGAAAAGAGCCGAAGAAATTCGGAGGGCCAGGCGCTAGACGGAGAGAGCAAAAGTCATACAGGTGATTCAAAACCATGATTATACCAATTAGATGCTTCACCTGTGGAAAGCTTATTGCAGATCGCTGGGAAGAATTCGCAAGACGCGTCAAAGCAGGTGAACGCCCAAAGAAGGTGCTTGACGATATTGGAATGTCAAGGTACTGCTGCAGACGAATGTTCATCTCACATGTAGATGTCGTGGACGACTTACTTCGTTATGCTCAAGTAACCGCGAAAAGAAGAGCACAGTTCGAGTAATAGTGTTGAGGAAAATCACGTGTCGGATATAGAAGAAAGAGAAGGGATGCCGAAATCAGAAGACCTTCTTCTTCCATTAGAAGAACTCTTAGCTGCGGGCCTACACATAGGAACCAGAATTAAGACAGGTGACATGGAACCGTACATATACAGAGTTAGACCCGACGGACTCTTCATTTTAAACATTGGCAAGACCGATGAAAAAATACGGCTTGCAGCACGCTTCATAGCACGTTTCGAACTCGAGCGCACCCTGATCGTATCTTCGAGGCTGTACGGAAAAACCCCTGTGGAAAAGTTCTGTGAAATAACCAAAACAACGCCAGTCGTTGGACGTTTCATGCCCGGATTAATCTCAAATCCTCTTCAACCATACCATGCAGATCCACAAGCGATAATGGTCACGGATCCACGAGCAGACTGGCAGGCCATCAAAGAAGCTTCGAGCGCCGGCGTTCCTGTAATCGCATTATGTGACACGGACAACGTATTCAGCGGAGTTGACCTCGCCATACCTGTGAATAACAAAGGGCGACGTGCCTTAGCGATGGTATACTGGCTCTTAGCCAGGCAAGTACTCCGAGAGCGAAACGAGCTACCTAAAGATGGAACGATAACTGCTACGGTTGATGATTTCGAAACAAAGTTAGCCGCTATCGCCCCGCGGGCGGGCGGTGAACTTTGAATCTAAAGTAATCAAGTGATAGTGAACCTCTTAGGGGTTTTGCACTCTGCGTTCGCGGCCCCCTTTAGTTCGGGCTACGTCTTTTTGGTTTTTCTTTTTAGGATTATTCCAGCTACCAAGATCACTACTACTGTACCTAATACGATGGCAATTATGAACATGTAGTTCGTTGTGAATAATGGTTCAGGTGGGTTGTAAGCTGACCCTTCAATTCGCCTAATCGGAGCAATTCTTGGTTGCCCACTCGGATTTAGGTCAGCTTGGTTCCGCATTCTTCGCAGAAGACGCTGTCTCGAGGTATTGTTGCTCCGCATTTTCGGCAATATTTTGATGATTTGGATTCTGGTTTGATTTCGCTTGGTTGCGGTGGAGGTTTTGGTTGAGTGGGCTCCGTAGTTTTCGTGATCGGAGTCACGGTTTGTTTTTGGTCGGCTTTTGTTGATTTCTTCTTCTGAGACATCAAATAAGCAGCAGCAACGGCTACTACGACGACCGCGACCAGAATTCCGATTAGGAGATCATTGTTCGTTCCTTCCGCTGCGCTCGCAACTTGTTGTGTGTAAGCTGAAGTGAGGGTTTCGGTGAGAGTTGCAACGGCGACGTATGTTGTACTGGAAAAGATCGTGAATGGATACGTTTCCGTGCTGATACTATATGCGTCGAGGGCAACGTTCGTGGACACGTTAGTGTAGCTGAGTAATTCTACGATGAAGTAGTATTTGCCAGTCGTCTGGGCAGTGAAATTGAATGCTTTGGACTTAACGCTTGGAATTGTCATCTCATAAAATGCGACGGTACATCCGCCACCTTTTCCTGCATTAAGTCCGGATGCGTTAAAGTCGTGCGCTGTGACGATGTAAAAATCAACCTCAAGAGTCGAGTTGACTGTGACTTCGATTTGTTCGCCGGCCGTCGCTTGGAATGGAACGTATTCGTATTCACCACAAGTACTACCGCCCGCTGACCCCGGAGTAACTGTGAGTCTGAAGCTGCCGCTGTAGATCGAGTTTTGATACGTGGAACTGGATGTTGATGTTCCAATTGCGTACGAGTTGGTTTGTGTGTTTGAGATGACCGTTGTTGCTGTGGAAGTACTTGTCACTGTTGAGTAGCTTTGACTATTGGCTGTTGGCAACAACACAGCAGGTATCACGGTGGACAACAGAATCAGAATTACTACGATCCTGCCACTTACGCGCATAATAAGCCGCCGCGCTGGGGATACCCGATTACGCTTTAACACTTGTCATGACGTACGTCATCGCAAGTCATTTTATTATTTCAACAACTATCACGTTAGTTTAGCACCACATTCACGACAGAATGTGCTATCTCGCGCAATCACGCTTCGACAAAACCGGCAATACATGTCCGAGGAAGAGACTTCCTCTTTGGGTTGTTTGGGTAGCGTGATATTCTCACGTTCTCGAGACAAGGTATGGCGTCTGTACAGAGCAAATGCGACTACGATTCCTGCCAAAGTTGAGGTATTGATTATCGGCCAGGTGTAGTCCGGGGCCGACCACTCTACGTGCAATGAGTGAGCAGTGTCCATAATTATCGAACCACTATTAGATTCCGTCAGGAGTGCTCCGTTCTCATACCATCCTTGGAAATGCAAAGTCACGCCGAAGATCCCTGCGACGCCTGGTGATGGTATGGTTGTTGGGACTGAGAATTGGGCGGTTGCATCTTGATCGTACCAGCCCCCACCAGTTCCGGGAGCATCAACGGTTAACTCAAATTGCGGAACATAGGTGGCGGTCAAGTTCATGTCTTCAGTCACAGTGATGTTGCGTGCTGGTGTCGTTGATCCGTCGCTCCAATATGAGAATCTAGATCGTCTTCCGTTATCAATTGCGACTGTCTGAGGTAATATGATGGTGTGAACTCCATCCAATAACGGAAGAGTTACTTCTCCTGTTACGTTTGACCCATCCACACTTCCGATCACATTGTACGGAAGCGTAAGACTCAAAACTCCACCATCCGACCATAGCAAAGTATCATCAGCCGGCCGCGGTACGTCGGAGCCTGCAACGACAGAGTTCGCTCCGATCGTCTCAACCCCATAAGGGGGCGAAATATTGCAGTCCGTGTTCACTCCACATCCAACAATTGCCGTCAATTCTACTACGTGATGCCACTTTCCTTGTTTAAGATACTGAAGGTTGCGAAACGCCGCGGGCCCCAAATTAGCGAATATTGAGGAGCTGGTCGCTTTCTCGGCTGCGAAATATGCTCTGCCACTCGATATTGTCGCTTGAAATGACAGACTGTCAACCAGCTGTCCGTCCATGACAAATGTCCAATCATTTGCTGCGTTTGGTTCTATCGAGTAGGTGTGCCAGGTTCCATTGTCGCCAGCTGAATTTTCTTGGCCGACCCCAGAGTAATAATCGTTCCCTGTCCCTATCGGGAAGTACTCCCAAAACCAGCGAGCGTCGGTTGGACCGACGTTTTGTGTGGAACCGGTGCAAGTGGAGACGCCGTTGATGCTGTTGCCATGTAAGCATAGGTCTCCGCTTTGGAAGATGTATCCAAATTGGATAAACGCGCCATTAACCAGATCGTCACCAACCCAAAAACCGTCGGTATCCCCTGGGCTCACGGAATAAATGTGAGTTTGAATTTCGATCTGCACTCCATTATTCCCAATGGACGCGGAATCTCCCCAGGCACCGACTTGTGGAGAATATGTAGAAGACGTCTGGGCCCGCACCGTTTTAGATGAAATCAGCAGAACCGTTAACGTGAAAATTACGAAGATGAGGTGCTTAGTTCCAATTGTCATTTTTCATGTCTTCATACGCCTGCGCCTTTGAAGGTCATACGACTTCGCCACATTCCTTGCAGAACTTGCTATCGCGAGGTATCACGTTGCCGCAATGTTTGCAGAACATCTCGTTCTTGCCTTTACTTCGCGTGACCGGTGAACTTGGCTGCGTTATGGTAGCTGCCTCTTCAGCAACGGTCATGGGTTTGGATTCAGGCATAATTGTCTTGGTGGTTGGCATACGTTTTTTTCGAGAATACGCAACACCGAACACTACTACCGCTATGGCAGCCAGCAGTTCGCTTAACAAAATATAATCAAGTCCCCAACGGGCAGTGATTGAGTGTGGAGCATTCATCACAATCGACGAATTATCCGAAGAGGTAATGAGTTTGCCGTTCTCATACCATCCCTGAAACGTCCATAAGAAGAAGTAACTTGATGGGATCGACAATGTTGCGGTTGATCCGGAATTGTACCATCCCGCGCCGGTGACATTCACCGGTGAGGTTATCAAAATAAGCCGGTATTGCGTAACATAATCAGCAGTTAACGTTGTGTCGTCCTGAAGGTTCATCGATCGATTAACGTCAGTAGATCCGTCGGACCAATGCATGAAAACCGCTCTTTCAGAAGAACCAATTTGTATCACTGAAGGTACCGAGACGGAATGTATCCCAGGGTAAAGATCATTCGTCGATCCCGCGTATGTAGATACCCCGTCAACCAGTACACTTAACGGAGATGGGGTATTTGCTTCGACGGTAAACTCCAACTGGTCAGTGGCGGTAATGTCGAACGGCGCCGGGGCACCACAAAATTGGTATTGACAAATGCCGCTAGCCGGGGTAGCTGTTAATGCTATGACGTTACCGGATGAGTCAGTTATTCCGGCAGCTCCCTCTAGCTGATAGGTTTGGGCGGTGTTAAATTGCAAGTTAAAGGCGATAGTCACTGAACCAGTTGACGAAGTCGGAATGAAAGTACAGGCCGCCGAGTCACTGTACTCAGTTCCCGCGTTAGACATGCAAACATCTGATGATGAAGTGCCAGTTGCGTAAGCAGTAGTTCCTAGATTCCAGACTAAGAGAGTAAGGTATTTTCCGTTGTAACCAAGATCATACGTTGCAGAAACCGTGACGGTGAGATCTCTACCGACCAACACGCGTGTGGGAGGATTCTGCGCAAGCGAAACCTCGACGGACTGAGCGCTAACAGTTGGAATTACGCAAACAATCGCGCTTAGAAAAATAACGACTACCGTTATCAGAAATCTACTAGTTCGCAAGCAGTTTCGTTTTCCGCAATTCAAACAAAAAGACAATGGAAATCCTCTCACCAATTGATCTATGTCAACTCGGGACCCAATTGATCGTGGCTGGGTTCGTAACCCACGGTTCGTATGTTATCGTGTAATCTGACACAGTGTTTGGTACCTGAAAGGCGATGCTTCCTGAAGTCGAACCGCCTGGAAGCAATTGAACGGCTTTCAACGGGTTCGATAAGGAGAATGTTGCAGCGTCATAATCGTACTTCACATTGTTCGCTATTAGATGGAAATACAGAACATTTACGTCAAATGTTGGAGCATCGAAATCTTGGATATTAAGAGTGACGATCAAGAATTCGTTGCCGGCGGTTGGTTGATTGTAAGCGCCTATCGAACTAGCTACTTGGTTCGAATAATAGACGGTAACATCGTATTGCATCGTAGAAGACTGCACCTCCTCTGCTGTCTGTGTGCCCGGTGAATAAATTCGGGGAAAGATCACGGCAGCCCCGACCATTAGAATTAAAACAACTACGAAGAACGCTATGTTTCTTCCAGGCTCGCGTTTACGCGCCGGTCGCGAGACCGTCGTGCTTTGCGGGAGCACGGACGGCGTAACTGGTGCTCCACAATTCAAACAAAATTTTGCGCCCCCAGCCAACTCTCTCCCGCAATTTGAGCAGAAAACCAATGTAAGCACCTCGATTCGGACTAACCGCTAATCCATTGAATGTTGAACGATGTTATCCACTGGTATGTGGGCGTGTAGGAGGTTGTGCCGACTGGAACTTCGAAAGCCAAGCTGCCGGCAACGGAGCCACCGTTCAGCAGCGATACAGTGCTCAGCATGTTAGGGAGTTCGAAGGAATTCGCGCTATACCCGTACTGAACGCTGTTCACGATCACAAAGAAATTGTTAGGGTTAGTGTAGAACTCTCGATCAACGTGATTCTGGATCTGATACGTGATGATCAAAAAGACGTCGTTGCCGGTCGGGAAGACAGGCCCGTAACCCGTCTGAATCATGCCTGTCATCATACCCGTGTACCTGATAGTGACGTCATACGGCGCCTGCTTCGACGCAGAAGCCGCAACTGTTCCCTGAACCAGACTTAACGTTAGAATTATGCAGACAATGCAGACGCCGAGTTGAAAGGCTCCGCTGATGCGCAACAAGATAACCCGCCCCGACGCACATGCGTGCAAGCGAAAACGCTTTCACAGATATTCATAATTGAGAATCAGTCCGACATCCTAAGTACCTCGATATTCGAGGCCTATCGGAAATCTCGGGACGATCGGGTTCTTTTCATTTGTATTCCCTGGGGGCCGGCGAAGACTCAAACAATGAGACTAAGTACTGCGTATCTGCATCAGAGACCATCTTCTCCCCTTCCCACCTTGCTCAATAATTCGGCAAGCGATCCGCCCACAATGACCTGTGCCAGGCGCTTCTCGGGGAATGCGGCAAGAAAATTATAATTGCCTTCTATCCATCACCCTGATCTTAATTGATCAACGCTAATTCCTCGAGAGTTCGCGGCCCCTTTTAGTGTAGAGTCGGCATTCGCCACGCATTTGCAGCAGATTTGATTGAATGAGTTCATAGATCAGATTTCTAGGCATTAGCGTACTTTCTAATTGTTCTATTTGCGACGCTTCTCTACCCCCGTACCGTTCCTCAGTATACTTTGCACATTCTTGACCGACAATTTGCATGGCTCGTTGCCGTTGCGTTAACGAAAATGTCTCAGGCACTGTGAGATCAGTTCTACATATTGCAGTCCGTAGCGCAAGTGTTAAGAACGCTGACTATTGCAGTCTGAGCGTCGTTTAGTTGGGGCAGAGAAACCCGAATCAGTACTGAATGACGAGGCAAAGATCTGGGATGACCTGAACTGGGTGACCGATGGACAGTTCATCACCAAAGATCTGAACAAGCGCGTGGCGAGAGTAATCAACGACGGAAACTTCGTTGCGCATATAACTGAGCGCAAGTACACCGAGATAGCCAAAATGGATAGAAAGATTCAACGAGATATCATGAAATTGAAGAACCAACACCTGAATGAGACGGAATATGAAAAGCGTCTGACCGAAATTATAAAGAAACGGAACGTTCCGTACAGCGTACATGTTTCAGAAGACGAGGCCTACAAATCGCTCGCGACTGCGAAGGAATTAATCCTCAACCTTGCCGACTTTCCGTCGAAAGTGTCCTGTGCTTAATAGGTTGTGAGTGAGAAGCGCGGATGATGGCACATCGAGAAAATCGAGAACCAAGCGAATTCACCCCGATTACATCCCAACTATGTGTGATTACGGATAATGATTTTCTGGAATGATCAGATGAATTGACTTTTGACGTTCAAGCCGACCTTTTGAGTTTCCTAGCTCAAGAATCACTGGCTCATGCAGCTCTGGTATTTGCAACTCTGGCTGCCGCTTTCACATTTACAACCGGGATGCGAAGTAGGAAGCAAAACGGTAAAACCTCACAATGGACCGTGAATGAACTTCGCGTCATGGGTGGAATTACGTTCTTCCTATTTTCTGTCGCCATCTACGCACTCTTCCGATTCACCTTCTACGCGGCTCTTGCTGATTTCGCCCTGAATAATCCAAGTCCTGCTCAGAACGAGACACTTAGTCAGTATTGGTTGAACGTTACGTCTAACGTGCAGCATCCACATGCTTGGGTCGTACCCTTTATGAGCATCTACAACCTTGGCTGGTTCGGTCTTTCAATATCGATTTTCCTTGCATATTTCTCCGCCTTCCTTGTTACTCTATTAACTAGTGACTATCTCTCGTGCGCCTCAATAAGGCTGCGTCGTACACTGGCCGTGGTGATCGGCGCCTGCTTTTTTTCAGAAGGCGTATCCATTTCGATTTACTTTACGAGTACGAGACCATACAGTGCTGGGGCGGGGATACTGTTTTTCGCATTTTGTTGGGTTATTGGGAATTGTGGAAATTGGAAATACTCCGGAGCTAGTTTGCCCAAAAAGGGCGAATGTGTCAGCTTATTGTTTTTCATTCTAGCCATTCTTCCTCTGGTTCTTATGCTATTTTATTCGTCAACTTTGACGAGCGGTACCTTTCGTGGGGCTTCGCCACTAGCATTCCTGCTTCTCCCAAATCTTGGATACGCCGTCTACGTACTCTACAAGGAGATTTGTCTTATCACTACTGGCCTGCCAATTCGTCGATAACGAAGGCTAGAGAAACAATAGCGACAGAATTCATCTATAGTGGATTTTGGTCAAACTATCGTTAGACAATTGTTCTTACGCCTTGCTGAATCCGTGCGCGATCATGATGACCTTAAGCCAGTGGCCGATTTCTAGTTGAATTTGCGTTTCCAGTAGATGTAGGCGCATCCATTCATGCCGAACTCTGGATAGGCCAACAGTCCACCGTCACGATGTTCGTTGAACTGGTGTATGGCTGCGGGTTGGCCGTAGTATGG